>Ga0307478_10004416_pt1 | contig 10040 bp, 9 predicted proteins | sample atmos_gasesECM4C_2_FD_203713 | JGI IMG/M metagenome (GOLD analysis project Ga0307478, IMG submission 203713) | Hardwood forest soil microbial communities from Morgan-Monroe State Forest, Indiana, United States - atmos_gasesECM4C_05 | ecosystem: Environmental > Terrestrial > Soil > Temperate...
AAAACCAAAAGAGAAACGTTGGCATGGATCGTTATCGGAGTGATGGAGTAGTGGAGTAAGGGAGTGCTGGAAAAACTGAGTAGGAGCACTCCAACACTCCAACACAACAACATTCCATTGCTCCGGTCCTGCTCATTTCTTTTGGTTCCATTTCAAAACAACGCCGTGCATGACACCGCCGATCTCAAGCAATTTGTCTTTGTGATGCATCATTTCTTCGCGCGAGAAACCGGTGATAGCGTAATCCTTGCGTAAAAAAATTGCTTGCTCTGGACAAACCTCTTCACACATGCCGCAAAAAATGCAGCGGACCATGTCGATATCGAATTCTTCGGGGAATTTCTCAACTTTGGCGAAGCGATCCGTAGCGGGAATCTCGCCCGGAATGATTTTGATGGCGCGCGGCGGGCAGATGAATTCGCAGAGCTGACAAGCGACGCAACGCATGCGCCCATCGGCATCGCGCACCAGCGCGGGCGCGCCGCGATAGTGATCAGGCAATTGAGCATCCCATTTTTCTTCCGGGTATTGCATCGTCACTTTGGTGCGACCAAAAAGCATGTTTTTGAAATGCTTAATTGTGATGACAAGCCCGGCGGCAATGGCGGGCAAATACATGCGCTCGCGCCAGTTCAGTTTCGGACGTGGAACGGTGATTGCCATGACTAAATCTTCCTCTTCCGCTTACTCTTCCTCTGATAGCTCCCCATATTGCCCTGAATCTTCGGCGATACGGCATCCCAACTGGTCCAACATGGTGAACAGCATTTTCACGATTCTTCCAGGACTGATTTCCCCTTTGTAATCGCATCTGCTCCGCAGCAGCGTCGCGCGACGAGAAGATCGAGGCACGCCGCTGACTCCAAAGCAGAGCCGTGGGCGATCTGAAAGAACCGCGCGCGGTCCTTCTGCGAAAACTTGCCGTTTCCCTCTGCGATATTCAAAGCAATGCTGTCACCAGCACGCTCCAGCTGGTCGCGCGTGGATGTCTTCTTTGTTAGTGAATCAATCAGGTCTTGTGACCAGCGGGCGAATTCTAAGGCGCGTTGATAAACTGTGAGCTTCTCGTGATGGAACGGCATATGACGAAAAGATTAAGGTGAAGATTAAGATTTAGAGGAAGAGGAAGATCACGGGGAAAAGTAGGCCAGGATTCCCGCGACAAGAAAGATGTTAACGAGCGCAATTTCGAAAAAGAAAAGCCAGCCGAGGCGCATCAGTTGATCGTAGCGAAAGCGTGGCAGGGTCCATCGAACCCACATGAAGAAAAATAAAAGAACGGCCACTTTGGCAAAAAAGACCACGATGTTGAGTAAACCGAAGAACCATCCGTGCGAACCATCGGGGACTCCCGGGAGGTGCCAACCGCCGAAGAAAAGGGTGACAACGATCGCTGAGCCCGTGATCATGGCGGCGTATTCGCCGAGGAAAAAGAGAGCGAATTTCATCGACGAGTATTCGGTGTGATAACCTCCGGCCAACTCCTGTTCCGCCTCTGGCAAATCGAAGGGCAACCGGTTGGTTTCGGCGAAAATGGCGATCATGAAAACAAAAAACGAAATGAGCATGGGAATCGCCAGCAACCATTTTGCGAGGCTTGTCCAGTTGCCGATGAAGGGCGCAATCATCCAGCCATGTTCAATTTGGTAGCGGACGACACTCGTTAGGCGCAAGTTCCCGACGACAAGGAAAATCGGGATAACAGCAAGGGCGAGCGAAAGCTCGTAAGAAATCATTTGCGAGCTCGAGCGGATCCCACCGAGAAATGGGTATTTGGAGTTTGAGGCCCACCCGGCCAAAACGATCCCGTAAACGCCTAACGAAGCGATGGCGAAGATATAGAGAATGCCGACGTTAACGTCGGCAATAACCATCGGCACGCCAAAGAGCGTGCTCCCAAACGGGATGACAGCGATAGTAGTTATAGCCGGCACCATCGCCAGGGCGGGAGCGAGCCAATAATAGAAGGTGTTCACGGTTGCCGGGGTGAAGTCCTCTTTAAAGACAAACTTGGCTGCGTCGGCGATCGGTTGAAATAATCCGGAAGGGCCGACGCGATTGGGTCCGAGCCGGTCCTGGATCAGCGCACTGACGCGACGCTCAGCGTAAACGGCGTACGAAACCATCGGCAAGATTACGACAAAGATCATTCCGATGATTTTCAGAAGTGACGTCGCAATCAAAAACGAAGTCATTTCGGCCTCACCTCAGGTTCGACCGGCTGGTTTTTTCGCTTCTGCTCTTTCGATATCATGTCTTTTTGGATCGACCGGAGGAGACGGCGACTCGTCTGCCTGCGTCACCTGAACACCGAGATCGCCTATCTTGCTCAAGCTCAGTCCGGCAAATTGCGGGACCGATTCGCTCATTTGTCGAAACACATCTTCAATCGAATAAATGCCATTGCTTCCACCGAGCGCTTGCAGGAGATCGCGTAGAATTTCCCAGTCGTCACGCGAATTTCCCGGCAAGCGGACTGCGCGATTCAATCGTTGCAGTCGCCCCTTGCCGTTGATCATTGACCCGCGCTTTTCCGCGAAGCCGGCCGATGGAAGAACTGCGGTCGCAATTTCAGTCGATTCGTTCGCCAAAATATCCATCACGATAAATGCGCCCAGTTGCGAGAGTGTCTCGGTGGAGAGGCCAAATGCTTTGGGATTTTCTCCAAGGGCGACCAGAGCTTTTACTTGGCCCGATTGAATGGCTTCAGCAATCGCGGGCAATTTCGTCCCAAGGTCGGAAGCCAGGCCCAGGAGCAAGCGCGCGCCGTTGGCGTTGGGATTCCGATCGACGCTTAACAAAATGTCGTCCCCGGGTCCGTGGCGAGGCACGATGTCGATCCACTGAATACCGAGCAGTTTTGTAATCTGCGCCGTGAGCCAAAGCTCTTCGTTAGTCATACGACCGGAGGCGACGATGGCGATCTCCCAGCCGGAAAAATGGCGCAATTGCAGCGCTACGTGCGTAATCGCTGTTTTCCAATCTGCCGCGACCAGTTTGCCGTCCGAAAAAATTCGCGGCTCGAGCAACCGCTTTTCCGACTCGAGATAGGCGAAATTGAGCCGCCCGTAATCGCACATCCAACAGGAATTGACGGCGTTGTTCTCTCGGGGCGTTTGCCGATAAATCATATCTTCTCGGGTGCCGATGAGCGTGTTACAACCGGTCGCACAACTGGTGCAGATACTTTTCGTTTCTTTTAAAAACCAGACCCGCATTTTGAAACGGAAATCCGTCGATGTCAGGGCGCCGACCGGGCAGATATCTACCGTGTTGAGCGAGTAATTATTTTCCAGCCGTTTGCCGGGATGGGCTGTAAGGACGGTGTGACTACCGCGATCGACGAAACCGAGGACGTCGTCGTGCGCGATTTCCTGGCAAAAACGGATGCAGCGCGAACAGAGAATACAACGCTCGTCGTCGAGGGTAACGCGGGGGCCGAGGGCCACATTTTTCGGTTTCTTGACCTTGTTTTCAAAAAATCGCGACGCCGCAGTGCCGTATTCGACGCTGAATTCTTGCAAGCGACATTCGCCGGCCTGATCGCAAATCGGGCAATCGAGTGGATGATTGATAAGGAGAAACTCCATGACGCCACGCTGGCATTCCTTAACGAGTGGCGAGTTTGTGCGAACCCCCATTCCGTCAGAAATATCCTGGGCACAGGAGATCTGCGGACGCGGCATCCAATTGATCACGGGTTTCCCGTCCGCCCCGAGCTCGGGTTTCCGATCCGGTCCCAGCCGCGGCATTCCCATCTCGATCAAACACATTCGGCAATTGCCGGGGGAGCTAAGCTTTTTGTGATAGCAATAACGAGGCACGTAACTACCGGCTTGCTCGCACGCCTCGATCAGGCGCGTGCCTTTCGGAAACTGATGCCATACGCCGTCAATCTGGACGTTGAATAGTTGCGGCTGTGACTCGTTAGGCATGAATAAAATCTGGAGACCAGGAATCCAGGAAGATTAAAATTTTACGTCCTCTCTTTCGTAGTTGGGATGAAATTCGCGTCCGACCCGCTTTACCGTAAGTCGTAGGCTCGCGAAATTTAGTAACAGAGCGTCATTGAGATTTGCTGCCTTTAAGTAGGAGCGAACGATCGCGTAGTGAACATCTTCGAGTGCTGAGATGGCTTTCAGTTCGACAATAATTTTAGCTTCGACAACGAGACCGAGACGGTGTTCTCCAATGAGATGCTCGCGATAGAAAATTGGCAAAAGCTTTTGACGCTCAAAGGCCATATCAGCTGCACCGAGTTCAATTGCCAAAGCTTCTTCGTACATCATCTCCAGAAAGCCCGGACCGAGCTCTTTGTGCACGCGAATTGCAGCCGCGGTAATTCGCTCAGTCAGATCGGCGTAACCTAACTTCATTCCTGGTTTCCTGGTTTCCAGATTCATTTTTAGATTGTTCCGGCGGCGCCGGCTTTTTCCCAGCCAGGATCATGGGCGAGGGGACTCGTTGGAATTGTTTCGTGCTCGACTAGCTCTTCCGGCGTAGATTCGGGTGGCAGCGGAGGCGGGACTGGCTTTTGCGCGCGAGCGGCGAATTCCTCTGGAAATTTTTCGACAAAACTTTGCGTTGGCCATGCGCAGGCCTCACCGAACGCACAGATGGTCCGGCCGGCGATGTTGTCGCCGATCGTTTTCAGGGTGCGCGGATCTTCAACCACTCCGCCGCCGTTCAGCATTCGCTCGGTGATCTTTTTCATCCAAAGTGATCCCTCGCGGCAAGGCGTGCACTGCCCGCAACTCTCATGGGCGTAGAATTCGTTGATGTTATTTAATGTCCAAAGCATGTCGCGCGAATCATCCAACACGATCACACCACCGGAACCAGCCATCGAACCGGCGGCGGCAAGCGAATCAAAGTCCGTCGGAATTTCGTCGATCGAGATTTCACGCTCGGTTGTGGAACCGTCGGGTTGTCGATCTCTTATTTTAAATCGCTCATCGGCGCGCAAAACTTTCGCGGAACTGCCGCCGGGAATAACGGCTTTCAGTCTTCGCCCGAACCTCAATCCGCCAGCCATATCGTAAATGAGTTGGCCCATCGTCACTGCGCCGACTTCGATCTCGAAATATCCAGGCCGCTGCACGTCGCCGCTCACACAAACGATGCGCGTGCCGGTGTTGTTAGGTCGTCCGAGTTGGGCGTATTTGGCGCCGCCCAGTGCGATGATGTGCTTTACGTGGCACAGCGTCTCCACGTTGTTCACGATCGTCGGGCACATGTAGAGCCCGAGCACGGCCGGGAAATAGGGAGGTTTGATTCTGGGGTAAGCACGCTTGCCTTCGAGCGACTCGATCAAGCCTGTTTCTTCGCCACAAATGTAAGCGCCCGCGCCGCGATGAATGTAAACATCGACATCGAACCCTGAGCCGACGATGTTTTTGCCCAGAAAATTGTGGGCGCGGGCCTCTTCGATGGCGCGCTCGAGAATTTTTGCTCCTTCGGGAAATTCGCCTCTTACATAAATATAGGCCGTGCGCGCGTTGAGGGCGAAACAGGAAATGGCGATGCCCTCGAGCAACTGGTGCGGATCCTCGTGAATGATGTAGCGATCCTTGAACGTCCCGGGCTCGGATTCGTCTGCGTTGCAAATTAAATAGACCGGTTTCTTCTCCTCCGGCTTGATGAAGCTCCATTTCACGCCGCACGGAAATCCCGCCCCGCCCCGCCCGCGCAGTCCCGAGGTTTTCACCTCGTTGACGATATCAACGCGTGGCATCGTTACGGCCCTGCGAAGTTGCTCGTAACCGCCGTCTTGCAGATAAGTCTCGATATCCGTCCGCCAATCTTCGCGGCCGATGTTCTTGAAAACGAGTCGACGTTCGAGTGGATGCGGCGGATTGAGGTGTGGCTTCGCGGGCGCTTCCGATAGGATCGGCATCGGTTCGTCCGGCGGAACATTTTCATTCAGCTCGTCATTGACCATGCAAACCGGCGCGGTGCCGCAGCTAGCCAGACACTCGACAAACTCGATACTGTATTTCCCGTCCGGGCTCACCGGGATCGGTGCGGGCGTCCCCTCGCCGGCTGACGCGCGAACGATGCCCGCACCAGCGCACAGGTTTTCCATTACCTGATAGCTTCCCGCCATCGCACAGCTGAGCGTGCGACAAACGCGGATGTGCGTTTTGCCCGCCGGGTGCTGACGGAACATTGGATAAAAACTCACCAGCTCGAAAATATTGATCGGCTGGAGGCCAAGCTTCGCTGCGATCCAGGTTACAGCGTCGTCGTTGATGAACCCGAAATGCTCTTGCCAAAGATGCAACAACGGCATCGCGGCACTGCGCTGTCGATCTTGCGGATAACGCGCAATCGCTTCATCCATCTTCCGATCTAACTCGGCGGGAACGCGTGTGCTCGTCGAGTCCACGAAAGAGAACGATTAGTCGGACAACGTGCTGTGCTTGTCCGCGACCTTGTCGTCTTTGAAAACGATCGTCACCGTGTCCTTACCTTGCCGGTAGACGTAAACCGTTCTCTTCATGATAACGAAATCCTTATTGTCGATGTTAGTGGGTGGCCCAAGGATGGATTCGACCTGCTTCTTCGACATTCCTTCGGTTACCTCATCGACGTTCGCTTTGGTCAACCGTCTGCCCACGCAGGAGATTTCGAGCATCACTAGCACCACCAGCACGAGGCGAGAGATTCGTTTTAACATCGCAATGTTCATCTGTCGCATTCGCCCATCACAAAGTCCAGGCTACCCAGCACGGCCGGAACATCGCTCACCATGCAGCCAGGAAGGAGTTCCGGCAGGATACTCAAATTCACAAAGGAGGGCGCGCGAATCTTCAGGCGGTGCGGCACGCCGCCGCCTTTGCTGTTGATGTAAAATCCAAGCTCGCCTTTCGGATTTTCGGCCGCGAAATAGACTTCGCCCGGGGGCGCCTTCAGTCCTTCCGTTACCACGATGAAATGATGAATGAGTTCCTCCATTTTCGTCATCACATGCGATTTGGGCGGTGTCATGTTTTTCCAATCAGCGACGTTGATCGGGCCCGACGGTAACTTATCGATTGCTTGTCGCAGAATACGCACGCTTTGCCGTATTTCTTCAAGGCGCACGAGGTAGCGATCGTAGCAGTCGCCTGCGCTACCCACCACAACGTCGAAATCGTATTTCTCGTAATCGAGGTACGGATGCTTTCGCCGCAGGTCGTGTTCGATACCGCTACCGCGCAAGTTTGGGCCCGACAATGCATAGGCAATCGCGCGATCTTTTGAGATTATGCCGATGTCTTTTGTTCGATCGACAAAGATGCGATTCCGCGTCAGCAACTTGTCGATCTCGTTAAGTCGCGGATCGAATTCATCGAGAAACTCTTTCAGTCGCGGAATAAAAGTCTCCGGGAGATCGCGAGTCTGTCCGCCGACCCGTGTGTATGAAGTTGTAAAGCTCGCGCCAGTCAACAATTCGAAGAGATCGTAAAGTTTTTCGCGTTCAGTAAAGGTGTAGAGAAAGACAGTCATCGCTCCAAGATCGAGAGCCATCGCGCCGAGTCCGAGTAGATGCGAGGAGATGCGCGCTGTCTCACAACAAATAACGCGGATCGCTTTGCCGCGCGGCGGAATGTCCCAGTCCATCAATTTTTCCACGGCGAGCGCGTAGGCGACGTTGTTCGCTAGTGGCGCAATGTAATCGAGTCGATCGGTATAGGGGACAAACTGGTTGTACTGCATGTTTTCTGCGATTTTCTCGTCCCCGCGATGCAAGAAGCCGACGTCCGGCGTTGCCCTGGTGATAATTTCGCCATCGAGCTCAAGCACCAATCGTAAGACGCCATGGGTGGCCGGATGCGACGGGCCCATGTTGAGCACAATCTTTTCGCCGATGTCATCGTCGGAGTGGCGCAGCTTTGCGTCTGCCGCGACTACGCGCGTTACCGGATCAGGTGATTCGATTTCGCGCACGGTGAAAGCCACGGTGAAAAATAAAGGTGAAACGTTACAATGTTAGATCCGTCTGAACGCCGAGTGTACGCTGGCGAGTCAGCCACCGGGCGCAAGGGCAAATTCGCTCCGGTAGCGATTGTGTGTTCTTCTGGCCAGTTGCTACGGCGTCGGCGAACTTTCGGGAACAGGCGAGGCTTCTGGTGTTGTTGTCGCTTCCGGAGTTGCTTGTTCGGGAGTTGGCGAGCTGGCTGGCGTTGGCGTTGAAGTTGCAGTCGGAGGTGGGGTGGCCTCTGCCGGCGCTTTCTTCAGCGTGGTCGTCGTGCCTTCTGGCTTGGTCTTGGGTGCTGCGGGTCTCCTCGACGATTTTCCTCGCGGGAGGAGATGCACAGAAACTGGATTTGGCCTCAGAGATGACACTTCAACCGTCTGTTCCACGTATCCACTTTTGCTTACTGTAACCGTGAATTGCTCTTTCCGGCCCTTCTCGAACGTAGCGGGCGTGACCCCTTCTTCTCCAGATGAGAGCTTAACGTTCGCGCCTGGTGGCTCGCTCGTAACAGTAAATTTTTCGCGACCGCCGTGAGTGAACATCGCGCACGAAGCCAAACACAAGTAAGGAACCAACAGCAGATATCCAGTTTTCATGAGATGAGATTAGCTTAACAAAAAGTTCTTAAGCGACAAAAAAGACTGTGTACTTGCGTTTCTTTTTAGCAAGCCAGGCCACTTGGGTATGGCAGCCGGTCGCTGTGCCGCCCTGCGACTTTGCATGACGCCGAGTGGTCTTCGTTACAGTTCGCAGCGAACGCCGGCGAACTACAGCCTGGTACCCTTTATCCCCAAAGATAGAATGCGCTCGCCTTGGCAAATCAAGCACGCTACCTAAAGCGCGTATGCCTAAAAAAATCGCGCTGCTGTTTGCTGGGCAGGGGGCGCAAGTTGTCGGGATGGGACGCGATCTGGCCGAACAATTCCCCGTGGCGGCGAATTTGTTTGGGCGGGCGGACCAAATCCTCGGTCGAAACCTAAGCGAGATTGCATGGAACGGGCCGATCGAGGAACTAACAAAGACATTAAATTGCCAGCCGGCTCTTTTTGTTCATGGAATCGTGTGTTTATCGGTTTTGCGCGAGCTGGCCGGACAATTCTTGATTGAAGGTGCGGCCGGCTTGTCGTTAGGCGAACTAACGGCGCATGCGGCGGCGGGAACGTTTGATTTTGCCGACGGACTGAAACTGGTGGAGAGGCGCGGCCAGCTGATGGATGAGGCCTGCGCTGAGACTTCGGGCGCGATGGCGGCAATGATCGGGGCGGAAGAAAATGCAGTGCGCGCGCTGGCTGCGGACGCAGATGTTGATGTGGCGAACATCAACGCCCCGGGGCAAATCGTGATCTCTGGTGAGCAGGCGAAGATAGAAATCGCGATCGGTCTTGCCAGGGAACATGGAATCCGGCGCGCGACCTTGCTGAATGTCGCCGGTGCCTATCACTCGCGGCTCATGGAAACTGCTTACCGGAAACTTGGCGAAGCTCTGATCGATTTACCCATTCAATCGCCGCACTTTGCCGTCATCAGCAACGTGTCGGGCGAAAAGGTCAGGACGCCGGAGGAGATTCGGCAGACGTTGCAGGACCAGGTGACCGGCACCGTGCGCTGGCTCGATTGTATGCAAAAGCTTCTCAGTCTTGGCTGCGACCTTTTCATCGAACTTGGGCCCGGCGGTGTGCTTGCCGGATTGGTGAAGCGGGCACGCAAAAATGTCGACGTCGTTTCGGTAAGCGATGCTGAATCTGCCCGTATTGCATCGCAAAAACTTCGCGTGATCGGCTGACGTCTTTGTGTAGGATGAGATCGTATGGCGATGTAGGCGTTATTGAACTTGGCCGTAAATCGGGATTTCCCGGCGTTCGGTTACTTGTAATCCCTTATCTTACAATTTCCCTACGATTTATCTTTGCTTCCTCGTTTTTCGCCGTTAGTAGACAACGTGCAATCTGCTATGACCGCCACGCTTGATTCGGACTCGCGTTTAATGCTCATCGCGCCGCATCCGGATGACGAGGCGCTCGCCTGCAGCGTTATTTTACAACGGGCGGTTCGCGCGGGTGCGGCCATTAGGGTGGTT
>Ga0307478_10004417_pt1 | contig 10040 bp, 9 predicted proteins | sample atmos_gasesECM4C_2_FD_203713 | JGI IMG/M metagenome (GOLD analysis project Ga0307478, IMG submission 203713) | Hardwood forest soil microbial communities from Morgan-Monroe State Forest, Indiana, United States - atmos_gasesECM4C_05 | ecosystem: Environmental > Terrestrial > Soil > Temperate...
TGCTCGGTGCCTGCAAGAAGAAAACCGCGCCACCGCCGCCCCCACCACCGCCGCCTCCGGCATCGCCTACCGCTTCAATCTCGGTGAGTCCGGATACGATTCCGGCCGGTCAGTCTTCGACGCTGACATGGCAAACGTCCAATGCCACCGACGTTTCCATCGATGGCATCGGAGCCGTTCAAGCCAGCGGATCGCAGCCGGTCAGCCCGACCGATTCCACCACCTATCACCTGGTGGCCAAAGGTACAGGCGGAACGCAGGAGGCCACGACGCGCCTCACCGTCACTCAGCCGCCTCCGCCGATGGCAGCGACTCCATCGCCGACTGACGAGGATCTGTTTGGGCAGAATGTCAAGGACATCTATTTCGATTACGACAAGTCTAACATTCGTGCCGATCAGGAGGCTTCCGCGCAAGGCGACGCGCAGTTCCTCAGCCAACATCCCAACATCAATTTCACAATTGAGGGACACTGCGACGATCGCGGCTCAACCGAGTACAATCTCGCGCTGGGCGACCAGCGGGCCTCGACGGTGAAAAGCGCTCTGGTAGCGGCCGGGGTCAGCGCCAGCCGCATCAAGACCATCAGCTATGGCAAGGAGAAACCGTTCTGCCTGGAAGACAATGAAGCCTGTTGGCAGCAGAACCGCCGCGGCCATTTCGTCTATCCAAAGTAGCCGGAGATTTTTCCTCTCAGGGGTGGAGCAGTGCTCCGCCCCTGACTTTCTTTGTTCTCAACTATGTTCCCGAACATCTTCCCCGCCCATTGTGCCGCCAACCCGTCTAAAATAGATTGCAGGAACCTACGCCTATGACACTACGACGCAGCTCCATTCTTTTCGCCCTGCTTTCCGTGCTTTGGCTGGCTGTCACTCCGGCTTGGGGCGTCAGCAAAGAAATCATTGAACTGCAGACCCAGGTACAGCAACTGCAGGAGCAGATGACGGCCATGCAGCGCAGTTTCGACGAGCGCATGGGCGTCATGAAAAACCTGGTCGAGCAGGATACGGACGCCATCAACAAAGTCACAGGCTCCATCACTGCCCTGCAAGGCACGCTGCTAAAACAGCAGGGGGATCAATCCGCGCACGTCGACCAACTCTCGGGCCAGCTCCAATCGCTCAACGACACGCTCGACGAACTCAAAGCGCGTTTAGCCAAAGTCAGCAAGCAACTGGAGGACATGCAGTCGACGCAGCAAACCGCAGCCGCACAGCAGGCTCAGCAACAGGCGCAGGCGCAGGCCTTAGCGCAGGCGCCGCCGCCCGATGTGCTCTATAACAACGCGCTGCGCGATTACAACGGCGGCAACAACGACCTGGCCACGCAGGAATTCTCCCAATATCTAAAGTTTTATCCCAACACCGATCTCGCCGGGAATTGCTACTTCTATATGGGCGAGATTCAATTCCGCCAGGGAAATTATCAGCAGGCCGCGCAGAGCTACGACCAGGTGGTGCAGAACTTTCCCGCTGGAAACAAGACTGCTTCGGCTCAGTTGAAGAAGGGCCTCTCGCTGATCGAACTGGGCAAGCAGGACGACGGGATCACTGAACTCCGCCACGTAATCCAGCGCTATCCCAAATCCAACGAAGCCCTGCAGGCCCGCGAGCGTCTTCGCAAGCTGGGAGTCGCACCTGCGCCCACAGGGCGGCCTGGTCAGTAGCTTCCTCGCCAGCAAGGACAATCATTATGAATAAAATCTCTGAGAACGATCCCGACCGCGCCAAAGGCGCCACGGAAGGCGAAGAACATAATCACGATGGGAACCTCGCACTCTCCGAGCAGCTCGGACACCGCGACCAGGATCCGCTGATTAAAGACGCTGACACCGACTTCCCCGAACCGGGGGACAGTCCTGAACATACAGGGGAATCCAGCAAGAAGAAGTGATGTTACTGGCCACTGGTCACCGATCACTGGCCACTGCTCTTAAATCGCCATTGCGCCGACTTCTTTTTCCACTTCAACGGTGTCGACCATTACGATGGCGTCCCAGGGGCAGCCGTCGAGAAAGCAGCCGTCCGGACCCTTGCTGAGGCACTTCTTGCAGCCGATACAGAGAATGGGATCGACGGCGATGCGGCCGAACGGGGTGCTGTCTTCATCCGCCACCCAGAACATGCAGTCTTCCACTGGACAATATTCCACGCACGCCGGAGAGCCGGCGCATCCCGTGCAGCATTCGGTGATGACCGCCAATTCCTTCGGTTTCTTTTTCCGAGGCGTGGTCAGGCCCTTAGACCTGGGCTCAGACTTCATCTCGTCGGGAACCATGCCGACAGCTTTGGTGGCGCCGGGTGCAGGAGGCATGGCGCGATTATAGCGTGCTTTTCGCGTAAGGCCAAAATTCGCCGCTGGCGGTAACGTGCGCTGGCGGTGACGTGGAAGAGCGGCGCTTCAGCGCCGCGTCAGCCGATCTAGACGACTGGGCTTTAGCCCCCGCCTGTCCCATAACGGATTTCCAGAGAGAATAAGATCCCCCGCGCCTCCCGCAGCCTATTCCATCCGGTATACTGAACCCCTGCAAAGGAGCTCCCATGGCAGGAAAAAGTCTGAATCGGGTTCAACTGATCGGTAATCTCGGGAAAGATCCAGAGATCAAATACACGCCGCAGGGCACGCCCGTGGCCAAGCTGACCATCGCTACCAACGAGCGTTTCAAAGATAAGAGCGGCGAATGGCAGGACCGCACCGAGTGGCACAATGTCGTGCTCTGGCAGCGCCTGGCCGAGATTGCGGGCGAGTATCTGAAGAAGGGCGGCAAGGTGTATATCGAAGGCCGCCTGCAAACCCGCTCCTGGGACGACAAGACCAGCGGACAGAAGAAGTACATGACCGAAGTAGTAGCCAGCGACCTCATCCTGCTCGGCGGCCGCGGCGAAGGCGGCGACTTCAAAGAAAGCTCACGAAGCGCATCATCCAGCAGCGGCGGCGGCAACAACTTCGACCAGCGGATGCCGGAGCCAGAGCACGCGACTGCAGGGTCCGGGCCGATCACGGATGAGGACATTCCGTTCTAGCTGGCAGCTCTGTTTTTGGGTGGCGCAGCGCTTCCAGCGCTGCGATCAGCCCGTCCATTGATGGGAGGCTTTAGCCTCTGAGGTTTCCTTGGCATCAGAACGACGAGTCACGCGGTGGAAGGTCTGCTCGCAGTCCTGCGGCGAGCACAGTAACGCAAGAGGCTATCCCGCGAAAGAATCGCGTCCGTTCTAACTCTCGGCGGCGTCTAATCAATCCGTGAGTCGTCCGCGAACGATTGCGCGTGTTCTTCGGGCTGCTGCTCTTGGAATTTCCGTTGCCTCCCTGGTCGTTGCAGCGCTCATCCAAATCGAGCAGCACGTCCTGCGTAGGCGCGCCGAGCGTTTGCTCGCGGACGTTCGATCTCTGGAAATCCGTCGTGCCACCCTTAGCGACGTTCAGAAGCTGAGCCGTAAGTGGGGGCATCTCGCGCACTACGAGGGCGATTGCACGGAGAATGCGTGTACTCTCGAAATCTCGTGGAACGATTTCTACCTTCGACATGCTGAATCCTTCTCCCGTTTTAACGTGCTTCATTTCTTTTTGCTGGCCGGCGGTCGCCCCGAACAGATTAAGGCACGTGTGACGGTGGACAACGGAGTCGCTTCGGGTAAGGGATTCTATGTTGTGGTTGGAGCTATCGGCGATTGGGCCCAGGGACGATGGTGGGATTACCCTCTAATGGGGAACGCGTACAGCCTGTCATCGTTTGCAGGAAACTACCGCCCGCCGGCTACGCACCCTGATTATATCGTCGGCAAGCCCGGCGGATGCGATGGCCCGTGCCGTGAGGTCCATTTCATCTTCTCCCCATCCGCGGATTCCGCCACCGTGAATCGCCTCATGCAGGTCAATCTCTCCTGCTTGACGAGGTGGATTCATCCATGCCGCGCGGAAGGTGACATTATGCCGTCCGCCTGGGCACAGTACGAATTGGATTACGGTCGTACAATAAACTGAGGAGCCCCATGACCGAACAACTAGCCGACAAGAAATGCGTCCCGTGCCGTGGCGGCGTGCCTCCGCTCAAGGGCAAGGAACTCGAGGCGCTGCACAAAATTGTTCCGCGGTGGAGCGTGGTCAACCAGCACCACATCACTCGCGCCTTCACCTTCCCCGACTTCAAGCAGGCGCTCGATTTCGTGAATCGCGTGGGCGCTCTGGCCGAGGAGCAAGGCCATCATCCCGACATTCTGCTGGCCTGGGGCAAAGCCGAAGTCACGATGTGGACTCACAAGATCGACGGCCTCACCGAAAGCGACTTCATCATGGCCGCGAAGATCGACCGGCTGTTCGGGTAAGACCTCAGAGCGCTGAAGCCTGTGTCCTCCCGCCCTGAGTGGCCCGACTTTAGCTGCACTGCCTTCGAGAATCAGCATGGAGAAAGTTATGGCAAGAGATATCATTCGCACGCCCAACGCGCCGCCTCCCCCGCCGACATACAGCCAAGCGGTACGAGCAGCGGGTCTTGTGTTCGTCTCAGGCACGAGCCCACACGACCCAGTAACCGGGAAGATTGTCGGGGACACGATTCAGGAGCAGACCCGACGGTGCTTGGAGAATGTGTCTGCAATCCTCAAGGCGGCAGGCACTTCCCTCGACCGCGTCGTGAGTGCCACAGTCATTCTTCTTGAGGAAACAGACTTCGCCGGAATGAATGAAGAGTGGATTAAGTGGTTTCCATCAAACCCGCCTGCACGGCAAGGTGCGAAACTCCCCGTTAGAATCCCCGGCATGAGAGTCTCGATCGCGGCCATTGCCGAGGCCTAAGCGTTCAATCGAGAGCAAGCGAACCATGGGCTGGTCAAAGGCATAAATTAGAGTCGCGCCTTCCTGAGCCGTTCATCTGATCATTTTCAGGCTAACCACCTTCAGCCTGATCGCTTTCAATCGGATGGCATGGGCGTCTCTACTGTCCGTTCCATTCCAACCCGCATCGCCAGCGTCCACAACGTTGCCGGAATCAGCATCACCAACCCGGTGTAAGTCGCGACCGTGCGGGCAGCGATTCCCGCGTCGAGCAAGCGTCCACACAAGTAAGCGCCGGCAGCGATCGTCAGCATCGAAAAACCCAGGTCGGTCGAAAAGACTCGGCCACGGAAGCGGTCATCAGTATGAAGCTGCAAAAGCGTGGTGGAGAAAACCCAGACGGTTGATCCGCCCGCGTGCGCGAGCATGGCGCAAGCAGCGGCCATCCATACCGTGCGGCTGACCCCGAGCGCGCCGTATCCAACGGCGATGATGAGATAGCCATAGAGAATGCCGAGTTGCAGCCGGCGATCGCTGCGGCCCGCCCAGCGCGCTGAGACCAGCGGGCCGACGAGTGCACCCAGGCCGCGTCCGCCGAGCAGGATGCTCATGCCGAGCATCGCTCCGCGTGCGGCATCGACGTTGCGCCAGTGCACGGCAAACTCATGCGCGCCGAGAACCGTAAAGATCACCCAGCTCGGCCCGATCATCAGTTCACCAGCTTTCGCAAAGACAGTTGGAAGCAGTGTGCGATGATTCCGCACGTAGCGAATGCCTTCGAGCACCGGAGAAAAGTCCACCAGATCGCGCGGACGAAGCGGACCCCCAGAATCGGCGTGCGGCTCGGCAAAATGCATCCCACCGATCAGCACGGCGGAAGCCAGGAACGACAGCGCGTTGAGAATGAACACAGCGTCGCGTCCGAAGAAGGCCGCAACCACTCCGCCCACCGAAGCGCCAATCAACAGGTTAACTGACCATGTGGCCGAAGACAGGGTGTTGGCGATAAGCACTTCTCCGCGCGCAGCGATGTTTGGGATTACCGAGCTGCGCGCCGGTTCGAAGAACCCGGCCATGATGGTCTCCGCCAACAGCAGCGGATAGACAAGCCACACCGTGGACCGAGAGCGCACCAGAAGCATCGCCAGCACGACTAGGAAGCGGACCATGTCGGCGGCAATCATCACGTGCTTGCGGCGCAAGCGATCGTTCACTACTCCCGCCGCCGGGCCGATAAAGGTCTGCGGCAGAACTTGCAGAACCAGCGCCAGCGCCACGGAACTGGCGCGCCCAGTTAACTGCAGCAGCAGAGTGTAAATCGAGAGCGTATAGAACCAGTCGCCGATCTCGCTCACGATCTGCGCCATCCAGAGCCGGCGGAAATTCCGGTTGCCGCGCAGCAACCGAAGGTAGGACCCGAGAGAAATGGACGGAGCCGCGAGCTCGGGTTGGGGTTCCATGCGAGTGGCTAGGTTAACAAAGATCGGGCTTCGGCTTTCGGGCGTCGGGCTTTGAGCTTTGATTCGCGCGTGCGGAACTCAATGTCGAACGAGCTACGAGGCAGGACGCAGTTTGCGCTTGAGGTCATCGGCGATCTGCTTGCCGTGGAAGCGGCCGTTCTCGATGAAGATTTCGTTGGTGCTGGAGCCGGCGACAATCACTCCGGCCACGTAGATCCCGGGCACATTGCTCTCGAGCGTCACCGGATCGCAGACCGGACGACATTGTTCCTCAGAGAGTTCTATGCCCATGCTGCGCAAAAAGTCATAGTCGGGATGGTAGCCAATCAGGGCCAGCACGAAATCATTCTTCAGCCGAATGGGGCCGCGCGGCGTGACGATGACGACATGGTCGACGCCGATCTCCTGCACACGGCTGTCGAAGTAGGCAATGATGTCTCCGTTCTTGATGCGATTCTCGAGGTCGGGCTTGATCCAGTATTTGACGTGACGGTGCAGCTGGCTTCCGCGATAGACCAGCGTGACGCGGGCGCCGTGACGCCAGAGGTCGAGAGCGGCAATCGCCGCGGAATTCTTGCCGCCGATCACAAGCACATCCGTGTCGTAGTAGGGATGAGCTTCAGCGTAATAGTGCGAGACCTTGGGGAGATCCTCACCGGGCAGGCCGAGTTGATTGGCCAGATCGTAATATCCAGTAGAGGCGATCACCTTGCGGGCGCGGTAGTCGTGAGGCCGGCCGGCGCGGTCGGTGGCCGTGATGCTGAAGTTCCCGTCTTCACCCATCACAGTTTTAACCCATTCGTACTGGCGAATATCGAGGTGGTAATGTTCAGTGACCTTGCGGTAGTACTCCAAGGCCTCTTCGCGAGTGGGCTTTTGCAATGCGGTCGTAAAAGGGATGTCGCCAATCTCAAGCAGTTCGGGCGTAGTAAAAAACGTCATGCCTGCAGGATAGTGAAAAAGCGAATTAACCAGACAGCCCTTGTCGAGGACGATAACTTTGAGGCCGATCTTCTGCGCCTCAATGGCGCAGGCCAGTCCGGTCGGCCCGGAGCCGATGACGAGGACGTCGGTGCGCATCTCGGGAAGCGAACGGAGTTGGGGCTTGGCTTGAGTTTCAACGTCCGCAGCGGCGAGAAAGTGAGGCATGGAGTCCGTAGCGCGCTGCATCGGCATCGAGGCACGCGTAGAAGCCGATGATTTTAGCATGCGCAGAAGGTGACTTTCTTACAGACGGGTTAAACGGACGCGCGGCAAGGCCGGATGCTTGGGCCGCGCTATAATTTGCGGTTACTTCATTCATCGCGCTAATCAGGAATCACATGTCAATCTCCGCAGAACCGGCGGCTCGCACGCGCATTGAATCCGACAGCATGGGCCAGATTGAGGTCCCAGCCAACGTCTACTGGGGAGCGCAGACGCAGCGCTCGCTCCTGCATTTCAACATTGGGCGCGACACCATGCCTCCGGAGATGATCCGAGCCTTTGGCATCCTCAAGAAGGCGTGCGCGCTCGTGAACCAAAACCTCGGCAAGCTGCCGGCGGAAAAAGCCAAGCTGATCGTGCAGGCTGCTGACGAGGTGATTGCGGGGAAGCTGAACGACCAGTTTCCGCTGCGCATATGGCAGACGGGCAGCGGCACGCAGACCAACATGAACGTGAATGAAGTCATCTCAAACCGCGCCATTGAGATTGCTGGCGGCGTGATGGGATCGAAGAAGCCGGTTCACCCCAACGACGATGTGAATATGTCGCAATCGTCGAACGACACGTTTCCGGCGGCGATGCACATTGCGGCGGCTGATCGAGTCAAGAACGCGCTGATTCCTGCCATCAAGAATGTGCATGATGCGATCGCAGCCAAAGCGCGCGAATTCAATGACGTAGTCAAGATCGGACGCACTCATTTGCAGGATGCTGTGCCGTTGACCTTTGGCCAGGAGTTCGGCGGCTGGGCCAGCCTGCTGGAGCGCGACATTAAGCGGCTCGAGCAGGTGCTCGAAGGACTCTATGATCTTGCCATCGGCGGAACTGCTGTCGGAACTGGACTGAATACTCATCCTGAATTTGCGGAACGTGCTGCAAAGAAGATTGCCGAACTTACGGGACTTCCCTTCCGCTCGCATGGCAACAAGTTCGCCGCGCTTTCGGCGCATGATGAGATCGTCTATGCGCAGGGCGCGATGGAAACGCTGGCGGCTTCGCTGATGAAGATTTCGAACGACATCCGCTGGCTGGCTTCGGGGCCGCGTTGCGGGCTGGGCGAAATTTCCATCCCGGAGAACGAGCCTGGCTCTTCGATCATGCCGGGCAAAGTGAATCCGACGCAGTGCGAGGCCATGACCATGGTCTGCGTGCAGGTTCACGGTGCTACTGCCGCGGTGGGATTCGCCGGCTCGCAAGGTAATTTCGAACTCAACGTTTACAAGCCAGTGATTATTTACAACTTTCTGCACTCGGTCACGCTGGTCGCCGACGCGTGCCACGGATATGTCGAGTACATGATCAAGGGCATCGAGGTCAATCGCGCCAAGGTGGATTGGTACGTGAAGAACTCGCTAATGCTGGTGACGGCGCTGGCGCCGAAAGTGGGATACGACAAGGCTGCGCAGATTGCCCACACCGCACTCGTGGAGGACAGCAGCTTGCGCGAGGCGGCGTTGAAGCTGGGCTATCTTACGGGCGAGGAGTTTGATCAGCTGGTGCGGCCGGAGAAGATGACGCGGCCTTAGTGGATTTCGTTGCGAAAATAAAGCTTGGAGCGTCGTCGCAGCGAGCACTGGATCGATAGCTGCCGAGCGGAGAATCGGGGTATCCCCCTCCCCCACCCCCTGTGTGGAATCATCACGTTAGCAGGAAATTCCCTGCAAAATCCGGATGTCAAAGAACTTAGATACTAAAATCTAGACAACAAAGGACTTCGGGGCGTGGTGGTTTGGCTTCTGCCAACCGTCACGGCCTCGACTATGATCGCGCGATTTAATTGTGTGCGCAAGGTCAGATGTCACAAGGCGCTTGTGGAAATTCTTACCGGTTCTCGTCGCTCCTCTGAGGCGTCATCCCGAAGACCCGCGTTTTCTCGAGCGGGGCGATGGATCCGGCGTGTGGCGTTCTCTCTTTATCCATTGGGGTGCTATTCATTCGTCACAGACTTGCAGGGCGGCTGAGAAGTTCGCGACGGCGGTCTAGCTGCGCGCGAGATCCCTCACCCGGCTGAAGTGCGCCGGGTTTCGGGATGACGCCTTCGAAGGGGGCCTTTGGGCAGAAAGGGTTTCGGCGGGGTTCAGGATGCGTCAGTCCGAAGACCTGCGTTTTCTCGAGCGGGGTGAAGGATCCGGTCGGCATGTGGACTCCCTTCTTCCGCCGGGGTGCTGTTCATTCGTCACAGACTTGCAGGGTGGTTGGGCGGTACGAGAGTTCGCGGCGGCGGTCTAGCTCCGCGCGAGATCCCTCACCCGGCTGAAAGGCGCCGGGTTTCGGGATGACGCCTTTCGGGAGTGGGAGTCTTTAGGCAGAAGTATGCGGAAGCCTAAACGGTTTTACGTTTACATCATGACTAACCGGCCGCGATCACACGTGCTTTATACAGGCGTAACGGGCGACCTTAGCCGGCGCGTGTTTGAACACAAGAACAAGCTTGTTCCGGGCTTCACGAGCCGGTACAACTTGACTCGGCTGGCATACTTCGAATGCTTCTTCTATCCTGACGCGGCCATCGACCGCGAGAAGGAGATCAAGGGCTGGCGACGGAGCAAGAAGATACGGCTTATTGAGTCCGTGAATCCTCATTGGGAGGACTTGGCGGAGGGG
>Ga0307478_10004418_pt1 | contig 10038 bp, 5 predicted proteins | sample atmos_gasesECM4C_2_FD_203713 | JGI IMG/M metagenome (GOLD analysis project Ga0307478, IMG submission 203713) | Hardwood forest soil microbial communities from Morgan-Monroe State Forest, Indiana, United States - atmos_gasesECM4C_05 | ecosystem: Environmental > Terrestrial > Soil > Temperate...
GTCGATGCTCCGCTGCTTATACGATTCTGTCCACTTCATCTCCAGCGCCCGTACCGTCGCCGCGTCGGAATTCTCCTGGGCCACCAGCGGAGCGCAAGCCAGAACCAAGCTGAGGATCAGGCAATAAGGGGCGTAGAAGCGCATGCATCTATTTCGCACAACCGGCGGGCTCCGGCAAGTTCCTTGTGTAACCAACGCTGAGTGCCTTTAGAACAAATTAGAACGAGAGGGAGGGCCCGCCATAGTGCGACACGCACAGAGCGCGGAGATGCCGCAGTTTCCAAACTGTACTGTCCGGGAGTCCCCCAGCCCGTTGTTCTACTAGACTTGAGTAGAAGCGGGAGCGACCAGGTCCAGAAGCCCAATCCCATGTCCGAATCGTTATCAAAGTTCTTCTTAACTGAGTTTCGGACGCATTCGCGCGAGTGCGCCTATCGCCAGCTCCGCGGTTACCGAATCGAATCCTTTACTTATGCCGAAGTCCTGAACATCGCTCTGGCCTTCGCGCGCACACTGGATGAGCGGGCCATTGTGAAGGGCGATCGCATCATGCTCTGGGGAGAGAACTCTGCCCAGTGGGTGGCGGCATTCTTCGGCTGTGTTCTTCGCGGGGTAGTCGTCGTACCGATGGACGACGGAGCCTCCTCCCAGTTTGCGTTGCGCGTTTTCCAGCAGGTGCAGGCGAAGTTGATAGTGGCTTCAACCAAACATCTGAACGAGTGTGCAAATGATGGGCATTCGATCCCATCGTTGACTCTCGGTGGCCTCGCAGGGATCATCCAGCCCCCCGTGATTCCCGAAGTGGCCATCGCAAGTGATGACATCCTGCAGATCGTTTTTACTTCCGGCACAACCGCCGATCCCCGCGGCGTCCTCATCACCCACGGAAACGTGCTCGCCAACCTTGCGCCACTCGAGCAAGAGATGCGGGGCTACCTGAAATACGAGCGCCTCGTGCATCCCCTTCGTTTTCTGAATCTGCTGCCGCTCAGTCACGTGTTCGGCCAATTTCTGGGTATGTTCTTACCACCATTGCTGGGCGGCACCGTAATCTTCCAGGAAGAGCTCAAGCCTTCCGCGATCGTCAACACGGTCTGCCGTGAGCGGGTTTCCGTGCTGGTCAGCGTTCCGCGCGTGCTGCAATCGCTCAAACAGAAAATCGAGCGCGATCTGGAGGAACAAGGCCACGCCGAAAGATTTCGTCGCCGCTTCGCCGCAGCCAAAGACAGACATTTCCTGCTCCGTTGGTGGATTTTCCGGAGTATTCGCCGTCAATTCGGCTGGAAATTCTGGGCTTTCATCTGCGGCGGAGCTGCGCTCGATGCCGCAACCGAAGAGTTCTGGGGACGTCTTGGCTACGCGGTAATTCAAGGCTACGGGCTGACCGAGACGACGTCACTCATCAGCGTCAATCACCCCTTCCGGCTCGGAAAAGGATCGATCGGCAAGGTCCTACCCGGCCGCGAAGTGAAATTAGCCGAAGACGGCGAGATCCTCGTTCGTGGTGGCGGCGTCTCCTCGGGATACTGGAACGCGAGCGGAGCCCCGCCAGCTTCGGACGAGGACGGTTGGTATCACACCGGGGACATCGGAGCTCTCGATGAAGCTGGGAATCTTTACTTCAAGGGCCGAAAGAAAGAAGTCATCGTGACTCCCAGCGGGACCAACGTCTATCCCGAGGATCTGGAAGCCGCCTTGCGCAAACAACCGCAGGTAACAGACTGCGTCGTCGTTGGACTTGAGCGCGCTGGAAATGCGGAACCGTGTGCGGTGCTGATTCTGCGCGACCATGCCCGACCGGAGGATGTCGTTCAGCAAGTCAACCAATCCCTCGCGGACTATCAGCGGATGCGCATGTGGTTCGAATGGCCACAAGAGGATTTTCCGCGCACCAGCACACAGAAGCCGCGGCGGAATGTCATCGCGCAGTCGGTGCAGGCACAATTGCTGCAACCCGCCACGCAACACAAAGCAAGCAGCGCTCTCGAAGACCTGATTGCGCAAGTCTCAGGACGATCGATCTCCAACTTACCGCAGGAAGCCATCCTCGATTCCGATCTCGGCCTGAGTTCGCTCGATCGCGTAGAACTCCTCGGCGCGCTGGAAGACCGTTACCAGGTGGACCTCAGCGAAACTCGCTTCACCGCTGTCCGCACTGTCGGTGACCTGGAACGCATGTTGCGCGGAGAAGTCGAACCGGCCGTCCCATACCACTATCCGGCCTGGACGCTGCGCTGGCCTGTGACCTGGATACGATTGCTGGCCCACTATCTCCTTCTGCGGCCGGCGATCATACTGCTGGGCTGGCCGCGCATCGAGGGCCGAGAAAACCTCCGTGGGATCGAAGGTCCGCTGCTGGTGATCTCCAATCATGTGGGCGATGTAGACCCAGGATTCATTCTGACTGCGCTTCCAGCCCGATTTCGTCATCGACTAGCGACCGCAACCGGCGGCGAAGCGCTAGAGGCTCTGCGAACCCCGCGGCCCGGAAGAAATTTCTTCCTGCGGATATACGACCGTATGCAGTGGATTCTTGGCGTTTCGCTTCTGAATCTTTTTCCGTTGCCGCGCGAGGCAGGATTCCGGCGCAGCTTTTCATACGTCGGGCAGGCCGTCGATCGCGGCTACAGTGTGCTGGTCTTCCCCGAGGGACGGCACACGACCGATGGCAAGATGAACCAGTTCCGCGCCGGCATTGGGCTGTTGGCGGTGAATCTCGGAATTCCGGTTCTGCCCATGCGGATCGATGGCCTTTTCGAGCTCAAGCAGGCAGGTCGGCACTTCGCCACGCCATGGCGAATCCGCGTCAAGATCGGCAAGCCGATACGGTTTGATTCGCGCGCAGATCCGGAACGCATTGCGGCACAACTGCAGCAATTAGTCTCTGAGCTGTAGGACGGAGGTGCTCTGCGAGTCCCGCGCCCTGTCGTGCTTAGTTCGACCTATTCTTCATCGACCTGAGGCTCATTGGTCCGTGTATCCGAATCAATGTGGATTTCCGGTGCCTTGGAGTCCCGCAGGAGATTATTGAGCGTCGGCAAATCCGAACTGGTGAAGTCCTTCCATCGCTTGAGAATGTCCGTACTGTCCCGCTCCACAGAAGCAACTGCTTCCAACTGGGCGGGTGTCGGCTCGGCATCCGCTGGCCAGATCTGCTGATACAGCGTCGTAGCCTGTCCGTTGACGCGATTCACTGTGACCTCGGCAGACGGCGCCGTGAAAAATCCTCCCGGCGTTCCCAGCAGGGCAGTGAGCTTCTTCTGGAAGGTGTCGATGTTTTCGGCAACCGACCCGCTTGCCTGCGACTTCAACTTCTCCAATTGTTCCTTGATCGAGCCGCCCTGGACGACTGCCCGCGAAGACTCCGTCATCATGGATGCAAGGTGCCCCTCGGTCTTGAATTTCTTTTCCAGCGCCGCTGGCGAAGCCTTCACCCGCGGATCCATCTTTACCGTCAGGGCCGCAGTGAACGTCTTTCCGTCGACCGTGAGCCGCACGCTGTAGTTCCCCGGCAGTGCCGTCGGGCCGAGCGGAGAGCGCGGCGTGTCGTGCGGCACCGCCGAAATCGGATAGTCGTGCCGGGTAGCCAGCGGCGCAGGATAATGCAAATCCCACACCCACCGATGCATACCGGCGTCGCTCGAGAGCTTGCGCGGCATCCGCACCCAGTACAGCGGAATCAGTTGCTTCTGCAGATCCTCTTGCGAGATTTCCGGTTGGTCCGCGGTCGAAAAGCGGCGGACGGAGTGTCCCTGCGCATCGAGAATCTCGAGGCTGACTTCGCTCGCCGCTGCCGGCAAGAAATAATCAAAAACCGCTCCATCCGGTGGATTTGCAGCCATCGGCTCATCGGGCGGAAGCGGCGTGTCGCTATAGGTAGAGCGCTGCACTCGCCATGCCGGTGCCGGAGTAAACAGATGCGCCGACTTCGCAATCTCCGCCGACGCTTCGCGCAACGGTGTGATGTCGTCAAGAATCCAGAACGACCGCCCGTGCGTGGCCACGATGAGGTCGTCCTCGTGAACCCAAAGGTCGCGCATCGACGTGTGCGGCAAGTTCAGTTGCAGCGACTGCCAATGATCGCCGTCATCAAACGAAACCCACACAGCGTTTTCCGTACCGGCAAACAGCAGGCCTTTGCGCACCGGATCTTCCCGCACGGTGTCGACCGGCCCGAACTCAGGCAGGCCCTCGACAATCAGCTTCCACGTTTTGCCGCCATCATGTGTGCGATAGACGTAGGGTTTAGTGTCGTTGATACGGAAGCGGCTTACGGATGCGTACGCCGTCTGTTCGTCGAAGTGCGAAGCGGAAATCTGCGTGACCTTGCTCCAGGCGGTGAGTTCCTTCGGCGTAATGTCGCTCCAATTCTTCCCGCCATCGCGACTGGCCCAGATCAATCCATCGTCGGTGCCAGCCCAGAGATTCGTAGTGTTCTTAAACGATGGCGCCAGCGCGTAAATCACGCCCCGCTGCTTGTCTGCCCCCTTGGGTACTAGTTTTCCTAAGCTCGATGGAATTTCCGGATTCGGACGCGAAAGGTCCGGGCTGATCGCCTGCCACGAACTTCCGCCATCCGTCGTTTTGAACAGCACATTGCTGGCGTAATACAGCGTATGCGGGTCGACCGGAGAAAACATCAGCGGCTCGGTACGGTCGGTTCGATACTTCGGGGTGCGCAGCGGAATCGGTGTGACGTTCTGCACCTGCCCTGTTGACCAATGAAATTTGGAAACTTCGCTCCTGCCGCCGCCGTAGACGACATCAGGGTCCAGCGGGTCCGGCGCCGCGTACCCATACTCAATAACGCCGACCGGGTGCCACTCGCGATAAGTAACGGCCCCATCGTTGCCGCGGCTGGAGATGCACACCGAGCCGCTCTCCTGCTGTCCGGCGCAGACTTTGTACGGGAACGTGTTCGTCGTCGTGATGGCATGATAAAGCTGCGCTGTGGGCTGGTTGTACCACGAACTCCAGGTCTCGCCGCCGTTCACGGTAACAATTGCCCCCTGATCGCTGACCAGAAGGATAATTTTGCCGTTGTTGGGGTTGATCCAAAGGTTCTGGTAGTCGTCCCCACCCGGCGCACCGCGGAATCCGGACCACGTCTTGCCGCCATCGGTCGATTTCATCGTGACCGTGCTGGCCACATAAACGACGTCGGAATTTTTCGGATCGACTCGCGGAATCGGCAGATCGCCGCCTCCAATGCGTCCTGACGGTCGCGGATCGGTTGTGATCTGGGTCCAGTTCTCGCCCGCATCATCGGAACGATAGACGCTTAGTTTTCCCGATGCCATAGCGAGCGTTGCATAGAGTCGTTTCGGATCGCTGGGCGCGATCGCCACATAAATCTGCGACAGATCTGCCGGCAGCCCGTTCTTCAAAGGATGCCAGGTGTTCCCTCCGTCCGTGGATTTGAAAAGCCCACCACTGGCCCCATTGAACTCGTTGCCGTCCTCCCACGGCCCTTCCCGCACCTCCCACATCGACGCATACAAGACATCGGGGTTCGATGAATCAATCTCCACATCCGCACAGCCTGTGTTCTCATCCTTGGCAATAATTCTCTGCCAGCTCTGACCGCCATCGGTTGACCGATAGAGTCCACGCTCTTCGCTTGGCCCATAAGGATGTCCCAGCACCGCCGCGAATACGTGGTTGGGATCGCGAGGATCAATGGCGAGCGCCGGAATCTGCTGTCCGTCGGTAAGTCCGAGATGGGTCCACGTCTTCCCCGAATCGGTGGATTTATAAATGCCGTTGCCCACGGAAAGATCGGGCCGGTGCAGGCCCTCGCCGCTACCGACGTATACGACGTTAGGGTCCGAGGGTGCGACTGCGATCGCCCCGATCGATTGCGAGGATTCGTGGTCGAAGATCGGGTTCCATGTACGCCCGAAATCATCCGACTTCCACACCCCGCCGTTCACTTGCCCGATGTAAAAAACATTTGGCTGGCTCGGCACTCCGGCTGCGGCGCGCGTTCGGCCTCCGCGGAAGGGCCCGATCATGCGCCAGTGCAGGTCCTGATATGTGCTCTCGGGAACCTGTGCCCACGGAATCGCTGAAAAAAAGAATAGAAAGCAGGACAAAAGACAGACTGCTGTCTTGGATCGAGTCAATTGTGCCTCCCAAACCTGAGAACGGAAACTACATAGCATAAACCAAAGAGCGCAGTGACCGTAATCAACCTCACCCTACCCTCGGTTCGAAGTCAGGAGCTTCCCGGAAATCATTTTGCCGCCGTGTAACTTGCGTTTATCATGGCGAAGCTTTCTCCTCGACTATGTGGACTCACCCTCTCAGACGGCCTCGCCGGCCGCTGGTAAGTTTTGGTTCCTGTCTGACTCTCTTCGCGATCCTCCTTTCCTTCGCCGGCGACGTCCCTCTCGCTGAGCCCGCGCATGCGGCCGAAGGCGCAGGACTGAAGCCGATTCTCACCTACATTTCAACGGCCTGGGACACGCTCACCCGCTCCATGAGCGATTGCCAGAGCGTGGTCGATCCAAAGATCAAGACTCCGTCGGTTTTGTATTTGCCGGCCGGATATCCGGAACCAGCGGCAGTCAAAAAACTGGCCGCAGCCTGCAACGTGCAGGTCGAGCACCTGCCAATCGAAATTCATCGCCTCGGCGAATTCGATACCAGCAACTTCCAGCCCCAGGGCCTGCTCTATCTCGAAAACAAATATGTCGTACCCGGCGGCCGCTTCAACGAAATGTACGGTTGGGACAGCTACTTCATTATTCGCGGACTCCTACAGGCCGGCCGCCTGGAATTGGCGCGTGGCATGGTCGAAAACTTCTTTTTCGAGATCGAGCACTACGGCGCCATGCTCAACGCCAACCGCACTTACTACCTGACACGCTCCCAGCCGCCATTCGTCAGTTCCATGGTTGTCGATGTCTACGAGGCAATGCAGAAGAACGGCCACGCGCCTGATAAAGCCTGGTTGGAACGTGCATACACCGATATCGACAAGGATTACGGCATGTGGACGCGCGATCCGCACTTGGCCGGCGACACAGGTTTGTCGCGTTATTTCGATTTCGGGGAAGGTCCGCCCGCCGAGGCAGTGAAGGACGAAACCGGCTTCTACCGCAAAGTAGCCGGATATTTTTTCTTTCATCCCGCATCGGCTGACGACTACGTCGTCGCGACCGCTGCAAGATCGAAGGAGCAAGTCGCGGGCTCGCCCTATGTGCTGCAGGTCTGCGACGCCTCGCAAGCGGATCCATCGCAAACGAACGACCGCCCCGGATGCGAGAAGGCGCAGCAGTTCAAGCTCAGCGCCGACTATTACAAGGGTGACCGCTCCATGCGGGAATCGGGGTTCGATGTGAGCTTCCGCTTCGGTCCGTTCGGCTCCGGCACTCATCGCTATGCTCCCGTGTGCTTGAACACTCTGCTCTATAAAAATGAAAAAGATATGGAACAGATTGCGCGGTGGCTGGGCCGCGACTCCGATGCCGGGAAGTGGGCGAAGCGTGCGGAAGAACGAAAGCGGGTGATCACACGTTACCTGTGGAATCCCCAACTCGGCATGTTTTTCGATTACGACTTCCAGACGAAGCAGGTGTCTTCGTACCGCTACGCCTCAACTTTTTATCCGCTATGGGCAGGTCTGGCCACGCCCGAGCAGGCGAAGGCCGTTGTGAGTAACCTCAAGACTTTCGAAAAGCCCGGCGGATTGCCAATGAGCACAGAAGAGACCGGCGCTCAGTGGGACTTGCCTTACGGCTGGGGGAACATTGAAATGCTCGCGATTACCGGCCTCCGCCGCTACGGGTACACCGGCGATGCCGACCGCATCTCCTACGAATTCCTGTCGACGGTGGCGGAGAATTTCCGCCGCGACGGCAATATCCGCGAAAAATACAACGTCCTGACCCGATCCTCCGAAGCGCATGTCGAACTGGGATACGAGATGAATGTAGTCGGATTTGGATGGACGAACGCGGCATTTCTCGAACTGCTGCACGACATGCCGAAAGATATGGCGGAGCGGCTTGAGCAAGAGCAGAATCAGCCGCTACCGGCGACGAAGTGATCCTCTTCGCCTTACGGAATATTGCTGGCGACTAGTTCCCAGTTCTGAGTTTCGGAGAACATTTCGCCCGTCCCATTCACGAAGGCTCCATGGGCGAAAGTGTCCCCTTGCAACTGATCCATAAACCATGCCGTCGGATAACCCAAGTATCCGTACACTCCATTTATGCATGGGAACTGAGCATGCGAACAGTCCGGCTGGCCCGTTATATCGTTGTGGTTCGGACCGTTAAGAGTTCCTTTGACCTTGCGCACAGCGCCTGGCGTCGCGTTGTAGAAAGCCTCAACTGATTGTTCCCCTGTCGTTTGTGGCGATTGGGTTGGCGGAGATATCGGGAAGTCCGATGACCCATCGATGAAAAAGACAGATCCGGAGGTAAGGTTAGCCGGGTCAAAACAATTGGGACCGAGCGTACACCAGACCCTCGCGGGAAGCTCGATGGGCATCATCGTTTTGATCAAGCCAGCCGATTTGATGAACGCATTGCCCGCGCCTCCGGCTCCCTGCGAATGACCAAAGGCCCCAATCTGGCCGACATTCAGCTTGTGAAAGAAGGGGCTGGCGGGATCGCTGTTAGCGTGCACCAGGAAATTCGCCGCGTCCAGAATCGTCTGACCGACGCCGGTGAATTGGTCCTCCGTGGCGATCACGACAAAGCCCCAGGAGGCCATGTGCCGCAGAAAGAAATCAACTTGGGCTGCAGACCCAAAGCTCCCGTTCCCCCAGGTGAGAATGGGATGCATGAATCCATTCGCTCCCAAATTGGTGGGGAAGTAAATATCGAATTTATGGTTCCCGGAGTCACAGCAGTAGACGCCCGTGCTGACAGTTACAGCCCAGGATCCAGGTGAGTAGTATTTGAGTTCGATCGGCTTGGTTGGATAGTTGGGCGGGTTAGGCGGGCATGCAACAAGGCATCCAACGGCGGTCATTATGAGAATCGAGCTAAGAATTTTTGCCATCGGTCCTCCTCCAAGCATCTTGATGGTGCGTAGGACGGCCATATCGTTTCAGAAGAACACAATGATTCGTTGATCGCGATGCTGAAAGGAGCCCAGCCGCTGCGGGGCGCCAAATAAGGGGAAACCGGATTTCCGCCGTTCGAAATTAACCCTGCTTTAACAATCGATTGTTGCGCGGAGGTTAATATTTTCCGCATGCCTCAGGGTGCCCTTCAGATTACGGATCGGGCGGGAAGCCGCCAGGACAACGAGTTCTCATTCTCAACGGCCCCTTGGTACTCACCACGATGTTTGAATTTCAGGCAACAGTGAGGGCGGATAAGTCGCAGACCTTGGGACTGATTTCACCAATGTCCCCTACGCCGACTCGGCGGGCATTGGGGGGGGCGCTGGTTGGCGCCTATGTGACTCGGCAAAACACGGGTCGTCGCCTCGCCATGGCCGGTGTCAGCAACCGCGTTCGAGATGCCCTGAAGGTTACTCGGGTTGAGCAGTTCTTCCATTTCTTTGATTCGGTGAGCGCAGCGGAGGAGGGGGCCCGGCGGCGTAATCTGCGGTGAATCAAAGCCCAGACCAATGCGAGTCAGGGAAAATACTGGGCCGGTTCGCCGTCAAATCCTCCCGTTTCTACGCTCGTGATGGCTGGTCGGTTGCACAAGAAAATACAAAGGGCGGCCATTTCTGGCCGCCCTTTTCGAATTGTCTTGCTGTAAAGCGGTTTAGACACCCTTGACGTTTTCTGCCTGCCAGCCCTTAGGGCCTTTGACCACGTCAAACTGTACTTGCTGACCTTCCTGAAGGCTGCGGAAGCCACTCGCCTGGATAGCGGAGAAATGCACGAATACATCCTCACCATTCTGGCGGCTGATGAAGCCGTAGCCCTTAGCGTCGTTAAACCACTTCACTGTTCCTGTTTCCATGTTGATGCTTTGTTCCTTTTTCTTTGATGTAGCGCTGAAACTTTTCGGGTCTTCTGCAGGCAGGTCACGCGCTGGTTTGAGCGGAGATGCTTATACTGCGAAG
>Ga0307478_10004419_pt1 | contig 10038 bp, 6 predicted proteins | sample atmos_gasesECM4C_2_FD_203713 | JGI IMG/M metagenome (GOLD analysis project Ga0307478, IMG submission 203713) | Hardwood forest soil microbial communities from Morgan-Monroe State Forest, Indiana, United States - atmos_gasesECM4C_05 | ecosystem: Environmental > Terrestrial > Soil > Temperate...
CTGATTAGGTGGCGCGACGACCGCGCGAGGTGGTCCGACGACCGTTTCACTGTGCTCGCCGATGACGAGCCCGCCCCTGCAGGCGATGTGATCGTCTCGCTCGCCCGCTTCCACGCTGAGGGCGAGCGCCTTATCGGCGAGGGCCGCGCGGTCGGGGTCCGGGTGGCCGCCGACGAGCCGGTGGAGAGCCTGGCCTATGATCTGCCGGCCATCACCGTAGTGGCGCTGGAGTTTCCGAAATTCAAGGACGGCCGCGCCTACAGCGCCGCTCGCATCCTTCGCGAGCGCTGCGGCTACGCCGGCGAAGTGCGGGCGGTGGGTGATGTGCTGCTCGAGCAGGCCAGGTTCATGGTCCGCTGCGGCTTCGACGCCTTCGAGCCCGCCGACGGGACCGGGCCCGAGCAGTGGACCACCGCCGCCTCGATGTTCCGGCATGTCTATCAGCGCGCCGCCGATGCGCGCGAACCGGCGTTCGCGGTGCGCGGCGCCGCCGGCGCGCGCCAGCCGGTCTTCGCCCAGTCGAACTTCGGGATGCGAGTTGCGTCATGAGCCTGGCTTACGACACGATCGACCGCAGACTGGCCCTGGCGCCCCGGCTGGACGCCGAGCTGCGCAACGCCCACCCCTCGACGGTTATCGCTGAGGCGTTGGACACGTTTGGACCGCGCCTGGCCTTAGTCTCCTCTTTCGGCGCCGAATCGGCGGTGCTCCTGCACCTGGCCTCCCGCATCGATCCGGCCATACCGGTGCTGTTCCTCGACACCGGCATGCTGTTCGCCCAGACCCTGGACTATCGGCGCGAGCTTGCCGACCGGCTCGGCCTCACCGACGTGCGCGACCTTCGGCCGCGGTTTGAAGACCTGGCCCTGGGCGATCCCAACGCCGAGCTGTGGCGCAGCGACATCGACGCCTGCTGCAACATCCGCAAGGTGTTGCCTCTGGACGCCGCGCTCGGCGGGTTCGACGCCTGGATCACCGGGCGCAAGCGCTTCCATGGCGGCCAGCGCCTGCGCCTGCCGGTGGTCGAAGAGGTCGACGGCCGGATCAAGTTCAATCCCCTGGCCAGCTGGACCAAGGTCGAGCTCGACGCTTACGCCGAGGCCCATGACCTGCCGATTCACCCGATGGTGGCGCACGGCTTCCCCTCAATCGGCTGTTGGCCGTGCACCGAGCAGGTGGCGGATGGTGCGGATGCGCGCTCCGGCCGCTGGGCGGGTTCGCAAAAGAACGAATGCGGCATACATACCGCCCGCGCGCCCGGCGCCGCTCCCTTCCTGGGTGCGGATCTGTGATCCGCGCGTTGAACTAAACTTAAGCCCGTTCACGAAGTATCATCGCCCAATGCAAGACACCGCCGCCCTGAAACGCGAACCGACTGTTGCGCCCGCCAAGGCGCGCGGCGCGTTCTACGTCGAGCGGGTGACGTGGGTGCGCCACTGGACCCCGTCGCTGTTTTCCCTGCGCACCACGCGCGATCCGGGCCTGCGCTTCGCCAGCGGCCAGTTCGTGATGCTGGGCCTGGAGGTGGAGGGCAAGCCGCTGCTGCGCGCCTATTCCATCGTCAGCGCCAGCTACGCCGAGGAGCTGGAGTTCTATTCGATCAAGGTCCAGGACGGGCCTCTAACCTCGCGCCTGCAGAACATCCAGGTCGGCGACGAGGTTCTGGTCGGCAAGAAGCCCACCGGAACCCTGGTGCTGGATGGCCTCAAGCCCGGGCGCAATCTCTATCTCCTTGGCACCGGCACGGGTCTGGCGCCCTTCCTCAGCCTGGTGCGCGACCCGGACGTCTATGAGCGTTTCGACAAGGTGATCGTCACCCATACCGTGCGTGAGGTCGGCGACCTCAACTATCGCCGCTTCCTGTCGCACGACCTGCCCAATGATCCCGACCTCGGCGAATGGGTGGCCCCCAAGCTGATCTATTATCCCACCGTGACCCGTGAGCCGTTCGTCAATGAGGGCCGGATCACCGACTTGATCGAGAACGGCAAGCTGTTCGCCGACATCGGCCTGCCGCCGCTGGACCGCGAACGCGACCGGGTGATGCTGTGCGGCGGGCCCTCGGTGCTGGCCGACCTCAAGGCCCAGCTCCTGGCCCGCGGCTATGAGGAGGGCTCGGTGGCTAACCCCGGCGACTTTGTCCTCGAACGGGCGTTCGTGGAGACCTGACCAAATCACCTCTCCTAAAGGGAGAGGGAGGGGCCCACAGCCTTCGCAAATGCAGCCGGCTCATTGCGCGCCGGTTGATTCCGCTCACGCGGCGGCACAAGCTCGGCGCTGGAGGCGGGCGGGTCGGCATGTCGGACATTTTCATCTCGTACGCGCGAGCCACGCAGCGCCAGGCCGAGATGTTCGATAAGGCGCTGTCAGGCCTCGGCTATTCGGTGTGGCGCGACATGGACGCTTTGCCGATCCACCGTCCGTATCAGCCGGAGATCGAGGCCAATCTGAAGGCGGCAAGGGCGGTGCTCGTGCTGTGGTCGAAGGAGGCGGCAGCCTCCGATTGGGTGCGGGCCGAGGCTGATTTGGCCCGCGGCGAGCACAAGCTGCTGCAGGTCACGCTCGACGGCAGCCTGCCGCCGATGCCATTCAACCAGACCCAATGCGCCGATTTCGCCGCCTGGCGCGGCGACACCTCGAGCCCGGCCTGGGCCAAGCTGGTGGCTGGCCTTTCCGAGCTATTGGCGTCCGAACCGCCGGTTCAGGTGGCGGCCAAACGGCGCTGGCGTCCACGCCTCGGCCGGTGGACGGCGGCGATGGCGGCGGTGGGCGCCGTCCTCGCCTTGGCCGGCGGGACTTGGGTCGCAATCGGGATGCCCGGTTGGCCTCAGGCGGGCGAGGGCGTCGCCGTGACGCCGTTCGACACCACCCCAGGCGATACTTTGGCGCGAAGCGCCGCCGACGGCGTCGCCGACGCGATCGCCAGCACCCTGGCCAAGGTCGACATGAAATCCCGGCTGACGGATCCGGGCCTGACCGGCCCGCAGCGCGACGCCGCGGCTGTCCGGCTGGGCGCCGCCTTTTCGCTTGGCGGCCGAGTCCGACGCGATGGGGACGCTCTGCACGTCACGCTCGCCCTGGCCGATGCGCAGCTGCACGACGTGCTGTGGTCGGCCGAGTTTACCAGGCCGGCGGCTCAGGCCGAGGCGTTGCAGACTCAGGTCGCCACCGAAGTCGCCGGCGTCCTGCACTGCACGGTCGACGCCGGCACTTTCGGTGGCCACGTCCCGCCCGAGAGCCTCAGCCTCTACCTGCGCGCCTGCGACGCGGTCGGGACTGAGGGGCCGGACAAGGTCCGCGACCTGTTTCGGCAGGTGGTCACGCGTGAGCCCGGGTTCGCCAACGCCTGGGCGAACCTGGGCATGGTCACCGCGCTGGCGGCCCAGGATATGCCCCCCGATCTGGCGGCGTCGGCGCGGCGGGACGCCCAGACCGCGGCCGACCGGGCCTTGCGGCTCGATCCGAAGGCCAGCATGGCCTATGCGGCATTCAATCTCATACAGGCGCCAGGCCACCTTGAGGAGCGGCAGGGGCTGCTGCTGAAGGGGCTGTCGGTTTCGCCGAACAACACCCTATTGAACATGATGCAGGGCGATCTGTTCGGCCAGCTGGGTCGCAGCGAGGAGGCGATTGCCTACTACCGTCGAGCGGTGCTCCTCGATCCGCTGCATCCCGACTTCACCGTCTATCTCGCCACCGCCCTCGCGTCGGCAGGCCGGCTCACAGAGGCGCGCACGCTGATCGAGCAGGTCCAGCGACTGTGGCCTGATCTGAGCGATCGCGGGGCCGACAGCATAATGCTGGAAGCCCGGTGGGGCGATCCGGCTCGCGCCCTGGCGATGCTCGACGATCCCAAATCGCGGCCGGCCGATTGGGAGGCGCCGATGATCGAGAAATGGCGGCGATTCAGCCTGGTCCGGCGCAGCCATGATCCAGCGAAGACAGCCGCCTACGCCAAGGACGTGCTGGCGGATTTCGCGGCGGGCAGGAGCGACCTGAACAGAGCGATCCGAGATCTTGTCGGCGTCGGAGCGACGGAGGCGGCCTTCGCCGTCGCCATGCGGTCAGCGCCAGCAGATGTCCTCGATACCGAGGTGTTGTTCCGCCCGACGGCCGAGGGCATGCGGCGTGACCCGCGCTTCATGCCCCTTGCCGCGAAGCTGGGCCTGGTCGAATTCTGGAAGCGCACGAACCATTGGCCGGACTTCTGCGAGGCAAAGGACCGGCCCTACGATTGTCGCGCCGTGGCGGCAAAGCTCTAAGCGTAGCCGGGGCCGAATTGGCTTGACCGCGCGACCGGTTGGGAGCCCACTCGGAGACGAGGCGAGCTCTCAATATGGATCACCATGTGAGCCGCTGATGGTCGGGGGGCCAAGTATTACGCGATGGCCGCGTTCTTCCTCTCCAGGGTCTGGAGATGCGCGCCCGGCGCGACCGGGTTCGCCGCGATCGCTTGGGCGTCCGCCGCCCTGGCCCAGGACATCACGACTGCGGCCCCGCAATCGTTCACTACGGTCGGGGAAATCGTCGTCACCGGTTCGCGAATTCCCCGACCCGACCGCACCGGCGTGAGCCCGCTCACCCAGGTGGCCGGGGCCGAGATCCGCTCGCAGGGCTTGATGCGGATCGAGGACGTCCTCAATCAACTGCCGCAGGTGTACGTCGACCAAAACTCGGCCGTAACCAACAGCGCGACGGGCACGGCCACGGTGAACCTGCGCGATCTGGGCCCCGAGCGGACCTTGGTGCTGATCGACGGCAAGCGCCTGATGCCGGGCGATCCAACTTCGGGTTCGGTCGCCCCCGACCTCAACTTCATTCCCGACGCTCTGGTCGAGCGGATCGACGTCGTCACCGGTGGCCAATCGGCGATCTATGGCTCCGACGCCATCGCAGGCGTCGTCAACTTCATCATGAAACGGAACTTCGCCGGCGTGAGGATGGACGCCCAGATCGGCATTTACGACCACAACAACGGTCAGACGGGTATCCAGGCGGTGCTGGCCGGCCAGGGTTTCGCCGAGGCGCCCAGGAACGTCACTGACGGCTTCACCAGCGAAGTCACGGTCGTAGCGGGGATCAATGCGCCGGACGGCAAGGGCAACCTCACCGTCTACGGCGGCTATCGCACTGCGGCGGCAATTACCCAGGCGTCCCGCGACTTCAGCGCCTGCGCCCTGATCGCCAGCGGCGCCAACCTGATCTGCGAAGGCTCGACCCAAAGCACCGCTCTGGGCCGTTTCGAGGTGCTCGATCAGACGAACAACTTCAACACGGTCGGTGATCTCACACTCGACCCCGCCGGGGCCGGAAACACCCTGCGGCCATTCGACCCGCTACGCGACGCCTACAACTTCGAGCCGCACGAGTATTTCCAACGCCCGGACGAGCGCTACACGGCCGGCGCATTCGCTCACTACCAGATCCGCCCGTCCGTCGATCTCTATGTGGACGGGATGTTCATGTATGACGACACCACCGCCCAGTTGGCGCCCAGCGGTCTGTTTCTGGGGCCGCTGTTCACTATCGCCTGTTCCAACCCGATGCTCTCGGCCGCCGAAGTGAAGAGCTTCTGCACGGACGCCAACGTTCCTCCCGGCGGCGGCGCCCTGATCTCCATCGGCCGGCGCGACGTCGAAGGTGGCAGTCGTCAATTCGTGCTAACGCATACGGACTATCGCGTGGTCGCCGGGGCCCGCGGCGAGGTCGGCGGATGGCAATACGATATCTCCGCCCAGGTCTCCGCCGTCGATATCTCGCAGACCGATCTGCGCGACGTCTCCCTGTCGCGCGCGGCCGATGCGCTTAACGTGGTGCGCAATTCGTCAGGGGCGCTGGTCTGTGCTTCGGGCAATCCCGGTTGCGCGCCGTACGACATCTTCGCGATCGGCGGCGTCACCCAGGCGGCGCTGGCCTATATCGAAGCCCCAGGGGTGGCCACCGGCGAAACCGACGAGGCGGTGGTCAGCGCCAATGTGACCGGCGAGCTGGGCCGCTACGGCGTGAAGAGTCCGTGGGCGGCGAGCGGCGCCGGCGTGGCGGTGGGGACCGAATATCGTCGCGAAGGTCTCAGCTATTCGCCTAACGCCGAACTCGCCAGCGGCGATCTGGCCAGCTTCGGCGTCTCTTCGCCGGCCGTGAGCGGCCACACCGACGTCTATGAGGTCTATGGCGAAGCGCGCGTGCCGCTGGCCCAGGATCGCGGGGCGCTATTGGACGATCTGACGATCGACGGCGGCGTTCGCTATTCCTGGTACCAAAACATTGGCGGAGCGGCGACCTATAAGGCCGGGTTCGAATGGGCGCCCAGCCCCGATGTGCGTCTGCGCGCCAGCTACGGCCGCGCCGTGCGCGCGCCCAATGTCGTCGAGCTGTTCACACCGCCAACCTTCGGCGCCGAGCTCGGCCACGATCCTTGCGCGGGCGCAAATCCGATTATCGACCAGACGGACCCGTTCGCCACCCAGGCCAACTGCGCCCGCACCGGGGTCACCGCCGCCCAATACGGCCATGTCGCCCCCAGTGACGCCTTCTACAATACCCTGGGAGGCGGCAACCCCAACCTGCGGCCCGAAGTCGCCACCACGGTGACGCTTGGAGCGGTGATCACGCCGCGCATGATCCCCGGGCTGAGCCTGGCGGTGGACTACTTCGACATCCGGGTGAACGACGTCATCACCGCCCTCGATCCCGACGCGACCATCGAACAGTGCCTGCAGACCGGCAATTCCTTCCTGTGCAGCCTGGTGCACCGTGCGCCGGGGACCGGGTCGCTGTGGATCACCAACGCCGGCTACGTCAGCACCGTAGTTCAGAATGCTGCCTCGCTCGAGACCCGGGGCGTCGATGTGGACATCAGCTATCAGCACGCCTTGCCGGCCTGGGCCGGACACAGCCTCGGAACGGCCGGCGTGCGCCTGGTCGGAACCTATGTGCTGGATCGCTCGACGGTGACCGCTCCCGGCACGCCGGCCTTCGACTGCGCGGGGCTCTATGGCGACGCTTGTGGCGACCCGCAGCCCCACTGGCGGCACATTCTGCGGGTGACCTGGGACACGCCGTGGAACGTCGACTTCACGGCGGCATGGCGCTATGTCGGCCCGGCGACCGTCTCGGCGGCGTCCTCGGACCCCTTTCTGAACATGCCCTTCGACGCCGCCGATTTTCGGCTGGGCGCGCGCAGCTATATCGACCTGAGCCTGGCGTGGCGGGTGAACCGACGCGTCGAGTTGCGGGTCGGGGTCAACAATCTGTTCGATGTCGACCCGCCGGTCATCGGGTTTGATTCTCAGGCCGGGGTCGCGGTCAATGCGAACACCTACCCGGGGGTCTATGACGCGCTCGGCCGGTGGCTGTTCATCGCCATGACAGCGCGGCTTTAGCCTCGACTACAGGCCAAGCCTGGCGACCTCGCGCGGCAGTCACAAGGGCGGTCCGGCGCCTGGCAGAAATCCGGTTCACGGGAAGGTTAGGGTTTCACCAGAATCTTGATCTGGCTCTTATCGGTCTGCAGGGTGGTGAAGGCGGCCGGCGTCTCGTCGAGGCCAACCACGCCGGTGACGATCTCGTTGTAGCGTGTCCTGCCCTCGGCGAGGTTGGTCAGCGAGGCGGCGAACTCCTGCGGCGTGTAACCCAGCACGAAGCGCAGCTCGATCTCCTTGGCGATGAAGGCGAACGGCTCGATGACGTCAGTCTGCATGCACACCCCGGCGACCACGATCCGAGTCCCGCGCGGCGCGGCCTGAGCCAGGGCCTGAAGCACCCCCGGCGCGCCGACGCATTCGAAGATCACCGGCTGCTTAACCTCGAGCCCCTGGGCCATGGCCATCAGGCCCTCGCCCGGAGTGGCCGGCACGCCGAACTCGCTCCACGCCGAATGCGGCGAGACCTCGGCCGGATCGATGAGGCGGTGCGCGCCCATGCGCTCGGCCGCAGCTCGGCGCTCGGCTGAGAAATCGCAGGCGACGATCGGTCCCACGCCTCTTGCAGCGAGGGAGGCGATCACGGCGAGGCCCACCGGACCGCAGCCGAGCACCAGATAGACCTGATCGGCCGACGGTTCGGCTTTGGCCACGGCGTGCTCGCCCACCGCCAGGGGTTCGGTGAGGGCGGCCTGATCGGCGGCAAGGCCATTGGGGACCTCGAGCATCAGCATGTCGGAGAGCACGATATGCTCGGCGAAACCGCCGGGGATCCGGCTCGAGTAGCCCACCGTCTCGAAGCCGGTCGGGGTGATAAGACCGGGGATGGACACCACCCGCGTCCCGGCCTTGAACCGTCCGCCGCCCGGGCCGTTGTCGATCACCTCGCAGCAGAACTCATGGCCGAATACGGTGTCGGCCCCGCGCTTCATGTGCCCCGGCGCGCCCAGGCGCTCGGATAGCTCGATCATGTGATCGTAGTGATCGAGGGCATGCAGGTCCGAGCCGCAGATGCCGCAAGCCAGAGTCCGGCAGAGGACCTGGCCGGCCCCCGGGACTGGCGCGGCCATGTCATCGACGACCAGGGTCCCCGCGCGGCGGATGACGGCGCGCATGCTACTCGGCCGCCTCGGGCTTCTTGATGCCCATCATGGCGGCAATCTGCGGACTGATATTGTCCACGCCTTTTTCCTGGACGTGGGCGGCGATCCGGGCCCCGACCGCGGCCACGGCCTGGCCGGTGAACTCGGGCTTGTGCGCGCCCACCCAGGCCATGGATGATTCCCGATTGTCGTTGAGCTGCTGGAAGCGCGGCGCGACATAGCGGGCGAACAGCTCATAGGAGCGCTTGGTAGCCGCCCATGGGGCCCAGTTGTGGGCCATGAACAGGAAGGCCCCGAAGCCGCCCGACTGGTTCCACAGCGCCTGGATCTTGTCCGCCGCCTCGTCCGGCGTCCCGATCACCGTCAGGCCGGTCTCGATCAGCGCCTCGACCGGATCGCGTCCGGCTTCCACCGGGGCCACCGGCAGGTTGGCGATTTCGCGGAAGTAATACAGCCACTTCTCCAGACCGAAACGCACGTCGGCGACGGCCTGGTCCTTCGTCTCGGCGATGTGCATCGGACCGACCAGCCGCCAGGCGGCGCGATCAACAACGGTTCCGTGCTCGCGCGCCATGTCCTCGGCGATCGCCCAGTTGGACGACAGAGCATTGAAGCCGCCGGTGGAGGTGGCCCCGAGCGAGAGCAGGCCCGCGCCGTGACGGCCGGCGGCGCGCGCGCCGGTGGGCGAGACCTGGCTGGCCACGGCGATTTCCACGTGCGGCCGAGAATAGGGCGTCATCTGCAGCCGGGCTTCGCGCAGCGTGAACCAGTCGCTCTCATGGCTCACGGTCTCGCCGCGCAGCAGGCGGATGATGACACCCAGCGCCTCATCCATCATGTCGCGCTGCCTGGCCGGATCGATGCCCATCATCATGGCGTCGGAGACCAGAGCGCCGGGCCCAACGCCGAACATGGTCCGGCCCCGGGTCATGTGATCCAACTGGTTGATCCGATCGGCCAGCATGAACGGGTGATGGTAGGGCAGGGAGGAGACGCCGGTGCCCAGGCGGATGTGCTTGGTGCGATCAGCGGCGGCGGCGATGAACACCTCCGGGCTGGCGATGACCTCATAACCCGCCGAGTGGTGCTCGCCGATCCAGGCTTCGTCGTAGCCGAGCCAGTCGAGCCATTCCAGCAATTCCACGTCGCGCGCGATGGCCAGCGTGGGGTTTTCCCCGACGCGGTGAAACGGGGCGAGGAATATTCCGAATTTCAAGCCACGGTGGGCCATTGGTGCACTCTCCGTTTGCAATGTCGCCGCATCGTGCCCGGTTCGGCGGAGATAGCCAAGTCACGCAGGATCGTGGCAGGTTTGCGCCGAGTTGATCCGGGAGGGAACGAACCATGCGACTGCAAGACAAGGTTGCGATCATCAGCGGTGCGGCCTCCGGCATGGGGGCGGCGACGGCCCGGCGTTTCGCCAAGGAGGGCGCCAAGGTCGTGGTTGCGGATATGTTGGAGGAAGACGGGCGCAAGGTCGCGTCGGACATTACACTGGCGAACGGTGCGGCCGA
>Ga0307478_10004420_pt1 | contig 10038 bp, 7 predicted proteins | sample atmos_gasesECM4C_2_FD_203713 | JGI IMG/M metagenome (GOLD analysis project Ga0307478, IMG submission 203713) | Hardwood forest soil microbial communities from Morgan-Monroe State Forest, Indiana, United States - atmos_gasesECM4C_05 | ecosystem: Environmental > Terrestrial > Soil > Temperate...
GGCGTGTGGGCGTGTGGGCGTGTCGGCGTGTCGGCATATCGGCATATGGGTGATCGGAGGCGCGAAGCGCTGGAAAGACTTTAGCCTAGGCTGAGTCCTCGAGGCCTAGGTCTAGATGTAGAAAAATGGTCAGCGCTGAAAGCGCGAAAGAAATTGGCGTTTGGACATTTAACCTCGGACTCTGATCGGTGGCCGCGGCTATCGACAGAATCAAAAAGCCCGGCTCTGTCGCGCCTTCAGCGCTTGTCGCTCTTTCTATGGGTACCTAGGCCTCGCAGACTCAGCCTAGGCCAAAGTCTTTCCAGCGCTTCGCGCCTCTGATCGCCCATTCGGCACGCCGACACGCCGTGTCCATTATCCTGCACATCGCCACTCTTTCTCGCCCATTCGCTTCGTATTTCATTTGCGCCGCATTGAGCGGGCTTCTATTTGTTTCCCGTGCAGCGGGTTAGTGACCTTAAAGAGGGATTTACTTTCGAACTCAATGGGAAACAGGAATTCGTTGAGAATTACTCCACTAATATCACGCTGCTCCAATACCTGCGCCGAAGAGGATTGATCGGATCAAAAGAAGGTTGTGCAGAAGGCGACTGTGGCGCTTGTACAGTCGTTTTGGTTGATACCGATGCCTCAGGGAACCATCAATATCGCGCGATTAACAGTTGTTTGGTCCCGTTACCTCTAATCGCCGGGCGACAAATTGTTTCGGTCGAAGGTGTCGCCCCCGCTGCCCAACTTCATCCGGTCCAGCAAGCGATGGTTAACCGGCACGGTTCTCAATGTGGTTACTGTACGCCGGGGTTTATCATGTCGCTGTTTGAAGCGTACCATCGAACGGATTTGAATGAGTCTTGGCAGGTCGATGATCAGCTTTGCGGTAATCTATGCCGTTGCACCGGCTATCGCCCGATTCGGGAGGCAGCTTTCGAATGTCTGGCCAAGCGGAGCTTGACTGATACCCGAACCAAACCCATGGCTCTGGTTGGGGGTGGAACTAGCTTAGATCCGATTGGTTATCACACCGCTGCGGAGACGTTCTTTAGACCCGTGGCGCTCACAGAGTTGTGGGAGCTCCTGGCGGTTTATCCGGACGCGCAGTTAGTTGCGGGTGCCACTGAATTAGGACTCAAGATCACCAAACTATTCCAATCATTTCCTACTCTCATTTCGTTAGAGGGCATCGCTGAACTCACGGTCTTGGAGCCGAGCGATACCCACTGGCGGGTTGGCACAGCGGTGACTTTGACCCGGGTGTGGGAGGCGTTAGGAAAAGAGTTTCCGGTGTTGGTCTCAATGCTGCGTTGGTTCGGGTCTCGCCAGATCCGTAACCGGGCGACTCTGGGAGGGAACTTAGCCACGGCATCTCCTATCGGTGATTCAGCCCCAGTGTTGTTGGCGCTGGACGCCAGCCTGGTTCTCGAGTCGGTTAACGGCGCCAGAGTCGTGCCATTGAATGAGTTCTTTGTTGGTTACAGGAAGACCCAACTGCAAACCGGGGAAATCATCCGCGAGATCTTAATTCCGCGAGCGCGCCCCGCCGCCGGTGTAGCCCAAGAGTTTACTCGGTTTTATAAAGTGTCTCGCCGGCGAGAGATGGATATTAGCACGGTCGCGGGATGTTTCCGGATCCAATTGGATTCGTCCGGAAGAGTACGCCTGGCGCGGGTTGCTTATGGGGGGGTAGCGCCAACGCCGGTCCGGGCAACTGATGTCGAGGCCGCCGTGGTTGGTAAAGAGTGGAACCGCCATACCGTCGCAGCTGTCGCTGAGGTTTTGGTCGACCGATTCACGCCAATCTCCGATGTGCGCGGAAGTGCTGAGTATCGCGCGGCCCTGGTAGCAGACCTTCTGGAGAAGTTCTTTGACGATACCCAGTCTGGCCAGGTCGACTGCTCGCGCCGTAGCGAAGCGGCGGCGGACGTGTCGCGCTATAGCGAAGCGGCGGCGGACGTGTCGCGCCATAGCGAAGCGGCGGCGGATTTCACCGATCCGTTGCCGGTGGTTCCGGTTTTAATAAACCCGGCTCCTCCTCACGAAAGCGCTTATAAGCATGTTTCCGGCACGGCTTTTTACACCGATGATGCGGTTCCGTCCGTGGACCGTTTGGAAGTGTGGCCGATCTGTTCCGAGCGGGCTCACGCCCGATTCCGGATCCGGCATCGTCCAGTTGAGGTGCCTGGAGTGAAAGCGGTCCTTTTCGCTGACGATATCCCCGGAGTTAACGAAATCGGAACTGTCAGACATGACGAACCATTGCTCGCGCGCGACCAGGTTTTCTACCATGGCCAATTGATTGGCTTGGTAGTAGGAGAAACTGAGGCGGCGTGCCGCTCCGCCGCAAAGACCATCGAAATCGAGTACGAGGATTTGCCCCCGATCTTGAGCATTGAGGAGGCAATCGCCGCGAACTCGTTTCACACTGACCCGAACTTTATACGACGGGGCGAGGTCGACCGGGCGCTGGACGAAGCCGCGCATCGCTTCCATGGCAGCTTTCGGCTGGGCGGTCAGGACCATTTCTATCTTGAAACTCAGGCCGCCATCGCAGTCCCCGGAGAAGACGCCTCGATTCAGATCATCTCTTCGACGCAACATCCTTCGGAGGTTCAACACCTGGTTTCCCATGTCCTCGGTGTCACGGCGCATCAGGTAGTCGTTGAAGCCCCCAGAATGGGTGGCGGGTTTGGCGGGAAAGAGACTCAAGCCGCCATCAACGCCTGCCTCGCCGCACTAGCAGCGAAATACACTGGGAGGTCAGTCCGTGTCCGATGGAACCGGGACCAGGATATGATGATCACCGGGAAACGGCACCCGTTTTACGCCCGGTTTGATGTTGGTTATGAGGCGGACGGGAGGGTCGTGTCGGTACGCGCTGAATTGGTTTCGGACGGCGGTTGGTCGCTCGATCTCTCGACGGCAGTGACCGACCGCGCATTGTTCCATCTGGATAATGCTTACTATTTTCCTCACGTTGAGTTTTCAGGCCGAGTTGCCCGCACCAACCTGTCTTCCAATACGGCTTTCCGCGGCTTTGGCGGGCCTCAGGGAATGTTGGTGATCGAAGAGATTATGGACCGCGTCGCCCGGTCGCTGGGTCTTTCGCCAGAACTTGTCCGGCAACGGAACCTTTATCATGGGCGAGGAGAAACCAACACAACCCATTATGGACAAGAAATAGAAGATAATCGGATACAGACAATCTGGGAGCAGCTGTTGCAATCGAGCAATTTCCAACAACGGCGAGCCGAAATCGCGGCCTGGAACTCGCAACGTTCAAGTTGCAAACGCGGCTTGGCGGTAACCCCGGTTAAGTTCGGCATCTCTTTCACAGCCACCCATTTCAACCAGGCGGGAGCGCTCGTCTTGATCTATCAAGATGGCACCGTCCAGGTAAACCATGGGGGAACAGAAATGGGTCAGGGGATCCATACCAATATACAAACGATTGCGGCGTGCGAACTGGGCCTAACCGCCGATCGAATCCGAGTGATGCCGACTCGAACGGACAAAGTACCGAATACGTCGGCAACGGCGGCCAGTGCCGGAACTGACCTAAATGGGGCCGCCGTAAGAAATGCTTGTCGTGAATTACACGGGCGCTTAGCCCAGGTGGCGGCAGACTCGCTAACTCAAAGATACGGTTCTCCGGTGACCGCCGATGCCATGGAATTTAGCCGCAATTTCGTTTTCCCAAAGAGCGCGCTGGAGAACCGGCTATCTTTTTCGGAAGTTGTAGGCGCCGCCTATAGTCAGCGGATCAGCTTGTCTGCAACCGGATTCTATCGAACTCCCGGTATTCACTTTAATCGGGCCGCTGGCCGCGGGAAACCCTTTCATTACTTTGCGGTTGGCGCCGCCGTGTCCGAAGTCGAGGTCGACGGTCGTACCGGGATGATGCAGCTGTTGCGAGCCGATATCCTGCACGATGTGGGTGAATCGATTAATGCCGCAGTGAATCGGGGTCAGATCGAAGGCGGTTTTATCCAGGGTATGGGCTGGTTAAGTATGGAACAACTGGTTTGGGATGCTAAGGGCCGGCTACTAACCCACTCGCCGGACACTTACAAGATCCCGGCCATCGGTGATGTTCCCGCCGATTTAAAGGTAGATTTCTTAGCTAACGCGGCTCAGCCGAATAATGTTTACGGAAGTAAAGCGGTCGGTGAACCGCCGCTAATGCTCGCGATTTCGGTGCGGGAAGCAATCCGAGATGCGGTTGCCGCTTTCGGGAACGGTGCAGGCCCAGTTGAGTTGGCCTCACCCGCGACCGGCGAAGCGATTTATCGAGCCATTCGGGAGCAACGAGCTACGGAACGCGCTGAATAGCGGACTCACTTTTGGTAGGGCGAGGCTCCGGAACGTTTGGAAGGCAATCGCAGGGAAAAAAGCGTTTCGCCGAGATTTCTGGTGCGAGGCTTGAGATCCGCCGAGCCGGGGTCCAGCGCGCACCACCACGGCTCGGCAGTCACTAGGCCTCGCTCGTGACGCATATTTCGATAACAGTTTTCCCTGTGGGCATTGCGCAGCCGTTCCGGAGCCTCGCCCTACCAAAAGTGTCGCCTCCAGCGCTCACGGTGTTCCCAAACTCATCGACTTACCCGACCGCTTTCGCAGGACAGCTAACACCTCAGCCATGACGCTAATGGCGATTTCTTCCGGGGAATCCGCCCCGATATCAATCCCCAGCGGGGCGTGCACTTGCTTCAAGGATTCGGAACTAACCCCTTGGGTTCGCAGCTCGTCATACACCTTTAACACCTTCCGTTTACTGCCGATCATCCCGAGGTAGCCGTATCCGGATGTTCCCAGGATCGCCTTCAACGTGTCGCGATCCATCAAGTAATTTCGGTTAACCAGCAGAATGGCATCAGACGCGGCCCAAGTCTGCTTACTGACAAAGTCAGCCGGGCTTTTGCAGAGATGTTTTTGAGTGCCCGGTTGGAATGCGTCCAGTGTGTCTTCCCGGTCTTCAATTACAAAGACATTCATCTCGCAACTTCGCGCCAGCCGAGCGATGGCCGCAGCACAATGACCGGCGCCGAATAAATAAATCGATTCTCCGGATGGTTGGGGTTCTATCAAAAGTGTGATTTCACCTCCGCAAATCGCGCCGAACGAATCCGGCTCCCCTTCACGTAACGGATACCGTTTTAATTCGATCTTACCAGTTTCCAAACAACGGAGTGCATCCTGAATGATGAGCGCTTCGGCTTTACCGCCGCCGATAGTGCCCGATGTCTTTCCCGAGCCATACACGATCATTTTAGTGCCCGTTTGTCGCGGAACCGATCCTCGAGCGCTAGCCACGGTGACCAGCACACACGGTACCCCTTGGCTTCGGGCTTCCAATAACTCGGCTAGAATCGAGTAGCTCATGTTAACGCCGGCATCGCCGGGATCGCCGTGAACGAAACTATTGTCGACGGCTAACCAGCGTCACCCCCAATCACCAGTCACCTTTCACCTCTCACTTCTCACGCGCAATCGTCGCTTCAATCAAACCTTGCGGGGCGTCAGTGGGGACAAAAAGCGTGTTAGGATTCGTCTGGCCGAACGGCTGCAAATCGATGAGTAAACAGTGGAGGTTTGGCATCACCAGATTCACATCGCTGACCTCCGGACATCGGCTCAGCGCAGCTAAACCCATGTCGTACATCGTTTTCTGTACGGAGGGGCTGTCATTGGTAACGAAACACTCGAGCATAGCGTCCAAAACGTCCGCGTTGGTTTTGTTGTAGTCCGCCGGAGTTGTGGCGAAGCTCCATTTGCTGGCCATTCTGGTCGCCAGAATCCGATCCTGCGTTTCGGGCAGAGTCGTAAACTCATCCCGGTGAAAGTCGGCAAATGTCGAACCTGCCGATTTGAGAATAACCAGATCACGCACACCCGAAGCTAAACGCGTATGGGTTCTGGTAGCGTTAACTTCGCAGGTAGGGGTACACTTTTGCGGAGCTAAGAAGTTCGTCGGCGATGGTTGGCCGTCTGCCTTTAACCGTTGCCAGACTCGTTCGCTGGTTTCAATCGTCACTTCTCTGACCTGCGGATACTTTTCCAGGAAATGTTTGGAGAGATCCAATGCGAACAGCTCGGTTTGTTCCTCGAGTTTCTCGAAGGCGAGCACATTGACGGTATTTTTCATCGTGTCAGTTGCCACCACTAACCGGTTATCTCCGGCCGAATACGAGCTCTCGAAATCGCCTGCCAGCAAGACCTGCACATCGAGCTCCTTGATCGTGTGGAGTGAATCCCGTTGCAGTTTCTTAAGAACGCGAACTTTGGCTTTGCCGTAACGATGATATTTGAGGTTCATATCGGAGAAGGAGCTAGGAGTTAGAATTTAGGAGCTAGGAGAGGCGATGGCAAAGCATAGCCAAGGCCGAGCGCCAAACGCCGAACGCCGAACGCCAAACGCCAAACGCCAAACGCCGACCCCAGCGCGCATTGAGTCTGCGCACCCTTCTAGCTCCGCTTTTCCTTTGGCCCATCATTTGCTAAAAGAAATAAAGCACGTTACGAGCCATCGAATGTCACAGACCAAACACCCGCTAGAAAACGTCAACCAGATGGATGAGTCGACCTTTGTTTCCGTGTTCGGTGCTGTGTATGAACATTCACCTTGGGTTGCCGAAGCCACGTGGCCATATCGGCCGTTTGCATCATTGGATACTCTCCACGCCGTAATGGACGAGGTAGTAGAAGGAGCTGGTCAAAGCCGAAAGCTGACCTTGATAAAAGCCCATCCCGAGCTGGCAGGAAGGCTTGCCCGTTCCGGTCAGCTCACCGCGGAGTCTCACTCCGAACAAGCAAAAGCCGGATTAACCTCCCTACCCGAGAACCTCACCAAGCGAATGCTCGAACTGAACAACAGCTATCAAGCAAAGTTCGGATTTCCCTTTATCATTTGTGCTCGTCTAAACAATGTCGGTACGATTCTGCGGGCGATGGAGGACCGGTTAAGCAACCCTAGCGAGATCGAATTCGAGACGGCTCTTCGGGAGATTTCTAAAATCGCCAGACTGAGATTGGCCGACATCATTATATGAGTGGAAAACTTTCGACCCATGTGCTGGATACCGCTAACGGCCGGCCGGCGGCTGGCCTTAAGATTCAGCTTTGGAAAATTGAGGCGGATCAAAGGCGGCTCCTCAAAGAAGTCATTACTAATCAGGATGGCCGGACGGAAACGCCGTTGTTATTGGGGGACGAGTTGAAACCCGGGGTTTATGAACTGGTTTTCCAGGTTGGCCCTTACTTTCAAAACCGGTCGCGTCACAGCCTGGCGAAGGCGGAGCTGGCGCGCCGTAGCGTAGCGGAGGCGGAAGCAGCGGAAGACGCTTTTCTAAAGACAACGGAAGACACCTTCCTTGGCGATGTCCCAGTTCGATTTCGTATCCTCAATCCCGGAGAGAACTATCATATCCCTTTGTTGGTTTCCCCCTGGAGTTACACGACTTATCGCGGCAGCTGATGGCAAACATCGATTGGCGAGCTCGAACGGAGCGCATCTCTCAGAGATTGGAGAGATTAGCGGAGATCACTGACGAACCAGGCAGATTGACCCGCACGCTGTTATCGCCGGCGATGGCTCAGGCTATTCAATTGGCTGGTCGTTGGATGGAAGAAGCAGGCTTGCAAACATCAACCGATTTCATCGGCAACCTGGTTGGAGGAACCCCGGCGCCAGGCCGAAAACAAGTCTTTCTCATTGGGTCCCACCTGGACACAGTGCGAGACGCTGGCCGGTTCGATGGAGCACTCGGCGTCGTTATGGGAATCGAAATCGCCGACATTTTCCGTTCCGGCTTTGATCTGCCCTTTGCTTTGACGACGGTAGCCTTTAGTGACGAAGAAGGTGTCCGATTTCAAACTGCTTATCTTGGTAGCAGAGCGTTTTGTGGCTTGTTGCGCCCGGGGGATCTGGAGGTTTCGAACCGCGAAGGTTCGCTCCGACAATTGTTGGCCGGCGCACAATCAGCATTCCGGTTGCCGCCCGGCACTGTAACCCGTGACCAGCTCACTGGTTATTTCGAGATCCACATCGAGCAAGGGCCGGTTCTGGAAGATCGAAATCTTCCAGTCGGCGTTGTTACCGCGATTGCCGGCCAATCTCGCTTTCGTTTCAATTGGACTGGAAAAGCCGCGCATGCTGGCACTACCCCAATCTCTCTACGGAAAGATGCGCTCCTTGGTGCTGCTCATTTCGCGTTGCAGACCGAGACCGCCTGTCGCCGGTTCCCTGGCTTGGTGGCGACGGTGGGGGAGTTGAACGTCAGTCCCAATGTTAGCAACGTTGTTCCCGCCCGAGTCGCCCATTCATTGGATGTGCGCCATCAAGAAGACGCCGTGCGCGCTGCAGCGATCGCCTGGTTGGGCGCGGAGGCCGATCAGATCGCTGCGGAACGGAAACTGACCTTGGAACGCATACTCGTGCAAGAGACCGCGTCGGTCGCGTGCGATCCAGCTCTCATCACGCGGTTGGCGGCTGCTACGAAATCTGTTACCGGAGACACCCTGGAACTCCCGAGCGGCGCGGGCCATGATGCCGTGATCCTTTCGCAGCTCTGTCCGGTAGCCATGCTCTTTGTGCGCTGCCGGGACGGCCTAAGCCATCACCCGGACGAGTATGTTCAAGACGAAGCGATCGAAGCCGCGCTGCGAACCGCAGTCACGTTTATCGAAACGATTGGAAGGTGATTGAGGTGAGAGGCACCCTGACTGGTAGGGCGAGGCTCCCGAAAGACCCAGAGCTTAAGCAAGGGAAATTGCATGCACTCGACCAACCGTTGAGCAGGGCCTATAGACGCGCCGAGTCGTGGCCCACGATAGACCACGGCTCGGCGCGCTTATTGGCCTCGATCACTAATCGGTTAAGGTTTTCGCGCCTTAGCTTCGGTAAAACCGCCTAGCCTCTCGGGAGCCTCGCGCCACCAAAGTGGCTGTTCTCAGCCCTCCTCACTTCTCACTACAAAGCTACGCTCCGCTCACCTTGTTAAAGTACCACTTCTCAGGTTTCTTATTCTTTTCGCTCACGCTGACGGCAGCGGACCCACCGTGGAAAACTACTTGGAAAGAAAGAGCATCCCCGAAAAGTGATTTCTTCCATTCTCCCGTGAAGACATTCTTTCGAAGAGTTCCCTTGATATTCATCGGATTGCGAACCTGTTGCGACTCGACCGTCAAGACCAGCAGGCGTCCATCCGGATAAAAAACGACTTGCGCCTTAGCCCGATGCTTGTCATTTCCGTTAACCAAAAGGTCGATCGGGACCGTCCCTTTGTAGATCCCGTCATAGTGATACTTACTTGCCTGTTCTTGAGCCGTAGCCAGGAAGGGAAAGAACAGGGCGCTTACAGCCAATAAGCTCAGTTTTTGCCAAAAGGTCATCGCCGCTTTTATAGCCTGCGTCGCCGCCAAGTCGCTAAAAAAATTTTCTCGCAAGCCTTATTCGTGGGCCAGGCGTGACCAAAGAGGAAGAAATCTCACGCATAGCCCCACCAATCGCTTCTCACCTCGTCACCTTGGGGATTTGCGTGAGATTTTTTGGCCTTTCTTCCTCCGTTTCAGCAGATTTGTCAGCGATTCAGGCCTTCCTGGTACACCTTTCGCTACGCATGGGCACAAATATGGCACTGGGGCAAAAGCTGCAATTTTATCGCCGGCTCCGGAGGATGTCGCTTCGAGACGTTGCTGAGAAGGCCGATTGCTCGCCAAGTTTTCTCTCCCAAATTGAGCTTGATCGCGTCTCTCCGACGATCAAAAACTTGGAGAAAATCTGTAAAGCGCTTGATCTCACCGCCGCCGATTTTCTCCGTGACGATCCGGTTATAGAGGCGCCGGTAACCACAACCAGGCAACGGGAAAATTGTCCAGTCGTCATGCAATGGAGCGGAGCCAAGCTTCTCAATTTTTTTCCACCCGAGGTGAGCACTCCATTCACGGCCTTATTGCTGCGCGTCGACGTTAATCGTGTAAGTCCCACGCGCCATTCCCTGCATTCTCTCAAAGAACTCTGTATCGTGCTGCGAGGACGGTTGGCCT
>Ga0307478_10004422_pt1 | contig 10037 bp, 6 predicted proteins | sample atmos_gasesECM4C_2_FD_203713 | JGI IMG/M metagenome (GOLD analysis project Ga0307478, IMG submission 203713) | Hardwood forest soil microbial communities from Morgan-Monroe State Forest, Indiana, United States - atmos_gasesECM4C_05 | ecosystem: Environmental > Terrestrial > Soil > Temperate...
AGGCTGCGTGATGGTTTACAGCGCGCTTTTCGGTGTAGGCAAATTGCTGCTGCATCACTGGCCGCTAGGGATATTTTTGGTGCTGCTAGCAACGGTATGCGCATGGCAGATGTCTCGTGAGCTAAGCCGCAGCCACGGAAGTATCGAAACAGCAGTCACAGCAGGAAAAATCTAAGAAGCAGCGAGAACCGATCCCAGGAGGAAAGCCACTAACGAAGCACCCGTTGGGGCGCTGCTCGCCGCCCCCAACTTGCCCGGGCGTTCCCATCACCTCAAAAGCGTAGGCACTCGCCATGTGTGTGACCCGCCGCAGGAGGGCCGCGCCGCAGTGATCGCAAGAATCATCCAGGCGGCAAATTTCGCCTCCAGCGTCTCCGCGCACTGCGCTTTTCTCTGATGCGCCCTCTGATGTATTAAATCTTTGGTGAGAAAAAACGCACGCACCACTCATCGAAACCTGCGAATCAGCAAAGTATGCCGCCCCGACCGGTAAAGGCCCACCACGTACATGCAAGCCTTGCCCTTTGTCGTATAGATCAGCTGGCGAATGCGCAATAGCGGCGTCCCGCGCGGAACCGACAGCAGCTCCGCGGTCTTCAAATCCGCCGCCGTCGCGTCAATTTCCTCGTCGGAGTACGCCATCTCCACTCCGTATTCGTGCTCCAGAGTCACAAACAACGATCCGCGCTCCAGCGTGCCGCCCGCCAGTGCCGGAAATTCGTCCGCCGAGAGATAGCAAGTCTCCAGCGCAAACGGTTCATCGGCCGCTTGCCGCACGCGTTCCAGCATGTACATGTGGCTCCCGGACGGCAACGAAAGCCGCGCCGCGATCTCGTGCTCGTTGTCCAGCACGCCCGAAGAAATAATTCTGGAGCGTGCGGCCAACCCACGGCTGGCCATCTGCTCCGTGTAACTCATCAGTTTGTTGAAATGAATTTTTGGCGGCGCGACGAACGTTCCGGAACCGTGCCGCCGCTCGACCATCCCTTCTCGCGCCAGGTCCGCCAGGGCGTGACGCGCTGTCATCAGGCTTACTTTGTGCGTTTTGGCCAGCTCCCGCTCGGAAGCAACCAGGTCGCCAGGCTTTAGCTGCCCGCCTTCAATCCGCTTCCGGATTACGTTCTGGATTCTCTTGTAGGTCGGTTCGCCGTTTCGGCCGATCGGTGTCATGCACGCTCCGGAAATGCCTGTGAGTCTAGCAGGATAGGGTTACCGCTGGTTTAACAGGCGCCCCAGCCTGCCTCTTAAGTGCAAACAAAGCGCTATAGAGCTCAACTAGCTGCTATAGAGCTTGTCCCGTCAATTCTGCCAAATTCTTATACAGTTTCATTTTTCTCTTGACAATAGAAATCGTGCGCTATATAGCTCTTTCTCATCAAAGGGGTATTTGGGGTGCGTGGGAGGCGTGACAGCCTCGATTCTCCGAATTTCCGCCAGGAGGCTTCCGTGAACAAGATTCGCCGTATCACAGCAATCGCTTGCATGTTGTCAGCGCTGGTAATCGTCGCGCTCGCCGTAACCGTATCGCCCGTCGCGGGGCAAGAAACCTCGGCAGCCATCAATGGAATAATCACCGATCCCAGCGGCGCGCCCATTGCGGGCGCGACGGTCACCGCCATGGATACTGCGCGCGGTACGGCATATCCGACGCAGACCAATACGGACGGCGCTTACTATCTCCCGCGCATCCCGATCGGGAATTATCAAGTGAAGGTGGAAGCAAAAGGGTTTCAGACTGCGGTGCGCTCGGCATTTGATCTGGTCCTGGATCAAGTGGCGCGCGTTGATATCCAGTTGACCGTCGGCACCATGTCGCAGACTGTCGAAGTAAGCGGCGTCCCCCCGCTGCTTCAAACGGAGACAACCGACCTCAGCACGCATATCGATCACGTTGTGACGGAAAACATCCCGTTGATCACCGGAAACTACAACGAACTCACCCTGCTCACTCCGGGAGCGACAAGCACGAATCCGGGGGCCTTTACTTCGGGACAAAACACGTTTCAAATCGGACGCCCCTACATTAATGGGAATCGCGAACAGACCAACAATTACATTCTCGATGGGATAGACAACAATCAGAACGACAACAACGAAGTGGCTTACTCCCCCAGTACCGACGCCATCCAGGAATTCAATTTAATCGCCCAGAATCCCTCTGCGGAGTTCGGCAATTTTCTGGGCGGCATTGTGAACACGACCATCAAGTCTGGCACAAACTCCTATCACGGCAGTGCCTTTGAGTTCTTCCGGAACGACGCATTAAACGCTAATCAATGGAGCGCGGGGTTGACCACTCCTGTGACCCCGAAAGCCGCTCTCCGGTATAACCGCTTCGGCGGCACCTTTGGCGGGCCGATCGTCAAGAATCGGCTTTTTTTCTTCGTGGACTATCAAGGGCAGCGCATGGACACTCCCTCGACGCAAAGTGTGATTGTAATGAGCGCTGCTGAGCGCGCAGGGAATTTCGGTGAACTCTGCCCGGCGGGTTTTAGTGGAGCCGGCGTTTGCAACAGCCTCATCAAAGGAAACACTCAACTGTATGCGCCTCAAGCCGGCGTGGCTCCCACCGCGCGCGTTCCCATCCCATTCAACAATTTAACGGCTGCGGGATTCACCTTAAGCCCAGCCGCTTCTGCCATCGTGAATTCGTCGCTTTATCCGCAACCGGCTACCGGTAACACTTTGTTTTATCAGCAGCGCATCTTGAACAACGCTGACCAAGGTGACGTGAAGATCGATTGGACACCCAACGACAAAGACCGCATCTTCGGACGCTATTCGCAACAATCCGTGCGAAATCCAACCACCGAAACCTTCTTGCTGGCAAGCAATGGCATCACGGATTTTAACTACCCCTTGAAGAACGGAGTCATCGGATGGACGCGGTCCATCAGCCCAAGCCTCATCAACGATTTCCGTGCGGGCTTTAGCTATTTCCCGGTGAGCCAGGGCTTTTCCAACCCCACTGGAGAAAATTTGCCTCAGAAGTTTGGCATTCCCGGCTCGCCTAGCACGTTTCTTCCTGCTATTGGCGGATTATTTGGTGGAGTCGGCACTCTTGCTAACAATCTCGGGCAGTTCAATACGTTCAGCGACACGGTGTTTCAGATCGGCGACTCGATCGTCAAAACGTCTGGAAATCATGAATTTCACGCTGGCGTTCAGTTCAACAACTTTCGCGACAATTTTCTCTTCCCGGGGATTGAAGGATTGGCGGGTCTTTTCAACTTCAACGGGCAATACACTGCAAATCCGACTCTCGTGGGCGGTAACCCGCTTTCCAACGGATCTGGCCTTGCAGATTTTATGCTAGGCCTTCCCAACAACTTGGGTATCGGTTCGGGTACCGGCAATCGCCACGTACGAAATAATCTTTGGGCCGTGTATGGGCAGGATAACTGGAGGATTAGACCAAATCTCACAGTGAATCTTGGACTGCGTTGGGAGCTCAATACGCCCCGCGCTGCACAAGATGGGAACGCCGTAAACTACAATCTGTTTGGCGGGGAGCTCATTACTTCCACAATCAACAATCAAGGCTTGGGCAAAGCTCTTTACAAACAGTACAACGGCATCACGAATTTCCAGCCGCGCATCGGAATCGCTTGGCAGCCGGGTTTCGTAAAAAATACAGTGGTGCGCGCCGCCTACGGAGTCACCAGTTTTAATGAGAGCAATGGTGTGAACAACCTACTCACCGCGAACCCGCCGTTCCAGCAAGCTAACAACGTAACCTACGCCCCGACGACTGACTTGCCCGTCACCACCCTGGACCAGGGATTCACCGGATTCCCCACCGGATGCACTCTTGCCTTGGCGCAAGTCTTTGCTCCGGTCTGTTTTTCGGGTGTAACCACTCACGCCTTTGACGTTAACATCCGGCCTGCGGTCCAGCAGGAGTGGAGTTTGAACGTCCAGCGGCAGTTTGGAAATTCTACGACCGTGCAAGTCGGCTACGTCGGTCAGAACGATCAGCACCTCAGCAACATCATCATGCTTCAACAGAATCAGTTGAACGCCGACGGAACAATTACTCCTAGTCCGTTTCTGAACTCGACACTGCTCGGCGAGCCTGGCCAAAGGCGATTGTCACTTTCGAACGGCATCAGTAACTACCATGCGTTGGAGTTGGTCCTTCAGGAACGTCTCACGAAGGGTCTGCAGGCACAGTTGAACTACACATGGTCCAAGTGCTTGAGTGACACGCCCGGATTCTTCGGCCAGTTCGGCGACAACGTTGCCACTGAAGCGCAAACCATTTCGGCGTGGGCTTTCCCGCAGAATCCTTACGACCAAATGGGTGACTATGGCCGCTGCCCTCAGAACATTGCCCATCTTTTCAACGGCTATGTGGTTTACGAGCTTCCATACGGGCACGGCCGGCGGTTTGGGAACGACGTGAACGGCATCGTGAACGCTGTGGCCGGAGGATGGCGCATAAGTTCGAGCTTCATCTTCCACAGCGGATTTGCTCAAACCATTTTTGCCAGCAGCGACACATCCGGTACGGGGGGATTCTCGACCCGTGCGGACTGCGTAGCTGGTGTTCCAGCTCATGTCCCGATGGTTTTCAATCCTGCAAACAACGGCGTTAGCTTCCTGAATCCCGCTGCCGTTACTACACCGGCGACCGGGACTTTTGGAAATTGTGGCGTCGGAGCCTTTGATGGTCCGGGGCTTAAGACAGGTAACCTCAGTTTGTCGAAAGACTTCTCGATTACTGAGAGACAATCGCTCGAGTTCAGAGCTGATATGGTGAATTTCACAAACACGCCAATCTTCAACCTCGGACAAGAGTTCAGCGGCCAGCACACTGCCGGTGCGTCGAACTATGGCGAGATCTTCACCTCGCAAGGAGCTCGCACTGTGCAGTTTGCTCTGAAATATCGGTTCTGATCGCTGATCCGATCCCCCTAGTATGTGCTCGGAGCCGCTACCCACGGGTAGCGGCTCTTTTTTGGGGGGCCGCGGTGCGTGGATTTGCCCAAATCTGCAGCGCCCACAACCATTGGAACTTTGCTAACCGCGCGTTATATCCTCGTGGCTGTGTTGCGCCTTGCTCTGCGTTCCCCTGCGATGGGTTTGTTCCTCGGGCTGATCGTCACGCTCGCGGCTGTCGTCACTTACTCGGCGTACATCACGCACCAAATCGCAGGCCTGCGCGCGCTGCAAAATAATCTCGTCGAACGCAATCGCAAGGTTTCCCTGCAGCTTCTCCGCGTTCAAAATGATCTGAATTCTCTCGCCCTCGCCATGCGCGACATGCTGGATAACGACGAGCCCTACCCGCTCACCGCCTGGAAAGCGCAATTTGCGCGCATCCACCAAGATCTCGACGACGCGCTGCAATCCGAAGAGCAACTCGACGCGGCCGCCCGGACGCCGGATCAAAAGCAATACCTCGCCGCCTCGCTCATACAATTCTGGAACGCTGTGGACCGCACCTTCGCGCTAGCCCAGGAGGGCCAGGATAAAGAAGCGCGCGAACAGATTCGCCTAACGCTGCAAGCGCGCCAGCAGGCGCTCAGCACCGCCGTCTCGCGCTTGCTGGTGCAAAATAATGAAAGCGACGAACAAATCGCGCAACAAGTCCGCGAAATCTACGACCGCGTGCAGCGCCAGGTCTATTTATTTCTCACCGCCACGCTAGTCGCGATCGTCCTCACCAGTCTCTACGTCATCCGCTCGAATCGCCGCCTCTTCGACCAAGTAGCGAATCTCTCACGCCAACGCAGCGACCTCGCGCAGAAACTCATCGCCACGCAGGAATCCACCCTCCGCCACATCTCCCGCGAGCTCCACGACGAGTTCGGCCAGATTCTCACCGCCATCGGCGCGATGCTCGGCCGCGTCGAACGCCACACGCCCGCCGATTCGGCGCTGCGCTCCGAGCTTCACGAAGTTCGCGACGTCGCCCAAACCACGCTAGAAAATATCCGCAGCCTCTCGCAAGCACTGCATCCTGTGATGCTCGATGAAGCCGGCCTCGAAAGCACCATCGACTGGTACATCCCGACAATCGAAAAGCAGACCGGCATCGACATCACCTACGAAAAATCCGGCCAGCCCTATCCCGTGGACGGCGGCGCCGCCATTCACGTTTATCGCGTCCTCCAAGAAGCTCTGAACAACGTCGCGCGCCATTCCGGCGCCCGCGAAGCCTGGGTGCGCTTGCGCTTTCAGCCCGATTCGCTACAGCTAGAAATTGAAGATCACGGCAAGGGTCTCGGCGCAACCGCCTCCGCATCTAAGCCCGGCATGGGCCTAGTCGCGATGCGCGAGCGCGCCGAACTTCTCGCGGGCTCTATCGAGTTGCTGCGTCTCCCGCAAAGTGGGACTCTAGTCCGTTTGAAAGTTCCGAAAGAAGGGCTCGATCAGCATGGGCAATAAAATTTCCGTGCTCCTCGTGGACGACCACGCGCTAGTTCGCCGCGGCTTCCGCCGCATACTCGAAGACGAGCCGGACATCGCGGTCGTCGGCGAAGCGGGCGACGGCGAAGAAGCCATCAAGCTCGCCCGCACGCTGCGTCCAAAAGTGATCGTGATGGATTGCGCGCTGCCCGGCTCGAGCGGCCTCATCGCCACGCGCAAAATCCTCGAACACTCGCGTGAAACCGCCATATTAATGTTGAGCATGCACTCGGAAGACACCCTCGTGCGCCAGGCGCTCGATTCCGGCGCGCGCGGCTACATCCTGAAGAATGCCGTGGACCTCGAACTCGCCACGGCCATCCGCCGCGTCGCGGCCGGCGAAATCGTGCTGGCCTCCGAGCTTTCGCGCTCCGCCGCGCTGAAAGGGGAACGCAACGCCGGCCTCACCGCCCGCGAGCTCGAAATCCTTCAGCTCATCGTTGACGGCAAATCCAACAAAGAAATCGCCGACCAGCTTTCGCTCAGCGTCAACACCGTCAGCGTGCATCGCGCCAATATCATGGACGCGCTCGGCATCCACAAAACCGCCGAGCTCGTCGTCTACGCTATCCGCAACGGCCTGGTGAACATTTCGTGAACCGCCGCGCATTTCTAAGAAATCTCGGTGGCGCCGCAGGATTCGCAAGCCTCTCACCGTTCTCGCCTTTCGCACATCCACACGTCTTCACTGGCACCGCGCCGCAGCAACAACAAATCGCAATCCCCAGCTTTCGCCTGGTAGACGTTACAAATTCCGCCGGCATCCAGTTCCGCCACAATAGCGGCGCCTACGGCCGCAAACTTCTCCCCGAAACTCTTGGCTCCGGCTGCGCCTTCCTCGATTACGATAACGACGGCTGGCAAGACATCCTGCTGATCAATGGCATGGACTGGCCCGGCCACAAGCGTGCGCCCACCACGCTGCGCCTCTACCAAAATAATCGCAACGGAACATTCACGGATGTCACACGCCGCGCCGGCCTCGAAATCGAAATGTACGGCATGGGCGTCGCCATCGGCGATTACAATAACGACGGCTTCCCCGACATTTTCATCACCTGCGTCGGGCAAAGCCGCCTGTTTCGCAACAATAAGAATGGCGCGTTCGTTGACGTCACAAAAACCGCCGGTCTCGCCGGCCGCCAAGCCCTCAGCACTTCCGCGCTCTGGTTTGATTACGATCGCGACGGCCTGCTCGACCTCTTCGTCTGCAATTACGTCAAATGGTCCGCCGAGCACGACGTTTTCTGCAGCCTCGACGGCCAGCACAAATCCTATTGCACTCCCGAAGCGTATCGCGGCGAAACCTGCTGGCTCTTCCGCAATCGCGGCGACGGCACTTTCGAGGACGTCACCGCGAAAAGCGGCGTGTTCGATACCAGCTCGAAATCTCTCGGCATCGCCATGCTCGATTACAATCTCGATGGCTGGCCCGATCTGCTCGTCGCCAACGACACGCAGCCCAACAAGCTCTACCGCAATTTGCAAAATGGCACGTTCAAGGATGTGGGCGTCGAGTCCGGCATCGCTTTTAGCGCCGAAGGCAAAGCGCGCGCCGGCATGGGCGTCGCCTGCGGAGATTTCGAAAATTCCGGACGCGCCGGAATCGCCATCACGAATTTCGATAACGAAATGATCGGCCTCTACCAGCCCGTCGCGAGTGGCGCCTACCGGGACATCGCCATCCAGGCCGGCATCGGACTTCCCTCGGTCAATACGCTCGGCTTCGGCTGCGTTTTTCTCGACGCCGATCTCGACGGCCTGCTCGATCTCGCCGTCGCCAACGGACACATTGACGAAACCGTACGCAACATACGCGGCAACGTCGGCTATGCGCAGCCGCCGCAGCTCTTTCTCAATAGCGGCGGCGGACGTTTTCGTGACGTCGCTCCCGTCATGAGCAAGGAATTCGCCGCCCCGAAAGTTGGCCGCGGCCTGGCCTATGGCGATTTTGACCGCGATGGCGACCTGGACATATTACTGACCACCAACAACGGGCCCGCGCACCTCTACCGAAACGACCAGGTCGCCGGAAACAAGAGCATCCGTTTTCGCCTGATCGGCACAAAATCCAATCGCGACGCCATTGGAGCCCGCGTTCGTATCGAATGTGGCGGCATCACGCAACAGCGCCTCGTCCACAGCGGATCTAGCTACTTGTCGCAATCGGAGCTACCGGTTACTTTCGGCGTAGCCCACAACGAAAAAATAGACCGCGCCATAATCGACTGGCCCAGCGGCCGCACAGAGGAATTCAAGAACCTGAAATCCAGCCAATCCTACGAATGCACAGAATCCAAAGGCATCACACCGCAGTCGTAGCGGTTGCCGTTGTAGCACCGCGTCTCGCCGGCAATTCCCGGCGCATTTGTAGCCGCGCACTTCAGTGCGCCATCGCAATTGGCGCATTATCATTGCAACCCACAGTCCGGGGACAAAAGGCAGCCATTCTCCGTGCTCTCCGCTTTTACTCTGAAGTGTCCTCTGTGTTGAATCTCTTGACGTTGACTTTGATTTTCCCGCTCGCGACGGAACCAGCCACAAATTGCCTCTAGTACTTTTGCAGTATTGCGCCCTAACTCGCCCTTCGTTACATTGCGCTCGTAAGCCGCCTTCCCCGCGTCTTGGCAGGCGCGCAAGGCGGCCCACCCTAGCACGAGAACTCGACCCCGGCCGGTACCCCCATACCAGCCGGGGTTCCCTCTTTCCACGTGATCCGCAGCTCGCCGACCTTGCATCGCCCCTCTTTGACAATCCTTCAAAAGGACAGCTTCCATGCCAAAGTAAGGAATGGTCAAGCGCCCGCTGAAGAAAAAACCTCGCATCACTACCAAGGCTGAGCCGCCGCAAACGGAAAGTCCGTTCGAGAAATATCGTGGCATCGGCAATCCCGGAATCCCCTCCGGCCGCAAGTCCATCAACCGACACATCCGCCGCCTCCGCAATCGATAACCACGCGCCTGAGCCTTCAACTTTTCTCTGAGAGGTCCGAGGCGATGACGTCGTGCGCGTACGGTCGCGAAAAACACGGTTCAACGCTGGCTTAGGACTATTGAGGTCTGCAGCTTCCCCAGGAAGATCAGGACGAATAGCCTGCACTCGGAAGGTTCTAGGACGTATCTTAATTCTATTAGTAATCACAGGGTAAATGTAGTACCGTGAGTCGGGGCACTTTGCCGACCCACCGAGGAGGCAATATGGCGGCCATAACAGCGGCGACGGGACAAGCGAACCAAGGATCCCGGAGAAGTGTCGCCAATCCCGGCGGCGCGCGGCGCGCTCCGCGCTCTTGCCGTCGACCCCGTGCGGGCAGCGGCTCGCTCACCAAGCCGCAACGCCCGTTTTCGCCAAACCGCACACTCTCGCACAAACTTCAGCCGCTCGCACAGGTCAATACAGCTCGATGTTACATTGTTACGTCCGCGGTCTAGTCGTCACTACTCGCCAATCACCTCTCACCAGTCACGCAAAACTCAATCGCCAACCCGGCCGATTAGAAATCATGACTCGCACCGCGTCCCTCCACTTTCCCGGCCATGCCTCGCCAATCACTATTCCCCAATCACGCCTTTCCTCCGCGTCGACTTTCATGCAGGATTGGGGCGGAGAATTCCATGATGCGA
>Ga0307478_10004424_pt1 | contig 10035 bp, 9 predicted proteins | sample atmos_gasesECM4C_2_FD_203713 | JGI IMG/M metagenome (GOLD analysis project Ga0307478, IMG submission 203713) | Hardwood forest soil microbial communities from Morgan-Monroe State Forest, Indiana, United States - atmos_gasesECM4C_05 | ecosystem: Environmental > Terrestrial > Soil > Temperate...
CCGAACATGAAGTGGTAGATCAAGAGCTGCGAGCGGCCGTCGAAGAGCTCGGCCAGGGTCCGCGTCCCGTCGTCGGTGTCGAAGCGGTACTCCTTCTCGATCGCGACCCAGGGCAGCTCTCGGCGCTGGCGCGCCAGCTCGTCCGCCATCCGGGTGTGCTCCTTCTCGCGCTGAAGCAACTCGTCGCGAGAGGCCTGCCACTCCTTACGGTTGACGACCTTGTGATCCGTCATCGCGTCTTGTCTCCTTTCGAGAACTTGTTTGCCTACGCCGCGGCGGGCCCGGCAGCGACGAACGCCGCATTCTCGAGCTCGAGCGCCTTGACCGCGCCGTTGCGCCAGCTATCGGCCAGGGTCCGTGACGCGGGATCGGGGAAGATGTCCTCGTCCCCGTTGTCCACTCCGTCGAAGATGGCTCGCGCGACGGACTCGGGGGAGGCCTTCGGTATTTCGAAGCCCCGGGTCATGTCGGTGTCGGTGGGGCCGGTCAGGACCGCGTGAACCCGCACGCCTTGTCCGGCCAGAAGAGCGCGCAGCGATTGGGTCAGGTTGAACGCGGCCGCTTTCGAGATCGCATAAGCCGGAGTGAGCGGCAAGGGGGCGACGGCCATCGTCGACACGTTGTTGACGATGGCTCCCTGAGAACGAGTCAGCAACGGCAGGAAGGCCTGGATGACGCCGTAGGGGCCGAAGAGGTTGACGGCCAGGTGCTGCTCGAGCACCCCGCGATCGCTCAGGTCGTCGAACAGCGCAATTCCGGCGTTGTTGATGAGGACATCGAGAGATTCGACCTTCTCGGCCGCTGCCTGAATTTGTGCCGTGCTGGTCACGTCCATGGTCAGGGGCGTGACGCGCCCGTCCGGGTGGACTAGGGGCGTGCGCGTGCCGGCGTATACCCGCTTCGCGCCTCTGGCGAGGGCTTCGGTGACCAGCGCCTGCCCGATGCCGCGATTGGCTCCGGTAACCAGCACTGTCTTGTCGGCGATTGCCATGTCTGTTGCTCCAGTTCTGCCATGTTCTTGCGGGTTCCGCGCCGCTTGTCTGGCGGCCTACTGATATAGACCAGCCGGATTCGCGGGAATCGCCGCGGGCCGGCCTGCGGCGCGTGCCTATTTCAGGCGCCGCCGGGCCCAGGCGCCGCCGGGGGGCGCGGCTGGCGGCCGAGGAAGGCGACAAGCTGGTCGCCGGGGGAGGCTGGGCCGGGCAGCCGAACCGGGCCGGCGAACAGCCCGGGCCGGGTGCCAGGGGTGATGAGCAGCGGGGCGATCGGCAGTAGGACGGCCGCCAGGCCCGGCGGGACCGGCTGGCGGGCGCCGCATGCGACCGAGATGTCCCAGCCGTGGACGGTGATCTCGATGGCTCCGGTCACCGCGACCATGCTCGCGGTCAGCTCGCGGTCCCAGATGGCGACCCGCCGTTCGGCTGGACCGGCCGCGGCGCAGGCGTCCAGCAGCCTGGCTGCCTTGCCGCGCAGGCGCACGACAGGGTCAGACCCCGGCCCGGGGTAACTGGGCGGCGCTGCACTGGCGCCGGCGCTTCCGGCGGTTATCGCCTGATGCAGCACCCCGATCGAGTCGCTGACATGGTCCAGCAGCGTTGCCAGGTCCCAGCCCGGGCACGGGGTGGGACGCCGCAGCAGCTGGGCAGTGCACAGCGCGGCACCGGAAAGCGCGTAACTGACCGCAGAATCGAGCAGCTCCAGCCCTCTGCTCAGCGGGGCCACGGAGGGACCGCCTGGTCCTGCGCCGGCATCGGGCCGGAGGCAGGGTACTCCGGCGGCAGGCCGAACGAGGCGAACAGGCCCGGGTCCGCGAAGGCGACGATCCGCGCGATCCCGCTAACGGTGACCGTAAGCACCTGCACCGCGTGCGCACGGTACGTCCCGCCTGGCTCCCGCTGGTAGACCGCGAATGCCGGCTGCCCGTTCGCCGTCACCTGAACCAGACGCTCCCGCCCGGGCGCGGTGAGGAAGTTCGACGCGATGAAGCGCACCACGGTTCGGCGGCCGGTGAACCAGGTCAGCACCGGGGGCATCTCCAGCGCGACGTCCGAGGCCAGCAGGGCCGCCAGCGCGCTGGCGTCGGCGTTCTCGATGGCGGTGGCGAACCGGTCGAGCAGCGCCCGCGCCTCCGGCTCGGCGGGCTCGGCAAGCTCATCTTCGGCGGGCAGCGCCTGGGCGAGTTGGGCACGCGCCCGCCGCAGGCCGCTGTTCACCGCGGTGGTCGTCGTGCCTAGCAAATCCGCCACCTCGGCCGCCGGCCACTCCAGCACGTCCCGCAAGATCAGCACCGCGCGCTGCCGGGCGGACAGGTACTGCAGCGCCGCGACGAAGGCCAGCCGGATGCCCGCCCGCGACACGGCCGCCGCGGCCGGATCCTGGTGCTCTGAGGCCAGCAGCGCGTCGGGAAACGGCTGCAGCCACGCCACCTCCGGCCCCGCCGCCAGCGGTGCCTCCGGGTCGTCGGCCGGCCCGCCCAGCCCGGACGGCAGCGGCCTGCGGCTTCGGCGCTCGATCGCGGTCAAGCACGCGTTAGTCGCGATCCGGTACAGCCAGGTCCGCACCGATGCACGGCCCTCGAACCCCTCAAATGACCGCCACGCCCGCAGGTACGTCTCCTGCACCAGGTCCTCGGCCTCCTCAGCCGAGCCCAGCATCCGGTAACAGTGAGCCAGCAACTCACCACGGAACCGGCCGGTCAGACCGGTGAAATCCTCGCTGACAGTCATCCGTTACCTCAAACTCGCCCCCGCTGACACCAGCAACGCGCTGGCTCTATATATACAGACCCGGTGGCCGGCGGAAAATCGCCGCTGCCGCTAGCAGGAACCCGGCAAGTCCGGCCAGCCGGGAACCCGGATGGGCGCTGGCCGTGATGGCAGGCGGCCCACATGCACGAAATAGTGGGTACACCTCGTGCTCGCTGCGGTCAGCGCGCTGATCGGCGGCATCGCGATCCGCACCCTGCTCGCGGCCGGTGTCAGTGCACCGTGCGAGGTGGGAACTTGGGGAAGGGCGGGTCAGGTCATGGCGCCAGTTTGGCTGACGGTAGTCGCATGGCTCTATCTATCGGCCTGTTTCTGTTGCGCGGGCATCATTGCCTACGACATTGCCTTCAATCGCCGACGTCAGTCGATGGGCGTGATGAATTTCGTCTTCCCGATCACCGCGCTGTACTTCGGCCCGTTCGCGCTCGCGCTGTACTGGCGCTGGGGCCGAGCCGCCGCCTCCACGACGATGGCACCGATGCCCATGAGCCGCCCAGCGGTGTCCCCGGCAGTGGTGGCATCTGCTGGCGGCGGCATGCAGACGCACGGCGGCCAGAACGCTGATCACGAGATGGCTGCGGCAGCCGGACCGGACGGCACTGACGAGCCGGCACCGCCGGGTGAGCGCGCCCGTCCATGGTGGGTCACGATGGCCATCGAGGTGAGCCACTGCGGCTCTGGATGCACCCTGGGCGACGTAATCTCCGAGTTCGCGATATTTGGGCTGGGCCTCACGATCGCTGGAGTCACCCTGGGAGCTGAATACGTCGGCGACTACATTTTCGCTCTTGTGTTTGGCATCATCTTCCAGTTTTTCGCGATCGCGCCGATGCGCGGCCTCGGGCTGAAGGATGGCCTGATTGCGGCGGCCAAGGCGGATGTCATATCGCTGACCGCATTCGAGATTGGCCTGTTCGGCTGGATGGCGATCATGGCGTTCGTTCTGTTCCCGGCACCGCACCACCTCATGCCCAGTTCGGCCGCCTACTGGCTCCTCATGCAAGCCGGCATGATCATCGGATATTTGACCTCCTGGCCCGCAAACGTCTGGCTGATCAAACGGGGCATCAAGGTGCCCATGTGAGCGTGGCTACGCGCGGGCGACGATCCGCTAGATCACCCGTCCTTGAACCACGCCGCCTCGCCTCCGCCCGGCATCCGGGCAATGCTGTTCTCGGTCCACGTCTCCGGTGTCGTACTCCTCGAACTCCACGCCGCGCCCCCTCATCTCTTCGACGGCAGCGCGCACCTCGGTCACATGGATGACGGCCTGCTCCTGCTGCTGCGATTTGCCTTCGTGTGGATCGGGATCTACCTGGGGCTGACCTTCTATCCCAACCCCGAGGCAGTCACCGCAGTACGAACCGTCGAATTTCCCATTGGATTTCTCGGGAACCCCTTCGTTGCCATCTTCACCATGCCCGCATGGCTCGGAGCCATCGCACTGTGGAACCCGCTATCCTCAACCGTCTCGGCCGCCCGCCAGCTCTTCGGCGACCCGATTGACGCCCACCCCTCCTGGATCGAGTTAAGCGCGCCGACGGTACGCCCCGTGCTGCAGCAGGCGCCGGATCCCGGCAAGCCAGGGGAGAGGCTGTCGCGCAGATTCAGTGAACCGAAGTGACGTGGCCTGCCCCCAGCCCTGGGGAACCAGCGCCATGGTTCAAGAGATCCCAGAACGAACGGACGGACGGACAGCACCGACCCAGGGCCGCCTCCAAGCCCGCTTCCTGACCGACGTCGTAACGAAATGGACGGACACCCACCGCTCCCTCGTTCGCCCTGAACCGTCGGGCTGGAATGTCAGTGGGCCGTAGTAGTGTTCGATTATCGTCCTCAACTGAAGTGGCTGATCGAACGGAGTGAGCCCATGGGATGGCAGGAAGACTACGACCCCTGGCAGGGAGAAGTACCCCGCCAGGGGAGTGGCCTGCCTGAACTGCTCGCGGGCTTCGAGCACGACGGAACGTGGGCCGGGGCGCCGCCGTCCGCGGCGCTCGCAGCAGTATTGGAAGCCGCTGCCGGACCGGGGGGCCTGTACGAAGGTGCGGATACGGACGCGCTGGTCGGGATCGTCCGGCAGTGGGCGGCCGTCGAGTCGTGGGCGGCGGCGGGGATGCTGGCCGCGCTGCGGGCGATGATGCGGGAGGACGGCGGCGGCCGGCCGCTGCTGCGCCGCCGCGGTGACTTGCCCGACGGGTGGGACGACTCCCTCAACTACGAGATCGCGGAGGCCCTGGCGATGGGGCCGGTGTCTGCGGGGAACCTCGCGAGCCTGGCCTGGACCCTGGGCTCGCGACTGCCCGGCATTGGCCGGCTGCTCGCCGACGGCACTGTCACCAGGGCGAAGGCGAAGCTCATCGCGGCGACGTTCGAGCCGCTCGACGACGGTGAGGCCGCGCGAGCCGAGGCGCTGATCCTCCCAGAAGTAGCGGGTAAGACCTACTTCCAGGTCGAGCGGCTGGCCTGGCGGGCCGCACTGGCCGTGGCTCCGGACGTGGCGGAGCGGCGGCGGTCGAAGGCGGAGCGGGAGCGGGCGCGGGTCACCGTGTTCCGCGAGGAGTCAGGCGCAGTCGGCCTGTCCGGCCGTGACCTCCCGACGGCGCAGGCCCTGTCCGGGCACGCCAACGTCGTTGCCCGCGCCGGGCAGTACGAGGCGTCCGGCGCGTTCCCCGGGCAGACAGCAAGCAGCCTGCAGGCACTGGCCTACCTCCACCTGCTCAACGGCGTGACCGCCAGGGACGCGATCGCCTTCGCCCGCGCCGGCGCCGCAGAACCGCCAGGTGGCGAACATGACGACGGCGGGCACGACGAGGACGCCGGCAGCCCCGCCGGCGCTTCAGGCGGCAGCGGGAGCCACGGCGGCGATCAGGGCCGTGACGGCGACGATGAGGACCCGGGGGACGGCGAGGCTCCAGGCAACGGCCCAGGGCCGGGTAACGGCGACGACGGCCCGGGCTCAGGCGCAAGCCATCCGGTGCTACCCGAAGTGACGGTCCCGCTGGCCACCTTGCAGGGACGGGCCGCCAGGCAGGGCGATAACCGGCTGCTCGGTCCCCTCGACCCGGCCATGGCCCGTGAACTCGCCGCCGCCGCGGCCCGGTCTCCCCACGCCCGCTGGGAAGTCACCATCGTGGACGACCACGGCTATGCCGTCGGCCACGGCATCGCGCGCCCTAAACGCGGCAAACGACAGGAGCCGAAGCAGCCAGGGCCGCCGCTCTGCGCGCTGCCCGCGCGAGTGAACATCACGGTGACCGAGAATCTCTTGCGGCAGTTGGCGGCGCAGCCGCGCTCCGGCGCTCCGCCGGGCGAGTGGGAACTCGCCCCGCGAACAGCCGGCAGCTGGGCACTCACCCTGCCCGCCGGCCTGGAACTGGCCGTGCGGTTCGACGTCGTGCCCACACACGCCTGCGACCACAGGTACCGGGTCAACGGCTATGTGCCTAGCGAACGGCTCCGCCGTCTGATCCAGGTCCGTGATCATGAGTGCACGTTCCCGCCCTGCTCCAGGCCGGCCCGTGACTCGGATTTTGAGCATACGATCCCGTATGACAAAGGCGGGGAGACGGACGCGTGCAATGCGGCTGCCCGCAGCCGCAGGTGCCACCAGGTCAAACAGATGCCGGGCTGGACGGTCACCCAGCCGAAGCCGGGCTGGCACGTATGGACCACCCCGACCGGCCGGAGTTACATCCAGGGGCCGTGGCGCTACATGGCATTAGCCATGTTCAGCGACCCAGACGGCAACAGCACCGCGACCAGCAGGCGATACCGGTCGCAGCCGCCGTCTCTGTTCGGCCGGATGTGAGGCCGGGAAGTGCCGGTGGTGCCCGCCAGGGGTAGGGGTGCGGCCGGCGGTCGGGTCTACGCCAGTCGGCTATCCCTGACGATGTGGAGATTGGCTAGGGTGCCGGCTCGGTGGCGCAACCTGCGTTGTGCCAGAAGGTGCCGTGGTATCCCCAGGCATTGTCCTCATAGCACAGGTCGTACCAGGTGGCGGGCGTGGCTGTGTCGATATAATCCCGGCCCCACACGAAATTGAAATTCGCGACGTCGCTTCCGGTGTTGGGCCCGAAGTAGCCGTCGGTCGCGATTAGCTTGTCGGGACCGGCAGCGTGGCTATACCAGAGGTCGTTCAGCAACACCTGCAGATCATCCACGCATGCCTGGTAGGTATTGCTATAGGTAAATGTTTGATCTACGCACAGCGTAGCTGCTGAAGCCCCCGGCGCCGTAGCCGCGAGGCCGGTGAGCGTGATCGCGGCGGCCCCGATGGGTGCCATTGCGAGTGCGACGGCCTTCTTCCCGAAATTCCGACCGGCGGCGTGCCGCGAGATTTTGCGATGAGGCGTCTCGCGCTTGACCGCGGCCGGATGTGCTGTACGGATTTCGCGGTTCAGCATTCTGTTCTCCCTGTGAAGTCGAGTCCCCGTCCGGGCGATTCGCCCGGACGCGGCATGGCTGACCAGTCCCCTGACCAGGGAGGTAAGCCTGCACCGCCACGAGCTAGGTGGTAGCGGCATCCCGCCGATACGTGCTGGCGCCATGCCACTCGACTTAAGCGCTTACCGGCCGCAAGTGCCAGGGCATGAATGAGGCGTGAAAGTTGCATTCCTGTCAGCGACCTGCGCTGATCTTGGCGAAACGGCCTGCCGCCATGAGCTGATCTGCTGACACCAGCGCTGAATCACCATGGACAGCGCCATTCACGATGGCGCGGAGTGCATGTCGGTCCATGGGGTGGCCGGGTTGATCAAGTTTCTTTTCGCCAGTGCGCCGGGCAGACCTTTCAACGTAGGCCTGCCGGGTATCCACGATCATCTCCTGGCGCAGCCGCGTCCTCGCGGTCCTGCTGAATTTCCACGCCAACCTGCTGCGCAGCAACTCCATGGCGGTGGTGGGCACGCTGCTGGCCGAAGAGCACCGTCACCCGGAACTGCTCGCTTTAGCCAGCGTCTGGCCGAGCCTGGCCAGACAGTCGCCGGTGGTGCGGGGGAGCGGCTGAGGTGGTCTCGAAGCGTGCGGCCCGGCACTCCCTGCCCCGGTGGTGGCCGCGGACATGGTGGTGTTGCGCATCAGGAACGGGCGCAGGCCGCCACGACGCCGCAGGCCGCTAGCCCAACCCCGAGGGCGATTAGGCATCCGATGGGCATGGACAATGTCGGCATGCGGAACAGCAGCCCGTTAGGGACGGACAGCGAGTGCGCTAGGTCGCTGCGGTACCCGCGCGCATTGATGCCGTTCGCCGAAATGGGGACCTGCCACGCGGTCACCACGGAGGCAACGAGGACCCCGACAGGCAGCACAAACTCTGACTTCAGGACCACTGCCAGGATGAACGTGCCGACGACCAGAGATGCAATTGCACCGGAAGTCTGAAAATTGCTTACAAACACGACGATCGGGTTGTCGAAGGGAGAGCCCTTCCCGAGTTGAACACCGTCGTCCATGACCACGAAGCGCCAGGTGATCACAGCGAGAGTGAGCACACAGCAAGCGAGTCCGGCGAACAGGGCGGCCATGACCCACGTAGGTGTATCTGTCAACTTTCCGACGACGATGTCGAGCAGCGTACCCGCTGTAGTGGCAGCGAGTTGCAACAGAAAGCGCCCATGAGCGGACACTAGCACCCCCCGTGTCGTTAGCCCCCAAGGGCATATAGCCTAAAGTCAGATTCGCGCGTCATCTGGAAGTTGACTGCCTTTGTTATCAAATTCTTGATTCCGGCACTGATGTCCCCATAATTCGACGATATGGCGCGCATCGTAAGAATTCCTAGAAGACCGGTCATCGGTTTCTTATCCTAGGGCGGGCAGTGGTCGGATCGGCGCGGTGGCGGGACTGCGGAACCGGGGGAGACCTTGGGTTGTGCCGGGCGGGACAGTGGAGGCGGGGGAGTTGCCGCACGTACCCGCGCAGCCAAGAACTAGCAGGCCAGCGCGACATGCCAGCCGATCAGAGGGTGCCGCAATGGGTACGTGAGGCTTACCAATGACGGCCAGTGCGTAGGGGTGGCCTCGGTCGAGGGCGTAACGCTGGCGTTCAGCACCGAGGAGTGGTAGCAGTTCACGCGGCGTCTGCGGAGCTATTTGTCCTTCAATGCGTGATGTCTGTGGTACCGCCGTCCAATTCCCGCGTCACTGCGCCGGCGTGGTCCTCTTCCCGATCACGGTGGGCTCGCCGGGGCGGCCCGCGGTCTTCGAGGCGTTCGCCGGGATGCCTACGCAGGTGAAGATGAGCGCGTCCGGGCCGCCGCCGGGGATCAGTGCGGGGATCTCGCTGTCCAGGAACGTCATCCCGGTCGCGCCGGCGCCCAGCGCGTACGCGGCCAGGTGCATCCGCCCCTCCGCGAGGCCGGCGGCGAGTTGGGCGCGGCGGTAGGCGCGGTCGCTCAGCTGCGTGACGTCGGTGGCCGCGACGGCCACGAACGCGGCGTCCCGGCCGAGCGCCTGACTCAGGCACACGCGGTGCAGTTCGGCGCGCATCTCTTCCTCGCTGCCCGCGCGTACCGGCTTGTCCAGCTCGGGCCAGCGGTAGATCCCTGGTTCAAGCCCGTCCACTGCGTGCACGGCGACCCAGTGCTCGATATCGATGCCGCGCAGCGCGAGGGTCAGGCAGGTCTCCAAGGTCTCCCGCGGTAGCGAACGCTCGGGGTTCATGTGGCGCTGCGAGCCGCGCTTGGCGATGACCTCGTCGACGGTGGCGGTTCCCTGGACCGGCACCGACACGGCGGGCGGGCGCTGCCAGGGCTCCCCGAGCCGGTCCATGTCGCCCGCCCGTTGCGCCGCCGTCTCGATCGGGAACTCGACGGGGTCGGGGTCTGTCACTCCGGCGACGGCGCCTGCGGCGGCCTCCAGCGCGGGCGTGCCCGGGCCGAGCGCGACGACGGCGACCGGCCATTCGTGCACCCCGTCGGCGCCCACGAGCCCCGAGACGGCCGCATCGGGGAACTCGGTGTACAGGCGCGCGTCCAGCCCGGCCGAGCCGGTGAGCGCGAGGGTCTGCGACAGCATCGTCCCGGCATCCCAGTAGATGTGGCGGTACCCGCGCTCGCGGTAGCGCCAGCCGGTGCGCCAGGGGATGCCGGTGACGATGAGCGCGGCCGCGGCCCGCGTGGTCCGTGGCGCCGGACCGACCTGGACGAGCGCGTGCTCGACCGGGTCGTACCAGTGCACGCCGGGCAGGATGCCGCCCTCGGGGATCGCGACGTAGAGCTCGAGCGGGAAGCGCGCGCCGGCCGAGCCCGAGGCACGGAAGGGGTGCACGC
>Ga0307478_10004425_pt1 | contig 10035 bp, 6 predicted proteins | sample atmos_gasesECM4C_2_FD_203713 | JGI IMG/M metagenome (GOLD analysis project Ga0307478, IMG submission 203713) | Hardwood forest soil microbial communities from Morgan-Monroe State Forest, Indiana, United States - atmos_gasesECM4C_05 | ecosystem: Environmental > Terrestrial > Soil > Temperate...
GTTCGGCCCGGTTCACGTCCTTCACCGCCACAATCTGTTCGCCCGTCCGCGGATCGTCATGCTGCACTATCAAATACACTGACAAATCCGGCGAGTACCAGTATTGGTCGACAATCTCGACCGCGGCTCCTGTGCCGCTCATGGTCGCTGGCACCGTCCAGACCTTCTTGGTGCCCCGAAGCAGAGTATTCCCTACAGTCTGCTCTCCCAGTTCTTCCTGTTTCGTCAACATGCCGCCGCCATGCGGCCCAAGCGTTGGATCGATCGCCGCCGTCCGCCGCGCCTGAACAAACACACTCTGCCGCGCCAGATGGCTGAACGGATCAAGAAACGTATTTAAATGGGTTGTCGGATCATAGATATGCGCCGATAGCAGCGTCGGCTCGCCCCGGAACGCCGCCGAAACCAAAGCCCTGCGTTCGTTATAAATACGGCCCGCCGAATCCCGCGCAATATGGGCGACCGTGGTGCGGACGTTCAACGAGCCATCCGGCAGCTTTTGCTTTGAGACAATGTCCACCGTCGCCGAAAATGGCGCATTCGGGACCGGAGTTACAAAAACTCCGGCAATGCGAACGTTAACGCCCCCATAGTCCGGAGGCATTCGCGCGGAACCCGCTGCCTGCCCATAACAAATCGAAGCCAAAGCCACGCTTAGGAGACAAAAGCATGCGATCCGCAATCCATTTTTGACCATGAATTCCTCGCACACGAAAGCATACCGCAGAATGAATTCGAGCCCAGATTCAAGAAATAAAAAAAATTCTTCCCATAGAACTCCGAGTGGTGTAGAGTCTTTACGCATAGATATTCGAGTGGAGTGTTAATTCATGGGTCGCGCAAAGAAACCCGAAGATGTCGAAATGCTGAAAGGCACGCTCGACATGCTGATCCTCCGAACGCTGGTCATGGGTCCGGCGCACGGCCACACCATCGCGCACGTCATCGAACACACGTCCGAAAACGTTCTCGACGTGGAGCAGGGATCTCTCTATCCGGCCCTCCACCGGCTCGAAGATCGTGGTTGGGTCTCTTCCTATTGGGGTGCAAGCGAAAACAATCGCAAAGCAAAGTTCTACGAACTCACAGCTCCAGGCCGAAGACAGCTGGTCGCCGAAGCAGGGCGTTGGCGGCAGATTGTCGAAGCCATCGGCCGCGTCATGGGCGAGAGCCTCGATTAGGAGAGCAGAGATGAACCTGAAGCGATTCTTCATCAAACGGAAGCGGGACGCCGAGCTGGTACGCGAAATCGAAGCGCATATCGCGCACGAAATCGATGAATATCTCGCGCGTGGCTTATCGTCTGAAGAAGCGCACCGTCAGGCATATCTCAAGTTCGGCAGCCCGCGCCGCGTGCGAGAAGCGGAGTGGGAATTCAACACCCTCCGTTTCTTCGACGATCTCTGGCGCGACTTCCGATACTCCGCCCGCACGCTGTGGCGCACGCCTGGCTTCGCTCTCGTCGCCGTCATCGTTATGGCGCTCGGCATTGGCGCCAACACCGCGATCTTTACGGTGGTCCGCTCCGTGCTGCTCAAACCTTTGCCCTTCAAAGATCCCGACCGCCTGATCCAGCTTTATGAAAAATCTGCTGATAACCGCCACCTTTACAACTACGTTGCCGGCGGCATGTACGCCGCGTGGAAGAAGCAGGCACCCAGCATCGAACAGATGGGCATCTACGGCACCCGCAGCGTCAATCTTTCCGATAACGGTGGTGAATTGCCCGAACGGGTTCGTTATGCTGGCGGCTCGTGGGATCTCTTCTCCACGCTCGGCGTCGCGCCTGAAATCGGCCGCTTTTTCACCGCTTCAGAAGACAGCCCACAAGGTGCAGCCACTGTCGTCTTAACGCACAGTCTGTGGGAGCGGCGCTATGGAAGCGACCGCAATATTCTCGGCAAGACGATCCAGCTCAACTCACACCCCTATACCGTCATCGGCGTCCTGCCGCCTTCATTTAGTTATCCGGACCCTCATATACAGATTTGGACCGCGATCTTCCACGAAGAAGATCCGCACCAAATGCCAAGAGCTGACGTTCACAATTACTTTGTTGTTGCACGGTTGCGACCCGGCGTCAGCATGGCACAGGCGTTGAGCGAAATCGATACCTCGACCAAACGCGTCCACATGAGCCACCCCACGCCATTCACCGCAAATGGCGCCAACGCACGCACGCTGCTCGACGGAGTCGTTTCCGAAGCACGTACGCAGCTTTACATTTTGCTCTCAGCAACTACTTGCATCCTGCTCATCTCCTGCCTTAATGTAGCCAGCCTTCTCGTGTCACGCGCAGCGTCGCGTCGTAAAGAAATCTCGATTCGCGCCTCCCTCGGCGGCAGCCGTCTGCAGCTGCTGCGCGAGCAGGTAACGGAAAGCCTGGTTCTCGCCATCACTGCAGGTGCTCTCGGTCTTCCGCTGGCATGGCTTGGTACGCATTGGCTCATCCATGCACGCCCCGACCTGGCCCGTGTGGACACGGTCCATTTCGACGGCGCTGTTCTCCTCTTTGGACTTGGCATGGTCGTACTCAGCGGCGTTCTCGCGGGCCTGGTTCCAGGCTTTTCTTTCCTGCGCGGCCCGCTGCTTGAGTCCTTGCAGGAGTCTTCGCGCACGAATAGTTCCGGCTCATCTATGGCACGGCTGAGAAAGATTCTGCTCGCCGTCGAAGTCGGCTTCACCGTCGTGCTTCTCACAACCGCAGGACTCCTGCTCAAGAGCTATCAGAAATTACGCTCGCTTGATCTTGGCTGCGAAACCCGCAACGTGCTTACCATGGGGTTCTTATTGCCCGACGTGCAGTACGACACACCCGCCAAGAAAAGTGCCTTCTTTTCTGAGCTTCTCGATCGATTGCATACGCTGCCCGGCGTGAAGACCGCAGCGCTCGCCACTACGCTGCCCGGTCAGGGCTACGGAGGCGATCAGAGCTTTACCATCCCTGAACATCCAGCCGGAGCTCAGGTCGGCCTGAATGCAATGATGCGCGCTGTCGATCCGGGCTATTTTCGAGCGATCGGGATTCCGTTGCTCAGTGGTCGCGCTTTTGAAGATCGGGAAAGGCTGCAGGCAGGTCAATCAAGCATAATCATTAGCCAATCCCTGGCACGCCAATATTTTCCGAATGAAAATCCGCTGGGCAAACACATGCGCGTCACCATTCAAAAAGAAGCCAACTATGAAATCGTCGGCGTTGTTGGCGACACTCTTTGGAGCCTTACGGAGCCAGCCGGCCCGACCATGTACTTCCCCATTTTGTCCGGCCCATGGTGGTGGTCGTCTATCGCTGTCCGCTCCGATCAGGACGCAGCCACGCTCGCGCTGCCTGTTCAGAAGCTGCTCGCGAAACTCGACCCAAACCTTCCCGTCTCAGATGTCCTGACGATGGATCAATCCATCGATAAATCCACGCTCGACGCAAACTTCACGTCGATGCTGGTGCTCGCATTCGCCATCATCGCATTGTTGCTCGCAGCCGTAGGCCTATATGGCGTGCTGTCATACCTGATCACGCAGCGCACCGGCGAAATCGGAATTCGCATCGCACTAGGCGCGCAGAGAAGCGCCGTCGTACGGCTGCTGTTGTTCGATGGCCTGAGACCTGCGTGGATCGGCCTCGTCCTCGGCTTAGTCGGCAGCGTCTTCACGGTACAATTCATCCGCAACATGCTCTACGGCACACAACCGCTTGACTGGACGATCTTCGCCACCGTAGCCGCACTGCTGCTGCTCGTGGCTGCAACAGCATGCGCCATCCCGGCATGGAGGGCATCGCGCCTCGATCCTGTACAGGCTTTACGCATGGAATAGACCGATCCCGTTCAAAACACTCGCCGTCGTTCCATCGTGGATGAAAAATTGACGGATAGAAAATGAGTAGGCGTGGGTTTTAACCCGCGCACTCAACACCTTTAGAGTAATGCGGCTTTAGCCGCTGAGGTAATAGACTCCTCAACTACATCCAATATCTAAGCACGCAGCACAAACCGGAAACGCATGTCCTCGCCGTACCACATGATGTAGTTCGTTCCCCATGCGTTGTTAAAGAGATTGCAGTGCACACCGCCCGAGAGATCCGCCTGCTCTCGCGAAAAATTCAGCGGCGACTTCTCACCGAACGCAATCACCGGTGCATCCAGCATCTCCAATCGAAACTCGTCGCTCCCATCTTTGTGATGAATCCCCGGCGAGACAGCATGCAGGTGTCGTCCTCCAGCCATAGCTACATCGAACGGTGATATCCGCTCGCCCGACTTCTCCATCATCCATCCTTGCGCGTCTTTCACAATAGGATTGAAGCTCAACCATATCGCCTCAGGCATCCGTGTCGATGGCTTTTCAAACCAGTAAAAATTCAGATGAATCACCGGTTCGGAATCAGGCAGCAGCAATTCCAGATACGCCTTCTGCGGAAATGCAGCGCGTCCTGAGCCGAATGCCTCGGCATCTTTTACATCGAGACGCGCCAGCACCCGATGCCCAGTCTGATCCTTGCTGACATGCAGCTCCGCAAGCACCGGCAGCCACTCCTGGCTCTGCGCGCCGAAGCGTTCAATGTTCGGCTTGCCGAAATCTTTCTTCGCCCAGTCGGCATCGCTGATCACATAATTCGCAAAAAAACGCGCGTAATCCTTTTGTGACAGTGTCTGATACGAATAAAGAGCTAGCGGATGCTCTGCCGAAGCCCACTCCAGCCCCGTCTTCTTATTGCGCAGTCTGCGAATTGCTCCCGTCTTCGCATCGATGCCTAGAATGAAATGCCGCGTCTCAATATCCTTATCGGCAGAATGCGTTGCCGCGTTTCCAGCCTCAGGCGTCTTCGCTTCGAGACTACGCACCGCTGCCTGCGCCTCGTTCTGCAATGGCGCAGGCAGCGCAGTAATTCCATCGAACAAATTCTCGCGTTTTTCCTGCCAGCTAAACTGGACAACTTTGTAATTCTTCGTATCCAGCATCGTTGCCAGGTCTTTCGGTAGGAGATGGTCAAAGTCCAGCCACGTCTTCGTGTCCGTGCCCCACGTGTGCTCCGCACTCAGCAGGAGCCTGCGCAGCAGCGCTATATCCGTCGCATCGGCGATGGCGAATTTGCCTTGCGCAATCCACTGTTCACGCAGCCGCGCCACTTCGCGATATCGCGCCACCTTCAGCGGATCGCTTGGCACTCCATAAATCCATGAATCGCCAATTTCCTGTGTCACAACAGGAAGACTGCCGCGAAACGGCTCAACAGCATTTGCAATATCGCTCAGGCTCGCTGGCGCAATCTGCGCATTCGGAAACTCCCGCTTCAAATCCGCATAGATACCATGAATCTCTTCCGGAGTATGCGGGCCGCTGTTGTCGTCGCGCACCACGGTGGCGACGGCAAGATCCGAACCGGGTACATGCGCCACGGCGCCATAGCCGTGGTGATACATCACCACCAGCGTCGCACCACGCGAATCTTTCCAGAGAAAAATAGGCGGTAACTCTGCGGGCGTGCTGGCATCGTTCACGCCAATATCCAGAAACTTCACCCCATGCGCGGCCAGCGGAGCGATCAGCCCCCGCGTATGCCCCGGAACATCCGTCATCTTCGCGCCCGTCGTCGTGCGCCCAAAGCGCTTGTCGAGCGACTGCGACAGCCCAAGGCTTCCCTCGATCATCGACCGGTCAACCAATTCCGTCTGCCACGTAAAAGGGAGCGCGTGCCACGCAATATCACCGCGCCCGATGGCCTGCTCCATGCGCGTGCGATCCGCTGCCGAAGCTTTCTCCAGATACTCATAGAGCAGCCACGAACCCGTCGTCCACACATAGCGTTCGTTGCCGGACTGCCGCATCTCTTCGGCAATCTGGATCGCATGCGGAAAATATTCGGTGAAATACTTTTGCACCACATGCGCCTGCGTGTCGATGAATCCAGCATCGAAGTGACATTTGAACATCACCAGCACACGCTTCACGCCGGGATCTGGGGCAGGTTTAATTGTAGGTGCTTGTAGAGAAAAAGCGTTGCGAGGTACCCATAACAACGAGCCACCCGCCAGCGCTGCTGATTTCAGAAATTTACGCCGCTGCATGGACACCCGGAAAAATCAGGAATGAAAACGTTACCAATTCTATAGCCCATTTTGCACTACCGCCATTCTGAACAGAGCGCAGTACAGTGAAGAATCCTTAAAAGACAGCTTCTAAAGTATGGGTAAGCGCGGGCTGGGATGGTAGGCGCGGGCTTTAGCCCGCGTATGAAACCATGCAAATTCAAGGGGCTTCAGCCCCTGAGGTCATCGTTCAGAAATCAGACGCAGAAATCAGAATCCTCCTCGATGCGCAAAAAAGGAAGGGATGGATTAGAATCCGTCCCTTCCTTACCTCTCTGTCAAAGAAGCTTACGCATAAAGCCCACGCTGCGTGGATCGGCCTCGTCCTCGGCTTAGTCGGCAGCGTCTTCACGGTGCAATCCATCCGCAACATGCTCTACGGCACACAACCGCTTGACTGGCTGATCTTCGCCACCGTTGCCGCACTGCTCGTGGCTGCAACAGCATGCGCCATCCCGGCATGGCGAGCATCGCGCCTCGATCCAGTACAAGCGCTGCGCATGGAATAAAGGTATAGAAAGACGAGCCAGCCTTATCTCTCGCAATAGTCGGTCAACTAACTATGCGTGTATCGAGGATCGACGAATAAGCCATCTACCCAGCCCAGGCTCGAATCACGAATATGTTGGTTATAGAACCCCACAGGTAGAAATCCTAAATCATGCAGAAAGGAGTAAATTTGATCAAACCGGGCCATCCCTTGATACATCTCGCAAAAGTTCAGCTCGATGAAAACCAGATGAACCCGATGTTCCGACAATAGCCCGCTTCCGCCCTTTAAGACTTCAAGATCAAAGCCCTGCGTATCAGACTTAAGTACGTCAATGTGCGTAATGCCGAAGTCTCTGCAGTAACTATCAACCGAACGCATATCCACCTGTATCTCGTTGACTACTTCACCCCAGCAGGCCTCGCCTTGTCGGAGAAATGATGTCAACGCAGGTATCGAGTTTTCGTGTAGTATTTTCCGATCGCAATTTGCTCCAAGCGCGAAGTTTCTCAGGTAAAGACCCGGCGTGCCAGCTGTTTGCGCTGTTAGCTTGGCATAGGTTGAAGGGCTTGGCTCAAACGCATGAATAACCGGATTAACAAATCGCTTGCGGAATTCTGCTATCGTCTGTCCATTATTCGCACCGACATCGAAAAGCACAGATGAGTTATTTCCCGCGCTAAGCTGCGCAATATCCCAATAGGGATTGAATCCCAGTTCATCCTTGCCTCGGCGACGCACGTCGTAACCGGACTGAAATAACTGCTCTCGGATATATCCTTTGAGACTCACGTATTGAACCCGCAATTATCGAAGTAAATGCCGCGAACAATTAAACCATCTATAGCATTTTTGATTTCATAGAGCAAAAGGACGGCCCGAAAACCGTCCTTTTAGAATTTCCCTCAGCTAGAAAATCGTTACGCATAAAGCCCACGCTGCTTGATCGTAAAAGCCACGCGATCGATCGCCAGCATGTAAGCTGCGATGCGATTGTTTACGCCGTGCGCCTCTGAATAGCGAACCACATCGTCAAAGCTTTCCGCCAGAATACTCTCCAGTTGCTCGTTCACAACCGATTCTTTCCAGAAGTAGCCCTGGCGATCCTGCACCCACTCAAAATACGAAGCAGTCACGCCGCCTGAGTTCGCTAGGATGTCTGGAATGATAAAAACCTTCTTGTCCGCCAGAATCTCATCCGCCACTGCAGTCGTCGGTCCGTTGGCGCCTTCGCAAATGATGCGCGCCTTGATGCGGTCCGCATTGCGGCTGGTAATCACATTCTCCGTCGCCGCCGGAATCAGAATCTCGCAATCCGCTGTCAGAAGATCGATCGAATCCGCGGCTTCCGCGCCTTTAAAGCCAAGGACCGTGCCATTGCGCTGACGATGCTCCAGCAATGAGCAGATGTCTATACCATTTGGGTTGAAAAGACCCCCGTCATATTCGGCAATCCCGATGATCTTATAGCCCTTATCGCGCATCAGGTTCGCCGCATTCGAGCCAACGTTGCCAAAGCCCTGGATCACCACGCGGCAGCCATCGATCGGCATCTGCAGATACTTCATCGCCTCGTCGCACATCACGCCGATGCCGCGGCCCGTCGCCTCCCGTCGTCCGCGCGAACCGCCAATATTCAGCGGTTTGCCTGTGACTACGCTCGTTACCGTCTGCCGCATGTGCATGGAGTAGGTATCCATGATCCAGGCCATCGTCTGTTCGTTAGTGCCCATGTCCGGCGCGGGCACATCCTTTTCCGGGCCGATGAACTCGATAATCTCCGCGGTGTAGCGGCGCGTCATGCGCTCCACTTCGCCGATCGACATCCTCTTCGGGTCGCAGATCACGCCGCCTTTGGCACCGCCGAAGGGAATATTCACTACCGCGCACTTCCATGTCATCCAGCTCGCCAGCGCGCGCACTTCATCCAGTGACACATATGGCGAATAGCGAATTCCGCCTTTGCCCGGCCCCCTCGCCTGCGAGTGCAACACACGAAAGCCGGTAAACATCTCAATCCTGCCATCGTCCATAGTGACTGGAAAATGCACGATGATCTCGCGCGAAGGGTGCCGCAGCACGCGCCATAGTCCTTCATCCAGATTCAGCTTGCGCGCCGCAAAGTCAAATCGAGCAGCTTGTGCTTCCCAGGGATTAATCTCCTGCTCGAGCGTAATAGTAGCCATACGAAAGTTATGTCTCCCTTTGGACCGTCTGACAGTCCAGACCGATTGTCCACTCCATGCATCAGCATTTCATCAACGCTCTGCGAATCCAGGCACTCCGAACCGGTCATTTATCGGGCATGCCATCGTCAAATATTTGACCGGCAACTGTAATTCAACATGCAAATCCGGCCAAACTCACCGAGTATAGGCCCCTGCTCGAACACCCCGCAAGAGTTACAGAGGTCACAAACGGTTATCTACTTGGATTCCAAAGCCTTCTCTCAACCGACGTCATTCTGAGCACACCGAAGAATCTGCCTTCTTCAAGCAGAATGCACGAACATGTGTGCCCATCTTCGCGCCTGTTTTTTGGGGTGCTAACAGCCTGCCCTGAGCGAAACCGAAGGGTGGGAAAGCACAAACCCCAACCAAACGACGCCATCCGCTATCGAAGCGACGAGAGCCAGCCAATATCCGCCTGCGTTACGGTACGATAACCACAAGCTATGCCACAGCACGAAACATTCCTCCCTTCTCGCGCAGAATTCCTGAAGCTGGCTCGCACCCACACGTTGGTGCCGCTCTACCGCACGCTTACCGCCGATCTCGAAACGCCAGTCACAGCCTTCCTTCGCCTCGCTACCGACGAGCCCGAGTGTTTCCTGCTCGAATCCGTCGAGAATGGCGAAAAAATAGGCCGCTATACATTTATCGGTATTCGCCCGTTTCGCAAGATCGTTTCACGCGGCAAAAACATTGAGGTTACCGAAAACGGCAAGCTCCGCCGCATCGAAGGCGACGTTTTCGCACTGTGGAAGGAATATCTCAGCAGCCATAAGGCCGCCCGCATTGCCGGACTGCCACCTTTTACCGCCGGAGCGGTCGGCTTCTTCGCCTACGATGTCGTCCGCCAGATCGAGCATCTGCCCGAGACCGCCAAAGACGATCTCGGATTGCCCGACGCATGCCTCATGTTCTTTCACGAGGTTTTGGCCTTCGACCACATTCGCAAGGAGATGCTGCTCATCGTCACCGCCGACGTGAGCCAGCAGAAACCGGACCGCGCCTACGCCGGCGCGCTCAAGCGCCTCGACCGTCTGGAAAAACTCCTGGCAGTGCCACTCCAGAAACCGAAGCAGAAAAAAATCGGTGGCAAGCTTAAGTTCGAATCGCGGACTCGCAAAAAAGACTTTCTCAAAGCCGTCGAGACCGCCAAGGAATACATCGCCGCAGGCGACGTCTTTCAGGTCGTCCTGTCACAGCGCTTCGATGTCGAAACCGGCGTCGATCC
>Ga0307478_10004426_pt1 | contig 10029 bp, 8 predicted proteins | sample atmos_gasesECM4C_2_FD_203713 | JGI IMG/M metagenome (GOLD analysis project Ga0307478, IMG submission 203713) | Hardwood forest soil microbial communities from Morgan-Monroe State Forest, Indiana, United States - atmos_gasesECM4C_05 | ecosystem: Environmental > Terrestrial > Soil > Temperate...
CACTCTATTGGTCCGAGCGGAGCGAGGACGAGTAGCACAGGCTTTAGCCTGTGGGTTTCTATCAGTCCTTCAGAGACCTTTGCCACGACTGATTGCTCTATCTTCGGAAACGGCGCCCATGCAAGCAATCCAGCATGGTCGATGGAAACCCACAGACTAAAGTCTGTGCCACTTAAGCGCGTTCCCCACGCAAGTACTCAAACAATTCCGATTCGTTCAACTTCTTCTGAGATCCGTCGGAAAGCCGCTTCACGGTGAACGTTCCCGCCGCCAATTCCTCGTCGCCGACGATCACGGCGTTGCGCGCCTTCAACCGGTCCGCGAGGCCCAGCGATTTCCCGAATTTCATTTCGACGGCGGGAAGCTCGACAACGAATCCTGCATCGCGCAGCCTTCTCGCGAGTCCAATCGCGGCGGACTGCGCGGCCGGGCCGAACCATGCAAGGTAAATGTCGAGTCCGCCGGGAGTGGCGCCCTCTCCCATTTCCTGCAGCGAAAGCACAAGGCGATCGGTGCCGATGGCGAAACCAATTCCTTTTGTCGTGGCGGGACCGCCGAGAAGCTCCACGAGACCATCATAGCGCCCGCCGCCGCAAACCGCATTTTGCGAGCCGAGGCCCGTCGCGGTAATTTCAAACGTCGTGCGCATGTAGTAGTCGAGGCCGCGCACGAGCCGCCAGTTTTCCTGGTAGGCAATCCCGCGCAGATCCAGCTGCCGCTTCACTTCGGCGTAATGCGCGCGGCAGGCATCGCAAAGGTGATCGGCAATGCGCGGCAGTTTCTCGATGATGGCCTGCTCGTGTTCCAGCTTCGAGTCCAGCACGCGCAGTGGATTCGTCTCGATGCGCCGCTGGCTGTCCGCACCAAGCTGGTCGCGCACTTTTTGCAATTCCGCGCGCAATGTTTCGACGTAAGCGGGCCGGCAGTTTTTGTCGCCGATCGAATTGATGTTCAGCACCGCACCCTTCAGCTTGAGCCGCTCGAAAAGCCGCATCAGCATCTCGATCACTTCCGCATCAATCCCCGGAGCATCCGAAGTCCCCAGCACCTCCGCCCCAATCTGGTAGAACTGGCGGTACCGCCCCTTCTGCGGCCTCTCCCGCCGGAACATGGGCCCCATGTAATACAGCTTCACGTTGCCCGGCAGCGTTTGCATCCCATGCTCGATATACGCGCGAACAACCGAAGCAGTCGCTTCGGGCCGCAACGAAATCGAAGAATCATCCCGGTCCTGAAAAGAGTACATTTCCTTAGAGACAATGTCGGTGTCCTGCCCCACAGATCGGGCGAATAGTTCCGTCTGCTCAAAAATCGGCAATCGAATTTCAGCGAAGCCGAAAGTTCCAAACACCTCGCGCGCGGTCTGCTCGACACGGTTCCACAGCGCAGAATCCGGCGGCAGAATATCGCGCACGCCCTTGATCGCTTGAAATTTGCCTTTGTCAGCCACGAGAAATTCCTGTGACTGGTGACCCGCCTGATCGGCGGGCAAGCTGGTGACTGGTGAGGAGTGAATCGAAATCTCTCATTCTTCTTTGCGGCCCTCTGTGCGCTTTTCTCTGCGTTCTCTGTGTTAAATTTTTAAATTCGCTTTTGAATTCCGTCAGCCCTTCCCAGCCTCACCCTTGTACCCCTCCGAATACTCGACGTACCGATCCGCGTAAGCCTGAATGCTCGCTTGATCCTCCGGCGTAAGCGCCCGCCGGAATTTTCCCGGGTGCCCCATGAACAAGCTCCCCGGCGGCACGACGGTCCCCTCCGGCACAAGCGTCCCGGCCGCCACAATCGAGCCTTCGCCGATGCGCGCCCCATTCAGCAAAATCGCGCCCATGCCGATCAGGACGCGCGATTCGATCGTGCATCCGTGCAGAATCGCGCCATGCCCCACCGTCACTGAGTCGCCCAGCTGCAGCGGGTGCGTATCCTTGTAAACATGCAGCACGCAGCCGTCCTGAATATTCGTGCGCGCCCCAATGCGGATCCAGTTCACGTCGCCGCGAATCACGACGCACGGCCACGCGCTGGAAAGCTCGCCGATGGAAACGTCGCCGATGACCACCGCCTGCGGATCGATGTAAGCCGAAGCCGCAATCTGCGGCATCCGGCCGTGATGGCTGCGAATCATTCCTGCACCTCGATGGAATTGAAACAAATGAAACTAGCACACGCATTTCATGCTGACAAGAAATGTGGGCCAAGAAACGTGGCGCAGGCTTTAGCCTGTGGAATTTTGGTGGAGCATGATCCACCAAGCCGCAACCAACCCCCACAGGCTAAAGCCTGTGCTACTCGTCATTCCCGGCTGTGCAGCCACCACAGGAGCCATCCGAGAAGCGCACCGAGTCCGACCGTGCCGAGAATGAAGGGCCGCGCGAGCGGGACAGCGATCCAGGCGACAACCACGAGGCCCACGGAGACAACCGCTCCGGCCTTCGTTCCGGGAATAGGGACATTGCCGAACGCGAGACGCTGGCGCTGCAACCTGGTCCGGCGAGGCGCTTGTTCGAACATGAATCACCTCGAAAAATCAGAGGGGAGCCGACATCGCAATATTCACAGTACCCGCCATTGGTGAGACAAAATCGATCAATCGATCTCAACAACCGAGCCGCGCGCAGCCGCCGGCTTCTCCGCCAAACGCGCGGCCACCGCGCGCGCCATCGCGTAAATGCTCTTCGCCCCCGGCGCATCCGGTCCGAGAAGCGCGACCGGCTTTCCCGTATCGCCGCCGATGCGGATTTGCGGATCGATCTCGATCTCCCCAAGCAGCGGCACGCCGTAAGTATCCGCGATGCGCCGCCCTTCCCCGTGTCCAAACACATCGATGCGCCCCTGGCAATGCGGGCAGCTGAAGAAGCTCATGTTCTCGACCACGCCGAGAATATCGACGTTCACCTGGCGAAACATTTCCATCGCTTTTCTCACATCCGCGAGCGCGACCGTGGAGGGCGTGGTGACCAGCACCGCTCCAGTGACAGGCACAAGCTGGATCAACGAAAGTTGCACGTCGCCCGTGCCCGGAGGGAGGTCGATGATCAGGTAGTCGAGTTCGCCCCACATCACGCTGCGCAGGAATTGCTGCATCACGCTGTGCAGCATCGGGCCTCGCCAGATCATGGGCTTGTCGCCCGGATTGAGCAGTCCCATCGAAATCATTTTTAATCCCTGCGCCTCGACGGGAAGAATTTCGCGCTCGCTGAGCGCTTGCGGCTGCTCGTCGGTGCCCAGCATGATTGGCACATTCGGGCCGTACACATCGGCGTCGAGGAGGCCGACCGCCGCGCCTAGCCGCTTCAGTGCGAGCGCCAGGTTCACAGCGACGGTCGTCTTTCCCACGCCGCCTTTTCCGCTCGCGACAGCGACGAGATTCTTCACGCCCTGGATGGGCAATTTCGGGGGCTGGGGCATCTGGGGCGGCGGCATGATTTCTTTCTCCTGTCGCGTCAGTTCGAGCGCTTCCTAAGTTATAGCCCTTCATTTTGTACGAGAAAGGCGCGCGAGTCCACTCGCTCTAGTGGGACAGCCACTCTTGGCTGTCTGTTTTTGGCCAGGGCCGGGGGCATTGCTGCTGGGGACAGCCAATCGTGGCTGTCCCACTAGGCAGTTCCCCTTTGGCCACAGGCGGGGCGGACGCCATTGTTACCCGCCCGGCACCGCGCTAGGGTAAGAGAGGAGGGGCGCGACCCGAAGCGCTCGCCTCGCAATGGATACACCGAACACCAAGCAAACATCCGCGCGCGCGTTTATCCGCAGCCTCAACATTCTGCTCAAGTATGCGCGGCTCTACAGCTTTGACCATGCGCGCACCGCCGAACAGTTCAACACGGCCTGGGACGAGTTGCACGCGGCCATCCCAGTTACCAATGAAGCCGGTCTGCTATTAAGCGCCACCGGATCGCAACTTCTCCTCGACGGCATGCCCATCGCCGCGACCCCGGCCGAGCGCAGCTTCGCCCAATTGCTTTCCGCGGCGGGCCTCGCCAGCATTCAATTCACTTCGCGCGTGACGAAGGAGGATTTCGAACGGCTGGTGCGCGCTTTCCCGGCGCAGAATACAAAACCCTCCGTGCTGGCCGAGCAACTGAAATCAGCGCTGGCCGGCGTTCCGAATATTCGTATCAATGAGATTCGCTTCGTCGCGGAAGATTCTTCGAAGAGCGACGCCCTCGCGGCAGGCCTGCTCACCGCGCAGACTCTCGGCGCCGATGCAGACTCGATGAAGGACTGGCTGCGTGATCCACAAAAACTGCTGCAACTGATCGCCGCGGCGGAGGGATCGCGCGGAGAATCGGGCGATGGCCCGGGTGGCGGGCCTGGAGGTGAAGGCACGGGAGGCGGAGGTGCGGGCGCCAGTGGTGCCGGTGGGGCTGGTGGCGCTGTAGGAACTGGTTCGGGCACGGGAAACGTTGACGGCTCGGGAGCGGGCAGTGGACCCGGTGTGGGTACTGTGGGGGGTTCATTCGTTGGAGGTGCTGGAAATGCGGGCCCTGGGGCTGGCGTGGCCGGCGCAGGTAGCGGGACTGGTGCACCCAGCAGCGGGATTGGTAGCAGCAGAGGCGCAGGTATGGGCGCTGGAGGCGGAAGCGGTCCGGGAACATCGGGAGTCGGCACAGGCATTGGCGGTGGTCCCGGCGCGGCTACAGGAGCGAAGGGCTCAGGAGCTGAAATCGGCTCCGGGACTGAAACCGGTGGCAGCGGTGCACTTGCAGGCGCAGGCACTGGACCGACTGGGCTTAGCGCTGGAACGGGGCCAGGTGCAGTTGGTGCTGGCGGCACAGCAGCAGGCGGACCGGGCTCTGGAGGGTTCGTCGGCGGCCGTGGCGCGCCGACCGGCGGAGGAGGTACCGGCCCTGGAGCGGGCAGCGGCACAGGCGCGGGAACTGGCGGCTCTGGAACCGGGGGCGCAGGCACTGGCGGAGGGTCCGGCTCGGGCACAGGAGCGCCTGGCGGTCAAAGCCCCTATTCAGGCGCGAAACCAGGGGGCGGTGTATTGCAGAGAGGGCCAGGCGGTTCCGGGAGCGGAGGGCCGCGCAGAGGCGGACCGGGAGGCCTCGGGCCGGGCGGACCGGGCGGTCTTGGTTCGGGTAGCGGCAAAGGACCGAGCGACACGGGAAGCAACCTCTCGGCCTGGACCACCAAGGACGAAGACATCCTGGGAATTTTGAAGCTGCTCACGAGTCTGGGGCATACGGTCACGGGCCAGTCCGGAAACTTGCAGCCAGGGCCATTGCAGGAGGAATTGACGAAGCTACCGGCGCAGTCGCAGGAAATGCTTCGCAAAGCGCTGGCCGCAGTCGCGGCACAAGCGCCAGCGGCCAACTCGAAGGATCCGATGCTCCTGCGCCTTGCGGAGCATCTCGCGATCAAGTTTGCCCTCGAGCGGTACCAGCGCGGCGAAGTGAAAGTCAACGCCGTGCGCCAAATGTTTGAAAAAATGTCCCAAGAAATCGAGGGCCTGCGAAAGATTCTGGGCGGGCACGAGCAAAAGCTCGCGGATGCTGGAGTCATCGTCGAATCGACGGCTGAACTGCTCGACCAGCAATTCTGGGCGGCGGTTCCGGAACGCGGAAAATTTGCAGTGCTTTCTTCATCGGAAGCGTGGTGCATTCCGGCGCGCAATCTCAGGCAATACGTTGAAGAGCTGATCACCCGCGGAGATGAAAAAGCAGCGCTGGACATTCTGAAAAATTACGCCTCTTGCATGCAAAGCGAGGAATTCGAGGCGCGGCGCCGGTCGGCGATCGGCATCGCGGACGTCGCCGATTTGTATGCTTCGCTCGGAGGACGCCCGCTTGCGCCCGCGATCCAGGTGGCCGGGGCGCAATTGAGCATCGAGCGTGACGACAATTTGCAGGGGCTGATCAGCGCCGCGTTTGTGCGCCTGGCGCAAGAAGCGGGCTTGAAGCGGCTCTTCCCTGCGCTGCTGCAGGCGCTTGATTCGCTCGATACCGTGGAGAACCAGAGGCCCGTCTTCGGGCAAAGCTTGCGCCCGCGCATCGGCCTGGATAAGCGCGTGCCGGAATATCTGGAAGAGACCGTGCGCAGCGACCGTCCGCTCGAAGGCCTGGCAACTCTGTTGCAGCGCGTGCCGCGCACCGCCTCGGAAAATTTAATTCTGCGTTTCAACCGAACGTCCAGCCGCGCGGAAATGCAGCGCCTCGTGGATCTGGCTCGCTCTGTGGGCGAGGAATTGATGGCTTCTTTGCGTGACGCGCTCCGCTCCAGCGCGGCGATTGAAGCGGCGGAAACCGCGGCCCTGCTGAGCCGCCTCGATCCCTCGGTGATCGAGCGATGGCTGCCCGAACGCCTCGCCGACTGGCCGCGGCAATCGCAGGATCGCGTGGTGCGCCTCCTGGCAATGGGCGGCGCGACCGAACGAGGAAGCCTGCTCGTCGGCCTGATTCACATGCTCGATCCCGTCCTCTTGCCGCTGACGATCGATGGAATCGGGCTGAGCGAAGACAAGAGTTGCATTCCCACCTTGCTGCGCATGGCCGAAGGCGAAGCAAGCAAGTCGGCCGGGCCGTTCGTGCGACTGAAAGCGATCGAGGCGCTCGGAAGACTTAAGGCGCAGGAAGCTACGGAGGTTTTGCGGAGCATCGTGGAAGCGCGCCACATGTTTCGCTGGACTCACGCTGCTGAGTTGCGCCTCGCGGCGTTGCAGTCGATGACCAAGATCGATCCGGAATGGGCCAGGGAATTTACGCCGCGCAGCGGGTTCAGTGCGCCGGAGTTGGGATTGGCCCCTCTCGATCCCTTACCCAATGCAAAATATTTTCGCCGCAGGCGTTACCCTCGCGTGCGATTGTCGCAACCCATTACAGCCATCGCCACGTCCGGGCAGGACTCCTACCGCTTGGAAGTGCGCGGGCTGAGCTTGAGCGGAGGCATTGCGGTGGGGGAAAAGCATCTTCCGCCGGGGACACTCGTCACGATGAGACTTGGTTCTGGGCTGCGGCCGATTCGCGCGCAGGTGTTGATGCGCGACGCGCGCGCCCAGGGACTCGGCTTTGAAATAGCCGAAATGGATCTCGACGAACGTGCGCGCCTGCGCAAACTTTTGCTTGAAAACAAGCCCTCGGCGTTTTATCAGGAAGAGGGAGTGCTCGCTGAAACGACGTCTGCTTAGGTCAATACCCGCGAACACCATTCTCCCAACTGGCCCCTTTACTCCTTGCCCGTCATCATTATCTGGCGAAATACGCCGGCGTTACTTACGCGCTGCGCGCATGATTTCGATAAATCCCGTGGAGCCGAGTAGCGTGCTTGCCGTGGCCACTCCGCCCATCAGCGCGCCCATTACTCCGAGTATCGAAGCATCCGTGCCCGTCAGGTAGAGATTCGGGATCGTCGTTTTGGGCCTGAACCAGGGCTTTCGGAACCGGTCCGGCGTCGCCGGGTATCCGTAAATCGTTCCCGACGGAGCTCCTGTGAAGAATTCGAATGTCAGGGGCGTCGCGAGCTCAGCGTAGGCTACAAGATCGCGAAAGCCGGGGTGTTGCTTTTCCACGATGCCCAGCAAGGCTTGCGTGATGCGGTCCTTGGAGGATTCGTAGTCGGCTCCGCGGCGGCGCCAGGGCTCTTCACTGAATTCTTGCAGAGCGCTGTGGGAAAACGGCGCGACGATTTCGGCGGTGTGGCTGTGCGAGCGAGGGTCCTTCAATGAAGGAAACGATAAATACGCCATCGGGGCGCGGCCCTCGAGCAAGGCGTCGCGGCCGTCGCACATCTGGCCATGATCGAATGAGGAGAAGATCCAATAATTTTCTCCGCGAAAACCCAGCTCGCGGGGATCGCCCTTCAGGCCGAGAAACAATTCGACCGCTTCTAACCCCTGCGGAGGCGTTTCGATTTCCGCGCGAAAAGAGACCGCGTCGGCGGGAAGCAAGCGCGCGAACGTGTTCGCTGCCCCGGCATCGGAAACAATCACCGGCGCGCGAAATTCCAGAGTCGGTTGCTCGTGACCTTTCTTCGGCCGCACTTCAACGCCCACAGCGCGGCCATTCTCCAATATTATTTTTGTCACTTCGTGGCCCGTACGAAGTTCTCCGCCTGCGGCTTGAATTACGGCGCTCGCCGCTTTGGGAATTTCTCCCGCGCCTCCGGCTGGATACCATGCGCCGTCCAGGTAGTGATTGACGATTACGGCGTGGGCCACAAACGCGCTGCGGGCCGGAGGCAATCCATAGTCGGCCCATTGCGAGGCCAGCACGGCGCGAAGGCGCGGATCACGGATGTGGGTTTCCAAATATTGCGCGGTGGTTTGCAACGCCGATGATTCCGAGAAGCCATTGATGGCGCTGACGATCCAGCTCAGGGGCGGCGGCATGAGGAGCGACATCATGCGCCGATTGAACCAGTTTGCGGCGCTCTTGATGTCGCGGAAATATTGGCCGATCGCTTGTTTTTCAGCGGGAAACGCTTCGACGAGCGCGCGCTCGAGATTCGCGCGGCCCTTCGGCACCTTCAACGTCAGGCCGGGATAAACGAAAACGTCGTAAACGTCCGGCAGGGGCGACCAGTCCACGCGGCTATCGGTGATGAAATCGAAGAGGCGCCGCCCGCTCATTCCCTTCTCCATTTCGCCCACGTAATGAACGCCAACATCCCAGGTCCATCCGCCCGGGCGGCTGAAGGTGTGGGTGAAACCGCCGATTTTGAAATGGCGCTCGAGGACGAGGACGCGCCACTTGCGCATACGAGCCATCAGGCCGGCGAAAGCGAGCGCGCCCATGCCGGAGCCGATGACGATGGCGTCGAAGGAAGTTGCTTGCGCGCCGCGTGATTTCGAGCTGTCTGCCTGCGTCATGGAGGCCTCCCGGCGAGCCGATGTGGACACTGGCAACATTCTAGCCCCGCGATGTTGCGTTTGTCAACATTGTGTCGTATTCTTTTTCGCAGCGATGAAACGCCGCCCCTACCATCACGGCCACCTCCGCGAAACGCTCCTCCAGGGCGCCGTCCGCGTCATCGCCGAAGTGGGCCCCTCCGCTTTCACCCTCCGCGAAGTGGCCCGCCGCGCCGGCGTTTCCCACAACGCTCCCTACCGCCATTTTCGCGACAAGGACGCGCTCCTTGCCGCGGTTGCTACGGAGGGGTTCCGTGAACTCACACGGTCCATGCAGGAGGCGGGAGAACGGCAGCCGCGCGCGCTGGACAAGCTGAAGCATTCGGGCCTGGCTTACGTAGCTTTTGCGCTTCGCCGGCCCGAACATTTCACGGTGATGTTCGACGCGCCCGTCTGCGACAGTGAAGACCCGGAGTACGTTCAGGCCTCAGAAGAATCTTTCAACACGCTCGTAACATTTATCCGTAATTGCCAGGACGAGGGCCAACTTCCCGCGGGAGACACGATGGATCGAGCACTTTACGCGTGGTCGCTGGTGCATGGGATCGCAAAGCTTGCCGTCGCCGGGCGTTTTCCCTTTCGAACGAAAGCCGCCATATTGAAGTTCGCCAAGTTTGCCATCGACGAATCGGTCCATGCCGTATGAACGTGCGGAAACCCAGACCGGATGAATACACATGGACACCTTCAGCGGAAAACCCCGGTTTATCGAATCGCTAAAATGTTGCTTTAGGTGATCGCCCGGAAGAGTAAAATAGACGGATGCCCCCGCTCCGGAAATCATTGCCGCTTCTAGCGGCAATCGTCACGATGATCGCCTTCGACAGGGGAGCAGCTGCAAAGGGCAAGCCTGTCTCATGGAAAGGCATCGATGACGCGTTGCTGCGAGTAAATGACAACCCGGTGAAGGTGTGGGGCGTCTTTCAGGCGGGCAACAAACGCGATCCGTTGGTTCTTCAAATGGGGAACCGCTTCCTGCTGATTAAAATTCACGACAAGCAAATTTTTGAGATTGACCCATCCAAGGTGCAAGTCAAGACCGACGAAATTCTGTGGGACCCCTCCGATCACCCTACGGATCCGCTCGCCACGTCAGATTGGGAGGCCGCAGATGGCGAAGCAGTATTTCGAATCAAAGCGAAAATCATTAAGGATGACGGCCTTCTCGACATCGAGCTTCC
>Ga0307478_10004427_pt1 | contig 10027 bp, 18 predicted proteins | sample atmos_gasesECM4C_2_FD_203713 | JGI IMG/M metagenome (GOLD analysis project Ga0307478, IMG submission 203713) | Hardwood forest soil microbial communities from Morgan-Monroe State Forest, Indiana, United States - atmos_gasesECM4C_05 | ecosystem: Environmental > Terrestrial > Soil > Temperate...
ACTGTGAAAGCATCTTATGAGCGCATTCCTCGCCTGCAACGTACTTCACATCCAGATCGTCCTGCATCTCCTCGCGCCATTCGGAGATCGTCCAGCCGCTTCGACTGATACGAACCATACGCCAGTGATTTGACGGTTGACGGATCGTGCCACAGCCGCAATCACACTGGAATTGCATTAGCTTAGGCATTCGTTTTCGCCTTTCCCGCTGGCGTGCTTACCGCTTCTAAGTCACTCCAGCCAACCTTCAAACGATGGTGAATCACTTGAGCACTCAATCCAGTTTCCTTGGCCCACTCGCTCAATCGTTGCGTTTTGCCCAAGGCCGTCAGGACTACATTCTTGCGCTTGTCGCTGCCGTTCCACGTTCTACGTCCACAAAATGTACAACGTTCCGGTACCTCCGGGTCCTTTGATATCCACGGCTGGCCTTTGCCGGGGCAGTCAGAGAGTTCACAGCGACACTCGTAACGGGGTAGGGAGATTTTTCTGGCGCTCATTACCAGCCTCCCCTGCGGCTGCGCTTCTGTGACTTGAGATAATCTCGCCGCCACGATTCCATCCAGCCCTCTTTAACTTTGTAGGGACGGAAACGCATGTGAAGCTTGCGCATATCCTCAAGGCAATCGGTAGACTGCTCTGCCCAGATGTCAAAGTAGAGAACATCGTATTTTGTTCCCTTGGCAGGCTTCCACTCGTAGATATCTCCCTCTACGATGGTCAGTTTCCTGTGGCGCACGGTCGGCCCGATGAGAGCGATCACGTCAGGATACTTCTCGACAACTGTGACGCTCAGAACCTCAGGCTTGGCAAGGATAGGATGGAGAATCATCCCCAGTCCCAGACCGGCAATCAGGACATTCCCACGCGCCTCATGGACGACGCCCCAATTTGTTCTGTGTTCCATGGACGTGTCGGACATCATCAGACAGCCGTTGACTTTCAGTTTGGCATAGCGGCCCTCAGGAACGTATCCGCCTCTGCGCAAAGATGAAAAGCGAGCAGCACTTTCTGATACTTCGAAATGCTCGACGCTGGCGATACCATGCTTGCCCTCAGGAACGATCTTTACCATCTCTGGAAACGTGCTGCTCATTTACTCTTCCTCCAGCTTCCCCTGCCTGCGCAGGACTTCTATTTTGTGTGAATCGTGCCAGTCTATCCGTAGCTGTGTTGCGGTCTTGCCGCGCTCAGGAATGACCCTAGCCCACGCTCCGCAATAGCATTCTGCGCGATAAGGATTATCAGGGTTCGGTCGGCGCATCGCGTGCCCCGGAACTTTGATGTTTCTACCTTGCACGCTCTACCTTCCTTCCGCTTTGGCGAGCGCCGCGTGAGCCTTTTCCTGCCACCACTCCTGAACCTGTTTTCCCCATGCGGTGGTAGCAGGAGCCAGAAGCATAGGAAAATCCATCAGCGCCTCGTACATCTCTTCTGCCGCCTCTTTCTTCTGCTGGAGAGCGATGGAGGCAAGACGTTGGTTTTCCTCATCCTCTTTTTTCTTACGCAGATCATCAGCGGCTTTCTCGTAAAGGCCCTGCTCTACAGCGATCCGTCTGGCTTCGGCAAGCATAGGCGCGTTGGCTTTCGCCGTGGAATTGAGTTTGCCAGTCCTGAAATAGCCAACATCCCCATACTTAATGTCGTTAGGCGGATTCTTGTAGATAATCTTTTTCTTGTCATTTTCCCAGATGTGGTATCTGGCTCCCTTGTGCTCCCAACTAAGCACTAGGTTGTGGATATGCTCGAACGAACTATGCTCTGTGACTTTCACGTTCTCCATGGCTCTACCACCTTCCCGTATGGGCGACAGGATGAATGCTTGCATTTCGGATGTAGCCGGTTGAGTAGTCATTGAATTTGGAGTGTCCTTGTTCGTCCACGGTTTCAATGCAAACACTGACCCGTTCGACGGTTAGGGCTTTGGGGTTGGGGGTGGGGGCAAGGTTCAAGTTGCTGAAATCGATCTTCACGTTCATTTCTCCTGTTTTCAGTTTTCTGCTCGAACGATGCGGTAAGGTTGACCAGCGTAATCAACATACTGCGTCTCACCTGTGCGTACCGCTGCATTGAAGGCAATAGGCAGACGATGGCGGAATACGCCCCACAAATTGTGGCATTCCTGTCCATCTACATCTATAACTTTCACTAGCAGTTCATTTTTCTGTTCCAGCATTTTCATTCTCCCAAAGTTTCGTCAACCAGTTTGCGCGACCTCATCAGGTGCGCGATGTGCTTGTCAAGTTCCTTAACCGCCAAGGCTAAAGCAGTTTTAGGGTCCTTGTGGCTCACGATGAATTGCGGGTGAGTCTGAATCCATGCGGTGTACGTGTCGCCCTTACAGGACGGTGGAGTGATCTCAAGGAAACCATTGCCAAAGACGCCCTGAGGCTTGCCCTTGGTCACGGCGTAATGCCAGCCAAGGTTCTCCCAGACTTTCGGCTTCCAGCCCTTCCCATGCGCTTTGCAAGGGCCTTGGATTCGTTGACTGCGTTGCAGTGCGCTGTCTCCGTGCAACCCATGCCACAGGCCGGGGAGCAATAGGTTTTACCGCGTCTTACAGGTTTCCAATTACGTTCTTTTCCCACGTCAATCCCTTTCTGCCATAATCGGGCATCCGCGTTTCTTGCAACTCACATCATCTTCTGCGATAGGGCAATAGCATTTGTCGCACCAACTGTAGCCGCCGTCGTAGCTTGAGGCAAGGTAATCGTTATCCTTTGGCACATCTAACCTCAGGTCCCAATCGTCGAGGTATGTGCTGAAGAGATTGATAACTTGCGCCGCTTGGCGTGGGGTCAAGTCTTTCTCGCCAAAGTCAACACCTTCGCTCTCGCGACCCCGCATGACTTCGTACAGGTGATCCATCCGGTCCCTGTAATAATCCATATTCCAGCGGTTTAGTGGAACATCAAGCAATTCAAAGGCGTGCCAGAATTTCTTTGCATCGCGGGCGGTGATGGCCTCACGCGGTTTCTTGGCAGGATTCTTAGCCCATTCTCCGAAGTCTTCGTACCTGCCACGGACCCAACGATTGTGTTCCTTTACCGCCGCACACAACACGTCATCAGGAATCCCCGGAAACTCTTTATGTGTGATCTTGTCGCGATAATCCCAACGCACAGGATTCTTGAGGTATTGGGTGCGCTCAAGGTTGAGGGTTTTCTCAATCCACTTGACATGCTCTTCGATAGCGGCCTTCGTTCCTTTCGGAGCGTAGATCGTCTTCGCTAAGCCGGTAGAAAACGAAAAGAAAACGTGAAATGCCACAGTCGTTCTCCCTTACACCAAAAGTTGTTTCTGTACGTTGATAGCTTGGACAAACCTAGCGGCCTGTGCTAGACTGACGATGTAGGCATGTTCCCGTCCGCTGTATCGGGCATTGGGGGCGATGTCAGTGGTGAGAATTAAAGCGGCTAAGGACTTCCAGCCGTCTACGCCGGGAGTGCGAACGGCAACTTTCCCCTTAGCGTATTTGGCAGTGCTGATGGAGTATTCAAGATCGGCTCTAAGCATCTCATCCTCTCCCATGGATACGATTATTATGCGCTTATAACTGTGCGGTGTCAATCGTAAAATGCGAATCACAAAAGGAATTTGTACACAGTTTGCGGTTCAAAAGATTCAAAAACGGCGCAAAGTAATGTCATAGAAAAATCATTTCCAAGCGCCGTAAAGGAATTCATCTTTTTTGTTTTCTGCGGCTTCTCTCACAATTCGCCGTCCACATTCCTGTCCAGCGCACAGGAGTTTCTTTGAGAATGGGTAATACAAAGCATCTTCACCCTTTTTGATTCCCAATTTGCAATGAGCGCAGACGCCGCCGAAACGAGTCGTGATCCAGTAGGGTGCTCTGGGATTGAGTTTCATGCTGCAATCTCCCGGTAGAGGTTAGCGCAATAGGATTCAAAGGCTTGCGGTGTGAGGGTTTCGAGTTCAATCAAGACCTTAGCGGCACAGGATAATTGCTCTGTGTATCCTGTGCGCTTTACGGATTCTCGCCACTCGTGCCAGTGATCGTTATCGGGATGCGTGAGCATTGTTTTTCTCGGTGTTGGCGTTCTCGCGTTCGATGGCTTCCCCGTGTTGCTTGCAGACTTCCATGTAACAGGTCCACTCGCGGGACCAAACCCGCATGGTATGGCAAGTATATTATTGCCTTCGTTTTTACGGTGAAGCGATCAGGACCGATCTGTTTCGAGCGCACAAAGTACCCTGCAAACCATCTGGCGTTAGCAATGAGCGCTAGGAGTTCATCCCGGTCCATGGTGAAGTGGTACACGGCTTACCGCCCTGCTACAGCGCGAAGGAGTTCAGCATACGCATCCTTGCGGTACTGTATCGCTTCTTTCAGCGCGTCATTTTCTTCGGAGTCCCATTGCAGGTTAGCGGCGAGCCTGTCAACCATCTGGGTTGCAATGTCGGCGACGCGGGCATTGGCGCTATCGATCTTATTCATGGCGTCCTGCACCCGCTTTGCCCCCTCAGGCGTCTTGCAGCCTTCCGGGGTGATGTCGATGGTTTCGGCCTCCTCCTCGATACCCGCGCCGGAAGCATAAGACCGCTCAATCTCGCCGTGGTTGCCATCCGCCTTGCTCTCGCCTAGGTGCTGCTCATGCGCCGCAAGGATAATAAACTCATCCATCTTTGTTTCTGTGCGGTCGATGAGTTCCTGAGTCAAACTGTCATCATCGCCCTGTAGCTCGCCCGGATCAAATCCAAAGACCTTTTCGAATAGTTCTGCATGGTTCCACAGGCCATTGTTGTAAAGATCGTAATAGCAGTTTGAGGCAATGCGTAACGTCTCCAGTGCAGGGTTGTCATCGGCGTTTTCTACTTCGCCTGAGGACGGTACAAGCTTGTTGAGTTCGGCGCTCAAGGCTTCATACTTGCCCTTGTTGCTCCAATATGTTTGCGAGTAATCCGGTTTTTGTCCCATGTTCAATCTCCCATTCCCAAAGTTGTTTTACAGTGCTCTTATGCCCGGTCTCCGTCTTCATCAAACTCGTATTCATTCGAGCGTATGGACTCATCCACGCACTCATCGCTCATCCGGTAGTCGTAATCCTCTTCCAGACTCCGGTAAATCCAGTCCGCAAAGTCGCGCATGATGTCTCTGAATTCATCGGACAGAGGTATTTCAACCTCTTCCCCGTCCGCGTCGTAGACCGTCGCGTCCATGGTGCGAGCATGAACGTAGTGGTTATCGTTTTGGGTGATCTTGGCGCTCCACTCACGGGAGCCATGATTCAGGATGTAGCGGCAATGGAAAGCCGTTAGCGCGTCGGCAATGGCGTGCAACTTTTCATCCTTGGGGAATTCTGCGCGTATATCAATTGAGGAGTGTTTGGGGGAGTAGGACCCAACAAAAGATGCGCCGTCGCCCTGTGAGCAAAAGCCGCTGTAACGTATGTCTGGCTCTTGCCGCGTCTTGCCCCCATGCAGTTGTACGGTCTTTGTGTCAAACTCGATTCCGAGTAATGCCGCCACTATTTCAGCGGGTTCAAAGAGTTCCCCGAATGCGCCGAATTCTTGACTCTCGCATTCCTTGTACCACTCCCGCGCCTTTTCTTTGGCCCGGTCTGAAAGTTCATCGAACGTGTAAACCTGTAGCTCTACAGTCCTTGGCATTTTCCCTCTCCCTTCGGTTTCATGCTTGCTACATGCTTGCAATTACTATGCTCTTATCGCGTCACGGCGTCAAGAGTAAAATCAACTTTTCTTTCTAAATCTACTCAGACGTTCGTTTTGGGTTGTAGGCCACAGGAGCAAATACAATGCTCCCATGGCCAATTCTCCTCAATGCTTGCACTCCAGCACAACCGGGTTAATGGCGTCGCCCTGCTGGACAACCTGAATTGTCTTTTCCTCGCAGACTAGAGCGCGATTGGAGCCAAAAAGGTACAGCCGGTAATCGCCGTTCGCCTGCTCTTGGAAAAACACCCGGATAGATGTTTTGGGTTGGTTGGTTGCGCCCGCCGATGCGAACGTTAAAGCCAGTAGGACTAGGATGTAAATCAACTTGCTTTTCATGTGATTCTCTCCCATGTGAGAATTGGTTTGTGGTTGAACGCTTTTTAACTAAGCGAAGAGTGGCGTATTCCCTAAGCGCTGATACAGAAAGTTGTAATAAGCGCTGTAGGGAAGACTCGCAGGAATGGTGACGTTGGCCGGTTTCCATCCCTCATCCGTAGGGTCATGCACCAAAGTTGTGAACGCTCCGCAAATAGCTTCGTGCTGGTAGAAGATCTCGACACTTCCGACAACACCTTGGATTGCCCAGTTTTTTACATACTGGACAATTGCCGGAACATCGCGGTCCAAGATTTCGCGGTATGTGAGCGGCTTTACTTCGACAGGTTTCGTCTGTTTCTTTCTCATGTTCTGCTCTCCCTCAAAGTGATTTAGTTGTGTTTCTGGTACTTGTACGGCTGTACGAGTTTGAGCACATCGGCGCTCCACTCCCCCGGTTGTTTCTCCGGTTCAATGGTGCGGTTGTACTCTTCGCGTAGAACGTCAATTGCCATGACGCACAGGCGCAAGGCGCTCACGTCTCTCTGGTAGACTTCCCCATGCCCTGTAGACTTGGCCCAATCGACTAGGCAAGGAATAGCGGCGTTTACCGCATCGATCAAGGCGCAATGGGTGCGCGTGTCGGTTGTGGTCTGGTAAGGTGGATTCCCTAGCTCAATCATTTTTCTCCCTCAGAATGAAATGGCGACGTTTGATGGCAGTTTGCCGTTTGCTAAAAGCATTTTATAGGCGAGATTCCCCGCCCCATGCGCGTCAAGCCAGATGTCATTTTCGATCAGGCTTTGAACTTTCTGGAGTTCCTTGAGACTAGCGGTCCCATCGCGCAAGGAATCTGCTACAGCGTCAAGCCAGATGATTACAACCGGGCTGGTACGTTCGTAATGGTCTGCGGCATCGGTAAGGAACCAATCGAACGCGGATACATCGAATTGCAAAAATGGTTTAGGCATTTTACCTCTTTGGGAATAGCGTCAAGAATAGCGTGATGAGGATTACCGCGATTACGGCGCATGGCAAGAATGCAAAATATACATCTTGCTTGAATGGATACTTGCTCCATCGATAGTGAAGAGTTGTTTTCATGCTTGCATCCTTTCCTTAAACCCGTATTCTTGCGCCTATAGTGCCCCGTGGCGCTTGCGGGGGAGCGGGGGGATGCTATGTCCCCCGCTCATGCTTGCGTTACCTGTCCAGATAGATATTCTCCCCGAAAGGTACCTCATGCTGCTCCGTGGCCAACCATAAAATCGGAAGACTCGGAACGGTTTCAGGAAAGGTACCTTCTAAATCCGTAACCATAACGGCGCAAACGGCGGTACCATCGGTCTCTATCCGCTCCAACACTTCCACGAATGATGTACCACCACCACCTTGAGGCTTCCACGTTAGAGGCTCCCCGTTTTCGAACCTATCGACCGCATGAACCTTTGAATCGAAGTAATACACGGTGACGGCGAGCGGGTTAGTTTCTTCGATTACGGATTCAACTATGGACCGTGCATAGGCTAGGGATACAGCGTTAACGCTCCCGGATGTATCGATGCCTATCGCTATCTCTCCAAGGGACTTTGACTCTAAGCATGGGAGATACAATCCTTGACTCAGATACCGGGAGTTAGGCCGCGTCCAAGAGTAATCACCCGTAGAACGTTCCGAAAAGAAACGGAGCAGTAAAGAACGGATGTCTAGCTTTGGTTTCAAAGCTTCACTTATCTCTCTTGCGAGTCCACCGGGCATCTTTCCCATGGCCTTTGCCGTTTGGAGAGCGCTTGCCGCGCTTTGTTTCCATTCTTGCTCTGTGGGCGCGGGGGTACCATCGGCATCCGGGCCTATAGGCGCGTCTCTAACTTCCCCTAACGGGTCTGGAGTACCTTGCCCCGTGCCCGGTTGTGAGCCATCCCCCGCACCGCTCCCGGACTCATCCCCGTTTTCATCTTGAGACTGTGAGTAATACCATTCCGCCGATTTTCCCTCATCCCCGGAGTCCGGATACAGCGCGCCATCCGGGAGCGTATAAGAGTGTCTTAACTCCCCGTTTATCGCCTTATCCGTGGCAATGTTCCATTGTTTAAAAGAACGGCCATCCCTGCGCCACGGGTGACCCAATGCACAATGCATTACCTCATGAGCCATCAAAGCTTTGACTCTATCGTGGGAAAGCGATTCGATGAACGTGGGATTGTAGCCAATATTCTTACCGTTCGTCCATGCGGTCTCACACGTCTTATCCTCAATTGCAGGGAGACTCAGAGCGAGTGACCCAAAGAACGGGTCTAGTAAAATCATATCGGTTAGTGCTGCCTTGATTTTCGACTGTGCGGACATCGGTTAAACCTTTCTGGTATCTTGCCATCCTTGCGGACTGATACCCTTTCCTGTATGCGGGAGATACGCTCCCGCACGGTTGCTATGCTTGCGAGAATACGCTAGGACCATAGGTACTAGTCATCGCGTCGAGAATGGACTGTGCCCGGTTCGCGGTCTCTATGCGGACATCCGGGTTATCGCGTAGCGTGCTAGGCTCCGCCATGGCAAGCAACTCAGTTTCACGTCTCAACTTTTCAAGGTTCGCGTCATCGGCAAGATTCAACCGGGTTAGCACGTCGCACAATTCACGGGCATTGCCTATGAGGGAATCCCTGAAAATCGCTTCCGGTTGTGCCAACCGCTCATGAATCTTCGAAACACATTCGGCAAGTCTGCGAACCGCATCGGCCTGTGCATCGGAGAATGCTTGCTTGACCCGTTCTTCAGTCCGGGCTGCGATTACGGCCATTTCATCGGATGCGATAGAGACCCGGAAGTCTGTCCCCATCGGCACAGGATTATATTCCACTCCCCATGCATACTTGGACGCGATGTCGGAAGGATAATCCGTATCCTGATACATGCCATTTAGGATAGTGCGAGCGGTTGCACGCATCGAAGGATAGTCTGCGATAAAATCGGCAAGCAAGGAATCGGCGCTATGAAAACCCTTGCGTACCATATCCGTGTACTGCGTGTAATTCTTGACGGGGAGCATTCTCCAACCGTCATCTGACCACGGCAAAGTCTGTGCATAGTGTTTAACCCGTAAGTCTGCAAGATGGGACATCAAAGCTTTGAATGCGGGAGCATCCCCCGGTAGAAGATGCTTGTTATACCTGCCAGCGTCAAGAGTTGTGTTGTGAGCGGTAGCGGTCTCTTGAGAGACTTTCCTATCGTACTTGCGGAAACTGCAAGCGCTGATGCGCAAGGATACAAGCATAGCGCGTGTATGCATATCGTTCTGAGTCATAGCGTAGCCTACTCCCATAGGCAAACCCGTTTAACGGTGACGGGTGAACGGTTGCAAAAGGTTAGTTGCGCCCGGAGATTAAAGCTCCGATAGGTCCGGACTGGAGTCTAACGAACGTATCCGTGTACTGGATTTTCTCATCCTTGCGTATCGCGTCACGAATGAGCAACACTGCGAATTCGCCTTTGTTCGCTTCCGTGGCCAATCTAGCCGCATACGTGGCGATACGGGGAAACGTTTGAACGTTTGCGCGTCCAGCTAAGCCGATGGCCGTAGCGTATAGCTCGCTTGCTTTGGTGGGAATCTTGGCAGTATCCGGATTCAAGAGGATTGCATCCAAATTGACTAGGGAATTCGCCATTTGCCGAAAGGCAAGGTATTCGAGCGCTGCTCCCTGCCCTACTGCTCCCGCAAAAGCTTCACTTTCTACAGCGGGGGATAATCCAAGCGCTTCAAGCTTGGCAAGATGCGCCCATGTGCGGGGGACGGGGGAATTGGTTAGATCAGCGGTTGCTTGGAAGTCACAGAGCAAGGGGGAGCGGTACCGGAGAAAAGCTATCAGCAACGCTGGAAAGTTAGGTTGCGAATAGGCCCAATTGCACCACGAATCAATATCAGGCTCCAATTCAACGATGGTAACGAAACGGGATTTAACAGGCTCCAAGATGCCCGATACTCCCGCTCTGTCTGCTCTGCGATTCGATGCCGCAAGGA
>Ga0307478_10004428_pt1 | contig 10026 bp, 7 predicted proteins | sample atmos_gasesECM4C_2_FD_203713 | JGI IMG/M metagenome (GOLD analysis project Ga0307478, IMG submission 203713) | Hardwood forest soil microbial communities from Morgan-Monroe State Forest, Indiana, United States - atmos_gasesECM4C_05 | ecosystem: Environmental > Terrestrial > Soil > Temperate...
GTTTAACGGCAATCCCGTGTACTTGCACGACCCGTTGTACCTCCTCGGGCCTACTCGCTTAGACCTCGAGAACGCAGCAAAGGGTCAGGATCCCGACCTCAAGGCGAAGAATCTTGGCGCGATGAGGCTAGAACTGGACGTTCCTGGCAAACCTGGAGAGAAGGCTGACGTCACGATTACGGTTTCGCTACTTCCGGAAGAGTGGCGGACACATGTAGGGGCCGGCGGGGGCGCGTTCGCTAAGGAGCGACGCATTGACGAGAACGAAGGGATTTCCATCCTTCGCGCCGACCGAGAGGTGCTGTACGGGCAGGTTCCGTACATCATCGGCAAGCGCGGCATTGCGAAGTTTGACGAGCTTGATCGGTTCTGGGGCTGCGAAATCTCCTTTCCACCTGAGCTCGACGAATACTTCCATATCCGCTACATCAAGCGTGGTGCGGAACCCGTTCCGTCCCTGCGCGACAAGATTCGCGAAAAGCTCGCGACAGTCGTTGCGCAACAACGAAAAGAGATCAGCGACCGCTTCAAGAAAACCGCGTCCGAAAAGGCCGAGAAAGCCGGCCACTTCCGCGACGCGGCGAATATCATGGCGGAGGCAGACACCAGCCAACCCAAGGGGCACCGCGGACAAGATGTTCCCCCTGAACAGGTTGATGAAACCCTCCGCTCCATTGTCGAAGAATCGGCCGATGGCGAAGATAAGACCAAAGACCAAAAGAAGCGGGAGCTGGAGAGCCAGCCGTACAGTATCGTACCGGTTAGCTATCCCCAGTCCATTTTCTTCGAGCCCGTCTACTTGCCAGATCGCATTTTGATCAAACTGAACATCAACCACCCGTTCTACACCGAGATCATCGCCCCACTCTGCGGTAGCGTTGAAGCAATGAACGAAGACTCGGATGTGGATCTAGGGACGAGCAGCCCCGAGCAGCGCAAGGTGCGACGGGCCATAATGCTGTTACTTCTCAGCCATGCAAAGGCAGAAAGCTTTTTCGATGGAAACAAGGAAATCGACGAGAACATCAAGACGCAGGGCGAAGTTCTCGATAATCTGCGCTCGCAGTGGGGCTTGGCTCTCGGCGCCGCCACGCGCAAGCTGGCGGAGAAAGAATAGACTCCATATTCCGGCATGTTCGGAACGTATACGCTGAAAATGCCGGACGCAGGTTCTTCACACGAAATGCAACGCTGGGTGCCTCCCCCTCCCAGTTTTCACTGGCCGCTTCCAGAAAAACCTGGATATGGCTTGATGCCTCCAGGGTGGATTGGAGCTATCCAATGAAGAGTGAAGGTGTTTTTATACGAAAGTTTCAGAATCTGCATCGTGACTCAATCCCAGGCCGTTGGACTGAAGCCACGATGGGCAAGGCGCCGCATAAGCCCCTACTGTTGTTGTGTGTAATCGATTCGTATCGTGAAAATGCGACGAGAGAGAACAGAGTTGAGCCGACGTTTTGCATGGAAGAGGCTTTCGATGCGTCTTGGCGGCTCTTGTTTGGAACCGACAACTCTAGCACTTTTGCGCTACCGTTCTTCCATTTGCAACACGATGGATTCTGGTCATTGGTAGGTGTTGACGGCAACAACGTTACGGATCCTGCAATCGCAAGATCGTCGGCTCCATTGCGAAAGGCTGTAGCGTTTGCCAAACTCGATGACGAGCTCCACGAACTGCTGCTACAAGCGGAGTGGGCCTATCATTTTCGATCGGTTATTCTCGCGAGCAATTTTGAGGCGGAACTACACCGGCAATTCCTGAAGATATAGCGCCTCTGCCAGCGCTTGGAGATCGAGGCTAATTCAGTCGACGCCGGCGATTGAATGCGCTGCGCATAGCGGAGCGGAACGAGGGCGAGAAAATGGCAAAGCGATATCGCTAGCTCTTGCCGCCAGGTTCCGACCTTGCTTTTGCGTACGACCGCTCAACCCAGGAAGCGAGCCGGTCCAACATGGCGAGAGGCCAGGGGAACGACTCACCATGCTTGGAAAAGAACACGTATTGTGCGGGCGAGAATTTCTCGCGGCGCTCGAGATCGAGCTGATAACAGAAGCGCGTAAACCAAGCGAACTCCACGTAGCCTACCAAAAGAAATGCACACAGTCCCTCCGCGAACCAAACCAGGTATTGATGCGGGAAGGAACGAAGCCCGAATGCGTTGACAGCCCAAAAAGTCCAGAAAGGGAGTGCGACGGCAAAGGCGCAGGCGCCGGAAGTGGTGATGAGCAAAAGCGTGTACCAGTCCTCACTAGGCCGGCGAAGATAGGGAGGGCATTCGGGAACGCTTGCTACCATCCTGATTGCCGGACGGATATCCTCCCCGTTTCGAGCAGCCGCGGCGATTTGATAGTTACGAATCGCTGCCATCTCTTCCAGCATGCGTATCTTACGAACCCGTAATTCCGTGTAAACACCCACGAATACGAGCGCGATCAGGGCAAAGGCAATCAGCAACAATCCGATCAGGAACGCGCGAGGAGTGACGCAGAACGTTAAAGTCCTGAACATATCACCGCTCCCGATGTAGTAGGACGCTGAAATTACAGCCACGACCAGGGTTGCGAAGAACACTAGCAGATTTGTTAACTTCCCCTCGGTGTGCTGCAAGTACGAAGCCGCGGAATCAAATTCCTTGTCCAGGAACAGCGAAGGCGCAGCATTCGGCTTCTCCCCCAAACGCCTTTCAAACACGTCAGACAACTTCCGGTTTGAAAAATCCATATCGAGCTCATGGACAATGAAATCGACCACATCCATATTTCGTGGATCTTGGTTAGTCGGCCAATCGGGAGTGAATCGCCCGAGATGCCATCGGATCGCCGAAGCAATGGAATCGGCTACGGATGTTGCGATCGCGTGTTTCTTAGCGACGTCTCGCCACTGCGCGGCGGCCTTGAGATGATGTGACCACTCCTTCCAGGACTTCCCAAAATCGGCAGCTTTGAAAGTGTCAGTTAAAACTGTTGCTACATAAATGATGTCATGCGCGTCTCCCAGGGATTCCGCTGAGGGGTCAGGCACGAGGCTGGGATACATCCGAATCTTGCGGTCCGCTCCAATACAGCACTCCACCGTGTTGAGCAGGATCCCGCCCGGCAGCGACTGCCATTGGGGATGCCGGGTGCCAGAAGAAGAAGCGGGAGCCGTGAAGAACTCGAGGGGGCAGTAGTTTTCTAAGTAATCCAGGAGCGCCGTGCGTAGCGCCTCACCAACTATTTCAGACAGGCAGATCTTCTCGAACTCGGCGAGCCTACGCTCAATTTCGGGTGTTAATTGTCCGCTAGAACGCAATCGATTCTTAACGGACTCGAGCATCAGTATGCTACCAAGGCTGACTTTATGTTCCGAACACCACCACGCGGTTGGGCAACGTCACCACTATAACGGGGGATGACATGAATATGGAGGTGGGAGACAGTCTGCCCCGCTACTTCTCCCTCGTTGACCCCTATATTGAAACCCTCTGCGTTTTGCTCGGTCAATTGATCCTGTACGATCTCCAGAATCTGTTTCAACTCGGCGAACTCGGCTACTGTCAAGTCGCGCATGCGGGCAACGTGACGAGCCGGGATAATCAAGGTGTGACCCACGTTGACGGGGTATTTGTCCTCGACGGCAAAGAATGCTGGAGTGCGGGCGGTGATGGGTCTTCCGTTTCCTTCGCGTAGCCCACAGAACAAACAACTGAATGTAACGTGTTTCTTCATAGGTGGCATATCAAGCATGGCTCGGTATCGTCCTCATCATCGAGCGCGGCGCCAAGAATCTGATAGAGCTTTTGTCCTTTCATCGTTGCCGCATTGGATTTCATCGCTTTTTCATGTTTCTGTTTGATGTCAGCTATACGTTCGGGCGCCTCAATTTCTTCTAGACTCTCGCGTTCGCTCCACGTATATCGTTGACCCGTTGCTGCATCAATTTTCTCGTAGGCTTTCGCCTTTTCGAACAAGTCTGGATGGCGTTCCTTGAGCCCGATCCACTCCGCTTTTCTTTGGAAGAAGCAAAAGTAGCACCCAGATCTAGTGCGCCACTCGTAGTATTTCGGCAGGCCAAGGCCGGCATCCTCAAGGATGCGTCTGACGTCGGGTTCCGTGATTCCGTCTTCCTTAAACGGATAGACCGGTTTGATGTTCGGCTTCGTCGAAATATAACCGTCGCGATCCTCGTCCGCTCTGATGGCAACATAGCTGAGGACCGGATCGTCGCCGATGTACTCTTCTAGCGGCTTCAGTTTCAACATTCGGGTGCACCACCGCATCCTCGAAGACGGAAGATAATTTCCGTAGACCTTTAGCCAGTGATCGAACCCTCGTTTGTCATTCAGGCGCCTGACCGGCCTGCCCAGATAGGCCTCCAGCCGATCCAAGTATTCATAGGTCTCGGGCAATTCCTTTTGGGTATCGCAGAAGACGTACTCCATATCTGGAATCCGATCACGCAGATAGATAGCAAGGGCGGTGCTGTCTTTGCCGCCGGAAAGACCCAGAATGTGGCGCTTACCTGTTGTGGACATTTGTCGCTTCACCTTCCTTCGTGTCGGTCAGCTGCCCGAGCCGCGAAAGGAAATTCTTGGACACGGCGGCGAGAGCGGCAAGCGAGAGCGCTGGCCGATCGGCGACTCCGCTTTTTTCGAGCAGGGCCTCCAAATCAATAATTGTTGTGGCCAAAGTGCCAGTATCTCTCGATGCGACGCTGACGACCGCTTCCTGCTCCTTTGAATGGCGATCAGTGATTCCAATTCTAAACACTTCGGCCGCGTCATCACTAACGACCTCGGGACGTGCCAGCTCGAAAACAAGTGCTTCGATGTGCCTTAGGCTTCGTGACAGTTCAGAAACCGACACTTCATAGCGAGCACGATCAGCATCGTTCCAAGTCTTGGGAGGTTTGCCGGCCAAAAGCGCGCCTATGGCTTCGATCCACGCCACATCTTCCAGATCATCCGCCGACATGTGCATGATAAAAGCCTTCATCCGGGGCTCAACCGCATAGTTCGTTAGTGCCAGTGCCTTTTGTTGCAGAATCGTACGAGCGTTAGCGCCCTTGATGTCGAACGCTTGGAAAAGAAGTTGTTGAAGACGATAGAGGAGATCGTCATAGCACTTCTGCAACTCCGAAAATCCCGATTGCAATTCATGAAAAAAGTCACGTACGTTGGCCGGCTTGGTTTTAGATGCCTCAAACGGTTCGAAGCTGCACGCAAGAGGTAAATCGTTAAACAGTATCTGGTCTGGATCCCTGGCTGCCAGCAGCGCTTCGCGGATCGCAATCGCCTTGGGCGATAAGCTGGCAGTACGCTTGGTGTAATCCTGCAGTCGATTGAAGAAGCGATACAACGGTTTGATGATCGCGATCAAGTTATCGGTCTCGACCGTTTGTGCCCCCAGTAGCTTTGCATATTCCCGGAAGACAGCTTTCCGAACCCCTTCGATTCGGTACGAGCGCAAGTCAAACGCCTCGGGAGACTTGAGCAGCCGTTCAAAAACTTCCACAGTAACTTCAGGAACAAAGGCTGCATTCTCGTAGATAGCGATTTCGGTGTCATGCACGATCGCAGCGGCGCAAAACAACACCGGGATCGCGCCCATCTTCATGCCAAAAGGAGGCAACCGCAAGGTTGCGAACAGCTCCGCGATCGGCTTCTTTTCCAGCTCTGCTTCATTGAAGAACCTTTCAATCTCACTCCAGGCCGAGTGTATGGACGAGTCCGAAAACGGAGCCGCGAAGAAAAAGCCCCCGTCACCCGTGCGGTGGAGACCATTGGCCTCAAGCAAGGACCGATACATGCTAAGTTCGGGTGGAAAACCGGAGATGCCGAGATTGGGCTGGTCCGCCTGGGTAATCATCGCCTGGATCAGATTGCGCCTTGCCTTTGCTGCGGCGGGGGAAAGAATTCGGCGATTCAGCAGCTCATTCTTGATGCGCGGCGTGTTGTTGTAAACGTCGTCGCAAATCTCAGAGAGCAGCTGGGAAAGGCTGCGCGAAGACCGAATTCGTTGCTCAATGCCCCGATGATACCAAGCAGTTATCGACGAGGAAGCGGGTGAAAATAGTTGGTTGATTTCTCCGTCCAAATTGAGTTCCGCGGCCTGTAAGCGTGCTCTCAATTCTTTGCGCGCAACGGGATCCCCTGTTAGCGCCGGAGTGTTCGCTTCAACCCACTTCAGCAACTCAAGCTCCCTAAAGCTCCCAGCCAGCGTTTCAACATTGTTAGGAACTGCCACGATTACGTCCACGCGGTCACGGGCCTCCGAACTGGTGGCTAATTTAGTGAGTTCTTGCCGCTCTGTTGCATTATTGGGTAGCGCGTAGACTACGATGCCATCTGCGTCGTCATCTCGTTCCAACCTTCGACTGAAGGTGGAAACATCCGCGAAGCGGATCCGGAAATAGCGCAGTGTTCCGGTGGAGAACGAGTGGCGCTTGGCGACAAGAGGTCGCGCGCTATACCGTAGACTGATTCTTGCTGCGAGGCTTGCGTTAGGAGACAGCCGACGTGCTGCAACCGAAAGCCGTTCGTCAAAGTCGATATCGCTGCCCAGCCACAGAGCAAAAGACGAATTGTACTTCCGAAAGACGACAACCGATCGTTTCTCCAACGTTTCACAGATTGTGCGCGACTCTCTTGCTCCTAGGATGACTTGCAGCAGTTCTCGCGACGGTTTTAGGTCCCCACTTGAACCAATTACGTTCAGCAATCCAATTGCCTTGACTGCCTCAATCTCTCGGGCAGACAGATCTTTGCGAGTCTCCAAGGCAGCCGTGACCTCCGCCCAACGAGTGCCAGCCTCTCCTATGTTCAGGCCGCTGCCCAAAGCATCGGCGGTGTAGTCGTAGAGTTCGGCGAGGCTGAAGAAAACAGGATTGCCGAGGGTGACTTCGCGCTCGCAGAACGTCGCAAAGCCACTGGCATTACGAGACGTCAGAAATGAAAAGAGTGAGCGTTGGTTCTGACCAAACTTTCGACATAAACGCGCGAGGACTAGCGTGGTAACCGGATGAAGGGGGGTGCATTCCGCCATCAGCTCGCCGAACTGCCGTTTCGTGAGAGACGCGGGCATACAACCCAATGCATAGATCGTCGCTGCAAGCTCAGCAGCCTCTTTCCGGTAAGCGTTCATCAACGATGACGGTTGCTTTACAATGGCACCGGCGATAATCCGAAGGAATTCTTCCGGCGGATCCTGGAACGCAACGTCTTGGAACCTTCCTTGCACCTTGGCCCATTCGTTCCTCAAAACCGGTCGCAGTCCGGATCCATATTGGTCGAAAGCCTGATGCAGAATCGTTACGAGTAACAAATCAGGCTTAGCACTGCCGACTGTAGCCTCTGCCATGAGCTGCAACAAAAAAATGTCGTTTTCATCAGGATGATGTGCAGCAAACTCAAGGAATTTTCCTAATTCGTCAACAACAATGAGGACACCCTGACAACTTTCAGCTTTGCGCAGTTCCTGGGTGATTTGTCTGAGACACGTAACCAAAACCGTCAAATCGATCGCGACGCCGCGCTTGAGATCCTTCTGAAGCTTCTGCAGTTTCTGTAAAGTGGGGAGTCGATGCGCTTTCTTACTGTAGCGGGTGATGTCACGGATTGCGGATTCAACCAAGCGAGGAGCGAGCGAACCAGCCGAGCCGCTGACTAGCACTGGACAAAATCCAGCCGGCTGTATGGAATCCAAACGCCGTTTGTCTGTCAGCCGGGATGCAAGCTCCGGCACAGCGGCCTTTAGTATTTTGTTCGATTCGGCGGCTCCGGCTCCGCGAGTACCGCTAAGGATGTTCACCAGGAACAAAATAAAAGCGGACTTTCCGGAACCATAGGGGCCGGTGATGCTCCAAGAGCGTGGCTCGGGCGCTCCCGTCAGCACGCGAGCAACACGCTGGATAAAGTCCACCCCAATCGGAGTCAGCACATAGCCGGCAACAGCGGAGGCGTCCTCGATGTCGCGTTCGAGATTGATCGAACGAGTGTAACGAGGGGCAATCGTTACCATCTCATTTAATCTCATGTCAGTCTCCGACTGTAACGAGGGATTCTTGGTAGTGTCTGCTCAATTCAGCCTGGGCGCTTAGGTTAGCACGCCGATAGACCTGCTTGAGTCCGGAGGTTTCGTCGTAAATTAAGGAGCCTCTTGTAAGGTCATTCAGCCGTTCAAGACGACTCGCGATTGTATTTTCGTCTAACTTGAAAACTGCCCCTGGACTGTTCGCAGCAAAAGCAATTTCCGAGAAAGCCAAAGAGTCACCGGACCCGCGGGCACGCCAAAACTCCAACAGACAATAAAGAAAGATCTGATCGCTGATTGAAGACTTTGGGCCGCGGTTAAACCGAAACAGTACGCCATCCGCATCTGCCGTCATGAGTTGAAGTTCCACTAGAGGACATTCCAGACTTTCTTCCAACAACTCACCTTTCGCGCGCGTTCCTAGGTAGGTGCGGAGTGCACAATCGATGTCTCGCCGAAGGGAAGAATCGCTCGGACCAGTGAGATTTCTGCGTTTCAATTCCGATTTGAATAATTCAGACAGGGAATCTCGAGTGAACTCATCGGTTCGAAGCATGCTGAGCATCCAACTCCAACCTGTGCTACGCCGCTCGTTTGTCGCGAGCTTCCAATGGATAAGCCACAGGGTGTTGATGTCCTCCAAAAATGGATCTGCCCCCTTCGATCCAAAAATCAATTCCCCGAATGAGGTCACGCGTAGGTCCGCGCCGCGGGTTCCGGAGATTTCTTCAATCGTCTCCGTCGCAAGCGCCCAATGCCGAATCGAGCGAACCATATTCTTTCCAACGCCGAGGGCGACCATTGCATCGTCATTCGCAAAGATCTGTGCCTCGGCCGCCACAGCCTCGACCGCCTTCTTCAACCAACCATGGCGCAAAGTAAAGGTTTCATGACCGGAAAAGGAAACCTGTCCGGTCCCCCGGGAGGGCTGATCATGCAGATCGACTTCGTTAGGGCCACCCTCGGCCGGCTTCGGGCGAGAAGGGGCTTTAGTCGCGGAAAGAGGACGATTCATTGATCCCTTCCTTGTCCAGGTCCGAAAATCCGAGCTTTAGCTGTCCTTTGTCCATCTGTTCGAAGAGGAGATCAAGCGCTTTGCGAACCATCGCAGACTGATTGACGTGAGTTCGTGGCACTTCGGAGTCGAGCCTTTGTTTCTGGTCGTGCCTTATAAGGACATTGATCGGGCAATTGTTCCGTTTCGGTTTTTGCGCCTTACCCGCGTTCATATGTTGAACTGTATATACAGTTGTCGACAGTGTCAACCCATTGACCTATAAAAGGTTAGCGCCGCCTTGCGGGGAAGCCCCGAAAGCATCCTCCCCCGCACAAATCCCCTGTGCCTATCCTTTGGACTGCCAGCTGCGCGCGTAGAATCCCAACCAAGCTACTTAAATCTGCAGGTCACGAGCTCCAAGCGCGCCCTCAAATCGCGGGTGCCCGCTTCGAGGCCCTCCAAGCGATGTCTGCCGGCCCCCCACCGACTCTCCGGAGATTGTCCAGAAACCCTGGCACTCTCGGAGGGCAACACTTGTCTTCTCGACCATATGAACAGGAGTTTCCGTTGATGCCCCAATTGAAGTCGCTCATGATACTCCTTTGAAGAGCCGTTGCCGATTGCGATTGCTCTGCAAGGCACGTGAAAAGGCTGTCCAGCCGCCAAGAAATACAATCTGAGGTGTCGATGGATCAGATTGAACAACCAGGCATCCGCCGTGAGAAAACCGCCATCGTTCGATTCCGGCACTCCAAGCCTGTGACGTTGGCACTGCAGCAAGGAGTGATTACAACGGGGACCTCCGTCTTCGATTACGGGTGCGGGCGAGGAGAGGACGTTAAATATCTAAAGTCCGTAGGGGTTGAGGCAGCGGGTTGGGATCCTCACTACCAACCGACGGTTTCGCCTAGGTTGGCGGATGTGGTGAATCTAGGATATGTTCTGAATGTCATTGAGGATCCTCGAGAACGTGAAGAAACCCTTCGTAAGGCTTTCGATTTTGCCAAACGCGTTCTGGT
>Ga0307478_10004430_pt1 | contig 10025 bp, 7 predicted proteins | sample atmos_gasesECM4C_2_FD_203713 | JGI IMG/M metagenome (GOLD analysis project Ga0307478, IMG submission 203713) | Hardwood forest soil microbial communities from Morgan-Monroe State Forest, Indiana, United States - atmos_gasesECM4C_05 | ecosystem: Environmental > Terrestrial > Soil > Temperate...
GAGCAGCGCAACGGGGGCCAACTACGCGAACCGAATCACGTCCGGCATTTTTGGCCAGTCCGCCGGGGAGATCAATCCCAGGCTGGTTCAGCTGGGATTGAAGTTCCTGTTCTAACTCTTTCCGCGGCAATCGGAGGGCCCCCGAGCCGGTCGGGGGCCTTTTCGTTCTGTCGAGAAACGAACCCGCGCCCCCCAGAATTTATGTTAGCCTCGACCGAGTAGGTGTCGTCCATGAGGCGCTCCCAATCCGTTTTGCGCCAAATCTCTTCGGGATTTCTGTTGGGTTTTGTGCTGCTGGTCGCAGCCGGAACCGTGCCTGCCCAGGTCCAAGAGGGGAATATTTCAGGGGAAGTCCGCCTCGCCGACCGCTCCATGCCGGATGAGCGGCTGCAGGTGAGTTTGCTGCTTCACGGTGCGATGACCAACATGACCTACTGCGATGCGGAGGGAGGATTCAGCTTCCACAATCTGCCGCCGGGTCCCTACACGGTGGTGATCGAAGCGCGAGGGTTTGCACCCCTCCGCGAGGCGGTCAATGTGGATCCCGCCATCTCCTCGACAAACTTTGTCCGCCTGGTATTGCATCCGTCCGCCAGTGAGAGGACCAACCGTGCGCCCGATGGGCCTCCTGGCGCAAATCGGGATCTTGTGGACGTTCGGGACTTCGCGAAGAAGTTCCCCCCGGGGGTTCTTAAAGAATTTGACGCCGGAAGGAAGGCCGATGAGCGAGGTGATGCCGCGGCGGCGATGACGCATTACGAGGCGGTGCTGCGCCTGGAGCCCGGATTCTATCCGGCGCACAACAACCTTGGCATACTGTACATGAAGAAGGGGGAACTCGGAGTTGCAGAGCGGGAATTCCGCCAAGTCATTGAGCAGGACCACAATAACGCGCAGGCGTATTTCAATCTTGGGAACGTACTGTATATCACCCGGCGGAACGAAGAAGCAAAGCAGACCATCCAGGAAGGGTTGCGGCGCGAGCCGGGATCGGCGAAGGGGCACTACTTCATGGGTTCCGTGCTGGTGCGGATGGGAGAACTCGCGGCTGGCGAGGAACAGCTGAAGAAAGCGCACGAACTCGATCCGCGCATGCCCCAAGTGCTGATTGCGCTCGCTACCTTATACTTGCAAACAGGAAGGGACGGCGAGGCGATCGCCATGTTTGACGCCTTCCTGCGGCAATTTCCAAACGATCCGATGGCGCCCAAGGTGCGCGCCGCCATCAGCAAAATCAACCACAGCCCTCCGCCCTGAATCAGCAGCGATGTGCCGCTAGTGCCGGGCGATGAGCGCGCAGATGCGGTGTTCGAGGCGGCAGGCCTCCGCATATTCCTTCTTCGACAGATCTGGTTCATTCATCCGTTCGTAAGCGAAGCCTAGGTTGAGGTGTGCCTCGGCGTAGTTGGGATCGACGGAGATGGCGCGGCGATAATTCTCGACGGCGTCCTCCAGGCGGTTTATGCGACTGTAGCAAATGCCCAGGAAATTGTAGGTGAGCCGGTCGCGCATACCAGACTCCACAGCTCGCTCGAGATCCTCCGCGGCACTTCGATAGCTTCCTTCGCGCACCAATAGCAGGCCCCGGTCGCGATACGCGGGGGCAAAATTCGGTTGAATGGAGAGGACCTTATCGAGCGCTTCTAAGCTCGACTTGGGCTCGTCCTTGGCCTGGATTTGCGCCAACAAGAACCAGGCGCGGAAATTCCCAGGATTCGCGGCCAGTAAGGTGTTGATTAGATCGCGCGCTTCTCGAGTCTTTCCCTGGAAGCCCAATGCGCGTGCGAGTCCCATGGTGGCCTGGTCAAAACCGGGATTTAGTTCGGCGGCGCGGGCGAAATTTTTCTCGGCTTCTTTCCATCGCGCCTCGCGGGAGGAGGCCTCCCCGAGAAGGAACGGAATCAGATAGAGCTCGGCTTCCCTTTGTTCTAAGGATGCGAGGAGGGAGCGCGCGGCGGCGAAATGGCCAGCCTCGACGAGGTCGGTGGCCCGCAAGACATCCTGAAAGACCGGCAGCTTATCCTTGGGGTCTGCCAATTTTGCGGCGGGCGCGGCCGGGGCCTTGTAAGCCACATAACCGAGCGACCTGAGCTTCTCCAAAACATCCGTGCCTAGACCGGACGCATTGCCCGCATCGGGCGATGTGCTTGGGGCGGGATAGCGAGCCAGGAGCTGGTTGAGCTCGGAACGCATTCTTTGGGAGACGCTGCCATTTTTTCCGATGACGTTGTCCTTTTCTGCGGGATCGTTTTCGAGGTTATACAGCTCCGGTCTGGGCGCTTCGATATATTGATAGAGCGCGGTCTCGACGCTGCGCAATGGGCTCCAGCCGAAAGAATTCGCGGGGTAGAATGATTCGCTGTACGCCGGGCGCACCGGCCCATGCGGCTTGCCGTTCATTAGCGACAGAAGGCTCGCGGCCTGAAACTGCTTTTGAATGGGGTCTTCCACACCCACCATTTCGAGCACCGTGGGACCCACTTGAACCGATTCCACGGCAGCGGCAACGCGTTGCGCCCGAAGTTTAGCAGCGCGCGGAGGTTTCACGATCAGGGGCACGCGCACCGTCGAATCGTATACAAAGAAACCGTGTTCTTTTTCGCCGTGTTCTCCGAGCGATTCACCGTGATCACTGAGAAAGACGATCAGGGTGTCGTCGTAAAGGTTGTCGGGAGCCTGCTTGAGCCATGCCCAAAGACGCCCCAATTGGCTGTCCGCGTAGGCAATTTCACCTTCGTAGGGCTGACCCACGAAGCGAGAGCGAAAAGGCTCCGGAGGGTCATAGGGACTGTGCGGGTCATACAGATGAAGCCAAAGGAAAAAAGGTTCGTTCGGATGCGTCTCGAGCCAGCGGATCGTGTGATTCACGCTCTCGTCCGCACGGCGCTCGACAAGCCCAAGGTCCTTGTGAAGGAATTGTTCCCCGGCAAATGCGTCATCGTAGCTGTCAAACCCGCGGGCGAGGCCCCAGCTGCGATCGAGCACGAACGAGCTGACGATCGCGCTGGTCGTGTAGCCGTTGGCCTTGAGGCTTTCGGCGAGCGTTCGAAAATTTCGACTGAGCGGCTGACCGGTGAAATCCTGCACCCCATTGTGGAACGGATAGGTGCCGGTGAAGATGGCTGCATGCGATGGCCAGGTGAGGGGTACCTGAGCGATCGCGCGTTCAAAGACAATACTTTCCTTTGCCAGCGCGTCCACGTTGGGCGTCAGGTCGGCGGGATACCCGTAGCAACCCAGGCGGTCGGCTCGCAAGGTGTCCACGGTGATGATCAGAATGTTTGGTCGCCGGGGTTTCGTTTGCCGGCAACCGCCGAGAAGCAACAGAATCGCCAGGAAGAAGAATCGCGAGCTACGCGACGGAAGAGCGGCGGTTCCCCGGAGACCTGGTCGCCGACGTGTTCTGGCCGAAGGGCGCATCTAAGGCTGCGAACTCCCGTCGGCGCCTTTTCGCATTTCTTCTGCCTCGCCCGCCTGGCCATTGGCTTCGAGTGCCTTGATGAGGGCCTCGCGAGCTTTGGCGTAACCGGGTTCAATTTCGAGGGCTGTGCGCAGGGAGGAGATCGCCTCGTCGAGCTTTCCTTGATAGGTAAGCAGCTCCCCGAGCGCTTCAAACGCCTGCGCGTAATTCGAATTGATCTTTATCGCCTGACGGAGGGCCGCTTCGGCATCCTCCACGTTTCCTTGTTTCAGAAAGACCGCGCCAAGATTGTATGCCGCGGAGTAATTGGTCGAATCGAGATCCAGGGTCCGGCGGAAAGAGGCGACGGCCTGGTCCCAGGCCTGGGTTTGGGCGTAGGAAAGGCCCAAATAATAATTGGCCAGGGCGTAGTCGGGGCTCAGCTTGAGCGTAAGCTGAAACTCCGTAACCGCAGAGGGAAAATTCTTTTGACGGTAATAGTTCAGGGCCAAGAGATAGTGAATGGGAAGCGAATTCTTTTCCATCTTGCCGGCTTCGATGAGCTTCGCAATGGACTCCGCGTACCTGCCACGCTGGCTTTCGGCGAGCGCGTCGGAGACCAGTTCATACACCCCGATGCGGTCCTTGGGGTCGGCCAAACGCCGGTCGCTCAATACCTCGTCGCCGCCGCCGGAGACGGCAACGTATCCGAGCGATTTCAGGCGTTCCATCAGCGCGGGGTCGAGCCCGGTGGCTTCCGCGGTTTTCACCGCGGCTGCAGGCGTGTACTGGCGAATCAGCTGCCCAAGGCGTTTGCGCATTTCGTTACTGATGGCACGCTGCGCGGCGTACAGATTCTTGAGTTCGTGCGGATCCGACGAGACATCGTACAATTCCGGCCGCGGTGCGTCGATGAAATGGTACTGGCGGTAGCGAACGCCGCGAAGTTCGCTCCAGTTGAAATGAATGCGTGGCAGATAGGTTTCCGCATAATCCGCATCGCGTACCCCAATTGGCTTCCCCCGCATTGCGGCGACAAGACTTCGTCCCTGAAGGTCTCTAGGTTGGGCGACGCCGACAAGGTCGAGAATGGTCGGTAACAAGTCGGCGAGATTTGCGGCTTCCTCGACGACGAGCTTATCCTCGGCCGCTCCGTCGGGGAGCTTGAAAATCATCGGCACGTGCAGTGTCGTATCGTAGATGAAGAAGCCGTGGGTTTTCTCGCCGTGTTCGCCAAGTCCTTCCCCATGATCGCCGGCCACGACAATCAGGCTTTTTTCGTAAAGCCCATGGGCCTTCAGGTATTGGACGAGGCGCCCCACCTGAGCATCCACGAAGGCAATCCCTCCGTCATAGAGATGCGCGCGGTATCTTTCCCGATAGGGCGACGGGGGATGGTACGGGTGATGTGCATCGTAAAGGTGGATCCACAGCAGGAAGTGTTTCTTGTGGTTTCCTTCGAGCCAGCCGAGCGCCTGGTCCACGACCTCATTGCCGGGCCGCATCATAGCGTCTATATTTCTCTCATCCAACCGGCTAAAATCGAAGTGATCGTAGTAAAAATCAAAACCGCGATTCAGCCCGAAGCGCGAGTCGAGCACGGCCGAACCCATCACGGCGGCGGTAGAGTAACCGTTTTGGCCGAGAACGGTCGCCAGGGTGGGCTGCGTCCTATTCAAGCGGTTGCCGCTGAAGTCATGCATGCCGGTGCGCATCGGATAGGTGCCGGTCAGGATCACACTGTGCGCGGGGAGGGTGATGGGAACCGGGGTAAAGGCATTTCGGAAGCGCACGCCGGACGCGGCCAGCGAATCGAGGTTCGGCGTCTCGATGAGCTTGTAGCCGTAGCAGCCCAGGTGGTCTGCGCGCACCGTGTCGATGGTGATCAGGATGACGTTGGGGGGTTCCTCTGCCGGCGGCGCTGAGCCGATCAGAAGAGGACCGAGGAGGAGCGCGGCAAAAAGAGCCAGCGAGGTTGCTTTGCCTACCTGCACTCTTTTCGGACGAGACTCCTTTGGGTGACGCATTCCGCGCGTTCGCGGTGAACGAGGCATGGTCTGGTGTGCTCGAAACAAGTCTATAGCGCCCCGGAATCGCGCGTCAAACGGCCAGGTTTAGGAAAGAGTGAAGCGCGTTCCGACGACCCTGCGATTCATAACCTATGTGGTACAATCACCCCGCTCGGCTTTTAGCGGGAGCCGCTCGCCGGCGATTGCGCTAGAATGGCGGCAATACGGTCGCGGCGAAATCGGTTTGCTGCGGCAAAGGAAGCCGCGTTAGCAGAACCTAAGGAATTCGGGAGATGTGCCGTGTTCGGTAACCGCGTTACGATTGACGATGAACTTTACGCCAGGGCCAAGAAATGCGCCGAACTGGCCGGATTTTCCACTACCGATGAGTTCATCGAACACGTTCTCGCGAAGGAAATCGCCGCGATCCTGGGGCCGGGGTCTGGCGACGACGATACTCCCGAAGAGATCAAGAAGCGTCTACAGGGCCTAGGCTATATCGAGTGATCTCTTCCGTCCTTTTGTGTGCCGTGCCCGGCAAGGGCAGGGGATGGCGGGTGTGCCCGCATGAGGGTATTCCTAGATATCGTCGACCGGATCTTCGAGTTGTCCTTCCAGTTACTCGGACCTTTGCCTTTGATCGCCGTATTGAGTGTCTTTGCTGTTTTGACCGCGGTGCTTACCCTAGTGGTTGTTCGCTGGACTTCGGATCAGAAAGCAATTCGCAGAGTGAAGGACCGCATGAGCGCGCACGTGCTCGAAGTGCGGCTCTTCTCCGACCAACCGGGCGTGGTTCTTCGCGCGTATCTTAGCTTGCTCGGCAATACCGTTCTTTATCTGCGTCACTCGCTTCGCCCCTTTTTCGTCCTGGCGATCCCCCTGCTCCTGCTATTTACGCAGTTGGAAGCCTATTTGGGCCGCACCCCGGTGCCGCTCGGCCGCGATTTTCTGGTTCGCGTCACATTCCGGAATGGGGATTCGCTCGAAGATCCCGTGCTGCGTCTTCCTAGGGGGCTCGTGCTTGTGGCTCCTCCCGTTCATATTCCTCTGGAGCGACAGGTGGACTACCGACTAAACGCCGAGCAGCTCGGAACATACGACCTGCGATTGGTTTTGCCCGGGGGTGAATACTCAAAGCGGGTGGTCGCCGGCGGCGGCCTCCGGCGTATTGTCCCCGAACGGGAACGAGGCGGTTTGTGGCGGCGACTGACGAGCCCGGGGGAATCGCCACTTCCGCGAGAGTCGTCGGTCGAGAAGATCGAAGTGCAATACCCGGTGCGGGTTTTCCATCTTGGGTCCTGGGAGATAGAATGGCTTGTGCCCTTCATCGCCTTAACCCTGGCGGCCGCGCTACTGCTCAAAGGGACCGTCAGGACGGAAATATGATGCTCCGCGCGTATCAAACGCAAACGAGAAGATCCGTGAGGCGGCAGGTTTTCCGCTGCATTTTCGTTGCGGTTCTTTTGTTGCTCGTCTTGACGCCACCGGCCGACGCTTATGTCGGTCCGGGGGCCGGTTTCGCAGTGCTTTCTTCCTTCCTGACCGTGTTCTTGGCGTCCCTGCAGGCGATATTTGCTTTCCTGACCTGGCCCATACGCCAGTCTTTCAGGTTCCTGAGGCGCAGACGTGCTTACCGCCGGGCCAAGACGAAACGAGTCGTCATTATGGGATTCGACGGCATGGATCCCGAGCTGACCGAGCGGTTCATCAAAGAGGGCAAACTGCCCAATCTAGCGCGGCTTCGCGAGAACGGCACGTTTCACACTCTGGCCACGACCATTCCTCCGATCTCGCCGGTAGCCTGGTCGTCCTTTCTGACTGGTGTGAATCCGGGCAAGCACAATATCTACGATTTCCTGACACCAGACCGCCAGCGTTACCTACCGGAACTTTCTTCCGCGCGGATTCGGGGATCGAAGCGCGTCCTGAAAATCGGGCGCTATGCGATTCCGCTGACGCGCCCGCGGATTAAACCCCTCCGAAAGGGTGTTCCGTTCTGGCACTATCTCGCGAAAGCCGGTGTATTTTGTTCTGCAATTCGCGTACCCATAACGTTTCCGCCAGAGAAATTTTCCGGGGTTTTGCTTTCCGGGATGTGTGTTCCAGACATTCAGGGAACCCAGGGCACATTTTCGTTTCACACCACCTCGGCTACGAGCCGTGAAACCGCGACCAACCGCGTTGTGGTGCCATTCGAGAAGCGTGGTGCGTTCTTCCATTCCTATGTTCCCGGTCCTCCCGACCTGTTGCGAAGCGATTCGACAAGGGAGCTACGAGCGCTGTTTCGCGTCAGGCCGACGGAAACGAGGAATAAGGCGGACATTCATGTGGGCGGTCAGCGCATCACGGTTGCCGTGGGGGCATACTCGGAATGGGTGGAACTCCAGTTTGGCACTGGCCTCGGCTCCAGCGTAAAGGGTATCTGCCGCTTTTACCTCAAGTCGGTCGCGCCCGATCTGGAACTCTATGCGACGCCGGTGAATATCCATCCGATGCATCCGGCCCTGCCCATCTCGCATCCCCTCACCTACGCGATATACCTAGCAAAGCTCAACGGGCTTTACGCCACGCTCGGGCTTGCGGAAGATACCTGGGCTCTCAACGACGGCTACCTCGACGAAAAAGCATTCCTCGAACAGTGTTACCTGATTCATCAGGAGCGCGAGCTCATGTTTTTTGATGCCCTCGAGAAAACAACCCTGGGCGTGTGTGTCTGCGTTTTTGACATTACCGACCGCGTGCAGCACATGTGTTGGCGGCAGTTTGACTATGACCGGTCCGAGACTCCCCGGGCCAGTAACGGTGCACCCAGCGTGATTGAAGGGCTCTATGTGCGCATGGATGAATTGATCGGCCGCACCGTCAGAAAAATTCCGCGCGACTCGCTGTTGCTGGTCGTTTCCGATCACGGATTCAAGGCATTCGAGCGGGGAGTGAACCTGAATACCTGGCTGCACCAGCAGGGCTATTTGACGTTAAAGGAAGGTACGGCATCCGGCGATTGGTTCCAAGATGTGGATTGGGGCAGGACTCAAGCCTATTCTCTCGGTTTGAATGGCATTTACTTGAACCTGAAAGGCCGTGAAGGCAGAGGCGCGGTCGAACCAGGCAGAGAGGCGGTTCGCTTGCGCGAGGAGTTGTGCAGGAAACTTCAGGGACTCGTCGATCCGGCGACCTCTCAAATCGCCATCCGCCGCACGTTCGATGGCCTGAAAGCCTTCACCGGGCCATATCGCGGGAACGCACCTGATGTCGTTGTCGGATTTGGGAAAGGCTATCGCGCGTCCTGGGACGGGGCCCAAGGGCGCGTGACACAAACCGTCTTCGAACTTAATTCCAAGGCCTGGAGCGGCGACCACTGCATCGATCCGGAGCTGGTTCCCGGCGTGCTATTTTCCAACTGGAAGATCTCCGGCGAAGGCCACGCCATTATGGATGTTGCTCCCACAATGCTCGATCTGTTCGGCCTGCCGATTCCGCCACACATGGATGGAAAACCCTGGCGCATGTCCCCGGTCGCTAATTCCTAGCTTCCCCTAAGAACCCGGGACACCGTAGTGTGGTGCAACCGGGAATGCTAAGATTCGGAAGGTCAGCAGATGCGGACGCGAAAACAACCGGAGAAGCCGAGCCGGCGGCGGTTTTCTCGAACCGAAAAGCCTTCACCCCCGAAGGCCAAAAGTTCTTGCCGCACGATTGCCGTTGATTTTGACGGGGTCATCGCCGAATACGATGGCTGGAAAGGCCGGGGCGTCCTGGGGCTTCCGCGGAAGGATGTTGTCGAGGCGTTGCACGAACTGTATGTGGAAGGCTGGAAGATCGTCATCCACACGACACGGGGCGAGGAGGAAGTCGGTCCGTATCTAGCCGAGCACGGAATTCCCCACCACGAGATTAACCGCAATTCCGACTATCCCACCCTTGGAGTCAAACCCGTTGCCGATGTTTACTGGGACGATCGAGCCTTCTTCTATTCAGGTAACGCACGCCGGGACATCGAACTCATTCGACGCTTCCGCACTTGGAGCGGACGAGAATAGCCGGACGACTCGAGAAAACATTGGCGAACGGCAGGCCGCCATCTCCGTTAGCCGCCTGCGCCGATGAACCCCTGGCGCTCGAGATGCAAGAAGATCTCTTGGGCGGCTTCTTCCGGCGCCAGGTCACTGGTGTCCAGGGTCACATCCGCATCTTCTGGCGCTTCGTAAGGATCAGAAATCCCGGTAAACTGTTTGACGAGGCCAGCCCTAGCCTTCGCATACAGCCCTTTGCGGTCTCTTTTTTCGCAAACCTCGAGAGCCGTCGAGAGATGCACGAGTATGAATCCGCCGTGGGGCTGGATCAATGCCCGCACCTGTTTGCGGACCTCATCAAACGGTGCGATGGGCGCGCAGATGGCGATTCCCCCGTTCTTGGTGATCTCCGAGGCAACAAACCCGATTCGTCGTATGTTGACGTCGCGGTGCTCCCGTGAAAAGCCAAGCTCCGACGACAAATGCTTGCGAACAATGTCACCGTCCAACAAGGTAACCGGGCGGCCCCCCAGCTCAAGGAACTTGGTGAGCAAGACATTTGCCACTGTAGATTTCCCTGAACCCGATAGCCCGGTGAAGAAT
>Ga0307478_10004431_pt1 | contig 10023 bp, 10 predicted proteins | sample atmos_gasesECM4C_2_FD_203713 | JGI IMG/M metagenome (GOLD analysis project Ga0307478, IMG submission 203713) | Hardwood forest soil microbial communities from Morgan-Monroe State Forest, Indiana, United States - atmos_gasesECM4C_05 | ecosystem: Environmental > Terrestrial > Soil > Temperate...
TGTGATACCCGGGGGCAGACGCGGCCACAGCCGCGGCCAGCAACATCAAGAGGAACGCCGGAACCAGCGCGCGTTTTTTTGTCTTCATAGTGTCCTCACGAAAAGTCATTCCGGAGTGGACCGCCAACAGCTTAGAGAAGGATTCTGAAGGAAAGATGATTTTTTTGTAAAAAAGAGCAGCCCCAGATTTCTGTGCGACAAAAGTGCGGGAAGAGCCGAAGCTCTCCCCGCTTTTGGGGAGGGACAGCGAGATCCGGTATCAGATGTCAGGTCTCAGGACCAGTGATTTTCACGCCATGCGAAGCGAGAGCGTGAAAACTAGACCTTGAAGGCTAGAGCCCAGAGGCTGAAAGCTAGAGCCCGCCTTTCCTCACTCCGTCATTTTCGCCACGTGCACAGCGAATCCAGTTTTGGGCAGCAGCGATGTCAACTCAAAGGCCTTAAAGCCATCGCCGCTGACCTCGGTGTGCCGATAGAGGCCGGGTTCGCTATCCACGGTCTCATGACGGCCGTGCAGGTTCGCGAGAAAACTTTGTGCGGCGCTCTCGTTGACCTGCGCCCCTTTGGCTCGCGTGACAACCGCTTCCGTCGCGTATGAGCGCACCAGCTTGGGCCAATATTTCTCGAGCAGGCTGGTGCTCGCGAAAATATCGGCCCAAACGATCTCACCATTCACCGCTACTACCACGCCGACCGCATTGCGTTCGCGTAGTTGCTGGATCGTGCTGGCGTATTCTTTTTCCACCGAGCTTGCAACCGAATCCACCTTTTTCCGGACCTCGACGTTATCCATCACCTTGGCGTAGGAAGTCGTCTCGGAAAGTTCCCGTGTAGTCGTTGGCGCTTCCACTTCCACCGCCGAGGCCATTCCCTCTCTTGCCTTCGCGACTTCCGCCCAGACCTGTTCCTGATTCTTGCCGCCCATCGCTTTTCCGCGAACCGAAGGGGCTGCCATCGACGCGTTCGGTGTTCCGGGCACGAACTTCGCGCTGCTTCCCACCCACCGTCCCGGTTCTACACAAAACACATCCAGATCCATCGGATCGCTTTCCGGAGGCACGATGCGGTCTTTCGAGATCACCCTATCCTGCTTGCCGCCGGTGACGATTTCGCCCGCCAGCAGGAGAAGCGGACGCTTCGAATTGTTCACCAGCACCAGCTTGTTGACCTGGGCCGTATCGCGCACCGGATAGTCGGGACGAACGACGCCTCCACGCGGCGGACGCCGGATCATCCCGCGCACGCTCCCTGACTCCGTGACTTCGACCTCGCCCGACTTAAGTCCTTCATCCAGAGTCAAAAACTCCCGCGTATCGTGTAAAACCGATGTCACAACCGGAAACACCGTCAGATTGCCATGCCGGATCGGCGCAAGGACGCGGTAGTCGGAAGCCGCTGACATCTCGCCTGCCCGAACTGCCTCTCGTCCTCCGACCACCATGCCGATTGCTCCCAACAGGACCAGCGTGCTCAAAAAGACTCCGCCTTTCATGTGATCCTCCCCGAGCAAGCGACACCCCGGCCGTGGAGCGCATCCTATGTTCCGGGGCGTCCTTGTTCCCTGACTGTGGGAGGAACGGGAAAATCACCCTTCCTTGCGTCCAATAAAATGGGTAGCATCCCCAGAGACCGCGATTCGATGGACCGCGCCACTCAATCCGCAGCCGACGCCCTCCCGGAACTTGTAACGCTTGCTGGAGAGCTTCACGCCAAGTGTGCAGCCGGGCAGTTCGGCTTCAGCTGTGACGACCTCGCCCGCATCCTCGCCGAGGTTGTGCAGAAACATGTTGGAACCGCCGCTCCGGCGCAGCTGCGCGTTTTTTGTACTTCCCTGAAAATTGAAGAACTGGTGCTTGCACGAGCCTGCGCGGCAGGCAACGAGCGCGCCTGGGAAGTCTTCATGCTTCGTTATCGCGATAAGCTCTACGACATTGGTCTTCACATCGCGCGCGAGGACTCAGCCGCCCGTGAACTTTCTGATTCTCTTTACGCAGACTTGTATGGCACCCTGACGCGCAACGGCGAGCGTGTTTCCAAGCTCTCGTCCTACACCGGGAGAGGTTCTCTCGAAGGCTGGCTGCGCACGGTGATGGCCCAGGAGCACGTGAACCGCTATCGCCGTCAGAAACGCATGGTCAGCCTCGACGAAGAGAGCGAAGAGGGCACGCAATTCGCGGCCCAGGATCCTGAACCCGGCCAGGTGGTCGATGCTCGCCTGGAATCTGCCACCGATGAGGCTCTTGCCGCATTACCTGCGGATGAGCGCTTCGTGCTGGCTGCCTATTACCTGGACGGTCGCACCCTGGCGGAGATTGCCCGGATGCTGTCGGTGCATGAATCGACCATCAGCCGAAAGCTTGACAAGCTCGTTAAGTCCTTGCGAAAGCAGGTTCTTGCCGGGCTTCGGCGGAGGGGTATGAGCCGGCGGCAGGCCGAGGAGGCGTTCGCCATCGACGTGCGCGACGTGACCTTGAATCTTCGCGAACGGCTGGCGCAAGATTCGCCTGCAGAGGCGTTCCATAAGAAGAAGGTAGCAACCCCGGCTGGCGATGGAAGTAGCTAACTTTCGAAATAGATACAGCGGGAACCGGAGAGGATCGATAGCCGGAAGTTTATTGCCAAGTTCATGTGACTGAGCGGATGAACAAATTCCCCAATATCGTGCGTGCGCGCCTGAGCGCTCTCAAGGCCGGAGATCACCCTGATCCTGACCTGCTTACGGCATTCGCCGAGCAGGCGCTTGCAGAACAGGAACGTTCCAATGTTCTGGCCCATCTCTCGCGCTGTTCCGACTGTCGAGAGGTTCTCGCGGTTGCGATGCCTTCGCTCTCGGTCGTGGAGCTTGCCGCCGCTTCCTCTATAGACACCGCGCTCGGGCATTCCTGGTTCCGTGGGCATGCGTTGCGCTGGGCAGCGGCAGCAACATGTGTCGTCATTGTTGGTTCGGCGGTTCTGATGAAGCGCGACCTCATGATGAAGCAGGCTGCGAAAACGGTCGCCATCCGCGAGGACTCCACCTCCGCCGAACTCGCCAATTACGCCGCGGCTGACAGAGCGGATAAAACGGAAAAGAAACAGCTTCCGATGGCGACGTCGCAACGCGCGCTCCCGGCAGAGTCTGTCCGCGACCAGGAAACGCGCCAACAGAAAGTTCTGCCTTCCACGCAAGTTGACGATGCAAAAAAGGCCTTGCCGAAACCGACGCCGCCGACTGCGTCTCCCGTCCTTGCTCAAAGGATGAGGCCGGAATTCGCGCAGCCGGCCATGGACAGCGGTGCTGCTGTCGGCGGTGCTGCCGGGGTGGCAACGCCGGCGCCGGCGCGCAACGAATCCTCAGCCATCCTGTCCCTGAACGAAAACAAGATCGAAAAGAAAGCTGCGTCGTCGGAGCCGGCCGCAGCTTCCCCTGAGCAGATACAAGTCACCGCGGCCGTGCCCCTCCTTGAGGGGGAGGCAGCCGGGTCCCGCGAGAAGCAGGAGTTGCCGGGTAAGGCTAAAGCACCCTCTGGCATCGCGATGTACGATGCATTGGTTTCGGCTCCTTCCCAGCAATCCAGCGATCAAACGGTTCTGGCCAAGGAAGCCGCGCGCAGGGCGGAGATGAAGCGTGTTGAAACCATTCGGCCGCCTGTGGCGCGCTGGACAATTTCTTCGGACGGCCAGCTCCAGCATTCCGTTGATTCGGGCAAGACTTGGCAGGCCGTCGTGGTAGCCGAAAGTGCAACCTTCCGCGCACTTTCTGCGAATGGCCCCGACCTGTGGGTCGGAGGCGCGTCCGGCCTCCTCTACCACTCGACGGACGCAGGTGCGCACTGGATGCAGGTGAAACCCGCAACGGCCGACGCAACTCTGACAGCGGATATCGCCGCCATCGAATTCGTCGACGTTCGCCAGGGTAAGATCACCACCTCGACGGGCGAGGTCTGGATAACCGCAGACGGCGGGCAGACATGGCGAAAACAGTCCTGACGCCATTCCTGGAAGATTTCCTCTGGTGATTTCCTCTGGTGATTTTCTCCGTGACTCCGTGCTGAATCTACGCTACTTCACCAGGTAGAACGCCTCCTGCCGCGGCACGAAGAACTTGTATCCATCGTCCGTGAGGTAGGCATCATCTTCCATCATGATGTAGATCTTCTGGTTGTCCCACTCAGGGACAGCTGTCTGGGTGTTCAGCTCCACTGACAGATACGAACCCTTGCGTAGAGGCTTCGCCTGGGTTGCCCCGATGTCGGTGCGCTTCGATGCCCTGAAATCGATGCTCGGACCGAGTCCGTGCCCCTGGTTGCCGATCGGGTGGCTATAGATCTGGGCGTCGATCCCTTTTTCCTTCATCTCCTCCATCGTCTGGTTGTAGACGTCCCCCGCGGGACGTCCGGGCCGCGCCGCGCGCAGCGTCAGCGCATCCTGAAGCGCGTTCGTGTTCTTCATCGCGTTCTTGAGCCCTGCAGGCGCGTCTTTCTCGCCCGGGAGCAGGACATAGGCCATCTTCTGCCAGTCGGTATTGAGTCCCATGTTGGTAATCCCAAAATCGAGGTGCACAACGTCGCCCCGTTCGATGACCGTGTTCTCCGGCGCAACCGCGAGAAAACCGCGCGAGGTATCGTTTTTCTTGCCCTTGCGTTGTACGCGCAGATCGGGTTGAAACCAGGTGCTGACACGATTTTCTCCCAACTGGTCATACAGCCAGCGCCGCACATCCCCGACGGTGGTTTTCCCAGGATGAATGACCTCACTGGAAAGCGATCGTCGAGTCAGCGCGTCGGTGAGCTGGACCATTTGCTGGTAGGTGGCGAACTCCTCGGGAATGCGCGTGTTCAGATATTCCTCAATGAGATCGGCGGCGGGAACGAAATGCTGGGCAGCCTCCGGTCCCATCTTTTCGGCAATGAAGTTGTAGCTGTCATAAGTGAGGCTGCGCTGAACCCCGCGGCGCGCGTTGTAGCTGAGCGCAATTTTCTTCGGCTTGTACTGCTCGTACAACTCGGGAAGCGCCTTGTCGGCTGGCCGAGGCTCGTCAGGCGACTCGAAAAATTGTTTCAGGTTCTCCTCCGCGAAGCCCGTGATGGCAATCTTGCGTAATCCTTTCTCTCCTGTATCGATGAACACGAAGAAATCGCGGCCGCCGGCATAAGGACGTGGCGGCGCGATGTACTGCGTTAGAGGATCGTCGTGAAATTCCTCGTTGACCACGATCCACATATCGATGCCGTGCTCGCGCATCATGGGCAGAATCATCTCGTGGCGCTTCGCCAGCCATTGTTCGCGCACCGCAATCTGCTGCGACCACGACAACAGCTTGGGAGATCGGACGGCCGCATTCTGCGCGCCGGCCGCGATGATCAGCAAACAGCAAAGTGGAAGGATGTTGCGCGTTCGCATGGCAGGCCCTCGTTCCCGGAATCTTGAGCGGGCCATGTTCGCGTGAGGGCGGCAGCCGTGTCAAACAAAGTCCGAACAAAGTCCGAATGGCGCGTCCGACGTGGTGACGAATGTTCCCCGTGTATGATCCCCTCAATGCCCGCAAAAAGTTCGACGATTACAGACATTTTCCGCCAGCGTTGTCCGCGCTGTCGGATGGGCAAGATCTTCCCGCGATCGGTGTTTCTCGGCTTTCCGAAAATGTACCAGCGCTGCCCCGTCTGCCAACTCCACTTTGAACGCGAACCGGGCTATTTCCTTGGCGCGATGTACATCAGCTACGGCCTAGGGGTGGTGATCATCGCAGGCTTTGCCGCCGCCCTGTGGGCAGCAACGGGTTGGTGGATCACGAAGGCCACCCTATGGGCTGTCGTGCTTTTCTTGCCGTTGGCGCCGGCAATCACGTACTTCTCGCGCATCCTCTGGATCTATCTGGATCAGACGTTTGACCCCGACCGCAGCTAGGCACGCGCTCCCATGCCCTCATGCCCGACGATTGCCTTCCGGGTGCAGTGCTAAAAGCCCGCAAGCTGCGCGCCCTTGGCGCACAGCTTTGCCCTCTCTTGAAACTTCGCAACATTTGTAAATTCTTCCGAACAATTTCTCGCCCGCCCTGAAAAAGTTTCGAGGTAACCTGTGCGATCTCGATCGAATCATGAGCTTCTTTCTCCTGCGGCTTCAGCAAATTCCCCATCGAAGCATCCGAGTTCGTTTCGACACGAGCTTGTTACTTTGGTCAGACGGCAAGTGGTTACGCCTCTAAACTCCGAATTACGAAAGTGACATTTACACTCCGCAGAGGTGGACGTACTATCCACACGTGGTTTGGCAGTTCTGGGGGAGGGCTGCCGAGGCGTCCTGGACATAGTTCAGGACGCTTTTTGTTTTGGTAGAGGTTCTAGGCTCTAGGCTCTGGGCTCTGGGTTTACGTTACTGGATTTCATTCTGATCCTGGTGATTGCGCTTTTCTTTTCCAATTTCGATAGAGATTCTTCACTCCGGAATTTGCGCCCTGGCTTACAAGATCGCCCACTCAAGGACTGTTCCGTAAAACCAATTCTGGAGAAGCGGGATCAGGAAGTGGCCCCGCAACGGTATCGTTAGATACGAAGAGCTACTCCCGCATGACAAACGCGAGGCCGCGGAATAGAAGCTCCATGCAAAGCCAGCGTCTAGAGCCTAGAGCGAGCCTCTGCACCGTCTGATGCTGTGCTGCATCTAATATCGGTGTTAGAATCTCTTACCACTTCGGTGGTAGCACTGATACCGGTGCCGCGGCCGGCAAGCTCAAACCGGGGCCGGAACGAGGTATCTGGGAGGAAAAATGGCAAGTAAAGAGATCGTCGAAGTGACCGATGCAAACTTCGACGCTGATGTATTGAAATCCGATAAGCCCGTCCTGATTGATTTCTGGGCGACCTGGTGCGGTCCCTGCCGCGCCATCGCTCCCATAGTCGACGAGCTGGCAACCGAGTACCAGGGCAAGGTGAAGGTTGGCAAGATGGATGTCGACCGCAACTCAGCCACACCAATGCGCTATGGCGTGCGCGGTATCCCCACCTTGCTCGTCTTCAAAGACGGCCAGGTGAAGGAACAGATCGTTGGCTATGTGCCTAAGGAGCAGATCCAGAAAGCGCTCGATAAGCACGTCGGCTAAGTTCGGATTTCATCGGAAATGACAACGCCCGGCCTTTGCCGGGCGTTATCTTTTTGTGGTCGACATCGGTCCGTTTGTACCGGCTAGAGCCAGAAGCCCAGAGCCTTTCTCAATACTTCCTCAGCACCCCAATCACTTTCCCTTGAAGCTCCACAGCCGCAGCCGGAACGATAATCGGCTGCATCGCTGCATTCGAAGGCTGCAGCCGGATCTTCTCCCCGTCTTTGTAAAACCGCTTCAGCGTCGTCTCATCGCCATTGACGAGCGCCACCACCAATTCGCCATTGCGCGCGATTTTGGCTTTCTCGACCAGCACGTAATCGCCATCCATGATGTGCTCGTCTTGCATCGACTCACCCCGCACCTCGAGCACGAACACTTCCTTCGAGCGCACGAAGTCCGCCAAAGAAATGGTGTTGCCGTCGCGCTGTTCCATGGCTTCGATCGGCAATCCGGCGGCAATCCGCCCCACGACTGGAAGCACCAGGCCGGTGTTGACCGCCATGGATTGCTTGAGTTTTCCCTTGGGCGCGACCAGGTCGATCGACCGGCTGCGGTTGTAGTCTCGCGTCAGGAGACCTTTTTTCTCCAGGTTTGACACGTGCTTGTGCACAGTCGCCAGCGAATTCAATCCCAGCCCTTCCGCGATTTCCTCAAATGAGGGAGAGTACCCGCGCTCCGCCACGAACCGTGAAATGAAGTCGTACAACTCGCGCTGCCGCCGCGTGATCGCCATAGGCGGATTGTGAGCGAATAAAAGGCGAATGTCAAGGAGAACGTGTAGCCAGGGCACCCCGCCCGCGAAAAATGGGAACGAGCTACTGCCCCTCCAACTCAATTTTCATCACGTGAATCTGGTTCACCTTGGGATCCAGCGTGCCGGTGATCTTCACCTTCTGGCCTTCAAAGCCATGTACCAGGTCCGGCCGATCCAGCCGGTAGACTTCCTTTCCTGCGGAGAGCACCAGCGACCCGCCCAGATGCTCGATGCAATACACCGCGCAGGTATTCGAGGTCCCGCCCATGGATTTGGACTTGAGCATCTCCTGGTGAGAGCGCGTGAGGGAATGAACATTCAATGCGCACTGGCTGTCGGAGACGTCGCCCCGAAACACTCGCGTCCCCTGACCATGTGCGACTCCGGCGAATGCCAGAACCACACCCAATCCAACTATTATTGCTCGATTCATAACGATCAACCTTTCTAGGGGAGCACTGTCACTTTCAAATGCATGCCTTCATGGTCTTCACTGCAGATCACCGTGCAAACCGCCTCGTATTCCCCGGGTTCGGGAGCCGTCAGCAGAAACTCCTGCGTCCCTGGCTTGAACAGAAGGTCCCAGCCCTCCACTTTGCTGCGATCCTTGGCGCGCAGCAACACGAAGCCGTGAATCGATCCATCGCGGTTCCATGACTTCCCCTTTCGCGCCGTGACCCGCAGCAGCACCTGCTCGCCGCTTCGGACGGTAATCTCCGGCGTGCGCTGGCCGGCGATTTTGTAGCGGCTATCGCGATCCGCCGTGAGCTCGATCACGCGCGGCTGTGCGGCTGCGCAGGGAAGAAGCGCAAGGAAGAGGCCAGTCGCAACGACGAAGGCGATGTGGCGCAGTGGGGCATCCCTCATAAAATGTGATTCGTTATTGCGTCATGTAGAAGAGGACAAGTCGCATATCCTCGTCTGTGATGGTGGCGCGCACACGCATGTGGCGCAATACTGTGCTCATCGCTCGCGGGGGAAACTTCTGGGGAACCGCATGGCAGCGTCCGCAGTTTGCGCGGAATCGCTGCTCGCCCAGCATTCGCATCGTATCGGCGTCAGCGGCGTGCACGGCCGGTGTGGTTGCCGACGGCTCTTTCTTGCTGGAAGATCCGGCAAAAGCCGAAAGCGAAAGCATCAGCAGGAAAACAAAGATCAGAGTGCGTTTCATGGCGTGCCCTCGCGTCCCAGCGGCACGAGAAGGCGATAAACGATCCCGAACGTCCACTGGTTGAAGTCACCCGCCGAACTGAACTGGCGCCCGTAGCTGGCCACTGCCTTGAAGCCGTCCTTCAGAAAATAGTTCACGCCGAAATCCGTCTCGCGCGTGCCGGCGCCCGGCAGTCCGAGCGACTGGGCTTCGTCGGAGCTGATGTTCCCGCTGAAAAACTGCTGTTCCCGCGCGACCACTTCCGTGTGCCGCATTGCCTTCTGCCAAAAGTGCGCCTGGCTCAGCCGGTAGGCGCCTTCTACCCAGTACCCGCTTCCTTGATTCGACCGCACGATTTCCGAATGCATGCTTAATGGCACGGCTGCGGGTTGCCAGGCGAAATGAAATCCGAACGCGTTCTTGCGATCGTCCTGCAATGCCTTCTGCCACGACCCCCCGACCTCGAAACGCGAATGCGGAAAGAAAAATCCCAGACGCCCGCCAACATGGCGCTCAGATTCCACGCCATTCACGCCGATGCTGGTGGCCGACACGTACGCCGCGTAGTTGAGATTTGCCGCCGGATTTACCGGGAACCCTCCGCGCAGCATCGCCCCATCGCTGGAGGCAGTCGCCATCGGCAGAATCAACGGATCCGGCTGCAGCGCGCGAATCCACTCGGGATAGAGCCGCTCATTGAAAATTCCGAATGGCGTGAGAAATCGTCCCGCCGTGACCGTGACGTAGCGGTTCGCGATGTAGTCGGCCTGCAGATAGTCGAGGTGCTTGTCGACGGGACCGCCAAACGCACCACCTCCAGGCTGACGCTGGAATTCACCTTCAAACTCTCCTCGCGATTCCACCAGCCAGTGATCGCCGAGCGGCACAAGCAGAACTGGATTGATCTGCGTATCCAGCAGCGTCTGGCCCGCGGTCACGCTGGTTAGAAATCCAGCTGTGCCGCTGAGAACAGGAACCGGTTTTTCGTTTTCGATGACCTGCGATTGGGCTCGACCAGTGGCAAAACATTGAAGAAGC
>Ga0307478_10004433_pt1 | contig 10018 bp, 5 predicted proteins | sample atmos_gasesECM4C_2_FD_203713 | JGI IMG/M metagenome (GOLD analysis project Ga0307478, IMG submission 203713) | Hardwood forest soil microbial communities from Morgan-Monroe State Forest, Indiana, United States - atmos_gasesECM4C_05 | ecosystem: Environmental > Terrestrial > Soil > Temperate...
TCTTATCGATCAATGGGAAAGCGTTAATTTGATGCCTTTCTTTAGACTTGTGCCGGTTACTTTAGGTAGGACTTCACCATTTCGATGACTTCATCGGCCGCAGTCACTTGCTTTGAAGTGGGCTTCTGCTTTCCGTTGAGTACATGGCTGCGGATATGGCCCTCCAGAAGTTCGGCCATCAGGCTGTTCATCGCCCCTCTTGCAGCGCTCATCACTTGCAAGACTTCGGAACAATCACGCTCTTCGCTGAGAGCTCGCACCAGTGCCTCCACCTGTCCCTGGATACGCTTAGCTCGCAAGAGCAGCTCCTTCTTATGTTGCGTGGTGTGGCTCACTGAAAACTCCCAAGGGACGTACTATACTATACCCAGTACCGTATGGATGAAGTATTCTTGTATGTCAGATCCACGGGAGTTTGCGATTGCGACTTCGATATTCTCACGTGCGAAGATGCGTGCAAGCGCGGTACCAATGTTGCCGGAAGCGATGATGGCGTACTTCGTAAAGATCTCCAGTCTCTCAACGGGTGGCTACCTAGACGCACCTTCCGGCTTTGCTCTCTGAGTTTGCCGTAGAACTGCTCGGCTTCTTCGCGGGTGCGCCAATCGCCGTTCCCTCAGTTCACCGGTCTCGGTGTCGACAAACGCAATTTGCTGGAACTACGGATGATATTCGAGGAAAGGACCCGACCATTTCGATCACGTCAAGGCCGCCACTTAGCACAAAACCCTGCCCTGAAGAGCTGTGCCGCTAGAACGGACCCGGAGCAATAGACCCATCTCATGCTGTGATCCGCGCAATGAGGACAGGCCACACGGTCAGCGCTGCGATAGTGGAAAACACCACAGCCCCCAACATGACAGTTGTGCTGCGCAAAATTTGGCGTTGAGGGCCGAATACGGGCATGAATGATTGACACCCGCGTCCCCTATGTAGGCTACAGATCGTCGTCGACTAGATATCGGCCGTGGTCGTTCTTTTCCAGCCAGTGACAAAGGTGAATCGGTAAAGGTAGGAGGCGACGGCTTCTTCGCCCAACTCGTGAGTGTCCGTACAGAAGAAAGGCACTTCTAGTCCAGCCAGCAAGGCAATCAGCGACTGAAAGATCCGGTTGGGTCTTGCCGCCGAGTGAGGGTACGGGGATTTGATCTGGCCCAGCGCTGTGGTGATCACGAGCAGCCGATGCGGATCACTGCCCATCAGTCTTAGGCGCTCAACAAACACTGGCCCGTTCGACCGTGAATGAATGAACGAGGTCGGGCAGATCTTTCCGCTCCACGACGCAGAGATCCTCTTGCCCGAAAAGCGAATAGTCCCCGACTTTCAGGGCTTTGTTCTCGATGCCGGCAAACCAGTCCTCAAACTGCGAAAAGTCGAAGGGATTTTGCTCACGAGGGTCGACCACGAGTGTCGCACGTGGGGTCTTTAGCTGTGTGCCGCCCCGCTCCGCGAGCCAGCAATGTGCGTTTTCTGCGTTCTGCGGAGTTGCTGATGAATCTTTGCGCAGACACTGTACCGCGTCGGCGTTCCCTATCATTCGCGACAATTTGCGTGCAACCACAAAAAATGCCTGAGGAGCCCCTTCCCCAATGAACTCCTCAGGCTCAGAGCGTTTATCGATCGTCGCCGTTGGCCTCTGGGGCGCTGTTGTCTGCTGGCGTAAAGAAGCCGAAAAGACCATGCGCCTCGTCGCTGATGCCCGCCGTGAAGAACAGCCAATTGCTCGGGCCCGCGCCCTGGTCGTTTCCGAAACGCAACGCCCATAAGCGATCGTTCTGAATTGCATGGCCGTTGGCGTCGCGCAGTAGGCCATCGAAACGGCCGCTGTCGGGGTCATAGACCGCGATCTGTCCGCTGCCTGCATTGCCGATCAGCAGGTGATTGCTGAAGTAGCCGAAGTTTGCCGGCGCCAGCGCCACGCCCCACGGCGCATTCAACCACGGTCCGTGCTTCAGTCGTTGTAGGAGCTTGCCCTTTGTAGAGAATTTGTCCACGTATCCGAAGCCCGGAAAATCGAAGTCATCGTGCTTGCTGGCGTTCTGCTTGGCATAGGTCACGTACAGGTTCCCGTTAACCTCCTGTACGTTGAATGGAGCAAAGCCCGGGGGAATCTCATCATCATGGAAGGGTCGGTCTTCCTCGTCGCCAGCCAGATTCACGGGTTGGAAGTTCGCGTTGTAAACCTCGACGCGCGCCGCGCGGATATTGGTGACGTAGAGGAAAAACGGTCCACCCGTCGTCATCTGCGCAATCGTCGCACCTTTGTATACGGCTCCCGCCGCCGCCGAGGGATTCTTGGAATTATCTACAACCACGAAGGCGTCATGAGGAAGGTCATTGGGGTTGATTGCCGGCCCCCAAGCCACAATGGTGCCGTCTTCGGTGACGAAGGTGAACGCTGACGTCGCCATCTTGCCGTTCGCCTTGAACGTAAAACCAGCGGCTCCGGTGAAGGCGATTCCGGTGGGAGTTCCTGTGCCATTCCCCTTCGCATCGAGAGGTGGAATGTTCACCACCAGTGGCACAATCGCGCCCGTGTTGCCGTTATACAAAGTCGATACACCGCCGTTATTGTCGGAGACCCACCATGGACTTGTGGAACTGGCAACGAGCCCCCACGGATTTAGAAGATGCCCATCCGGAGTAGGAGCGAGTCCGGAGATATCCGAAACAAAGTTGGTCTGTTGATAGGCTTGCCCCACTCCGAGCGTGCTGCAAGACAGCACAACCGCAATGGTAAGAGTGCACACCGCACACCATCTGGAAAGTGGCATTTGATACATGTCTTCCTCCTGCTTACAGAAAATCGCCAGAGATCTTGGGGTCGGCGAAGGATATTTTGGGAGCCACTACTCATCGAGCGACGCCCCAACAGCGTGTTCGAGTCCTGGGTAACCACGTCGACTATAGGGCGCGATGCTCAGGCGGGTTGTCGTTAATTTGTCAATTTCCGGTAATCTTGTTGCTAAAAATGCGGGCCTGGGCCGTTCCCTGCGAGGAAAGAGACCGAGCGGGCCAATGCTGGGACCATCGGCAGGCGGTTGCGCTGGATCACTTGGTTCGCCTCGGCATCGCCAAGGAGGTCACGGGAAAGCGCCGGGCCCGTGTCTTCGGATACTCACGTTATCTGGGGATTCTGAGCGAAGGAACAGAACCTCTTAAGCAGTAGCAGCCACCCTTGTCAGCCTGTAAATTCGAACAGCAACGAGACAAAGACCAAACGGGATCGAACCCTGTTCGACTCAGTTCGAAAAACATCCGAATCAGCTCGGATGTTGCCGTCGGACCTAAGCCGAAGGCTTAGTGATGGTGTCTCTCTCTTGCCCCAGCCCCCGAAAACTGGATCATCTAAAATGTGAGTTCTCACCCGGTGACCCGGTGCCCTCATGCAGGTCGTGCCCTTTGTCGATCCGGATTAGCTTGTCGAGATCGAGGCAGATGCTGTTGCTGAGAAGTAGGAATTGTGAGCAGCTTCAGATGACGCCGTCCAATTTGGTTCGTCAGTTAGACAAAGACCCCTTCCACTTTCCGCCGTAATGCTCGGAGGTGCCTTCCTGACTTGATACGCGCCATCTTTTCGGAGCGAGGCTCAGTTATCGCTTCCGACACCGCTGCATTCGTTGTGCACTATCGCGGCGAGCCATCCGTGACGGCTTTGACGATGGTGAGAGAGGAAGTTGCGTGGATCGGCTGGGTCGCGACGCGCCATCACCTCCGTGGTCTGGGATTGGGCCGCCTGGCGACGGCCGCAGCGACCAGTGCTGGCTTCACGCTTGGAGCCAAGTTGGCCCCATTGGAGGCCACAGCCATGGGGCTGCCGGTTTACTTGCGACTCGGGTTTCGAGAAATCGTGCGCTATCGAAACTACTGGCCAGCAGAATTTAGAAGTTGATTTTTCGGGCAGAAGCTTCCGGAGAGGAGAGAGATGTCTCAGGTTTCTAGACTCGCTGCCAGAAACCGCCACACGCAAAGAAAAATCGCGGAGCGCGGAGAAAACTTTGAACATAAATCCGGATCTGCAATTGACTCACTCCAGTTTCGACAACTTGGATCCTAAGGCCGACCCGTGCGTCGACTACTATCAGGCCTGCGGCGGATTGAGCGTCTTATGAATGCACTCAAGCCTGGACGTGGATTCGCCGACCTTCCAACGGCCGTTCGATCCTTAGGCTGGTGAAGGACGACGGGCTCGAACCTACCGACTGCTTGTAGCAACCGAAGTGTTACTTGCAGATTCTCTCACGGTCTCGCGGCTCCGCTGAGCCAATCCTCGACGCTGGGTTGTCCCGGCGCAGGCTCCAGGCGACGCACGGCGAGCGGATCGTACTTCGTTTTTTGCTCGTCATTCAGCACGCCACGGATTTGCTCCACGGTGATCTGCTGAAGAGCTCGAACCCTTGCGATGCGGTCACTTCCGGAGAGGGAAGGGTCGTGGCGAATCCACCAAAATTCCTGACGTCTTTGCTCCAGAATCGTCTTCACCGCCGACCGCTGCTCTTGGTCTAATTGCAGGTCCTTGGTCAAGCGCGCCACGCGTTCATCCACAGTGCCTTTTCTTTCGGCGTGGTGCGCCCGACTGGCCGGCGCCGTGTCACTTTTCTGCTGCGCCCAAGCAGGCACACTTGACCCGAGCAATAGAAGCGACAGGACCAGATTCAGCAATCGGCGGACGCCTAGCGGTGGAGTAGTGGTTGCCGAGTTAGCGAGGATTCGCAAATGGAAGAGTCTCACGCTGTTGCGGACATCTCTCTGCGTCAGTGCACGATCAGGCTGTTGGCACGGAAGAGCCCAATGGATACGTCAACAAAGTGGCCCGGTCTCACGAGCCGTCCTTTGTTGGAGAAGGCCATCCAATACACCTTGCCCGATTCCGGCGTGCTGCTTTGGCGCAGTTGCCCGACTTTTTCGAGAGAAGGAACCACGAGTTTGACTCCGGCTCGCGGGTCGATCAAGAACGGCTCGCTCTGCTTATCGTTCAGAACCCTGGCCTTGTTCGGATCGATTACCCGGTAAGTAAATTTGATGAGCTCGCCGGATTCGACTGACTTCACCGTTAAGGAATCGATGCCCCAGACGAGCGAGTAGAACTGTTGCGCGCGATTCGACAACTTTTTCGTGTGATAGCGGTAAGGAACAACGGGAGCGGATTTCGCGGGAGCAGGCGAAGTTGCGGACGGCGCCTGGCCCATCGAGGAGAAATGAAAGGCGAGCAGCGCGGCGATGGTCAGCACGAAGCGGTTGGAGGTTATCCTGAAGATTCCGATCCAGCCTTGTGCGTCTTGATCTGGCGTTTCGCGCGCTTCAGGTCTCGGTTCTCGCGTTGGTGATGATGTTAGTGCCGGATTGTTTTTCTCTTTGGAGGAATTCGGGACAGGCGTCGTCAAGTTTGTATTTCGGCTGCTTCTCAACGGCTGCTTTGATTGCATGCTACACCTCTTAAGCACCCTTGCCCAAGGGAACTTCGGCAAGCTCGTTCTGAAGGTGCTGCTCCGAGACTTTGGTCCGGAGCAGCGGTGACGGAACGTGAGTTTTCGGCACGAACCGGCTAATTTCTCGTGCCGGTAAGAGTGGACGACTGCGTCCCGGCGGCGTCGCTGACGGACAACGTCGCCGGTCCCTTCGCCCCTGCGGTGGTCGGCGTGAAGCGAACCGTGACCGCGCAGGAAGCTCCGGGAGCCAAGCTGGTTTGACTAAGCAGTTGACCATTGCCCGACGGCCCGCAGGTTGATAGGAAGCGGACGACAGTCCACTGATTACTGTTCGTGCCTCCCAGTGTTGCCTGCGTAATTCCCGTCAGGGTGACGTTGCCAGTGTTGGTGAGTGTGAAGACCTGCATTGGACCTGTAAGCGCACTGCAACCCAGCGCTCCCGTGCAGGACGTGTTCCAGGATGAAGGCGCAAGGCTTGCGCTCACCACTGTGCCTACGCCCGTTCCGTTGAGACCGACGGGGGAACCATTGACCGCAACGTTCGCGGTAATCGTCAGAGTCTGGTTCACCGTTCCGGCCGCGGTCGGAGAAAAGACCACGTTGATGGTGCAGTTCGCACCCGCAGCGAGTGTCGTACCACAGGTGCCCCCTGCGGATCCCGTCGGACGCGCAAAGGTTGGAGACGAGAAGGCCAGAGCGATGCCGGTGGCGCCGGCGCTACCCGAGTTCTGCAGCGTCAGTGTCCGCGACGAACTGGTCGTCCCGGTTACGACGTTACCGAAAGCCAGCGGTCCGCCCGTGACCGTGAGCACGGCCGAGGCAGGTCCGTTGAATTCGACAGCGCCGATGTCGACGGAGCCGTTGGTCTTCCTCGGATTTTCGAAATAGTCATTGGCCGGCGCCGCCGCGTAAGTAGTACTGGAATTTCCAGCGGTGATATAGCCGATGGCGTTCGAACCTGAGGCCAGCGAGTAATCGGCCAGCACATTCTGATTGCTTGGGTTGACCAGCGACAACGGACCCCAACTGATGTTGATCCAGTTGTTGCCCTCGTCGACGGTCGCACCCGCGGTCAGGTTGAAGATCGGAACCGGAACGTTGGTTTCGTTCGTACCCGGCGGAACCTGGTACCACAAGCCGCCCGCACCCGGCGCCTCTGGCGGGATACGCGAACCGTTGCAGTACTGCCGAACCACGCCCGCGCCGGTGAATGGCGTGTTGCCACGGAAGCCTGATCCGCCGCCGGCATAGCCCGTAGTAGAAGTAAGCACCGACGCCTGCGGCGCGAAGGTGACACCGGAGGAGTGGTTGCCCGGTCCGTGGTCGCCACGCAGACCGATATCCCAGTAGGTGGTTCCGGCGGGCGGAGTCACGCACTGGCCGGTAGCGGTTTGATTGAGGGCGGGCACCAGCGTGACGGTAGACTGCTGGGCGCCTGAACCCGGATTCGTCACGACGATGTTGAAGGCACGGTTCTGCCAGAAGACATCGTTGTAGAGAATCGGGTACGAGACCGACCGGCAGTTGCCGTTGTTCGCGTTGCTGCCCGAGAAATGGCCAGCAGGGCACGTGATGGTGGCCGGGAGAGACGCGAGGAACTCGGCACTATGCCCGGCACTCGAGAGGCCCGCGGGCTGCGGATCGGACAGGGGCACGCAGCTTCCGGTGCCGCCGTTTTGATTCACGAAGTCGGGCGGGCAGGGAGTTGGAGCACTGGCTTGGGTTGCGAAGAAGGCGCCGAAGAGCGCGCCCGAAGACGCGGTGCTGTCGTTCGAGATGATGGTGTTGTTGATCAGGTTCACGCCGATGGAGTCCTGCAACGACACGCCACCTCCGTCCCAACCGGCTACGTTGTTGGCGATGACGTTGTTGGTGACTCGGACCGAATACCAACGGTCCGGATTTCTCGGAAAGCGGGAAACTTCCGAGCCGTTGACGCCCTGGAAGCGGATTCCGCCGCCCGAACCCGCCTCGGCCGCGTTCCCCATAATGAGGTTCGCGTTGATCGTCAGGTTACGGCCGATCCCGTCGCCCACGCTGCCAAAAGCATGGCTGCAGTCGACGTCGGGTTCGCCGGGACAGATTGGATCGGTATCGGGGGCGCTCATAATAAGGAGACCGCCGCCATTGCTCGGGGTGGTCGGGTTCGTGCTCTGGTTGAACAGGATCGCGTTGTGCTGGATGCTGGCATCCCAGATAAAGCCGAGCTGCGAAACTCCGGCACCATCGCCTGTGCTCATGTTTCCGCAGACCCAGTTGTTGTTGAACTGGTAGTTGTCAGCCCCGGTGCAGAATGCGACTCCGCCCGCACCCGAAGGCGTAGCAGAGAACAGTTCGTCGCCTTCGGACGAGTTGGTCGTGACCGAGTTGTTGTGAACATTGACAAACCGGTCAAAGCAATAGGGCAGCTGCGTGTCTGTCGGAACGCCACCGTTAATGCACGAACCGGGGTCGGGGTTAGCCGTGCCCTGGAGGTAGGCGTCCGGATGTTCTCCTTGGCCAACCGTGATGCCGCCGGCGAGAGTTCCCTGGTTGTTGCTGACACGATTGTTGGCGATCTCGAGGTTGTGGGCCCATCCGTGGACGTAGATGCCGCCGCCACCCTGAGAGCTGTTGGTCACCGTCAAGCCGTCAATGCGCGAGGGGTTGCAATAGAAGTCGCTTGGGAACGCGTTGCAGTTTGTGTTGTTCGCGTTGTTACCTGTCAGAAGGATCGTGCCGGCGGGGAACGTGTCGGCATCGAACTCCGTGTTGTTGTTCGGGAATCTCACGCCCTTGGACAGGACCGTGATTCCCGCTCCCTCATAGGCACCCATGAGGGTTGGCTCTTGCAGTTGCTCGGCCAGGTTGCCGTTCAGCGTGGCAGTCCAGCCCACCGTGGCTTCCAGAGGCAAGCGGTCAACTTGTGGGTTGGAAGCAGACGCATTCCATCCAGCCCAACCCGCGCCGCAAGCGGGACTCCACGAGTTATGGACGCCGTCAACACCGAGGCCGAACAGGCAAACAACCCGTTGCCGCCACTCGTTGAGCTTGCCGGCTGGATGCGCATTGGCATCGATGATGCTGGATGCGGCTCCGACACCTTGCAAACGGACGGGCTTCCACATCAGCAACAACTCGCTGTAGGTGCCCGGCGGGACGATGATGAGATCGCCGGGCTGTGCCGCGTCGATGGCCGACTGGAGCGACTGACCGGGCGCAAGCCGAATCGGAGTCTTGCCGGCAATCGTGACGGTCACGGTGTCGATGGATTTCTTGCCGTTGCCCGCGGTGATGACCAACTGACCGCAGCGAGCCGAGTTCCCGATGCTCTGGGGGCTCGTCCGCTGCAAGATCTGGCAACTCGATTGGTTCGAGGTGAGGCTTGGCACCGTCACGGTGATCTGCGTATCGCTCCAACCGGTGATGGTTGCCGGCTGTCCGCCGATGGTCACGCTCGAGACCGCCGTGCAGGCACCGCCAACGCTGGTGCACTGGCTGCCGAAGCCGTAATGGCGCGTGGTCGTCTTCTGGTTCCAGGGCGCAGTCGAGGACCGCGGACCCGAGTAGCCGTAGTTGTTGACACTCTGATCGCCCAACGCATGGATGGTCAGCGTGTGGCCAGCCGCGCTCACCCACGGGCCGACGCCATCACCATCCACTTCCGCGACGGCAGGAGTGAAGTCCGGGTACGCGCAGTCAGGATGGTTGTAACCTTCCGCAAAGGCGGTTGTCGGAATGACCGGCGTGTCGAAATAACCGGTCTGGCCTGGCATAAACGGCAGCTCGTAGCAGAACTGGCTGTAGCTGGCCTGATACAGCGGGTCAGCCGCGACAGTGGTTCCGCGATCGTTCATGCACATCACCATCATGTTGGGGATGTAGCCGCTCGGATCGGGCGGATTCACCGAGAAGGTGGAGTAGTTCAGACCGTTGTAGATGCCCCACTGGTCCGAGTACACGCGGGAGATCTCGTTCCCGTTCCAGTCCTTGATCGAGACGGGGAGATTCGCGGGCGAGAACTTTTCCCCAAAGTGCGGCGAGAACGGATCGAACTCGGAGGTGAAGTCATCGGTGATGATGCCGGTGAAGTGGCCCGCAACATGGGTCGAGGTGAAGACGTAGAACTTCGCCAGGACCGACATCTGATCTTCGAGAACCACTTCCTTGCGATCACAGAGGTTGCGGGTTGCACCGGCAAACGGAGCATTCTGTCCCGAGTTCGGGAACAAGCTCATGTAGTCGGGAACGATGCGAGATTCGCCGACGCACGGCCAGAAAGTTTCAACGCTTCCGGTATCGCCTTCGTGCCGAGGTGATGCGCCCAGATCGGTGGTTGAGTTCAGCGGGTTGTTGGCGTTGTAGTTTGCGGCGATGGTGGCCTGGTCGGGCATGATGAAGATGTTGCCGAATCCGGCCAACTGCGTGGTCACCGGAGCTTCATAGGTGTCGCCGAGCAGGATGTTCTTGTCTTCTTCTTTCACCAGCTCGTAGCCCGGTGGAACGATCATTTCGACCACGTATTTGCCGGCAGGCAACATCGGCGTCCCATTGACAGGGTTCGCGATGCAGATCGTGCAGTTGGTTCCAGCCAGAGATCCAGGACTGCC
>Ga0307478_10004434_pt1 | contig 10018 bp, 10 predicted proteins | sample atmos_gasesECM4C_2_FD_203713 | JGI IMG/M metagenome (GOLD analysis project Ga0307478, IMG submission 203713) | Hardwood forest soil microbial communities from Morgan-Monroe State Forest, Indiana, United States - atmos_gasesECM4C_05 | ecosystem: Environmental > Terrestrial > Soil > Temperate...
AGTGAAAACGTCGGCGATGGACAGCATAAGAATAATGGTGGAACCAAAAACGGCGACATCCTCGACGAGATTGAACGAATGGAGAGAGTCATCGGCAGGCGGATGTATCGCGGACTACTCAAGTCACTGGCCAGAGTGTGGACTCCGCGTGATATTCAAGGTCCAAAACTTCAGGAGAGAGTCCTGGCCCACATGCAAGCGGCGGAGAGAGGGCTGCGCCAAGCAGAATCCGCGAAGACAAGAGCCGGCCTCGCAGTCTTCGCCACAGTCCTCGGATCGTTGAGACTGCATTCCCTTGCGCAAATCGATAATCTCAAAACACTCCAGGAGGTCGTGGCTTTACTCGAGAGGGAGGCGGGGCCAGCGAAGCGCTAACGTTTAAACCTTCAGGCATTCAGTTCTCCGATTTTCGCAGTGTAGAAGGAGAACCGAGCAACTCCCGGAGCCCATCGCACGAAAGCCTCGAAGGGCTCGGGCAAATCCGGCAACAGTGGATTCAGGCCATTCTGCAATTTCTCCGCTTCTGGTCCTGCCGGGCAAGAATTCGCAACGCTTGCGAAGAAACTGTTCGCGGAACTTGTCGGATCCTGTTTCATGATTCCTCCAAACAGTGGCGCCGCCAGATGAGGGAAACCGGTCAGAATGGCCAGCAGGAGCATGGGAGCCCGGAATTGGCCTGGACTGGTTTCCGTCCCTTCAAAGACCGAGAGTTCGTCGGGACCGAGAGGAGCTTTCAGCAATCGATAAATATTCGTGAAGCGCTTGGCGCTTCGTGGAGTTGTGATGAAGACCGCCAATCGACTCGCGTACTGAGCTTCCCACGAACGGATGTTCAAAGAATCCTGATTCAGCTGACGAATCATCCCCCCGGGCGTACCGCTCGCCGCAGCAAGCAACGAGGGAATCTCTGGCGATGTTGGTTGCGGCACGGCATCGGCGGGCGGTGGTTGAACCGGTGGTTGAACCGTGGACGCAGGCGACACCGGAGCATTCACCGACCCGGGGCCGATCGGCGGCGGCTGAAGACCTGTAGTTGCGGGGATGAGGGTTGCAGGCAGGAGTCTCTGCATCAACCGAGAAAATCCGTCCGGCTCCATTCTGCGCAAGGAGAACGGAATCTGGAATATCTTCTCCAGGTAATCTTGCGGAGTTGTGACCCAGTCAATTTGCGCCGCGGACTTGTCGGACTGAAATGCCGAGAACTTCTCCTGGAGGGAATGCAGCAGCCATCTTGGGTCGACACCCACGACCACGACGAAGAGATCGAACGCCAGGAGAAGATGGACCGCCTCGAGAAGTTCAACCACCCGGCCGGAGGGGCAGCGATCGAGGTCATCGATGTAGAGCACAATCCGTTGCACCGCTCCGTCGCTCTTGTTGTCACTCGCCGCAATCTGCAACAGCCGGCTCAGGTTCTCAAAGTCCTGCCGGATGGTCGAGATCAGACCGAGATGTTTCCGGTAGTCTCCGGCTTCGGATCTGGCCAGAATAAACTTGGCCAGGTTCCGGCCCTCGTCAATTTCCTGAATCTTCGACTCGACTTCGCGGACACGGGCATCGGCAGCCGTCAGTTGTTCGGTTGCGCTTACCTCTTTCGCCTTGAGGGAGTTGATTTCGCCTTCCAGCTTGATCTCGTCATCGGTTCGTTCCTTCTGCTTTGCTGAAATAAGATCGGATGCCTTCTTTTTGGCAGTTTCAAGCCGGTTCAGATAGTCATTCACTTTCCGCAAAGGTCCACGGATCGCACTCGAAACGACCCAGAAAGCCGCCGCCAGACCGCTGCCGATCGAGGACAAGGTGGTGACAAAGGGTTTTCCTGGCAGCCAGGAGCCCAGAATCCATTCCGCTGCGGGAATTCCGAGCACAAGGATTAGGATGAGTACGAACAGTGTTTTCCGGTTGCCATCCTGGATCAGTGACGTGGCCAGCGCATAGATGCGGCTGCCTACTCCGCGAGCTTCCGCAACCGCCGCATCAAGTTCGTTGAGGCCGGTAAGCACCGTCGGCAGTCCCAGGGATTCGAGCGCGCTGTTGATATCCTTCTTGAGTTGGGGATCGTCCTCGACGAGCTTCCATAAGTCGGTGGCGCGAAGGCTCGACAGGTCCATCTGCTTCTGCGCCCGCGCTTTCGCAACCTCGTTCAGGTGGGCCTCCGCGGCCGTGCGGTCATCGGTAGCGCGTTTTTTCTCCTGTACGGCCTCCGTCCTCAGTTCTTTTGCGGTCTGGAGTTGTTTTACCAGTCTGGTCCGAACCTCTGTGTCATCGGGTTGGGGAGAGATGGCCGCAACCAACTTGTCCAGGATGTGACTGACCAGACTTGCCCACAGGTTGGCGTCGACATAGTGCCAGGCATTGAAAGTAATCTGGGCGACACGCGTGTGAAACTTGGAATAGTTCGGGTTCTGGACCTGGCCCTTCGCGAAGTCAATCTCTTCGCGCATGCGATCCATAAAGAACGTTTTTCCGGTTCCCCAGTCGCCAAACAGACCAATGGATAGCGGCGGCTCTACATCCTTGGCCAGAATTACAGAACACAGAGTCTGGACATCGGTAAGAATTCCCAGATCGTCCTGGGAACTCTTGGTGGAATCGGAGACGTAGCCCGCGATTCGTGGGTCGAAAGGCTGGGTTGTCCCTTCCTGACTTGCCTTGGCGGGAGTGTCGGGAGGTGAAACCGTGAGAAGCGCCGACCACTGATCGAGCAAATCCGTGGAGATGAAATGCTGGTCGATGAAGGAGTACAGAGCCGTCTTGAGCGCAGGTACCTGAAGCCCCAACTGCGACAAAAGCTGCAACTGGCCGGAACGCTGCCGCTCGCGAGGGAACGCGGTCAGCATGGCACCTACCAGGTGGCGAGTGTCAATCAGAACAGGTGCGTTCGAAGGAATCGCAGTCTGTTGCGCGATATCGCGCGCTTTGACGAGTAAGGCGCGAGTGTTGACGGTGACATTGGCAAGCGCATTCGACAGAGGTTCGTTGCCAAATATAGTGACCGGAACCTCCTGCTTCAGAAAGCGCTGGCGGCGCTCCTGATACTGCTGTACCCCTCCTTGCTGCACGGTGTCACCGATTACACGGATGGCGTCATCCGGTTCGGCAGTACCCATGAGGGCAAAGTCGATCACCGCATACAGTATGGCGGTGGTGGTAAGGGAATAGGACTGGGGCTGGCGGCGGTTGCGCGTATACCCGGCGGCGGCGACCAGGACATTTTGACACCGCGTCGTGAACGTGAAAGTTGTGAGAAGCGGTGTCTCCTGGGTGCCTTGATTGGGGAGAGGTTGAGCCTCAGAATTGACCTGCGGATTTTCCGGTTGAGCGGGTGCTTCGGCGTTCGGTTGTGCTTCAAAAAGCGGTGAAACTGCATCACCCGGCGAATTCAACGGAGGGACACTGTTGACGGGCGGATTTGCGGCCTCCGGGGAACTTACTACCGGGCTTTGGCTTCCACAGTTATTGAGATAGTCCTGGCCCTTTTTGGTGATGTAGATGAAATCCGGGTCGGGGTTTCCCACCTGGGGCGCTATATATCCGCCAGTCCGAAGCCACTCCCAGTTCTCATTCTGTACCTGCCGTACCTTTTCCTGAAATTCCGAGGGGTAATCAGAGATCGCATCCGGCAGCATCAGATAGTTCTTGCGATGGCGCAGCGTCTCAGGAAGTGAGTCGATCACCTTTAGCAGCGCGCAGCCGAGCGCTTCTGGGCCAAGTTCGAGCAACCGAGACGCATCGGGTATGAGAGATGAGATCTTCACGTCGAACCGCCCCTGTTTGCTCCGAGCGACCCTGACTCAAAGATAAGTTGTCGGGAGCACGGCGAGCGAGAAGCCCCCTCGGACGTGAAGCTGTCTCGAAGCTTCACCCTTCCGTCGCCGAATGCCACAGAAACTAGCGTTCTTCCCGGTTAAAGTCAAGCCGCGCCACTTGCCAGCAGTTGTTCTGATCCTGCCAAGGCGACCACTAACTGCCCGCTTTCCCTAGTTTCTACGGCCGCCCGCGTTCCACCCAATTGCCGTCCACGAGAAATGAGGACAAACCATGAGGATTCGTGTGACCACTCGAGCCGACTTATACGAGAGACGAAACCAAGAGCATATAGAACGCGGCTATCGCATTGAGGATGAGCGACCGATTCCGGTGAATGGTTTTTGCTCGTTCATCGCCGTGCGGGAACTGTTCGTTTCAGACAGGCTTGGCGATCTCGTAGCTGAGGCCCTTAACGAAAACCACGCTCGGCGTGGGGACTGGTGAGGTTGTCGATGTCGCTCAAAATCCGGTTTCATTTCGATGGACGCTGTACCCGTCATCCTCGCTTTGACCCCAAGCGAGACGGACGCCCATCCGATGGGAAGTGTGAAGGATGTGACTCTCTTTACGTCATTTACCTTTACACGAAGATTGCCAAAAGAAGAGCCGAAGACACGAACCTCATCGTGGTCCGAGCTTCTACCGATCGTGCAGAACACAAAGCCAATGATGTGCAGACAAGCTCCGAAACTGGAGATGAATCATGAACTCTCTACCGACAATTCCGCTGTTTCCTCCAGGTCGCCTGGTCGCTACTCCAGGTGCTCTCGCTTTTTTGGAGCAAGTCAACAAGTCACCCTTGCAATTTTTGTCGAGACATCTGCGCGGCGACTGGGGCGATCTCGATAAGGAAGACAAGACTGAAAACGAGCTAAGCCTGAAGCATGGTTTCCGCCTGCTGAGCAGCTATCAGGTGACCGAAACCCAAAAGCTCTGGGTCATCACGGAAGCCGATCGGTCTGTAACCACGCTGCTCTTGCCCGACGAATATTGAGACTTCAACCCCCCAGCCGCCGAGCTTCCGTCAAGTTTTCGTTTCCACAACCTTATGTGGATCTGTCCTATCTGGGGGAAGATCTCAAACTGTGACTTCTGCCAGTTCCCTGTCGATGATGTTACGAGCGAGTCTCGCGCATCAGACCGTAACGAATGTTCGGTCCCACGTCGCGCGGACCGAGCGAAGCAGCGACGGATAGACAATGTGCTTGCGGAACGGGTCGATCAGGGACATGTAGACCGGCGTAAAGCGGCTGACGTTGCGCACGTAAACTCCGAAATAGAAGCGATAGGCGTCCGCCGTCTCAATCAGAGCGCTCAGGGCCGCGGCGTGCGCGGTGCGGTTGATCAGCTCAAGGAGCTGCTCGTTCTCGAAGCGATAGACGACACGGAAAAGCCCCTCAGGCGCTCCCGTCGGAACAAGGGTCTTCGAGCAATCAACGGTTGTCATCCGCGTGGCAAACGTTTCGCACGCGGTTGCGACCGGCGCCTGATCCCAGCCGAGCAGGCGGCCGATGGAGAGGCGGACGTTCAACAGTGCACGCGCGCTCGGCGAGAGCCTGCACTGATGGACTTTTTCCGCTCTAAGAAACTCATCAAGAGTGATGCCGGAGCGAGTATGCGGTAGGTCGACCGCCCACACGTCGTGGAGCGGCACGTCGGCGAGGAATCCGTGAACCCGCAGTGGCAGATGTGCGAACTCTTGTGCTGAGATCCGCGGCATAAGGCTCCTTTCGTGGCGCGTGACCTTCTCAGGCGACAGGACATGAAGTCAGCCCTGCTTGCGAGGCGGTGATACCTAGTTCGGGCTGCCAGGCGTGGGCTCCCCAGGCAGGCCCAGCAGGCTGCTCAGGAACTCCTTTGTTCCAGTTGGACCACTCACACGGACGGTCACCGGGCCCATGTTGGGCGGAGCGCTCACCTCAAATACTAAGAACGGGCAGCACTCTCGTTCTGCCACGATCAATTCCGCCACCTGCCGAACGCTGTCACCGTCGCCGGGAATATGAAAAGCGTAGCCATCCTCAAGTTCCTCAGTCTTAACGATGGCCGCTCTGAATTGGGCCAGAAGGGTTGCTTCACGCTCACGCAGCTCTGCGCTAGCCAGAGAACATGCGATTGGCAGCTTATCAAGGTTCTTCATGGCCGGCTCGCCGGTGGGACGACGCCGTTCATTCGGAGGTATTCGACCAACTGACCATAATGGTCATAAGCATGGAGCAGCGTCTCTGTGATGAGCGCCAATCGAGTCACTTCGCCGCGTTTCAGGGGTGAGATCGGCGAGGCATTCACTGGGATGTTGGTCTGACCGATAGCCTCGACGGCTTTGTCCAGATGTACAAATGAACCTTTCAAATACGCGATAATTTCAGCCTTGGTCCTGACGTTCTCCGGCCCGAGTTCATCACCAGCCTCAGCGGGTGGCTCCTCTCCCAATGCTGCCGCAGCCAGAATGTGATTAGTGGCGGAGAAGTGTTTCACCATCTGGCCAAACGTACGCACGCCCTTGAATTCGCCATCGGTTGGGGCAAACCCGAATTTGTCGGCCGGCATGGCATCCACCGTAGATATGATCTCCTTCTCGACGAGGTTTAACAGGGACTCGAATGCACGTTTTTCTTTCTGTGCGTCGAGGCTCGCAGCATTCCTAGCATCAACGACCTTTGTATCAGTGACCTGGGGAGCCGCCTCAGCCAAGAGGCTCGCTGCGGCGAACCACAGCGCAAGGATGGTGATCCATTTCAGTTTTTGCACGATTCGCTTTCTCCTTCGAGCGGATAAGTATCCGAGGTTTTCCGCCCTGTTGTCACGCTACAACTTAAAGTTGACTTTAAGGCAAGGAGATATTTTGTAAACAATTTATCGCGGAGATCCGAGCTTGCGATAGGGTGAGCGTTAGAATGGCGCATGCCTCAACTCACCATTTCCGAGGTCGCACGACGGGTTCGACTCCGGCCATCGGCAATTCGCTACTACGAGCGGATTGGCCTGCTTCCTGCTGCAGAACGGCAGAGTGGGCAACGACGATACGATCTCACGGTGCTTTACCGCTTAGCGATCATCCAGCGTGCGCGGCAACTGGGTTTTACGTTGAGTGAAATTCGCCACCTGTTCTTTGGCTTCCGGGATGTCACGCGCCCGTCAGAGCGCTGGCGAACTCTATCCCAAAGAAAGCTTGTGGAATTGGACCAGTTGATGGATGGAATAAGAGCAGTGCGGGGCGTGCTCAAGAGGTTGATGACCAAGTGCCGATGCGACACTTTGGATCAATGTGGGAGGGGTATTTTTGAGAGCATGAATGGATCGGTGGCGGCCAAGCCCCTTCGTTCCCGACTTCGGGAACTTCGTCGATCAAAGAAAGGAATCGTGGCCGATTAGCGCATCAGTGCTGTTCGGATTTCGCAGCGACCGGCTCGAGTGTGCCCGGAGGCGTTGCCGACCTCGCGGCTTGGGCGGCGCTCTGTTGGTTTTCCACATATTCCCGCAGATTCTTGAATAGCGCGGCCACCGCTGTTTTCGTGCTCCAGCTCAGCCCGGCGTTTTTGGAGGTGTACCATAAAATCGTTTTGGAAGCAGGGCGCACGATATCCAAAATGATGACTCCAGTACCGCCCGTGTTGACGGTGCCCACCGGTACAGGGTGTGGAGTTGCTGTCTCGTACACGCGCAGGATAAGGTCCGCGATCTTCGCGTCTTCGACCACCTGGAACCGCCCCCATTTCTCCAGTTCCTGGTGGCTGGGTTCTTCAAAGGGCGAGTCCTCCACCAGACGAGTCTTGAAACCCTTCGTCTTGAAGTACTTCACGTGACCTGAAACGAGGTAAATCGTTTTCGCCTGAACCAGCGCGCGCGGCAAGTCCGGCGGCACCGTCGAATTCTGGGCGAACATGAGCCCACTAGCCGCCAATAAAACCGATGCGAGCAGCACCGACCGCACCCTTTCCATGATCATTTTTCCTGACTGTCGGAGATATCGACTTTGCGTCGAGTCTAAGAAATATCAGTGAACGTCGTCTGATGAAAGGTTACGTACGTGACCTCTAAGGAAGTACGGTCAGTCGGCCGTAGGCTTTCACCTGCACTGCCATATCAAGGCTGGCCGCTGGTTGAGGATTGGTCTTCCGTCCAAGAGACATGGAGTGCCAAAGTACCGTGACCTCCTCCCGGACAATTGAAGAGCTGCTTGTCGAGGCCAGTGATCGAACCTTCCGCCAACACACCCCTAACTTGGTTTTGAGAGTCTTTGTCGTAAGTGACTTGCTGGTTCTGGCCCTTAACGTTATCCGTCTGAACCCATTCGGCACGCGGGTTTATGTCGGCAGGATTCGCGCCGAAAGACACCTCCGGTGTCTTCGCCTGCTTGGTCTCCTCACAGCCGAAATTCAGTTGGCCAGAGGAAACATCGGCGGATCGAGGGACACGCTTTTTCGGTGCCGTCACGGCAGCGGGCTGACCGCTCGAAGGCGAGGAACCTGCCATGGTATTGCCGACCTCGGGTTTCGCCGTGTCGCGGTGGGCGATCCAGATTCCAATGACGGCCACCAGGACGCCGATTAAAGCGAGTAGATCGGCCTTCGACCAATCGCCACCTAGCATCTTCATACCGCAATTCTAGCGGACGAAGTTGGCCGCATGTGGCGCACATATCGATGTGAGTGCCAGGAGAGTTCAGATGAGACCACGCGGAAAGACTAAGCTGGGATTTTTTCCGTTGCCTTTGGCCGAAGCGCAACGTTTGAAGAATTTGCTCGCCTTCGCGTCTGTATTCTCGGCACTTGATCCCTGTGTGGGAGATGGGGCAGCGTTTACCTGGCTACTCGGGGGAGCTGAATCCCGTGCCTATGGAATTGAAATCGATGCCAACCGCGCCGAACAAGCCAGAGTTCTGGGCATCGAAACGCTGCACGCGAACACGATGGACGTGCGCTGTCCAACCGAATCAGTCTCTCTTCTCTATCTCAATCCTCCGTACGACCTGGAGGTGGGGCAGACGAATAATCAGCGGCTGGAGTTGGTGTTTTTGGAACACACATACCGATGGCTGAAACCGGGTGGGGTTCTCGTCTTCGTGATCCCGCAACCGCAGTTGAAGTCGTGTGCCAGAATCCTGAGCGAGCATTTCGCCGATCTCTCCGTATATCGGCTCACCGAACCGGAGAGTGTCCAGTACCAGCAGGTAGTAGTCCTGGGAAGGCGACGCAAACGTCACCAGCATCTTCGTGATTCCGAGTTGCTCAATAGCGTGCGCTGGTTAGAGATGCTGGCTTGGAAACCTGATCTCGCCGGCCTGACCGACAGCCCGCCAGCCTCCTACGAAGTACCGCCCTCTGGACCTGTCGTACTCACCAACACCGGCATTCCGTTGGATGAGGTCGAGGATCTGTTGCTCGATTCCGCAGCCTATCGTCAAGCCAGCCGAATCCTTCTTCCTAAGCAACGGGATGTGCGAGGACGGCCACTCACGCCGCTGCATGGCGGGCATGTGGGGCTATTGTGCACCGCAGGAATGCTCAACGGGGTATTCGGCGAAGGAGAAGATCGCCACATCGCGCACTGGCGTTCCGTGAAATTCACCGACCACTGGGAAGAAGACGAAGAGGACGGCACGAAAATCCTGCACGACCGGGAGCGGTTTTCGCATGAACTGACGCTGGTCTTCGCGAATGGAAAGACACTGATTCTTACTCATCAAAAGAAGGACTCCGAATGAAGAACGCACACCTCCGGTTCGGCTGGCTCACTTACGTGAAGAGCACGGAGAAGACAACGACCAGCATCAAGCTGCATCTGGATCGTTTCATCGGTGAACTCCTGCCGGATCCTCCGCGACAGGCAAAGGCCCACTTTATTTCCGTCGTGGGTGGAGATACTCAGATCTCGGCGATCGGCGCTGCCATATCCCTCGGGGATCGATTCATGATTGAAGGCCCGGAGGTTGCACCGATCCGAGTATGCCTGGAGCGGAACGCTCAATGCTTCAAAGGGTCCATTCAACTTCCGGGACGAAAGAGGCCCTTGCGCCATCTCATCAGCATGTCGGAAGAATTGATTCTGGTAAACAAGTCGGGCAATACAGGCAGGCTACTGCTGGCCGGCTCGGACAAGCAATTCGTCTGGGGTTCAGTCGCCGACATCTATGGGATACCCGGGCTACCGGAATGGGCCGACTGGTTCGAGGATGAATTGAAGACTCATCATGTCATCGCTCCGGTCT
>Ga0307478_10004435_pt1 | contig 10017 bp, 7 predicted proteins | sample atmos_gasesECM4C_2_FD_203713 | JGI IMG/M metagenome (GOLD analysis project Ga0307478, IMG submission 203713) | Hardwood forest soil microbial communities from Morgan-Monroe State Forest, Indiana, United States - atmos_gasesECM4C_05 | ecosystem: Environmental > Terrestrial > Soil > Temperate...
CCTCCGGTCCCTGCTCGATCTTCAGATATCCTTTCGCCGCCATGCTCAGGATCGCCACGACGAAGGGCTTGTCGCTTGCGCCACGTTCCAGCAAATACGCCGCCAGTGCAGGAGACACTCCGGACGGTGGCTCGTACCGGGTCACCCGCACTCCTCCGCGAGGACGCCATCGTAAAGCCGCACTTGCCAGGGAGAAGTACGACGCCACCACGCCGAGTCCATACCAGGCCAGTGTTCGAAGCTGCTGATCGGGATTGGGAACTGCCAGCATTCCTCCGTATTCTCATTCGGGAAGCTAGCCGAACAAAGTTACGGTCGTGTGTCGGGTGCCCACGCGTCGGGCCCTACCTTTGTCCTCCGGTCTTTGGAGGACAGGGTGGGGCTTTTGACTTCTCTCGCGCCCCCACAATCGCTTTCACTTTTCCACAGCTGATCCTTCATTCCTGGGATCCGCATCCTGCTTTCCGTGGTTTATCGTCTTGACTCATGAAAACAGTTGACCGATCCCGCCTGCAGTCGCTGATGCAACGCGAACAGAAGAAGTTCGTCGACGAGCGTCCGAAATCCAAGGCCCTGTTCGAGCGAGCGCACAAGTCGCTGCTGGCGGGGGTACCCATGAACTGGATGGTGAAGTGGGCGGGGGCTTTTCCGCCCTTTGTGCGTGAGGCCCAGGGCGCGCACTTCTTTGACGTGGATGGTCACCGCTATACCGACTTCTGCCTGGGCGACACCGGCGCGATGACCGGACACTCTCCATTCTCCACGGTCAAAGCGGCGGAAGAACAAATGCGCCGCGGCATCACCCTGATGCTGCCAGGCGAAGACGCCATCGCGGTCGCGGAAGAGTTGCAGAAGCGATTCAATCTGCCTTACTGGCAATTCGCGCTCACGGCTACGGATGCGAACCGGTTTTCGATACGCCTGGCGCGGCAAATCACCGGACGCCCGAAAATCCTGGTCTTCAACTGGTGCTATCACGGCACCGTGGATGAATCGTTCATCACTCTGAACGCCGACGGCACGACCGGTCCGCGCCCCGGGAACATCGGCCCGCCCGTAAACCCGGCGGTCACCACCAAAGTTGTCGAGTTCAACGACGTCGACGCTCTCGAGCAAGCCCTCGCTCCGGGCGATGTGGCCTGCGTTCTGGCCGAACCGGCCATGACCAATGTTGGAATCGTGCATCCGCAACCCGGATATCACCAGAGCCTGCGCGAACTGACGCGCAAGCACGGAGCGCTGCTGATTATCGACGAGACCCACACAATCTGCGCCGGACCGGGCGGCTACACGCGCGCCGAAAACCTCGATCCGGATGTCATCGTCTTTGGCAAAGCGATCGGAGCCGGAATTCCCGGCGCGGCCTACGGCTTTTCTCAGGAAGTGGCGGACCGCATCGTCGCCAGGCAGGAACTTGAAAACTGCGATGTAGGCGGCATCGGAGGCACGCTCGCCGGCAATGCCTTATCGCTGGCCGCGATGCGGGCCACTTTAACGAAAGTCCTGACCAAAGACGCTTTTGACCGCATGATTCCCATGGCTGAGCGTTGGAGTTCCGGTGTAGCGAAAGCGATTGCCGACACCCAACTCCCTTGGCATGTTACGCGCCTGGGATGCCGCGCCGAATACATGTTTGGTCCGGAGCCGAAAAACGGACGCCAGGCGCATGACGCCATGGATTTCGAGTTGGAGCGCTTCATGCACCTATATGCGATGAATCGCGGAATCCTCCTGACCCCCTTTCACAACATGGCTCTGATGTCGCCGCAAACCGAGGCGGAAGACGTCGATCGCCATACAAAAGTGTTTCGTGAAGCAGTCCGGGAACTGTTTGCTGATTAGATTTCAAGGTTGCAAAGTTGCAAGGTTTCAAAGTTTCAACGTTTCAAGGTCTTTGAAACCTGGAAACTTTGTCACTTTGATACCTCTCATTGCGTCATCCCGAACGGCGGCGCAGTTCAGCCCGGGGAGGGATTTCGCGTGGGGCCTGGCCAACTCACCATTCAACGCGTGGGGAGATCCGCGACAAGGCCATCCCGGCCATCAGTTCTGTTAGTCTGTTTTCTTCCGCATGAAGCGTTTCCCACGAAGGCTGCTGCTGGCGCTTTGCACGCCACTGTTACTCAACGCGTGCGCGAACATCGGGCCTCCCGAGCCGCCTTCGCTGGACTTGCCCAAGCCGCCTTCCAACCTGCGTTTGACTCGCAAAGGTTTCAAGGTCACGCTCACCTGGACGGTTCCGACCACGACCACCGACCGTCAGACCCTCCGCAGTTTCGGAGCAACCCGAATCTGTCGCGGGTTGGAACCGCAGCTCACCGCGTGCGGAACTCCCATCGGAGAAGCCAAGCCGGTGGCTAGCGCGAGCAAATCTCAAAACCCGAAGCCCTCAGCCAGCTATGTCGATACGCTCCCTGACGCGATGCAAAGCGATGATCCGTCCAGATTCGTGACCTACGCGGTGGAAGTTCAGAACGCAGACGGACGCAGCGCCGGCCTCTCCAATCAAGTGCGGGTCTCCTTAGTCCGCACGGCTCCCGCTCCGCAGGATTTCGGAGCACAGGTCACAGCGCAAGGAATAATTCTGACGTGGACCGGACAGGCGCCGCCTGCGTCTGAGAATCTTCGCTATGTCTATCGCGTCTATCGTCATCTGGAAGGCGCAGCGCAACAGGCCTTGGTGGGCGAAGCCCCGGCCACCACCGAACGGAACTATAGCGTGACGGATGTGAGTTTCGAGTGGCAAAAGACCTATGAATACCGCGCCGAGGCCGTCACCATCATCAGCCAGAAAGATCAGGCCCCCCTGGAACTTGAAGGCGACGACTCGCCCCCAGTGAAGGTCTATGCGAATGATGTGTTTCCGCCGGCCGTGCCCTCAGGATTGCAGGCAGTCTATTCAGGCCCGGGACAGCCGCCGTTCGTCGACCTGATCTGGTCGCCAGTCACGGACGCGGACGTTGCCGGCTACAACGTCTACCGCCGCGAAGATGGCTCTTCGCCGACGAAATTGAATACGACACTCGTGAAGACGCCTGTTTACCGGGACACGGCTGTCACGCCCGGAAAGCATTACTTCTACTCTGTTTCCTCGGTCGACGTCCGCGGCAACGAAAGCGCTCGATCGGAAGAAGCAGAGGAGAGCACGCCTTGAGCGTATGCTCTGGATCGATTGCCTGGGACGCTCGAGGAAAATTTTGCTGCAGTAAACAAGGTCTTCAATATATGGTTGATAAATTCCGATGAGATATTGCAGGTTTCAATTGAACGGAGAGGCCCACTACGGTCTGGTCGAGTCCATGGCCGGGCGAGACGCTATCGTGCGAATTTTGCTCACCCCTCCCGAAGAGGCCGATGGTGATATGGAAAGCCTGCGCACCCGTCGCATCGCGGCGCTTCCCCTGGAGGAGGCGTCTCTGCTTCCGCCCGTGCGACCATCGAAGATTCCCTGCATGGGGCGCAACTACAAAGAGCACGCCGCCGAACTGGGAAATGAGGTTCCAACCGAGCCTCTGATTTTCCTCAAAGTACCCTCTTCTTTACTCCCACCCGGCGGCACGATCCGTCGGCCCAAAATTTCCCAGCGCGTGGATTTCGAGGGCGAACTCGGAGTGGTGATTGGCAAGAGCTGCTTCCAGCCACCGCCGGACGCGAACATTCGGCAATACATTCTTGGCTATACCTGCGTAAACGATGTGACTGCGCGCGATCTGCAGAAGAAAGAAGGGCAGTGGGCGCGCGCCAAGGGCTTCGATACCTTCTGCCCGGTCGGTCCGATCGTCACCGACGAGATTGATCCCTGGGCCGGGGTGGGCGTGGAAACCCGCGTCAATGGCGAGGTTCGGCAGCAGGGCAACACGCGCGACTTCATTTTCCCGCTGGAGACGGTGATCCGCCACATCGCGCAGGCCATGACACTTTTTCCGGGCGATTTGATTCCAACCGGCACGCCTTCAGGAGTTGGTCCGCTGGTGGCCGGGGATGTCGTGGAAGTCAGCGTCGAGGGAGTTGGGACGCTACGCAATCCCGTGGTGGACGAGTGAAACCTTTTTTTTCTGTCGATCAGTCGACAGGTCCACTCACTGCAGGCGGAACCGTTCCTTCATCAGTCTCTGCAGGCGGGGCTTATAGAGCAGGTCGTACGCCAATTCCTTGTCTGGGAACATCGCCAGCGCAGCCCGTTTGGCGCCAGCGGCCATTTCCGAGGCTTCTTCGACCGTGAGGTCCGGGTCCTGGCTGATGACGGACATCACCATGCTCATCATGAGCTGCAGGCGGCGGATTTTTCTGGCTTCTTCTTCACGCTCGCGGGCTTCCTCGTCGCCGATCGGAAAGCCGGATGATGGTCGCACTTGCTGAGGCAAGTTCATGGTTTCCCCTTGGGCCCACAGCATTGGATGACGCAATCGGCTTGCGCGTTGCGCCACGCGTTAAGGCATTGTGCCTTACTGGCGCGGGAAAGCAACTACCCGAAGGTGCCGTCTGAGGTTCGCGACCTCTGGCCTAAGCAACGCAACCCGGCCCGGGAATTGAGGCATCAACTACGGGACCAGCATCAAAGTTAGAGTAGAATCACCGAAAGAGGGGAACCCTTGGCTCCAAGCCGGTTCCAGAATTGGAGGACGCATGCCACAAGCCGGAAATCCCTCCGCCGGGCAACGTCGCCCAGATCCCAATGAGAAGCTGGTGAAGGTCTTTGATTCCGAAGACGAGTCGGAGGCGATGGTGGTTAAGGGTTTGCTGGACTCGGCGTCCATCGACAACGATTTGACCGCCGCGTCCATGGTGCAAGACACATTTCCAGGCCTCGGAGGCACGATCATCCTGGTGCGGCAAGAGGATGCCGAAGCCGCGCGGCGAATGATCGATGACTACAAGCAGTCGCCTGCCTCGTCGGACGACGATGAGACCGCTGAGATCCAAGTCATTGAAGAGCCGCCACCGAAGGCATGACCGAGTGCCCGTCGAGGTAGAAAGTAACGGCTCCGTTGAGGTCGGTCCTGTAAACGCGGGTTCCGGCCTGTGCCAGACGAGCGAGAGTCTCGACTCTCGGCAAGCCGAACGAATTGCCTGAACCGACGGAAACGATGGCAAACTTCGGCCGGGAGCAGTTGAGGAGCTCTTCGGTAGTGGCGTTCGCGCTTCCGTGATGTCCTACCTTCAAAACGCTAGCTGCGGGATGATGAAGTGCGGCAACCCGCCGCTCCACCTGCTTTTCCGCATCTCCTTCGAGCAGCAGCGATGAGTCGCCAAAGCTCACGCGGAGCACCATCGAATCATTGTTCCGGGGCTTGTCGGCCACGAACCAGTCGTGCGGCGGAAAGAGCACCTTAATCCCGGTTCCACCAAAATCGAATTCATCTCCCTCCCAGTGCCGCACGACATGAACTCCAAATGCTTGAGCGGTAGCCAGCACCTCATCGAGTTCTCGACTCGGCGGCAGCAAAGCCACCCAGAGTTCGCGTGGCCGAAAATTTCTGATGACAGACGCCATTCCTCCGATGTGGTCGGAGTGGCCATGGGTGATCGCGACTACGTCGAGACGCGCGATGCCGCGGCTCCACAGATATGGGGAGACAACATCTTCGCCAAAGTCCAATTGCGAACCGCCGGGACCGATTGGTCCTCCGGCATCGACCAGCAAAGTGCAGCCTTGTGGAGTTACCAGGAGAGCAGAATCGCCTTCTCCGACGTCAATGGATGTCAACTCGAGCACTCCCGGGCGGATTCGGGCCCGCGGCGGCACGAACGCAAGAGCGAACGATGCCAGCAGAATGGATATCAGTCCCGCGGCGGCGAGAATCGGCCTGCGCCGGGCGGTGCACATCGCGAGCACGAGCGCCAAAGCAGCCATCGCGATCATCAGCGCCGAAGGCATCGGCACCCGCAAATCGGCTGGCCGCAACCCGCTCAGGCCGTGCACGCTTCCGGCAATACCATCAATAGCAAACGCCGTCGGCAGCGCTGGAATCTTCGCCAGCCACGGCGAAATGTATCCCAACGCGAGGGAGGCGACAGCAGCCGGCATCATCAATTGCGTGAGGGGAACAACAATCAAGTTTGCCGGCAAGCCAATGGTGGTTGCGCGATGGAAGTAGTAGGCCATCGGCAATGCCAACCCTGTCTGCATGACCGCAGATATGAAGATCAGCTCCCATGCGGCCAGAGCAGATCTGGTCCCAGCACAAACGAACCGGCGCGACCATCTTTCTCCGATAAACAGCGCGATGCGCGAACTGATCCACTGCAATTCCACGCGAAACTGGGCGACCCGCGGCGGCAACAGTGCGCCGTACGCAGCCGAGCCCCAGTCCACCACGGCCAGCTTATAAAGTTGCGAGGTGCGCTCCAGGATCGGGATTCCGATTGCGGCAACAATGAGCACACACACGAACGTCATCTGGAAGCTTGCGGTAAACAGTTGCCGCGGATCGAAGACCAGCAACCCGGTGGCCGCCGCGCCCAGCGCGTTCAGCATGGCGCGGTCGCGGTAGAGCAGCCGCGTGCCGAGATAAACAGCACACATCAGGGTCGCGCGCCAGACCGGCGCCCCCACTTCCGTGATCAAGGCATACGCCACGCAGAAGGCCACCGTCAGAACAGTGCAGGGGATATCGCCCAGGCGTAGCCGTTGCAGCGTCCAGAAGACGACGAAGGCCAGAATGCTGACATTCATTCCCGAGACGACGAGCACGTGGTAGGTGCCCGAGCGCTGGAAATCGGTGCGCGTATCGCGATCGATGAAAGACTCTTCCCCGATGACCATGGCGTCAATCAGCGCGGCCTCGCGGGCGGGCCAGAGTTGATGCACTTTGGCGATCACGCCGCGATGCAAGCGACCGCGCCAGAAGTTCACTCTGCTGCCCGAGAATCCTTGTAGCACCTCGACGTCCTCCAGCTTCGCCGCGCCCAGCGCTACAATGCCGCGGTCCCGAAGATAGCCTTCATAGTCGAATGTGCCGGGATTGCGAAAATTGCGGGGCAGCCTGAGCTTTGCCAGCACCTGCAGCCGCTCGCCATACTCGAAGGTGCGCTGGGAACTCTTTGATGACTCTGGGGAAGCGCTCGCTGGCCGGCCTTCATTGCTGACGCCTTTGGAATAAATGTTCAGCTTAATTCGGCAATGAATGGGGACCGTGAGTCCGGTCTGGGTTGTGATCTGCTCCGACTCCACCTCGAGCGCCTGCCTGATCTCTCCCAAACCGGCGGGTTGCACGCGCCCCTCGGTGATAACGTGCGCAGTGATCCACAGGGGCTGCCCGTTGATGTAGGGGAGAATGCTCGTATCGATGGGTGACCGGGCATCGCGGCCTTGCACGTGTAGCGCGCCCAGAAAGAAGAAAACGCCCAGAGCAAGAATCCAGCCCAGGCCGGCCCGGCGCGAGACAAAATACATGGCTGCCATCGCAAACAGAAAGCTGGCAAGGGCCCACCACAACGCAGGACGCCACAAGTAGACGCCTGCCAGTATTCCTGAGCTGTGTACCAAGGCAGCCCAGAGCATGGGTTGACGAGGCGCTTTGAGGCGGAACGAAGAAGGACCAGCGGCACGAGGAGGCGTAGTCATGACGCCCGCCGTGGGATCAACTGAAGCTCAGCTACGGGCGGTTCAGCGAACCAGCTGAACCACGCTTTCCAGATGATAGGTTTGCGGGAACAGGTCCACCAGATGGAGTTGCTCGATCGAGTAGGCAGCTGCGAGAAAGAGCACAAGATCGCGCGCCAGTGTGGCAGGATCGCAGGAAATATAGGTGATCCGTGGCGCGCCCAGCTTAGCCAGTCGTCGCGCCACGGTTTCACCCAAGCCATTTCGGGGCGGGTCCACCACCGCAAGGTCGGGCTGATATGAAGTATGAGGGAGGACTGCGCCCGTCCCAACTCGCCCCGAATCTTCCAGACGGGCCAGGTATTGTTCCGTCGTGGCCTGGACCGCCTCTCCATTCGAGGGCTGATTGTAGGAAAGATCGGCTGAGGAAAGCTGTGACGGCTCAACAGAAACGATGTGATGAAAGTCACAGGCCAGGGCTGTGGAAAACAAGCCGACTCCGGCGTAGAGGTCGAGCGCCAGCTGGCCCGACCGGCCCCGGGTCACGATCTTGACCAATTCGTCAATGAGATAACGGTTGGTTTGGAAAAACGAACCGGCGCTGACGCGGTAGGCGGCCTTTTCCGTCCGGTACATGATGTGGGTTGCGCCTATAGAAATCAGTTTCTCTGGTGCTGCCCCCGGCTTGCTGTTGCGAAATGCCGTTATGCCCGCGATCTCAGGCAAGGCGGCGCAAAAATCTTCCGCCCAGGCACGAATCTTTGATCGATGCGCCTCACTGTTGCAGCCGACTTCTACAAGCATTTGAGTGTCGTCGGCATTGGCGAAAAATTCGACTTCGCGCACTCCCTCTGGCACCTTGGCGGCTCGGCCGTTGTCCCACAAAGCCGTAATGCCGCGATTGATCAGCGGCGAACTGATAGGACACTCCTCCACCGCTACGAGATCGTGGGAAGCCAGCTTGAGATATCCCGCCGTGAACGAGGGACTGACTCGCACCTGCAGCCGGGACCGATTGCGATAGTGGAACGGGGGCGATGGGTGAACCTCAATCGCGCGCTCGAAATCGATCTTGGCGGTGCGCCGGAGCGTTTCGCGCAAGATGGTCTCCTTGATCTCAAGCTGCTGCTCATAGGTCGCGTGCTGGTAGTGGCATCCTCCGCATGCGCCGAAATACGGACACACAGGTGGAATGCGGTGAGGCGAGGGATGAGTGATCGCGTCCGCTTTCGCGCGCACGAATCCGGGCTTCCGCTCGGTAAGACTAGCCTCGATGGTCTCGCCGGGAAGAACGAAAGGAATAAAGACGGCCTTCCCGCGTCCCCCTTCGTCGGCGGGAAGGCGGGCGAGACCATCGCCGCCATAAACCATTTTTTCTACAGTCAGGAGCAAGAAGGGATTCTAAATCACAGGTCAGACCGCTCTTCCGGCAGCCGCGCCAGAAGCCCAAGCCCATTGGAAATTGAATCCGCCCAGATGGCCGGTCACGTCTACGACTTCGCCGATGAAGAAAAGCCCGGGGACCTTGCGGCTTTCCATGGTTTTCGCCGACAGTTCATCGGTGTCGACCCCTCCAGCGGTAACTTCAGCTTTCTCGAAGCCTTCAGTTCCAGCGGGGAGGATTTCCCAGCCATGGATGCGCGTTTCGAACTCCGCCAAGGCAGCATTGATCCACGACGACGGTGCATGCAGATCAAGCCAGCGGTCGGCGAAGCGGTTGGGCAGGAACTTCCGCAACTCGGTTCGTAAGGTGCTTATGTTTCGCGGCAACTTCGGATCACGAAAAGCGGCGATGACCTCACGTTCCGGCGCGAGATCGATGCGAAGGGGGCGCGACTGCTCCCAATAGGAAGAAATCTGGAGAATGGCGGGACCACTCAATCCCTGATGCGTGATGAGCATCTTCTCCCGGAATTTTGTTCGATCCGCCGTGGCGATTACCTCGGTCGAGACCCCAGCCAAATCGCAATAGCGGGAACGGTCTTGCACCGAAAATACAAACGGAACGAGCGCGGGCTTGGGCTCGCGAATTTTAAGTCCGAACTGCCTTGCCAGATCGTATCCGAATGCGGTAGCTCCGATCTTGGGAATGGAGAGACCGCCGGTTGCTACCACGAGCGCCGGCGAACGAAACTCTGCATTGTCCGTGCGCACGACAAACTCGGTCGTGTGGGTTGCCTCCTCGATCCTTGCGCTCAAGAATAACTTCACGCCGGCCTGCCGGCACTCCTCTTCGAGCATGTGCAGGATGTCGTGCGCGGAGCGGTCACAGAACAATTGTCCCAGCGTCTTCTCGTGATACGGAATCCGATACTTTTCCACCAGCGCAATAAAATCGGCCGGTGTGTACCGTCCCAGCGCTGACTTGGCGAAATGCGGATTGGCGGAAAGAAAGTTCTCGGGCTGGCAATGAATGTTGGTGAAATTGCATCGGCCGCCTCCGGAGATCAGGATCTTTTTTCCGAGACGGT
>Ga0307478_10004436_pt1 | contig 10017 bp, 9 predicted proteins | sample atmos_gasesECM4C_2_FD_203713 | JGI IMG/M metagenome (GOLD analysis project Ga0307478, IMG submission 203713) | Hardwood forest soil microbial communities from Morgan-Monroe State Forest, Indiana, United States - atmos_gasesECM4C_05 | ecosystem: Environmental > Terrestrial > Soil > Temperate...
CGTGAAAGCGGTGCTGGCGATGATGGGCAGAATCGAAGAAAACTATCGCTTGCCGCTTTTGCCCATGCGGCGCGATACCCGATCGAAGCTGCAGAAAATTGTGATAGAGGTAGGGCTGATCACGAAGCCGGCCGCACCCTCCGCAGAGGCAGCGCAATTCTACATTTATGAAAACTGGGCCGCTGGGCCACATAAGATCGTGCTGCACCGCGGATCGTGCGGGCAATGCAACCAGGGCAAGGGCCGTCCCGCAGGGCATGACGCCAATCACGCGCGTTGGCACGGACCTTACTCGACGCTGGTCCAAGGGCGCGAGGCCGCACATGGCATGACCGGAATACTTATCCGCAGTGAGTGCAAGTGCGTGTGAAGGCCTGACAGGAATCAGAGCATGAAAAGCTTCGCGTTATTCGCCCTCTCTATTGCCCTCTTCTCCAGTGCTTTCGCCGGAGTCGAGACGGTCGAAATCGGCAAGATTCAGATTGCAAGAGCGCTAACCGGGACGATCGTGGACCCCAGTGACTCGGTGTTGCCGGGAGTTCAGGTCCTCGAAGTGTCCTCGGACTGGAAAACCGTCCTCCGCACTACAACGACCGATGGCAGTGGAAACTGGCTTCTAGCACCAGTGCCCAAGCAACAAATCTATTACCTTCGCTTCATCGCTAATGGCTTCAACCCATTACAGGTCCGCGTTGAGCTGAATCCTAGAAAAGGAAAGGACCTCAGATTTAAGTTGCCCATTGCGGCATAGCCCCGGGGGGACCGTTACTTGAGAGCTCAGCATCGGAACCAATCTCGTCCAAGCACAAGATAGAATCCCGTATACTTTCCCCCGGATGCAATCGCTGAAATCTTCCATCGAGCGTCTCGCCGCGCTGGGCGAAGTCGAGCGCAATCCCGAGGCGCGGCCGACGTTTCTCGAGTTCCGGGACGCGCTCACGCAGGGCAAAATACGTGCCGCCGAGAAGATCCCGAACCAAAAAGGTGAAGCCCGCTGGACCGTCAACGCCTGGGTGAAGCATGGCATTCTGCTTGGGTTTCGCCTGGGGGAACTGTCTGAGACGAGCTGCGCGGCCCTAACCTTCGTGGATAAGGACACCTTCCCTGCCCGGCAGTTTTCTGTTGCCGATCGTGTGCGTATTGTTCCCGGCGGCTCCTCGGTGCGGGCGGGTGCTTATGTGGCGCCCTCAGTGATTTGCATGCCGCCGATGTTTATCAACGTGGGCGCCTACGTGGATGAAGGAACGATGATCGATTCCCACGCGCTTGTAGGGTCGTGCGCGCAGATCGGCAAGCGCGTACATCTGAGCGCTGCGGCGCAGATCGGCGGCGTCCTCGAACCGGTCAACGCCGCGCCTGTGATCATTGAAGACGATGTGCTGGTCGGCGGCAACTGCGGGGTGTATGAAGGCACGCTGGTGCGGGCGCGCGCCGTACTGGGCGCAGGAACGATTTTGACCCGCTCGACGCCGCTCTACGACCTTGTGCGCAACGAAGTTTACCGGGCCACGCCTGAAGCGCCACTTGAAGTTCCCGAAGGCGCCGTGGTTGTGCCGGGATCCCGCGCGGTAACGAAGGGTACCGCCGTAGATTTGGGAATCTCTTTATATACCCCGGTGATCGTGAAATATCGCGATGAGAAGACTGAAGGTGGGGTCGAGCTGGAAGATTGGTTGCGCTAACACTCGCTCTGCGTTATTCAATGTTCACCGCGAGCATGCCAGCAACGCCGGGAGACACCCGAATCTGATCCAGCCTCTGGATCACCGCATCGGCCTCACTCAGCGCAGACGCAGGATAGGTGCTGGTCAACGCAATCGCTTTCATCCCCGCAGCATGCGCAGACTGGATGCCGGCGGGCGCGTCTTCGATCACCAGGCACTCTGCCGGATTCACTCCCAATAGCTCTGCACCCTTCAAATATGGCTCGGGATCGGGCTTTCCGCGCCCTACGTCATCCGCAGTGATCATGATTTTCGGAGCTGGTATGCCAGCCAGCCGCAGCCGCGCAACCGCCAGATGCCGCGTTCCCGACGTGACCACGCCCCAGCGGCTGTGAGGAATTGAGCGGGCAAGATCGATGGCCCCGGGCATGACGGCAACACCGTCATAGTCTCCCGCCTCGCGGCTTTCCAGCTTGCGCAATTCCTTTTCTGCGTCCAGATGAGGAGCGACTTTGCGAATCACTTCGATGGCCCGCACGCCATGAGCAACGGCAACTGCTTTCTCTTCGTCAATTCCCTGCTCGCGCGACCAGATGCGCCATTGCCGCTCCACCGAGTGGGTGGAATCGACAAGCACTCCGTCGAGATCGAAGAGGATTGCGGCGCAACTGAACTTGGTCATTCTTTTTTTTATCACAAAGACGGGCGGCTAGCGTGCCGGTGCCGGGAGAACTTCAGGCGGCTGTGGCGACAAAGGTATCGGCTGGGCTTGCTGCCGAAGTTGCAGATGACGCTGGCGGAAGTGGGCCTTGGCACGCTCACCCCAGGCGCGCACGAACCAGTAGTTGAGGCCCGCGCCGAGGGCGGAGCTCACGAGTGGAATCATGCGTCCCGCCCACTTCTCCACCACCTCAGCGCTGGCCCGCGCCGCGATGCGCTGAATCACGCGCGGAACGAACTTGTTGACCACTTCTTTCTCGAGCAGTTCACGGCTGATGTCGACCCCGGCCGCGCTGGCGGCAGCGATCCAGAGTTCGGCGATTTCATGGTCGGTGTTGAACTGAAATCCGTAGACCAGACTCAGCTTCTGGATGGTGCGCATGGTGATGGCCGACAAAATGCCGAGATCGGGAAAGATGGTGATCAAGCCGCCGAGGCCAAAGCCCGCCCCCTCAAGCGCCGCAAGTTTCATGCCGCTGCGAATCACTTCGTCGGCCACAACGTCGAGTTCGCCCATATCAAGCGAATACACACCGTGATAACCGCTGATCGGCAGCCTATACGCGGAGCGCAGTTGCACTAGAAACCTTGCGGGATCAACCTGCACGGTGGAGTAAGCGCGTGTCAATCCCTTGACAAGGGTCTTCTCGACATTGCGGCGAAGCCAGGATTTAGATTCAGCGTCGGCCATTACCTCAACCTTAGCTCAGTGCGACGCCAAAGGCCAGCGCGAAGAGCGGTCTCAGTCGCTCGACGTTGGCTACTGGCCACTCCTGCGTGTGCTAGCATCATCAATATCTAATGCCAACTGGAAAATTGCAGGTTGTTCCCCTCGGAGGGCTCGGCGAGTTCGGTATGAACTGCATGGCCGTGCGTTGGGGGGATGACATTATTGTGATCGATGCGGGACTCATGTTTCCCGAGGTTGAGTTGCTCGGCGTCGACATTGTGGTTCCCGATATTTCCTACCTGATCGAGAATCGGCAGCGAGTTCGCGGGATCATTCTCACCCACGGCCACGAAGATCACATCGGCGCGCTGCCCTGGATTCTCTCCGAACTCAATGTGCCGGTGTGGGGCACGGAATTCACGCTAGCCTATGTGGAAGACAAACTCGACGAGCACGGACTGCTCGACGATGCCGACCTGCGCGAGATTCAGGCCGGCGAAAGGTTCAAAGTCGGTGCGTTCACTATCCATCCCATTCGGGTGACGCACAGCCTGGTGGATTGCGTTGCGCTCGCAATTCACACTCCACTGGGCGTGATCATTCATACCGGTGATTTCAAAGTTGATCCCACGCCCACGGACAATCATTTGTTCGATCTGCACGCCTTCGCCGAATACGGCCAGCAGGGTGTCCTGGCGCTGTTTCAGGATTCGACCAACGTTGAGCGAAAAGGCTACACGCCGAGCGAGCGCGCGGTGCGGCGCAAGTTTGACGAGGTTTTCGCTCACACTCAACGTCGGCTCTTCATTTCGTGCTTCTCTTCTTCCATTCATCGCATTCGGCTGGCCGTGGAACTGGCTCATCAGCACGGGCGTAAAGTGGCATTCATCGGCCGCTCCATGAACAACTCCGCCGAAATCGCCGAAGATCTCGGCTATCTGGAGATTCCTGAAGGGCTCGTAATAAATCCCGGCGAGATGAAAAACTTTCCACCGGAAAAAGTCTGCGTCATGATCAGCGGAACCCAGGGCGAGCCGATGTCCGCACTATCGCGCGCAGCCGTCGATAATCATAAGCACGCGAAGATCGAGAAGGGCGACACGGTCGTGCTCTCCTCGCGCATCATCCCCGGTAATGAGAAGACGATTTATCGCATGATCGACCACCTGTTTCGCCGCGAAGCCTACGTCATTTACGAAGATGGCACTTCGCCCCCGATCCATGTCAGCGGGCACGCCAGTCAGGAAGAACTGAAACTGATCATCAACCTGGTCAAGCCAAAATATTTCATTCCCATCCACGGCGAGTACCGGCAACTGAAGCTGCACGCCGAAATGGCGGGCGCCATGCACAGCTCGGTGGGCAAGGTGATTCTGATTGAGAGCGGCGACGTTCTCGAATTCGACGAGCACAACGCGCACAAGGCCGGACGCGTCAATGTGGGTCGCGTCTGCATCGATTCGGGGTCGCGGACGGATGTAGTCGAGGATTTGATTATTAAAGACCGCCGGCACTTGAGCGAAGATGGCATCGTGCTGCCCATCATCGCCATCAACAAGCTCTCAGGCCGTGTGGAAACCGCGCCGGAGATCGTGACGCGGGGCTTCAATCCCGGCGAAGACGGCTTGCTGGACGGAGCCAAGCGCATTGTCGAAGATACGCTGGCACACTCCAGCGAAGAAGAGAAAGCCGATTACGGCGTGATCAAAGAAAAGATCCGCGCCGACTTGAAGCGCTACATTTCCAAGCAGACCCAGAAACGGCCGCTGATCATGCCGGTGATTTTGGAGATCTGAAAAAGCCGCTGATGGTCACCCTCGAAAACATCCGCTCTGCCCAAGCCCGCCTAAACGGCATCACCGTTCACACACCCTTGATCGAATTCAATCATCGTGAATCCGACAAGCGGCGCCTGTTCCTCAAGCCCGAAAACCAGCAGCCCATCGGCGCTTTCAAACTTCGCGGGGCTTACAACAAGATCGCATCCCTGTCGGAAAAAGACCGCAGGCGTGGAGTGATCACATACTCCAGCGGCAACCACGCGCAGGGCGTGGCCTATGCGGCGCGCGCGCTGGGCGTGAAGGCCGTCATCGTCATGCCGCAGAACGCTCCAGCGATCAAACGCGAAGCCACAGCGGCGCTGGGAGCGGAGATCGTCTTCGTGGGCCCGGGCAGTTCCGAGCGTCAGCTCAAGGCTGAAGAACTGGCCGCGCAGCATGGCTATGTAATCGTGCCTCCTTACAACGACGAGCAGATCATCGCCGGTCAAGGCACGATGGGACTGGAGATTCTCGAAGACCTGCCCGAGGTCGAAATGGTTCTTGCTCCGGTCGGCGGCGGCGGAATGCTCAGCGGCGTGGCGACAGCGATTAAATTAAGCAAGCCGTCGGCCAAGGTAATCGGCGTGGAGCCAGAGCTGGCGAGCGACGCGCGGGCCAGCTTTCGTGGTGGAAAAATCGTTCAGTTCCCTGCTGAACAGGTTTCGTCCACGATCGCCGACGGATTGCGCACGCAAAGCATCGGCCCCATCAACTTCGAGCACATCCGCCGCTACGTCGATGACATCGTCGCGGTAAGCGAAGACGAGATTATCGAGGCAGTCCGTCTTCTGGCTGCCAATCCCAACACCCTTGCCGAACCCAGCGGAGCGGTGGCCATGGCCGCGTTCCTGTTCCACCGCGATGAGCTTCCGGCTACGAAGCTGAACGTCGCCATTATCAGCGGTGGCAACATCGACCCTAAAATGTTGGAAGAGTTCCGCCGCCGTTAGGACGCGGGAAGGCCTGCCAGATTATTTTCTCCGTCCGGCTACCGCCCAGCGCCGAATCGCGACTGCCGACCACACGGCCTCGACCAATCCGAATGGCCAGGCTCCCTGCAGAAATCCGTAGACGGAGCCGAGCGCGCACGCTCCGGCGAAAGCCAGAATGAACCACCGACTCCTTGCTTCCAGCGCATAGCACACGAGCATCGCTGTTACCGCGAACAGGCCGAATATTGATAAAGGTGTCATCGGAGCAGCGCGCGACCAGCCAGCAATCCTATCAAGTTTTTCTTGCGCTCGAATCGGCTGAGGGTAACAGGTCTGTATTCGGCATCGAGAAACTTCGATGGCGGCGTGACCCCGGAAGGAGAAAGGCGCTAACATGTTCGTAGTTTCCGAAATTTTATGAAACCACGATTTACGGTATTCAAGATTGCCGCAGTTCTTGCTGTCTGCGCCTCGTTCGCCTGGGCTGACGCCCTGCGGGGAACGCTGGTAAGCGAAGAAGCCATCCGCGTCGCTCCAGACACCGCCGCCGCCAAGCTCGCAGAGGTAGGGCCAGGGCGCGAGTTGGTCGTTATCGACACCAGCCGCGGCTGGGTTCATGTGGAAGCAATCCTCCGCCAGCCTAGCCATGCCGAGGGCGCGACTGAGGATGAAGAGGAGGGCAAGACGATTACCGGCTGGGTTCCGGCAAGGGCTGTAATCACCAGCACGACGCAGGACGGCGACCGCATTATCTTTGGCGAAGCCGCGGACTCCGAGGATGCGGCCAGCAGCCGCCGCGGCCGTCGCGATGCCGCGCAGGACGCGATGCAGCTTTATTATCGTGTCTATGATTTGATGCCGACCTCGCCCCTGGCCGCGGAAGCACTGTACCGGGCGGCTGATATTCGCTGGCAAGTAGAGCGATCGGACGTAATGACTCGCCCCTCCGCGCGGGAACGGCAAGCTTATATGCGCGGTCAGATGAACGAAGAGTGGATGAAGCTCGTGATCAAGAAATACCCCGGCACGAAGTTCGCTGACCTGGCCGCTTTTCGATTGATAGAAAACAAACTGTGCGGCGAGTGGGAAGGTTTGGCGAAGTGTCCTGATAAAGAGGCCGACCTTTACGAAAACTACGCCAAGGAACATCCCCAGTCTCCGGCCGCACCAGAGGCCTTGTACGACGCCGCCTGGCGCCGGTCCGCACTGATAGAGATTTACAAGACAGAGCCCAACCAGAAGAAGTCTGCTGAATCCAAAGATCGCGCTCTGGCGCTGGCACAGAAAGTCGTCAGCCAGTATGGGCAAAGCGATTGGGCCTTGCGTACCGAGCGGCTGATCTTCTACATTCAGCAAGGCATTCCAACCTACGGAAATACGGCGGACTAAATTTGCCTATTTATCAAGCTGTGGTTCTTGCCATCATTCAAGGACTGGCGGAATTCATTCCCGTTTCCAGCTCTGGACATCTCATTATTGTGCGGCGTCTGCTCGGCTGGAACGAGCTTTCTCCCGCTCATGAACTCACCTTCGACGTGGCGTTGCACTTCGGCACCCTGCTCTCCGTCCTCTTCTACTTCCGCCGCACGTGGTTTCAGATTATCCGCGCGGCGCTGGGAGGTAAGATCGTCCGCTTCTCCGAAGCTGGCGGGGCAGACGAAAACCTGACTCTGCAGGAGCGTAAGGATGAACGCATGCTTCTGTGGTTTCTGGCTGTGGCGACGATTCCGGGAGCCATTGCGGGCAAGCTGCTCGAGCATTCCGCGGAAGATTACTTCCGCGAACACATTGTCCTGATTGCGGCCGCATTGATCATCGTTGCGCTTCTCATGTGGCTGGCAGAGAAAGTCGGCAAACGGGAGAAACCTCTGACGCGCATCTCTTTCGCAGACTCGCTGGTCGTCGGCGTGGCGCAGTCCTTTGCCTTGCTCCCGGGCGTTTCGCGATCCGGTTCAACCATCACTGCGGGATTATTTCGCAACATGACCCGCGAAGCCGCGGTTCGCTTCAGCTTTCTGCTCTCTACTCCGCTCATCGCCGGCGCCGCGTTGCTGAAGGCGTACGAGGTTCACAAGGAGGGCCTGCCTGATGGGATGCAGGCACCTTTTATCGTTGGTATTGTTGTTTCCGCGATCGTGGGCTACGCCACCATCGCCTGGCTCATTCGCTACCTGCAGTCCAACACTCTGCGGGTGTTTATCGTCTATCGGATCGTGGTTGGCGTCGTCGTGATCGCCCTGGCGTATGCTTGGCATCTTCAGTAGGCACGTCGCGCAGACGCGCTGGTCTTTATCGGGAATCGGGATCGGGGAATCGGGAAAAGAGCTAAGGCAACACCTTCACTCCCATGACTGGCTCGGGCAAAGCGGAAGGCATGTTCTTGGCGCCGGCCACTGGTAGCGCCATGTTTCAAGCTTTCTGCCGCGGGTTTTTCTTCTGTTACTGCCCGCTGACAGTCGAAGGGCGCGAGCACCTTCCGGCTTCTCCATTCATCATCTGCAGCAATCACACCAGCCATATCGACAGCGCAGTTCTGATGACTGCTTCAGGACGGCCTTTTTCGACTTTCGCACTGCTGGGTGCGAGTGATTATTTCTTTGACTCCAAGAGGGTGAGGTTCGTAGTCTCTCGATTCATGAACGTCATCCCCATCGATCGCCAGGCTCAGGCCAAATCACTGCAGCGGAGTCTGGCAATGTGTGATGATTTTTTGCAGCGAACCCACGGCAATTTAATCCTCTATCCTGAGGGCACACGCTCAAGTAGCGGCGAAATGCAGGCCTTCAAGAAGGGTGCAGGCCTGTTTGCTGTAGCTCTTGGCGTACCCGTCGTGCCCGCCTACATCGAGGGTGCTCACAAGATTCTGGCAAAAGGACAAAACGTTCCGCGGCTGGGAGCCGCCACCGTGCGCTTCGGGGAGCCGGTCAGGTTCCAATCGAATTCGTCCGATCCTCTGCACGAGCGCGAGGTTCGAAAGGCAGCGGTCGAATTGCTTGAACAGCGAATTCGCGGGCTCAGCCGGAAACCTCCGGCCGGAGGCTTCGCCGGTCTGCCGGCTGTGGAACAGCAGGCTACGATTTCTGCCTCGGCCGTAGCGCATGAGGTCCCAGAATACAAAGAGTCAAGAGCTCAGTAGCTGGTAGTGTGAACACGATATGTACGCAGCCAAGCACATGAAGTGGTGGGGATGGGGAGATGAAGAGGTCGGCTTCGACTCTCTTGCGCATCCTGGGTTGTGGCCCTATGCCAAAGAGGTGCTTGATGTGGAAAGTGACGAAGTGGATGTGCCGCATGTGCCGCTCGAGGCTGTGCGCTTGCGCGATGCGATTCGGCATGACGGGTTCACGACTGAACTGCGGCGAGGGATGCGTGACGATCAGATCTGTGACAGCCGCCGTGAACGCGTGATCCACGCCTATGGCAAGGGTTTTCGTGACTTGTTTCGCATGCGGCGGGGATTGGCTGACGGTGCTCCTGACCTGGTGCTTTATCCGGAGAACGAGCCCGATGTGCTGAGGACGTTGCGAGCTGCAGCGCGACACGATGTTGTGATTATTTCATTTGGCGGCGGCTCGAATATCGCCGGCTGTTTGGAGCGAAGCGAGAGCCGGCGCATGGTGGTGTCGCTTGATATGAGACGCATGCGACGCGTGCTCGAAGTGGATACAGAATCCTTTACCGCGCGCATCGAAGCCGGCGCCTTTGGCCCTGATCTCGAGGAGCAGTTGAACGCCAATGGCCTGACGCTCGGCCACTTTCCCGATTCCTTCCTGCATTCCACGCTCGGCGGCTGGATCGCCACACGCTCGGCGGGAATGCAGAGCGACAAATACGGCAAGATCGAGGATATGGTGATTGCGCTGCGCATGGTCACTCCAGTCGGTGTGCTTGCTACGCGTACTGTGCCCAAGTCCTCAAACGGCATCGATGTCAATCATCTGTGCATCGGCAGCGAGGGAACGCTGGGAGTGATTACGGAGGCCACCATGCGAGTTCATCCCCGTCCCGAGTCGCGTCGCACTCACGGCTATTTGTTTCCTGAATTCGAGGCTGGCATCGAAGCTATGCACGAATGTGTGCGAAAAGAGTGCGTGCCTTCGATGTTGCGCCTCAGCGACCCGGACAAGACAGCGCTGTCGCTGGCCTTCAAGCCGCCTTCGTCGCGGCTCTCGCAAGCTGCGACCAAAATCATGAAAAGTTACCTCAGGGCA
>Ga0307478_10004437_pt1 | contig 10016 bp, 8 predicted proteins | sample atmos_gasesECM4C_2_FD_203713 | JGI IMG/M metagenome (GOLD analysis project Ga0307478, IMG submission 203713) | Hardwood forest soil microbial communities from Morgan-Monroe State Forest, Indiana, United States - atmos_gasesECM4C_05 | ecosystem: Environmental > Terrestrial > Soil > Temperate...
CAGGGGAGGGTCTTGTGGTGCGTTGGGATTCGACGGATTCTGCGTCTGGCCGGGGGCTGGATTGTTGCCTTGGGTAGAAGGCGAATTGGGATTGACGGTGCCGGGAGTAACAGCACCTGGCACCTGGCCTGGCACCTGCCCGGGGAAGGTGCCTATTCCCGTTTTCTGCCCGGTGATCGTATCCAGCGTGGGATCCCAGACAAATTCAAACTGCCTGTAGTTCGTGGCTTTGTCGTACCACCGGATAGATTCCTTATTGACCTTGCTTCCCACGCCGATGATGTTTCCGCCCACAACTGTCTTAGGCTCATCTGTCGAGGCAATATCGTGGGCCAAGCCCGTTTGATCGTTGGAGCCCTGAGTGGAACCACTCGAGTTGCCGCTCGAATCTGAAGTCTGCCCGCAACCAGCGGGCGTCGTCCCTATCGGCGTCCCAAAATTGCTGCCGGAGGAATTGAAGGAAGTGGAGAAGGAAGAGCCACCAAAAGACGAAGACGACTGCGCGCCGGAATTTGGGCTACTGCCGAAACTGGAAGAGGCTCCGGCGGGCGCCGCACCTCCAAGGCCCGCAACACCAGGCTGGGCGCCAAAATTGACGCAGCGCAGCTTCAAGCTGCCGATTAGCACGCCACCCGGTCCAAGATAGATCGATCGCCAACTGCCGTCGACCTGATTCATCGGGTCCTTGTAGGCTTGACGCATGAATCGCAGCCCTGACTTGGGCTTGGTCAGGTCGTCCAATTCAGCCGGAAAGCGATGCATTTTCTGGTAGAACAGCCTTATGCCGCGAACGTATTGCTTTCCGCGCCACACCATTTCCTCTTCTCTGTCCCGCCGAATCTCGTTCATGACGGTCGGAGCAGCCGCGGCCATACTCAGGACCAGCAGGGCAAGGAAGAACAGCAGCATCACGAGCGCATACCCTTCCTGCCCTCGTTTCGCTGCCCGTTTTTGTGAAAATCGCTTCATGTTGATGGCGGCATTTCCAGAACGGCAGAATTCCTAAGGCCGGTATTGGTATCCTCGAATTCAATCCGGTCGTTCCCTATATGTATGATGCGGATATGGTTCTGGATGGTGTCGCCCTCGCTGACGATTTTGACTTCATCGCCGTCGAGAAGGAACGCCTGGCGGGATCCGCCGCCGGAAGGGAGAGTGCCGTAGCCGAAAAATTTCATGGAAAGCTGCGGTGGCGGAGGCGGTGGAGGCGGCACGGGGCCGGAATCGAGGTGCGGGGGCTCGACCGGTTTTGGGGGTTCAGCCACCTTGACGGGCACCGCTACGAAAATGTTGCGCCCCGACGGTTTGTATTCCGTGGACTGCGCTCGCCTCAATCGATCGAGGACCACGCTGTAATCCTGCGCGTCGATCGGCTGATACTTGTCTGGTCCGGTTAGGCCCGTCGGGCTGCCGGCTCCCTTGCCAACGAAGAAAAACCAGGTCAGGCCCGCAACGAGTACCAGACCCGCCAGTGTGCCGAGCTCTTTCTGCTGTTTTGTGTACGCCATCAAGCCTTCCGGAAATACGTGCGCACGTGAAGTCCAACCCTCAGCGTGCCCGCGGGCGCCTGCGATGTATTCTGCGACTCCACATCGAGACCATCGACAATGTAGACGTTCTTCGAACGCTGCATATCGTTCAGGAAATGCACAATCCCATTGTAGTCGCCGGTAATGCTGGCTTCTACGGTCACCTCCGAGAGGTCTCGCCCGGAAATTTCCTTTTCCCGAAAATGGACATCATCCTTTACGATGTGCGCGTCGTGCGCGTAGCCGTCCAGTTCCTGGGTGATGATCGAGTAGCCTTTGGACGCCGGGGGCAGCCCAGTTTCGATCTCTTCAAACGCCTTCACGACCTTGGGGATGCGTTCGCGGATTTTGGTGGCGCGGTCGACGTCGGCCTTGATGATTCCGAGTCGAAGATTCCTGGCCGCCAGAACCTGTTGAGGATTCTGTCGGGCCAATGACATCTTGTGATTGAGATACGCAAATGTCGCGTCCGCAATGAGCAGGATCGCCAAGCCGGCGATAATTAGGATTCTCTTGGGCTCAAAGTCGCGCATGGTCAGATCCCCGAATAAACCGCTGAGAATTCGATCGTGAGTGGATCGGCGCCCGCCTGCTTCGGACTTTGTTCGGAGATCAGCACGACCTGTGAGAAAGAACTCGACTCTTCGAAGGCTCTGAGGAGTTTGTCCTTGGCCTCCTGGCCGGTTGCTCCGACAACAAATTTGACCGAAACACTGCCCTTTTCCAACTTGGGCTCGATGCGCAATACATGCACTCCCTCGGGCAGGATATGCTCAAGGTGCATAAACATCTCCGTCCAGTTGAAGCTGCGGGCCTCGATTACCGAGGTGATGAATTTGGCGCGTTCCTGAAGGTGAGCGCCCTCCTGCTGAGCAAAAAACCGGTCGAGATCTTGGCGTTGAGCGCGCAGGCGGGCCACTTCCTGATCGATTTTTTCTGTGCGGGCCCGCAGAGCTGCATCCGCCTTGCGCAGTGTATAGAAGCGCCACCCCAAAAAGAAGAACAGAAAGACGCCCAGGATGCCAACCAGGGTAGCGCCCGCCAAAAAGCGCCGGTGCGATACCAGTGGGTTCGTAGCGAGATTTAATCTTACGTACATAAAACTTTTTCCGTTCCTCCGCTAATCGCGATGGAGCATCCACCCAACCAGGCCGTCCAGTTCGCGGTCCGCAAGTGGACGAGCATCCGCCTTCACAGTGCCCTCCGAGACCGCCGCGCTCAACAGCGACAGCACCGGGCACTTGAACTCAGCCTCGAGAGGTCCGACGAAATTCGGCAGCCGATCCCGAAGCCCGGCAACGCGTACGGCCTGGATGCCTTCCTGCCACGTATCCTGGTAATACGCCGCGAGCGGATAAACCTCTTCGAGCAACATCTGCGGAGTGACTTGCTCCGCATGAGCTGGCAATTCCGTGCAGCGATAGCCGGCCAAAGCACCTTCGCGAACGATGGCAGTGGTCAGGGATGTGCCCGACACACGAGCGAGTAGCGTCGGTTTGTGGTCATCGAGCAGGCTTATGGCCGCAAGGATGGAGCTGAGTACAACCCCGGGCCGAACCTCCAACCCCTCGAGCTGCGACTCGTATTCCTTGATGATGCGCAGGCGGGCAATCGCCGTAACGATGTCAGCGCCTTCTCCGCGAGGTGCCTGGCGCATGTAGGAGAGAAGCGTTTCGTCAACTTCGAACGGCACGCTCTTCTTGAGCTTCCAACGAAGCATCGGAATGGCTTCCTGATTGGCCCTTGGGAAATCGTCAAAGTGCTGGACAAAAACACGAATGACCGGATCGGGTAGAAGCAGTGCCGCATCTTCGTTTTTGACTTCGAGCGCTTCGCAGACACGACCGATGGCGGTTTTGACCGCCGAGGGGTTGGCAATGTTCGATTCAATCGCCGACGGGACCACAGCGCCCTTTGGCAGGTCCTCGGCAAAATACCCGGCTACCGCCCCGGTTCTCAAATACCGCGCGGCTGCAACCTGATCGCTGGAAATCTCAATGGCAATCAGCGGATGCGGAGTCGCGTCCAGCCAGTGAGTGAACCGCCGGACAAGGTCAAACCGTGAGGGGCTCGCCCGCTGTGTCGCTATATTACTCAACGAAAGTCACCTTATTCACTTCCCTGAGGGTGGTAAGTCCCGCCTGCACCTTGGTAAGAGCGCTTTGCCGCAAGGTGATCATGCCTTCTTCAACTGCGGCTCGCTTGATTTCCGAAGTCGGCCTGCGATCCACGATCATTTCACGGATGTGGTCAGAAAGGTCCAGAAGTTCACAGATCGCCGTGCGGCCGTGAAAACCTGTTCCAGAGCATTCGAGGCAACCGGCGCCCTCGGCAAAATCGTAACCGGCGCAGCTCGCGGGATCGATTCCGGAATCGCGAAGTTCCGTTTCTGTATGCTTCTTCGGACGCTTGCAGTTGGGGCAAATCACGCGCACGAGACGCTGGGCAAGGATGCAGTTCAGCGCCGAGACGAAATTGTAAGGTTCGACGCCCATATTGATGAAGCGGCCGATCACGTCGGTCACGTTGTTGGCGTGGACGGTCGTAAAGACGAGGTGGCCGGTCAGCGCAGACTGAATGGCGATTTGGGCTGTTTCCTGGTCGCGGATTTCTCCGACCATGATTTTGTCCGGGTCGTGACGCAAAATGGAGCGCAAACCCCGGGCAAACGTCAGCCCCTTCTTCTCATTGACGGGAATCTGGGTAATGCCGCGGAGTTGGTATTCGACCGGGTCTTCAATGGTTACGATCTTGTCTTCGTCGGATTTAATCTCGTTGATGGCCGCGTACAAGGTGGTGGTCTTGCCGGAACCGGTCGGGCCGGTGACCAGCACCATCCCGTAAGGCTCACGGATGTAGCGGCGGAACCGTCGGGTTTCAGCGTCAGAATAGCCGACCACATCTAGAGTCAACTTTTGAAATTTTTCCGAGAGCGTCTCCTTGTCGAGCACGCGGAGCACGGCATCCTCTCCGTGGCTCGCGGGCATGATCGAAACGCGCAAATCGATGAAGCGGCCCTTATACTTCACGCGAAACCGGCCATCCTGGGGAACACGGCGCTCGGCGATATCCAGGTCGCTGAGCACCTTGATGCGCGAGATGACCGTCGAATGCCATTCCTTCGCGATGGGCTGCATGGCGTGCTGCAGGACGCCATCAATACGGTATTTAACGGCCACCTCGGAATCACGAGCCTCGATGTGAATGTCGCTTGCGCGCCGCTCGAGCGCCGTAAAGATGACGGTTTCCACCAGGCGCACCACCGGACTAACCGTCGTATCGCGGGTAAGACGGTCACCCGAGATTGTCTCTTCGCTCTCTTCCTCTTCCTTGGAGACTTGCAGAGTGAAAGCCTCGGTCGCCTGCTCGAGGACGCGCTGCGACTGCTCCGTGCGCTTGAGCAGATCGCTGATCTGCCGCGGCGTGGCCACCCGGATAGAAAGTTTCTTGGCGAGAAGGAGAGGGAGTTCGTCACTCAACATCACCTGGCCCGGGTCGGCCACGGCAATAACGAGAGTGTTGTTATGAACCAGCAAGGGAACAAAGTTGAAGCGAAACATCAAGTCCGCCGGGATGGTGCGAAACAAGTCCGGGTCGATGCGCTGCTCCATCAGATCGACGAACCCGCAACGATAGCGTTCAGCGAGCCGCCGCGCCTGTTCGCGCTCCTGGTTGGGGTCGGGTGCACCCGCGGCCGGAAGGCCCTGGTTGTGCAGATTTGAGTCCGGTGTGACCATAAAGAGTGCCCATCCTTTAGTGTCCCGTGCCCGCCATGGAGAACGAGAAAATCGGCAAATACAGTGAGATCAAAATACCCGCTACCACTATTCCCATGAATACGAGAATAAGCGGCTCGATTAAGGAAACCATCGCTGCAAACCGCAGGCTGACTTCTTCCTCATAGAACTCTGCAACGCTATTCAGCATGGGAGCCATGGCACCGCTGGATTCTCCTACTTCAATCATGTCGAGAGCCATCTCCGGCATAACGGTGGTGGCCGCGAGTGCTCCGTGGAGCGATTCACCTTCACGGACCATCTGCGTGGCGCGGACAACAGACCCTCGGACAAGTTTGCTGCTGATCGATTCCGTTGCCGTGCTGAGCGCTGCGACTAGCGGCGTGCCGCCAGTCAGCAAGGTCGCAAGCGTCCGGCAAAATTGCGCGACCTGAAATTTCAGAAGGGTCTCACCGAGCACTGGCAGCCGGAACTTGAGCCGATCGAAGGCCACGCCTCCTTCTTCGCTACGCGACCAGAAGAAGATCCCTAAGATCGTTAAGATCACCAGTGCGATGAATCCGAGAATATACGGGCGATAGTCGATGGTGACGGCAATCAGCACCTTTGTTGGCGTCGGCAGCTCTACCCCGAGATCCCTGTATAACGCGCCAAACCTTGGCACCACGAACGTGACGAGATAGGTGACGATAATGCTAGCGACGACAACCAAAAGAGTGGGATACACCAGCGCCGCCAGGATTTTCTTCCTTACGCCCGTGCTGACCCGCTGGTAAGCGATGTAATACTCCAGAACTCCGGAAAGGTTGCCGCTCTTCTCACCCGCGAGAATTGCGGTGGAATAGACTTTCGAGAAAACCTCGGACTCGTCCACGGCTTCGGAAAGGGACTTTCCTTCCCGTACGCGGTCGCGAAGCTGCGTAAGAATGGGGCGAAGCTTCGGGGCGCTCGCGCGAGTGGCTAGCAAATCCAGGGCGCGAAGAATGGGAAGTCCCGCCTTAATCAGGGTGTTGAACTGCTGGTTGAGGATCAGGAAATCATTGCCCCCGATCTTGCGCTGTTTGCGGACGCCGAGCATCCCGCTAACCAGGTTGCTGCGAGCTTCGACCGAGTACACGTAGAGGCCGCGTTCGGCGAGTTTCTGGCGGGCTTCTTCGAGCGTACCCGCAGCTTCAATGTGCGAGAACACCCGCCCATTGGCATCGGCCACTCGACAAACGAATTCTCCCATAAAGACTTAGTTTACCTCATTCGGTGCGAAGCTCAAAAAAGCGTTTCAAAGAGATAACGGGGAATCTGGGCAGTACGAAAGCGTTAGAAGTTCTGTCCCTCCTATTACTTACTGACGCAGCCCAGGCGTCTCCGGTAGCAGCCCTTCTACAATTGCCACACCCTTCGGCGGAACGAACTCGAAGAGGCTTTTGTCCAGTGGCGGATTCCATTCCCAGCCCGTGAACGAAAGCTCCAGTTCCGTTCCAGCCTCTTCCCGCACCACGATCCGCTTCAGTTCCCCTTCCGGCGAAACTTCGAACAAAACAGGCTTATACCGAGTGCCCTTGTCGCCGCCGCTGTTGTAGGGCCCGCCTTCTGCTTGCCCTGAGTCACGAAGGGAGGCGGGCCGCCGCCGATCCGTACCGGATCGTTTGCCGCTATCTTCAGCCCGCAAATCGCACCCGAACACGCTGTCCCCAGATTGCGCTGCAGTGGCTCCCTTCTCCTCCTCGAATCGGGCGCACAGCCGCGAAAGCTTCATGTGCGAGGTCAAGAACGCCAACGGTGTGCGCCAGTCCTCGCTTTGTTTGGTGGGCATTCGCGTAGCGGTTCGGTCAGCAGGCGAATAGAACCAGACAAACTTGCCGTCTACCAGAAACGTGCTTTTTTCCGGTGACTCGTAGTCCCAGCGCATCTTCCCCGGCCGCAAAAAGTACGCCGTGCCTGCCTCTGCACGCACGAATCGCCCGTTTTCCGCGTACCGCTCGAGAAACTTCACCTCCAACGTTCGCGCCGCACCGTATCGCATCTCAAGCCGTTTAGGGATCTCTGCCACGGGATCTTTTGTTTCTTGTGGCAACGGAATTAGCCCCAGGAATTCGAATAGAACCACCCAGACGCCCAGAAAAAGAGTTGCTGACATACCCTGAAGTTTAGCAGGTTGTCGTTACAAGAGGGGCTTTGGGAACATTCATTGACTTTCTGCCTTCTGTGGATGAACCGCTTCGAACAGCACGGAGGTGCGGTCTTCATAAACAACGCGAAAACGTGGGTCGCTTCGCAGCAGCACAACAAGCGGCCACCAATGATTACTGATAATCAAATTGGCGCTCTTTAGTTCGGGGCGATTTTGCCAGCCCATTTCTCCATTCCACAATGGATATGCACGCAAAATCTCGTCTTGCGAGTGGACGTTTGTGCGTCCGTCCATAGAAGCGGGGATTTCCGGCACTGCGTAGATCAGGAACCCGCCCCATGAAAGTTCGTTCAGCAGCGGACCCTGTAGATGATTACGATGGATGTATTCTACCGCGCCTACAGGGTAAGTCTCCGCCACCTGGCGCAGCAATTCCTTTGAAGACAAACCCCACACATTGGCACCTGCGAGCAGACTGACGAACACGGTGGCAGCAACGGCCAGGCGCATTGGCGTACCCAGACACGGGTTCTTTTCTCCAGTGCGGTCCTCTTCGCCACCGGAACTGGCTATGATCACCGCGGATATGATTGCCGTTAACCACACTTCGCGAAGCGAGCGAAATCCCATCCATGCCGACCAAGCGAGCAGCACCCCCCAAGCTGGACGGAAAGGGCGAGATCTCCCTAGCGCAAAGCAGGCCAACATCAGCAGTGACAAGACGGCCCAATCGTTGATGGTGCGGAAATGCATGGCGGAGAACTCCACGATAACCTCATAGATCTTGGTGTCCCTGGCGTACTGAAAGACGTTGCTCCACAGCCTGGGCCCATAGGGATTCACCAGCGTTCCCAAGAACGAGGCGATGCACACGAACCAGAGTTGCCGATGGAAGGCATCCAGCGCAGTCCGTGGCTCGCGGGTGGTCTGGACCAACTTGTCCAGAAAAGGAGCAAGGCAGAACACACCCAGCATAAACAGCCCGGTGACAAACTCAACATGGATATTGGCCCATACGACAAACATTCCCGGCAGAATCCACAGCCATCGCGGATCCCTTTTGCGTTGCGCCGAGACCAGCACATGAAGCTCTAACACGAAGAACAGCACGGAAAACGCCCCGGGACGCGGCGGCATGGTCCACGACATAGCCAGCATGGCAAGACCGCTCAACCCCACCGCCTTCCAAAACCCGGACGCAAGGTTTCGCGTCAGCCCGAAAAGTACGGCCGCCACAGCAACACGCATCAGCGCCTGAAACCAAATGATACCGACCAGGTCAAAATGCCCAACAAGCCAGTATGTGAACATATCGAAAATCCAGCAGTAGTCGACCCAGGGCCTGCCCAGCGTACTCGCAGAGAACGGGTCCACCTTTGGAATCCGATGGTTTTGGACCATCCATTCTCCGGCACGCATGTGCCACCAAATGTCCGGATCGTTTAGCGTCGCGTGCTTGAGATAAAAGAGTGGTAGGGCCGTAAACAGGCATGTCAACCCCAGCCAAATCAGAAGTTGGGATCTGGCGACGACTTGGAGCTTCTGCCTCAAAGAGTGGAGACTGAGAACGGGAGGAAGGACTTCCTCTTGGTTCAGATCAGCTTTCACGAAAAATCCTCTGGCTCTCACCGAAACTCGGTCAATTTGAAGTCGAATTATGTCCAGGTAATCGTGGCATAACCAACTGACAGCCCGACTCGCGCAAAAATACTCTTCTTCAACCTAAATTAACCCGCACGCCATCCGAGGTCAATTTGCACCTCCGTGCGGGTTGTCGTTTCCTCTACCTATCGCGCAGGGGGCCAGTTGAAAAAAATGGTCTCCTCCAAACTTGCGTTCTTTGCCGAAAACCCCTCGCCCGGTTATTCCTTGGACCCACCGAACATATACAAGCCATCAGCCCGACTGTTTCCGGCTCGACTAATTCAGGCAGTTTGCGTCTCGCAACGCCGTGTGTTTCAATTTGAGGCGAAAGAAGTGGGCGCAACCAAAGCAGTCCACATTTTCATAGAGTAAGAGCATTTAGTGCGGTTCCGAATGCTGGTGAATTTGTCGCCCGAGCTTCGATTCTAAGTCTTTGAAAATGAATTACCCGATTCCTCGGCTTGATTTAAGAAACTCGGGAAAATCACGATGTTGGACCCAAGGCTGAAAGTGGCTTGAATCTGACGTTTGTATTAGAATGAAAAGAAATGTGTTGCGCGGTTCCCCGGTCACGTGTGAGTTGCGAACATTTCTAGTGAACTCCTCCCTTCCACAATGATGTCGAGTGCGCGAATCGTGATTAAGCTCGATCGATCAATGAAGACGAAACCACGGTTTCGCTATCGGGAGTTGAGACCTATGGTGCACTCGGGTCTTTCGAGCAATTTCGGACCTTCCCGCGAATATGCCGAAGGCAAATGCCTCATCCCACCTACTTCCCGTTGTCAATTGAAATTATCCTTCCTTGCTTGAGGGGCTAATGACTATAAATCGTCCACGCCTGGCCTGAAAGCTCCGACGCCCCGAAATACGCCACCCGATACCACGTCGGCTGGTCCGGCACATGAAGGGTAGCAGGGCCCGGCGGATCGTAGCCTTCCCCGTGAATGATGTACCAATCCGCTGGAAACGATCCCT
>Ga0307478_10004439_pt1 | contig 10013 bp, 18 predicted proteins | sample atmos_gasesECM4C_2_FD_203713 | JGI IMG/M metagenome (GOLD analysis project Ga0307478, IMG submission 203713) | Hardwood forest soil microbial communities from Morgan-Monroe State Forest, Indiana, United States - atmos_gasesECM4C_05 | ecosystem: Environmental > Terrestrial > Soil > Temperate...
CATTACAATTCGAACGTCACGTGGTCTGCGCGATACGCTCTTCGATGAGTTAGATATGTTGCGCAACGGAGAGAGCGAACCCTTGCGCGCTGCCGCAGTCGCGAAGCTAGCGGTACAAATTATCAATACCGCAATGATCGAAGTGCATCTGCAGCGTACCGATCTATCGCTGACTTCTACTGATAAAGCGCTGCGCGTACGCCCGATTCAACTCGGGACGCTTATAGATGCAAACGTCTAAAGGTGCATGCCGCTTGTGCGGCGATCCAACGCTCGACACGGAGGGCATCCCTTATGACGGTCTAAAGTGCGTACGTGAATCGTTGTGCGAGAGGGACGCAAGGCAATTCGAGACGTGGACTTACCAAAATCGCAGCCGTCGCTATCCTAGAGAATCTCCGGTAACCGACGATGATTTGCTCACCTATATTGCTAACATCGTGCAGAAACTAGCGAAGCTGCAGAGTCAGGGTTTCGGAATTCATCGTTGTGCTGTGCGATCGCCTGAGCGCTGCGTGCGATTCGCTAATACGCTATACGAAGGGCATTGTGTTTGCGGACGACATTCCGCGCATCTTCGCGGGAAACAACTGAAACGTGAGCGCTATACATTCGATGATCGGCATGTAACGTCCGCGCGGATATACGCGCTCGTACAGCAGTTGCTCGGCAGCGAGCAGAGCACGCCATGAACGAGTTGCTCATCCATATCAGCGACGTGGACTGCAGCGAGCGCGAATTCATCCAGCACACGTTAGATTTCGCTAACGAACGGCGTGCATTCGAGCTGATCGCCACCGGCAAGTCGCGAGCCGGATTGCGTATCCTGAATCGCAGTGCAAAGACAAATCCGGTTCTGCGGTTGCTACTCGAACATTTCGGATTGCTTGACCGATCGGGCGTCACTCATCCGATAGACGAAACGGAATCGCTGCGTGATCTGTGCGCGCAGTGGCTACAGACCTGCATGATGTTACACATCGTAGTGAATAAAAATGAGCGCGATAGAGCTGCGCGTAAGGCCGAGAAGGAGAGCAACAAATGAAAATCTGGAGCCTCAGCAAACGTCACCGCCTACTAAAGCGCGCTCGGCTACTCGATGAGTGGGCGCGGCGCATCCGCGCGCGCGTCAAAGCGCATACGCCGAAGCGTCGGCAGCGCGCCGCAGCAGAGGAGTCACCGACATGACGATCCAGATTACTGACTCGGCGATTGCGATGTGGCAGGTCGAGCTTGACGGCAAGGGCAACGTGATCGCTTACCTGAGCCGCGGCGCCGACGGCAGGCTGCGCGCGATATATCGCTTTCGCTGGTATCGCGATGACGTGATCGGGCCGGAGAGCAAGGACGTGCGCCGCTGGTATGAGATGAAGATCAGCAGCACGGACGATGAGAGTATGGTGCTCGCGAAGCTGCGCTCGGTCTTCGAGCGGCTGCGTGAGAACTACACCGGCGCGACCGGTTGGGAAGTGCTGCGCGGCAATCGCAGCCTTGAGGAATTCACCGACGCGATCTCGGCGATGCCCGGCATGCACACGAGAGTGGAGGCGCGCCCATGAGCGAGCTGTTCGCACGCGAGCACGAGGTTTATCTAGGCGACGGTCTCTATGCCTCTCACGAGCCGGAGCGCGAGTATGTATGGCTGCGCGCGCCGCGCATGCCAGTCGATCACATGATCGCGCTCGAATCCCCGGTGATCGATCATCTGCTGCTGTACCTCTGCGAGTTGGGGTACGGCGAAGCGCTTGAGCGGGCGCTCGATGAATACCGGGAGAATGAGGCGGCGAAGCCTAAAGCGCCGTGAAGTTGTGTTGAGTGTGTTAATTGATTAACCAGGAGTGATGCATATGCGTAACCAAAAATGGCTGTTCGTTGCTGTGATGCTGCTCGGTTGTCTGCCGGCATTCGCCCGCACGCCGATCATCATTGTTGAAAAGGGCATACCCGCCTTCGGCTCGCTGCCGTTCGGCGACCAAGCGCCGGCACAGAAAGCGAAGCCGATCATCATCATCGAAAAGAGCAAGCCGATTCCGACGAGACAGGTTGGAGGCGCGAAGCAATAACAAGGGCAGCGTGACCCCCCGGAGGCTCTCTCCGGGGGAGTTGCGGAGGGTGCCGCCATGATGAGCGACGACGAGCTTGCGCGGTATCTCGGCATCGAGCGCGCGAAGGACCGGGCGAAGATCCTTGCAGCGCTCACGCCGAAAGAGCGCGCCGGCTATGAGCGGATGCGCGACGTCGAGTTGGGAATCAAACTTTGGCTCGACGGCCTAGCGCCGCGGCCGCCCGGCATCATCTGCTGCCGCCGCAACGCGCAGCGCAAGCGTGGCATCGCCGGTGAGTAAGGTGGCTGATCTTATGCAACGCGCGCGGGAATTTGCGAATGACCCGCCTGGTGATCCGCGCGGCCCCGCAGAGCAGTTGGTGGATGAGTTGGCCGACGAGATCGAGAAGTTGCAGAGGATGGTTGACCATCTGTTCGAGGTTCATCACTGCAATTGCGAACTGGGAGTCGCTATTACGACGGCACAGGTTCTAACAACTGAGCCGAACAAGCTTGAGACTTTCGTTAACGCGCTCGCCGAGTCACTGCAGGAGGCTTACGTCGCGATGGATGAGATTGCGCTGCCGACCGCCGTCATCTTTGCGGTGCTGAGCGCGGTCGAAAATGCCCGGCAGAAGGCAGACATATGAGCGTCGGCGCGTGGTATCTCGACGACGCCGACTGTTGGATCTTCGACATCGCGCCGGGCGTGCGCGTGTGGATTCAGGCGCGGCCGCCGTACTGTGACCGCGGGCACTGGGTCGCGCACGTTGATGGCATTCGCTCGATCGATGATGCGGATAGCTTCCCGCGTTACTACATGTCATTAGAAAGGGCGAAGGAAGAAATGCAGGAATGGCTTGTATGGCGGCTCATGCGCGAGCGGGCTGGCGAGTGAAACTCGGGCACTGCAAGCGCTGGAATGGCTACACCAAAAACGGCTACGCATTCGTATACATCGGTGGGCGTGGATACTATCTGCATCGACTGATATTTGTGAAAGCATACGGCGCGCTCAAGCGCGGAGAGTGCGTATTGCATCGCTGTGATGTGCGTAACTGCATTCGACTTTCGCATCTTTTTAGCGGCACTCGTGCTGACAACAATCGAGATATGTGGGCAAAGGGGCGTGGGCAGATTCCTGTGATCCGCGGAGAGATCCACCACAAGGTAACAGTGTCAGATGCAGACGTGCGCATTGCGCGACGCGCGCGCGGTACGCAGCGCGAGATAGCAAAGCGTTTCGGAGTTGCTCAAGCAACGATCCAACGATGGAAACAACACATAACAAGAGCGAGCGCATGAAGTTCTTATTGCCAGAAGCAGCAATGACTCAGCACATCATCGTGCTCGGGAAAACACGCTCGGGGAAAAGTTCAAAAATGCGGGTCCTGGTCGAGCATTTACTTAGCGAGGGCAAACCAGTCTGTATCGTAGATCCCAAGGGTGACTGGCACGGCCTTCGATCGAGCGCCGACGGCAAGCGCGCGGGCTACCCGATCGTGATTTTCGGCGGCGAGCACGGCGATGTGCCGCTCAACGCGCATGCCGGCGCCGCCGTTGCCGAGCTGATCGCCACGGGCAACCGCCCGGCGCCGGTTGCGAAGACTAATCCTGCCGAGCTGCGACAGGCCGAGCAGCGCGGCTATGACCGCGGCCGAACCGATGGCGAGCGCTACCGGCTGAAGGACCGCGAGGCCGATCACAAGGACTTGCGGCAGGCGGTGCATCGAGCGGTCGATGCGGCGATGAATGAGGGGGCGCCGCTTGCGTATGTGGGTGTGGTGCGAGTCGAGCCGCAGCCGCGAATTGTTCCCAAATCATCCCGCGCCACCGGCGGCAACGGCGCCGTGGAGAAGCTGCCGAAGGCCGAGCGGCGCATCCTGACGGCGCTCGCTCAGTACCCCGACGGGCGCTCGAAAGTGCAGGCCGCGGTGCTCACGGGCTACGCCGTGAACGGCGGCGGCTTCGGCAATGCTCTGTCGGCGCTGCGCATCGCGGGGCTGCTTGAGGGGCGCGGCGAGCAGCTCAAGATCACGCCGGCAGGGCTAGAGAGGCTCGGCCCCTTCGAGCCGCTGCCGCAGGGCCGTGAGCTGCTCACCTACTGGCTCGCTCAGCTCGGAAAGGCCGAACGGGCGGCCCTGGGAAGCTCTTTGCCGCGCCTACCCCGGCGAGCTGACCAAAGAGCAGCTTGCGGCGCTGGCCGGCTACGAAGCGAACGGCGGGGGCTTCGGAAACGCCCTCTCTCGCTTACGCACGCTTGAGCTGATCGGCGGTCGGGGCACCCTGAGAGCGTCCCCGGCCCTCTGCGACTGAGCGGCGTAGAGAGCGTCCTATTCAGCCGAGCCCCGCTCCTGGGGTGAAGTAGACCCCGCCGGCCCCGCTATAGAGCACCGCGGCCGCCCACAGCTTGCCGGCGAAGATCGCGGTGAGCTGCGCGCCAGATAGCGTGATGATCTGCGCGGCGTCGGGGCCGATGATGAGATCGCAGTCGGCCGGCGGCGGCCCGCTCCACGCTTTAGCGACCACCGACTCATCGCCGAAGGCGACATAGGCGTAGAGCGGCTGCCCGGCGGTAGCGTTGAAAATTCGAATCTGCCCGCACTGCCACTGCGGGAGCTGGTAGGCGCGCGAGGTCGTGCTTGTCTGCCAGCCGATTGTTTTCGCGAGAACTTGAAACGGCTCGATGGGCGTCGGCATCGCTGTCCCCCTTCATTGGCGGGGGCGGCATGCGGCTGGCCGACCGAGCCACCGCCCCCTTCGACGTCGGCCTCCGCCCTCTAGCCTACTCGCCGCCGCGGATCTTGCGAATGATCGCTTCGCGGATGCGCTCGATCACCGTCGTGCGCGCCGCGCGCTCCTCATCGACGTTGATAAAGTCACCATGCTGCGGCGGCGGCTGTAGCACCGGCGGCGCAGCCGGACCCGGCAGCTCTGCACGCTGCTTTACCGGGCGATGCCCGGCCTGACGTCGATCCTCCGCGCGGCCCTGCCAGGAGAAAAAATCTTGATCCTGATACTGCAGAGGCGGCTTCACACGAGATGCCCGAGGATGTAGCCGAGAGCGAAAACGGCGGCGAGCAGTAGCAGGCGCCAGCGCCAGCGACGCGAGGGCCACGGCCGCGGGGCGTTCACCCTGACTCGAATCTGCTCATGCTTTGGCGGCGACACGTTTCAAGTCCTGTATACCGCGGCTCGCAACGACCTGCGCGCCGAGGCCGATGTCGAGCAACAGCGCAGCGCCGGGGGTAAGCCGATAGATCGGATCGGGCAACCGCGGGCAGATCCGCGCCTGCTCTTGCGCCCAAATTCCCAACTCGTCGCAGAACCATGCGCTCTCACTGCGCCAGTTGCGGTCGCGCACGCTGCCGGTGAGAAAGTCCCGTATGCCGATAAAGTCGTACGGCTTGCCGAGCTGCCCGATCAGCGCCGCCTGCCAATGCCCGTACTGAGCCTCCGTGCCCAACTCGAGCAGCACCCACCGTTTACAGTCATCGAGATAGCCGGCCGGGCGCCTCTGCACACCCGGCGGTATCCGCCCCTCGCCGCGCACCTTGATAGCGTCACTGCGCGCATCGATGATCGAACTGTCAGAGAGCACGTTCGCGAAGTGCGACCAGCCCCCGCCCCCCCACCATTCGATGCAGCGCGACGACCACGCGGTGTCGGCGATCAGCATCACGCGCGGGCGGCGCTTGCTCAGAGCCAAGCGACTCTCTCAGCGGCGCGGCGTCGGAACGACCGTAGCACCGCGCACGGGCGGGCCGGCAGAGGGGCGAATAGCCGGCGCAGGCTGTGCTGCAGCGGGAGGCGCGGCAGGTGCCGCAGGAGCAGGCGCCGCAGGTGGCTCTACCGGCAGCGGCGCAAGCTCGGGGGCGGCGGCCGCGGGAGCTGGCGGCGGCGGCGCATCGACGTGAATCATCGAGGTCGTCGCCTCCTGAATCAACTGCGCGATCTGCTGCAGCTCGCTCTGCAGGATGCCCGGCTGCGCGCGCTCTAGGTCGGCGACCGCACCGGTGAGCTGCGCAATGAAGTTGATCGCCGTGGGGTTTGCGGCGATCTGCTCGGCGGCTTTGACGAGAATCGGCAGCGCGACCGCCTTCTCATCGGCGAGCGCCGTTTCCCACAGAACGCTGAAAAAAGAGCTTATCGAGAGCTTCGGTGCTGCGATGGTCATGTGGGCTTGTCTCCTGCGGTTGGTTCGACTGGAAAGTTGATCGCCTGCGCTGAAGCGCGCGAGCCGGTCACCATCGGCATCGGCAGCGTTACGCGCGCATGCGCGGCATACGCGATCGCGGCGGCCGAAAGAGCGTCCATGAGCCAGGACGCAATCGAATTCGCATCGAGCCCGTAGATCGAGAGGTCGATGTGATACTGCCGCTTGAGGATGCCGAGCCCCTGCACGAGCGCGGCGATGAGTAGCCCCTGCAGGATGCGCGAGCGATACCAGGGGATCGCCGCCGGTGATGTGATGATAGTCGTAGCGGATTCGGCATCGGCGGCAGGCGTTGCATCGACCATAGCGGCGTACCTCTGTGCTGCGATAAGCAGCTCGGCAGCGTAGTCTTCGCCATCGTCGTGTCGCTCCATCGCGTCACAGTTCTCACTTGTTGCGCCGTGGGCGCACCGGCATAGGGACATGCTCGCCGGCATGCTCACGGGCATAGTCCCAATTTGCCTCTAATCGTGTGAGCCGCGCTTCGTCCTCCGCCACTTGCTGCTTGAGCGCTGCGAGCATGCTGCTATCGGGGACGATCTGCGTGATATGCACCACCTCGGTTTCGAGCACCACGACGCGCGTGCGCAGCGTGATAATGTAGCCGCCCGCTGCGGCGATCACTCCGGCGATCGTCAGTAGCGCCGGCAGTGAGAAATTCTCCCGCGCCCAGTACCACGCGGGCGCGCGTAGCTTGAGGACTCGACCGACGATCGTATCGGCATGGTCGTCCTCGCTCACGAGAGCCCAAGTGCCCGCCGTGCGCGCAGCCAGTACTTGATGCGCAAGTCGAGGCCGTTATAGCCGCCGTTCCAGCGGTAGCAGCACTCGCCGAATTTCTGCGCATCGGCGACGGCGTTTAGCTTTTTCTCTTCGCTCCAGATCCATGCCGCTGATTCGCAAGCGGGCACGAGTTGCTCTAGCAGCTCCGGCTGCGCGACCAGCGGCAGCTTGAGCGCTTTCTGCAGCGCCATGTACTGCCAGCGCCCCGTCGCTTGCCCAAGGCCGCGGCCTTTGAACCGCTCGCCGTCGCCGGGCTGTGAATTGCCGAGCACGCGCGCAGCGGCAGAGGGCGGCTCATACGCAATGCCGGAAGCCTCTTCGCGCAGCTCGCGCAGCTCGTTTGACTCCTCAGCGATCGTCGCGAGAAACGCCGCGGCGCGCTCCGGTGTATTGATGTCGTACTGCGCCATTGCATCCGTGAGCGGCTGTGCGAACTGCGCGGCGCGCGGCCCCGCATCCGGCATGATCGCGAGCAACTGCTGCGCCGTGATCTGCAGCGTGTCAGTCATCGTCGTCCTCGCCCGGCGTCTGCTCGGTCTCGGGCAGCACGCGCTGCGCTTCGCGAATCTCCAACAGCGCGTCCTCCAAATGGTCGCGCGCGCGGGCGAGAAGGCGCTGCGAGTGAAACGAGCCGAGGTTCGCTGCAACTTCCGAGGCACGGACGACGATCTGAATCTCGCGATTCACCTTATCAGCGGTTTTGATGAGCCGCTCGATCTGAGCTTTCTGGTGCGCGTGACTGACGTCGGTAGGCATGGGTCAGTATGCCACCTCAGTAGGCGAGGCAGGCGAATTCGAGCACGTCGTTCGCGGTGACCGAGGTCATGGTGAACGTGACCGCAGTCGTGGAGATTGCGCCGGTTTGCGTCATCGTCGTCGGCGTCGTGACATCGCGGCCGAAGCACACATGCTCAGTTTTCGCATAGTCGCTCAGCCCTAGCGTGATAGTCGAAGCGCCGGTGGTGCCCGTGCATGTGAATTTGCCCGCCCACTTTCCACCGCTCACCGCGGTGGTCGTAGCGCACGCGCCCGTACCCGAGCTGACGCTGAAAACGAAGCCCGCGGCGTGCAATGCACTGGTGCTAGTCAGGATGCCGTTGCGAACTGTGCCGATGCCGCCGGGGACGATTGCAATGTCGCCGCCATTGTTGCCGCTGCCGCCGGGAGTGCCGCCGTTTATGGTGACACCGCCGCCAATCCCGGCACCGGTGACCGCGTTGCCGCCGGTGACTACAACGTTGCCGCCGTTGTAGCCGGATAGCGTTGAGCTGCCGGCGGTTAGATCGAGATCGCCGCCATAGCCGTTGCCGGTTCCGTTGAGAAGGATTTCACCGCAACCGATATAGTTGAACTGCCCCGAGGTTGTGTCGCGATCGCAGCCGTATAAGAAAAGACCGGTCGATGCGGTTGTCGATTCGACAACGCCGGGGCCGCCGCCCGCTGAGGGCATCTGAAACGCCGGGTAAGCAGACTGCACGAGTTTGTAAGTGATACTCGCTCCGCCGAAGCTGCTGCTGTTGTTGTACTGCACGTTGCCGGAGCTGCCGCCCGGGCTGCCGCCGCTCGCCGTGTGACACGCGCCGTCGGCGCCGAGGTACTGAGTGCCCGAGCACGAGGAAAATGCCGCGACGATGTTGGCCGCGCTCGCTTGCGTGACGGCAGAGCTGCCGTTGCCGTAGAGCACGCCCGTAATCGTTCCGGCCTCGCCGGTTCCGCCGCGTGAAGTTGAGAGAGTGCCCGCGCTGATATTGCTCGCGTTCGTTGTATCGGTCGTAGCGGACGCGGCGAACGCAACCCCGCTCGTCTTGGTGCAGGTGACGGAGTTGCTGCCAGAAGTGGTGCAGTCGCCCGATAGCTCGGCCGCAGTCATCGCGCTCGCGTTGCCGCGCACAAGGCCGGTCAGCGTCGAGGCGGTGCCGGTGCCGCCGTTGGCAATCGACACGGGCGTCGCGAGTGGCACGGCGCACGAGCCGTCGCCGCGCAGGAATGTAGAGCTGCTGCAAGTACCGGAAAAGAGCGCAATGACATTCGGATTTGTCGCCGCCGTATAAGCGCTGCTGCCGCTCGCGTAGGGGATGCCGGTGATCGTGCCCGCTTCGCCCGTGCCGCCGTTGGTGGCGCTCACCGGGAGTGCCGGGGCGCCAGAGGCCGCGCAACTGCCATCACCGCGCAGAAAGGTAGAGCTGCTACATGAGCCGGAGAATAGCGCGATGACATCACTGCTCGCAGCGCTCGAAGTCTGCGGCGAGGCGGTGCTGCCTTTCAGCACGCCGTTGCTCGGTCCGAACAACGGATAGAACTGCGCCTGCGCGAGCGTCGGCAGAAGCAATAGCAACGCGAGAAGCGAGCGAGGCGTTTTCATACTTGTATCCATTTCCCGACAGTCGAGTTGTAGAGCAGCGTCGCCGCCATATATTGCAACGGAAGCGCGATGCTCGGGCTGACGATCTGCAACTGATTGGCAGCGGATGATGAGCCGCTGAGCGATGAGAGCGTGACAGCGTTGCCGCCCGAATCGATCTTGCGGATCGTCAATCGCTGCCCGTCGCGCTGCGAGACGAAGCCGGTGATCGTGATCGCTCCCGAGGTGGCATCGACGTCCCACACATAGTCACTCGCGCCCGGGAGCGCGATGTTATTGCCGCCAGCGGTGACCGACTTCTGCAGCGGCTTCGTGCTGTACCAGTTGTTAGATCCGAGCGGGGATGCGGTGTCAGGGTCGGACGTATTGCCGTCGAGCGTGTTGATCCAGAACGCGTTCGGATCGGCCTCCTGAGCGAGCACTGCGCCGATCTTATAGCCGCCCATGTCCGCTGCGAGCGTCGCATCGAAGAGGTATGGCTGCCCCGCAGCGATTGCAGCGACGTGCGCCGAGAGCAGGTACAGGATGCCGTTCGCATCGACGCCGAACGGCGGGATGCCGCCCGACAGCTCGCTCGTCATCGTGAGCGGCGGGAAGCCGTCGTGAAG
>Ga0307478_10004440_pt1 | contig 10010 bp, 10 predicted proteins | sample atmos_gasesECM4C_2_FD_203713 | JGI IMG/M metagenome (GOLD analysis project Ga0307478, IMG submission 203713) | Hardwood forest soil microbial communities from Morgan-Monroe State Forest, Indiana, United States - atmos_gasesECM4C_05 | ecosystem: Environmental > Terrestrial > Soil > Temperate...
ACGTTACACTCTCTGAGGGCATGGTGATGGAAACGAAGCCCAAGCTCGCGGTCGGATACGAACCTGAATCAGCCCAGCGGCAAGACCGTCATATTCGATTTAAACAGTAACCTCGCTGCGGCGTGGGACTTAGGTCGGAATCAGTTGCAAGGAGTAGTCGTCAGTGGAAATCTCCGGTGAAGTTGGTGTCGCTGAGTTCGTCCGACTAATGGAGGATTATTTGAGCGGCCGGATCGGTGTCATCGACTATACGAAGAGTTATTTTGCAATGAGCAAGAAACGCGTCAATATTCCGGACGAAACAGCGGACGAGATCATCCAGCGTGGCTATGGGGACGCAGATGACTACGACCCCGTCGTGAGACTCCCAAACACCATTTTGGAACCCGAGCTGCGAGAGCGCGTTGCGAAATCTTTACGGGCCTTGAGTTCGCGCGGATATGGACGCGAAAACGAGCGATAGACAACTCGCCGGCCGGCGAATGTGTACGCTCCGCTCTTTTATTCGTGGAAGAATCAAGAATGAAAACTTATAGGAGGCAGTCATGGCGACAATGAAAGTGGGGATTGCACCGATGAAAGCAGCGCAGGTTCCGAAGCCGGGAGCAGATTTCGAGATCGTGGAGCGGGAGATTCCGAAGCCCGGTGCGCAACAGGTGCGAATCAAGGTGCAGGCGTGCGGCGTTTGTCACAGCGACTCGTTGACCAAAGAAGGAGCTTGGCCCGGCATTCAATATCCGCGCGTGCCGGGGCACGAAGTGGTAGGCATCATTGACGAATTGGGCGAAGGCGTCATCGACTGGAAGAAGGGCCAGCGCGTCGGAGTGGGATGGCACGGCGGGCACGATGGGACTTGCCTTTATTGCCGGCGCGGAGATTTTGGCAACTGCGTGAACATGACGATTCCGGGCATAAGTTACGACGGCGGTTACCAGCAATACATGGTGGCGCCGTCAGACGCGTTGGTGTCGATTCCGGAAGGCCTCAGTGACGTGGACGCGGCCCCGCTGCTTTGCGCCGGGATCACGACTTACAACTCGCTGCGTCATGCGGGAGCAATGCCCGGCGATGTAGTTGCGGTGCTGGGGGTGGGCGGACTCGGCCATTTGGGAATTCAATTCGCGAACAAGTGCGGGTACAAGGTGGTGGCCATCGGGCGCGGACCGGAGAGCGCGGCGCTGGCGAAGAAACTCGGCGCGCACGTGTACATTGACAATAAGGCGACGAATGCAGCCGAGGCGTTGCGAAAGCTAGGCGGCGCGCAGGTAATTCTGGCGACGGCGCCGAGTTCGAAGTCCATGTCGGAAGTGATTGACGGTCTGGCGCCGAACGGCAAGCTTCTGGTGATCGGCGCGGCATTTGAGCCGATCGAGGTCACGCCCATTCAGCTGATCGTTGGAAGCCGGGCGATTCAAGGCTGGGCCTCTGGAACACCAGCGGACATCGACGACACGCTGCGCTTTTCCGAACTGACCGGCGTGCGTGCCATGATCGAAATCTATCCGCTGGAAAAAGCGGCGGAGGCTTACGCGCGGATGATGAGCGGCAAGGCGGAGTTCCGCGTCGTTTTGACGATGTAAGCCACTCTCGGCGCGGGTGCCGGAATTGCGATTCCGTTGATCGGACACGACGTGGTGGTGTGCCTGCCGGACAGGCGAAAAATTGCCCTCAAGGACAGTTAGCCATTTAGCGGAAAGACGCATTATCGAACGGCAAACCGCCGTGCGAGAGCGTACACTGTGTATGCACCCCTCGAAACCGCACAGCTCGGCGGAGTCTAATTGGATTCACAGTTCGATACTTTGCGCGTCGAAGCCGCAGTGTGGCCAGAATCCGCGGCCAGCGTTGGAGTTTGCAACGCGCCAGCCTATTTTCGTTTTTCCACGCACGGCTCATGGCCTGCGATAATTGTTGGCACATTATTTCTGCTTTGGATGATTCCTCCGAGCGCGTTCGCTCAAGGTCCGCAACAGAATGCAGGTCGCGAAAGCGGCAGCCGCGCGCTGCCCGATGCTCCTTTACCTGTTTTGACCGCGGCTAAATTCAGTGAGCCAACGGGTGCGGCGGAGGGGGCGGCGAGCGTCGAAGGAGTGGTGCTCGACACGAGCGGCGCGTCCGTTCCCGGGGCGGAAGTAAGTTTGCGGCATCCGGATGGAAGAGAATTGGAAGAGACGGTGTCCGGGGCGAACGGGGAGTTTAGTTTTACGAAGGTCCCGGCCGGGTCTTACTTGGTGAGCGTCAACGCGCAGGGGTTCTCGCCCTATGCCTCGGAAAGCTTCGCGCTGATTGGGAAGCAAGACTACGAGGTTCCGGACTTCGCGTTATCCGTAGCGGCGGCCAGCACGGAGATGATCGTGCATCCCACCGAGTTTATTGCTGCAGAGCAGATGCGAGCCGCGGAGAAGCAGCGCCTGATGGGCGTGATTCCCAACTTTTATACGAGCTACACGTATGACACTGCGCCGCTCACCTCGAAGCAAAAATTCATTTTCGCAGCGCGCGGCACATTCGATCCGGTGGCGATGGTAGGTGTCGGGTTCGGCGCGGGGATCGAGCAGGCAACGAACTCTTTTGCGGGGTATGGCCAAGGCGCTGAGGGGTACGGCAAGAGATTTGCGGCGAAGTTTGCGGATGGGCGCAGCAGCGACTTTTTCACGCATGCGATTTTCCCTTCGCTGCTGCACCAGGATCCGCGTTACTACTATCAGGGCACCGGTTCGGTGAAATCACGCGTGTTGCACGCCATCGGCTCGGCATTTTTCACGCGCACTGACAGCGGGCTTACCGCGCCCAACTATTCATTCTTGCTGGGTGATTTGAGTTCGGGGGCGCTATCCAATTTGTACTATCCCAAGGCGAATCGCGGAGTGGGATTGGTCTTCACGAACGCCGCCGTCGGACTGGGCGGAAGAATGGCTGGAAATATACTTCGTGAGTTCTCGAAGCGCTTGACCACGAACGCGTCAAACAGCGCGAAACCATAAACCTGGTGCTACAGGCCGCCGGTTAAGGCGGCCCGTAATCACCAGAATCTTCACGCTCGCTGAATAGCGCTGCGTTGCAATCTGCGCAACTCAGTGACCTCTCACTGACCTCTCACTGACCTCACAACGTGTTTATTGGCAGACCGGTCCCGCATCTGTAAGGAACGTTCCGTTGTCCGAGAACCATCCGTGGATGCCATCCGACGGCGCCCCGTAGAACCACGAGAAGAAGGCCAATTCCTGCAGGTGGTAAGTGAATCCATTTTTGGGGTTAACGATCGGAGGAGCGAGCGTCCCGCTCAATGGATCACCGACCTCGAGGTTGTTCTGACACCCTGGCTGCTGCCCAGTGTGACCCCATGCCGGGACAAGATTGTTGCCGAAGGGATCGTTCATCCATTCGCCTACTTCGTGGGACATGTCTGAGACATCGGGCACGGGGCTCACAAAGATTTCGCTAGTGTCAAAGTCCGCTGTTCCGATGGTCTGCTGGCCGCTGGAGTCATGAAAGCCGAGAATGCAGCACGCGGTATTCGGCGCCAGCGCCCCGCAGTTCGGGCCTTCGCACTCGACGACGTTGTGAGTGACAAACATCGGAAAAGAGCCGGGATTCACACCCTGCGCACCGAGAGTGGCTGAGATAGCGTTAAAGAGGCCAGGCTCGTACGCGGCGATGTCTACAATCGCTTCCGTTCCACCCGGGCAACCGCCGAACACGGCGCTGGGATAAGCGACACCGCTCGCGGCCGGAATATTGATGATAATGGCGGTTACGGTTTTCACGGGGCTGAGAAGGACGTGGTAGAAGACATTGTCGTCAAACGGCACATTCCCGAAATTCAGGAGCTTGTAAAAGTTCGCTCGCTGAAACGCGTCGGTGGTCTCTGTCAAGCCGACATCCGTGCCGCCATAGTTGAAATCGGCGGCGTTGAAGATGGGCGATTGTTGCACCAACCTCAAGGGCACGTCATTGGGCGCGGCCAAGCAGCTGTCATCCGCCGCGGACGGATTAAAGGTGGTAACGCCGGGAGCAGTGACAATGTTCCCGCTGGCGTCCACGCCGGCGAAAACCGAATTCGTAACAATGACCACCGGAACGATCTGCGAGGGAACCGCGGTGAAACCAAACGCGTCGGTAAATGGACTGCGTCCCACAATCGTGCCTTCGTAAGTATTGCCGTCTCTGCTGGAAGTAACTTCGTAGTTGAAGAGCGGAAGCGTGGCGGAGCTCTTGCTGCTGTTATTGAGCGCGTTGCTTGCCGCGTTTGACTTTACGCTGGCTTCGGCACTCGGAGCCGCGCTCTTGGTGGGTCTGATGAACGGATTTTGTTTCGGGAGTTGAGTCTTTTGTTGCCCGAACGTCGCCGCACCGCTAAAGACCAGCGCGATCAACGCACACACCAACCACATCATTGTCTTACGAACCATGTGTTTCCTCCTCTTGTAATCAGAAATTCGGAAATTGTTGAGCCACGGCACGCTGCAACGCCAGTCGCCGCGGTTGCTTTTCACTCAGGATCGAGCTTGCCGGCGCGACGCAGAGCGCCTCACGCCCGGCAGGCCTGCTCACTCAGGGATAAGCGAAAAAAGTTTCTAGAACCCACCCAGAGAAAGAAAGGAATCTCTTGGTGCGTGATTAAATATGCTTCGTGGGAGAGATTGTCAAGAAGATGGTATGGAAAAACGGACTTTGCCGGGGGTTTTTACAATAAATTGACAAATGAGGCGAAGCGCACGCGTAATTTGTCCGTTCCCGGACAGGGAATCGTTAAGAACGCGGCAATCGGACTCTGGCGGCTCGCTTGGCAGCTTGCGAGTGAATGCCGGGCGCGACACCCAGTCCTAGTAGTTGCGTTACCCGACTCGCAAAAAATTGCGGCGCTGATGCACGAGTTCGACTGAACGGAGGTAAACGATGCGTCTTTTCATTTTGTACTGTGGGCCGCGATGTCCACGGGGCCTTCGTATGGCTTTGGCGGTTGCTGCGATGCTGGCATTATTTCAATTGGCAGGTGCAGGTCCGATGGCTGCGGCGGCTGCGCACCGAAAGGAACGTTCGATGGAATATCCCACTGCTTATCGCACGGTACAGATTGATGGAATTTCGATATTTTACCGGGAGGCCGGGCCGAAAAGCGCGCCGACGCTTTTACTGCTGCACGGATTGCCCTCGTCGTCGCGTATGTTTGAGCCGCTCTTTACGCGGCTTTCCGACCGTTATCACATGGTCGCGCCGGATTATCCGGGCTTCGGGCACAGCGACTGGCCGGAACCGAAAAAATTCGCCTACACCTTTGACCATATCGCGGACGTAATGAATCACTTCTGCGATGCAGTGGGGCTTTCACGTTACACGTTGTACATGCAAGATTACGGCGGGCCGGTGGGGTTTCGCATGGTGCTGACGCATCCGGAGCGTGTAGAGGCGCTGATCGTGCAGGATGCCGTGGCGCACAACGAAGGGCTCGGGGCGAATTGGAAGACGCGGCGGGCGTTTTGGGCCGACCGCGCCGCGTACGAAAGTGCGTTGCGCGCAAATTTGCTGTCGCTCCCGACGACGCGAGCGCGGCACGTCGGCGATGATCCCAATGTTGAGCGCCACGATCCGGATTTGTGGACCGATGAATCTTATTTTCTGAATCAGCAGGGGCAAGGCGATATACAGACCGACCTTTTTTACGATTACCGCACGAACGTGGACGCTTATCCCAAGTGGCAGGCGTGGATGCGGGAGAAACAGCCGCGGCTGCTGGTGATCTGGGGGAAGTACGAGTCGTCATTCGATCCTTCGGAGCCGGAAGCGTATCGCCGCGACGTGCCTAAGGCCGAAGTGCATATTGTGGATGGCGGACATTTCGCGCTGGACACCGCGGCGGATGAGATTGCGCAACTCGTGCGGGAATTCATGAAGTAGAGCAGTCAAGAGCTGATGTCCACCGAAAAACCAGAAACCAAAGGCTGCCGGCTCGACAAAAACCGTCGATCCGCCGCTACACAACGCAACACCGACGGCAACAGTACATCAGCGACTGAAGGTTGGAAGATGCACTACGTCGTTGGTCGGGACGGCCTCGAGCGGGTTGCCTGCTTTTCGCCAGGCTGCCAGGCCGCCGGCGATCACGAACGCGTCGAAGCCCTGAATGCGCAGCAGGTGCGCGACGCTGGCGCTGGTGGTTTGGTTGCGGCAGGTGCAGTAGAGATACATATCTTTGTTGCGAGGAAAAGTTTTTATTTCGTCGCTGAGGTTATTCGGTTCGATGCGGATCGAGCCGGGAATGCGCACGGCGCCGGCGGCGTAGTAGCCGTGGCTGCGCACGTCGGCAACTAGAATGTTGGCCGGGCCTTCGGCCTTTAGCTTCATTGCCAGTTCCGCCACTTGCACGCGCGGCACCACGCGATCGCCACGGTGTTTCCAGTACAACGAAATGCGATGGCCAATATAGCCGAAGACCGCAAGGATGATGACGGCTTCCACGGCGTGTCCCGCGGCGCGAAATCCGCTAACGATTTTCCCAACGAAATCACGGAAGACGAAGCCGACGGCGCCATAGCACAGGGCGTAGAGGCTGGCGCCCAAAAAATCGAGCGCCAGAAATTGCGCGATCGGCATTTTCATGCTGCCCGCGAGCGGCGCGGCCATCGTGCTTATGCCGGGAACGAATTTGGCGACGAGCAACGTGGTGCGGCCGCGTTTGTAGAAGGATTCGGCGGAGCGCAGGACGCAGTTTTCGGGATCCACGGATATGCGGCAAAGAAAACGCAGGATGGTCCAACCGGTACGGGCGCCGAGAACGTAGAGCAGCGAATCGGCTACAAGCATTGCGGCCACCGCGAAGAAAAAAACCGCCGGGCCGTAGAGCGCGTGCGCCGCGACGGCGGCTCCTCCGGCGACCAGAGCGACCGCGCCAGGCACCGGCACTCCGATGGCTTCGGCGAACACAACCAGAGCGACGACGATGTATCCGTGGTGAATGATCAGCGCGAGAAGATCGGTCATGGGTCGGGTAATAAGACTAGCATGCAACCAGAGGACGGCGGATGCGTAGGTTTTGCGGCTCGATGATGCGGACGCCCAGATTTATAGCACCAGTCACCGAAGTTCAGTGGCTGGGCGGTGGGATGTCTACGCGTGCGGTGCAGCGGAGCATGGGGCCCTGGCCGTTGCAGGTTAGCGTGACGTTACCTGCGACGGTGAGGTCCTTCGCTTCGCCTTTCGCCAAATTTCCGGTGAAGCCGGGAGCGACCACGTGGCAGGACGGCGTCGGTCTGGAGTTGGGCGCTTCGGACGTGGCGTTGAGGCAAGTGATCTTTGCCGGTCCGGCGATCGCGGCGCTGGCGGGATGCGAGCCGGAGCTGTCAGTCGTTGCTTGCAGGGATTGTACTTTTCCCAGGCGTGCTCTTTGCGCGTTGGTGGTGTGCGCGATCGCAAACGTCGCCGCTAGGGTTAGCAGCAACAGCAGCAAAATCCTATACGATTTATGCATCGAAGACTCCCGCTGGCGGTGGATTGTACACTCCTCGTGTAAGAGCGCGTCGATTTTTTCGCCGTCCGCGGCGCGTGAGTAAATCGAAAAGGCGAATCGAGATCGCCGTTTTGCGTCTGGCGACCGATGATTCTACGCGGGGGCGCTGGATCGTTTTGCGGTGGGGAATCCTTCGCTGGCTATTACTTCTTCGCTTTGGACGCGGTGGCGGTCGCAGTGGGCTGCGACCATCAGGAGCCATTGGTACAGGTCGAGGTCGCCGAAGATGGGGTGCTTAAAGAAGTGGCTGCGCAAATCCGCTTGGGTGCTGGCGGCGAAGTCGCGGGAGCGCTGGCGAGCCGCTTCAAATTCGGGCAATAGTTGTTCGTCGGGCAGGCGGCCGGTCGGTACCAGAATTTCCGGTGCGGCGAATCGTTGCACGCGGCCGATTGTGAGGGCGACCAGCGCGGCATCCTGGCCCTCCAACGCGCTGCGCCTGGAAGAATCGGGGCCTTTCTCCAGGGTCGTGTGAATGCGATCGATTAGGCGTGTCTCGACCGTGACGATGTGCTCGAGACATTCGGCGACAGTCCAGCGGCCGGGCGCGGGGCGGAAGTGCAACTGGTCGCGCGAAAGTCCGCTCGCAACTCGCAGTAGGCGCTCGCGCGATTCCGCAAGATTGTGTAACGCCAATTCGCGTTCGGCAGGAGTCATTCGGTTCTCCCTCGGTGTAGCGCGTCCCTCAACATCTTACGACTTGTGCGAGCTGCCGGCAAAGCTGTGCGGAGGGAAGGGAACGAAACGCGTTTCGCCACGACGCCGGAGACGCGGTGTCTCTTTGCATCGCGTAGTGCGGCGAGCTATTCGTTATTTCGAACTGAGCACGAAAGTGTTGCCGTCAACGTCCTTGAAAGCGGCGGCGGTGCCCCAATCCTCGCGTTTCGGTTCCATGACGAATTGCACGCCCTTGCTTTTTAGTTCGCGGGCGGTGGCTTCGACGTCATCAGCCCAGAAAGTTATGTTCATCTGGCCGCCGGGCTTGAGCGCATTGCCTAAATTGAACAGCACGACGCGCGTGTCGGCGCCGGGAATTCCTAGTTCGATCCAGCGCAGGTCGTCGCTGAAGGGTTGATCGGTGAGCAACCGCAGCCCCAGCTTTTCGGTGTAAAAGGCGAGAGCGCGATCCTGGTCTGTAACGGGAATGCTGGCAAATTTGACACCTTTGATCATGGTTCCTCCGGTGTGTTGAGGCGACGCTCGTCGAATCGCGGGCGTTGCATTTCCGTGGAAACGTCGCCTCACGGTTCGCCATTCTGCGCAAGCCATCCGGCGATTGCAACAGCCTATACTATTAATTAGTATAGTGTTTATGCTCCATGTGGCGATTGATGACTACGTGCTGGACGTGCTGTTGCCGGACTTGACCGGTCATGACCGGTCGCCCGCCGCGTTTTTGACTTACGTGGTTTTGTGGACCCAACTGTACCGGTCCGAGCAGAGGGCGATTGCGATGAGCCTGCAGCAGCTAACCGAGTTCACCGGGTTGTCAAAGTCGGCGGTTCAGCGTGCGATTCGAATCCTGAAGCGACGGGGCTTGATCAAAATTACCAAGAGCTCTGCAACTGCCGTGCCGCATTATGAGCTGATTCGACATTGGGTGCGCCGGCGTGCGAAGAAGTCGCTGGCTGGATAGCGCTCGCCCTGTGGCAATTGCTCTAGTTCCGCGCTGGAAGTTTGCGCGGCCTGGGTGTAAATTTCTTTCACGTAAGCGGTGCGCATGGGATCCGTCGGCAAATTCGCGGAAGCGGGGATGGGCGGCGTCGAGCAGGCGGCGCGCGCGAAGGCGTATTGGCCTGCGTTGAGTTGGCGCGCGATACCTGAATTTGCGGTTCGATTCGTGGCCGTGATCGTTGCTTTGGGTAGCATCGCTGCCGTCGCGATGGTGGGCGTGTTTTCGTTTGGACTCTACGGGGTCGCTGAGATTTTGGGGAAAGCGCGGCCGTTGCGCAGCGCGTATGAATTTCTCTCGCATGCGTATGACCGGGGCATCGAGCGGCTCGCTGGAAGGGTTTTGCGCGATCCGCGCGATGCCCCGGCGCTGCGGCTGATGGTTTCGGTCAGCCTGACCGTGCTGCCGGTGTTTGTCGCTCAAATGATTTTAGGCAAGCCGCGATTGCTGCTCGTTGTCGCGTTCTATCTTTTTCTGTACGGTCCGAAATTTCAACGGTTTGTGCGGATGTTCAGCGCGAAACATTTAGAGGCGCACCGGCCGCAGAGCTATTTCGCGGACGGATACGACAAGGTTTTTGGCCGCTACGTAGAGTTTTTCCTGGGCTATTTGTACGGAAACGTTCCGGAGCTGGATCGCACCGTGCATGTGCGTCTGCATCATCGCGAGAACGGCGGGCCGGACGACACCGTGACTTCCAGCGGCTACGATCGTACGAAACCGGTGCACTTCCTGTGGTATCTGGCGGACAACATTTGGACGGCGCTGGGATTTGCGCCGTACGCGTATTTCCGTGCGCGCGGCGATGAAAAACTGGCGCGGCGAATGTTGTGG
>Ga0307478_10004442_pt1 | contig 10008 bp, 3 predicted proteins | sample atmos_gasesECM4C_2_FD_203713 | JGI IMG/M metagenome (GOLD analysis project Ga0307478, IMG submission 203713) | Hardwood forest soil microbial communities from Morgan-Monroe State Forest, Indiana, United States - atmos_gasesECM4C_05 | ecosystem: Environmental > Terrestrial > Soil > Temperate...
TTGCCCAATTTCGGATTTCGGACTTCGGATTTCGGATTTGGAAGGCGGAACCTTGTGTTCCCACGGCAGCACGATGCGAAACAAATCCATCGGCACGGAAATGTTTTTTAATTCTGTCGGCGCTAGTTTTTCCAAACGCGTTTCCAGCGCATTCCGAATCTGCCGCTCGACATCCATCGACACGCAAATTCCGCCCGCGCCCGCCAACTGTTCAATCCGCGAAGCGATGTTCACTCCGTCGCCATACACATCGCCGCCGCGATGGACGACGTCGCCAATGTGAATGCCGATCTTCAGTTCGATCCGTCGCTCGGCCGTTACGTCGTGATTGCGCTTGGCCAGCGTGCGCTGAATTTCGATCGCGCATTGAGCAGCTTCTAACGCGCTTTGAAATTCGACCAGAAAACCGTCACCGATGGTTTTGATCTCGACGCCGTTGAAGCGAGGGAAGATTTCGCGAAGCAACTGGCGATGTTCCTCCAATAATTCCAGGGCCAGTTTATCGTCGCGCTGCGAAAGCGCGCTGTAGCCGACCATGTCTGTGAACATGATGGCGGCCAGTTTGCGTTGCTCGCTATCGGCGCTCATTGGCCGAGGCGGACTTTCAGCTCGTGGAAGAAGTTCATCTTACTTGCCGTTCCGAAATGCGGTTAGGTTTGCGCGGTACGTGTCCATCAACTGGCGCAGCTTCGGGTCGGCCCAAAACGCGAGCCACTCGGAGTCCCGGCTGATTTCCTCGGGAAGGCGTGCACCTTTCGGCCCATAGAGCAGCGGCGGTAAAATGCAATAATCAAGACTTGCCAACGATTTGCGCATCGCCGCGGTCGCCCTGGGAATGTCATGCAGCTGGTTGGCGTAGAGCGACGCCTCGTCCGAACTCACCCATGCCGTGTCGATTCCATGCCACCCGCCGGCGGACAGGCGGGCCAGCATTGGCGCCATTTCGGCGGCGGGGCGTCCTTCCGCAGCGTAAAGCGCAACGGTATCGATCAGACAACCGCGCCCTTCCGTTCCGACCTTCGAGCATAAGGTCGTCAGACTTTGGCGCGCAGCATCCAATTGACCCAACCCCAATTGATCCCAGAACAGTTCATTGTAGACAAACACGTGATCCTCGAGAGCCTGAGCGCGGCGCGCCATGGCCTCGGCTTCGGAAAAGCGGCCTTGCGAGCGCAGGACCGCGGCCAGATTCAAGGGATGGACCAGCGCCAGCGGATCAAGAGCCATCGCCTGTCGCTTCACGCGCTCGGCTGCACGCAGGTTGCCGGTGAAGCGATAGTTATCGCCCAGCAGGTTGAGTACGTTCACACTCCCCGGTGCGAGTTCATACGCACGATCAAGATCGGCCCTTGCCTCATTCTCCCGGAGCAGGGTCGACTTCGCGAGCCCACGGACCAGATAGCCCTCCGCGTTTTCGGGATCGAGCCGCAGCGCCTCGTTAGCGGAAGCGATCGCCGCCGCACAAAGTTCTTCCATCGGTAGCAAAGGACCCCAAACAACAGAGACAATTAAGGTAAACGCGCGGCCGGAATGGGCCGGGCTATAGTTCGGATCGCGCGCGATCGCGCGATCGAAGGCCGCCATGGCCTGCTTCAGATTATCTCCGGCGCGACGGGCCAGAAATGCGCGTGCCTGGAGATAATGGTCATAGGCGGCGGGGTCAGCCGAAGCAGCTGGCTGTGCCGGACCTGCCCTTCCGCCCAGTTTGGCCTCGAGCGCAGTCGCGATCGCGCTGGCTATTTCGTCCTGCACCTTGAATACGTCGGCAGCAGCGCGATCAAAAGTCTGCGACCAGATTTGATAGCCAGTGTTGCATTGGATCAATTGCGCCGTGATGCGCAGATTCTCTCCGCTCTTGCGCACGCCGCCCTCGAGAACGTGCGCAACCTTGAGTTGCCGGCCGATGTCGGCCATGTCCAGATTCTTGCCTCGAAACTGAAATGCCGAAGTGCGTGCCGCGACCTTGAGATCGGGAAACTGCGCCAGCCGGTTCAGCAATTCCTCCGCGATGCCGTCGGAGAAATATTCCTGGTCCTTGTTTTGGCTCAGATCGACGAACGGCAGCACCGCGATCGATTTCTCGGGTGTGGCTGCGCGCCCCCACAGCTTTGCGCGATCGCGACTGAGCACCCAAAAGCCAGCCGCGGCAAGCAGCGCAAAAAAGATGAGCGCTGCGATCGCGATGTTTGTCAGCGGCGCGCGTTTTTTCGACCCGAGCGATGTGGCGGCGGTTGGCCGCGGTTCCCATCCCAGAACGAGACGAAAGATCGACATCGGCAATTGAATGTTCTTCAGCTCCGTCGGCGCAAGTTTCTCGACGCGCACATCGACGGCGCAGCGAATCTGCCGCTCGACATCTTCCGAGATGCAAATTCCACCGGGTGCGGCGAGCGGCTCGATGCGCGAGGCGATGTTCACTCCGTCGCCGTAGACGTCGCCATCGCGCTGCACGACGTCCCCGAGGTGAATTCCGATCCGCAAATCGATTCGGCGCTCGCTCGTGACGTCGTGATTGCGTTTCGCGAACATCCGCTGAATCTCAATCGCACATTGGACCGCCTCGAGGGCACTGCGGAATTGGAGCAGGAAAGCGTCCCCGATAGTTTTGATCTCGGTCCCGTTGAAGCGGGGAAAAATCCCGCGCAACAAGTGGCGATGTTCCTCCAACAACTCCAATGCAAGCTTGTCGTCGCGCTGCGACAACGCGCTGTAGCCGACCATGTCTGTGAACATGATGGCCGCGAGCTTGCGTTGCTCGGTGTTGGCGCTCACTTATCGAGGCCCACTTTCTTAAGCAACGCTTGGAAATGTGACTCGTTGCGTATGCCGTCGTAAATCGGATCGACCTTTAGCAACCAACAGGCGCTTTCCTGGTTCTCATAAGCTTTGTCTAGCCAATCCAAAGCTTTCTCCTTTTCGCCGAGTCCGAGGTAAATCGCAGCGAACGCTGTCGAATTGACGTATTGGTGTTTTGCCATCTCTTCTAATTCGCGCAACATCTGCTCGGCTTTCGGTCGATCTCCAGAAATGGCGTACGCGTAACCGAGGAGTCCTTGATACCACGCACCGGTCATCATTATTTTACTTCGTTGAAATTCCGCGATTGCCCCGGCTGTGTCGCCTTTCCACAGGAGGCAGCAGCCTAACAAATGACGGGCCATGGTCGAAGTTGGATCGAGCTCCAATGTCTTTTCGATTTGGACAATTGCATCGTCATATCGACGTGCGTGATACAGAAAGTAAGCTAGAGCCGCTTGAAAGAACGAATTCAGCGGATCGAGTTCGATCGCTTTCTTGTCTTTCGCGATCGCCTCGTCTAACCGAGCAACGCCGCCCAGAAACCATGCATATATTTCATATGCCCAGGCCAAATTAGGATTTAGTTCGATGGCGCGGTCGAATTCAATCTGGGCATTCCGCCAATCAAAAGCACCGCCAAGAGCGCAAGCGAGGGAAAGATGCGCTTCCGCCAGGTCCGGATCGAGCTGAATTGCTCTTTGTGCGAATTCCTTCTCTTTAGTTACCGCTTCTTTGCTCGGCATCACCACTCCTCCCATGTAGGCGTAGGTGTCGGCGAGGCCGCAATAGGCCAAAGCATAGTTGGGATCGAGTTTCAACGCCTGCTCGTAATAGCGGATCGAGCTGGTCCAACCAGCTTGGGTATACTTGCCAAACTCGTACCGCCCCAGCAAATAAAGTCGGTGAGCTTCCGGATTTTCGGTCGGCTTCTTTGATAATGCACGCGCCGCTTCGGTGCCAAGCTGTACTTGCAAAGCTTGCACGACTTGCTCGGCCACATTGCTCTGGAAGTTGAGAATGTCCTTTACGTCCCCGTCGTAATCCTTGGACCAGAGATGATAACCGTCGCTCACATCGATGAGCTGTGCGGTGACGCGCAGCTTCTCGCCGGCTTTGCGCACGCTTCCTTCCAACACCGTGCCCACGTGCAGCTGATCGCCGACTTTACGAAAGATGTTCTCTTCGTTTTTGCCTTTGAACGCAAAGCAGGACGTTCGTCCTGGCACACGCAATCCCGGTATCCTGGCCAGCGCGTTAATTAGTTCCTCGGTCATCCCGTCGCTCAAATACTCGTCGTGTTTGTCTGCGCTCAGGTTGACGAACGGCAGCACCGCGATGGATTTGGCCGGCGTAGCGCCCCCGATCTCCGAACGCCGCTGCCGGCTACCCGTGAACGTCTCGCCCCGCGTTGGCGAATCGGATGGGCCGTTATCGGCAATCTCCAGTCCACCCTTGCGGAGTCCATCGATCAAGTGCTCGACCAGATCCGGATCGCACCATTTCCCCATCTCCTCGCGCACGCTCGCGCCGAAGCTAGGCCAAAGGACAAGTAGCTCTCGTAGAGCTTTGGTCGCCGCGTCAAGTTCTCCAAGTTGTCCATAGGCTGCCGCGGCCATGAGGTGTGTGGCGTAAAACCTGGGCATGTTGATCTTGAGCGCAAAGTTGAGAGCTCCCCGGTAGTCGCTCTTGCGATATGCATTATAAAAAGAGAGGAACCAGTACCATCCCGGATGTTTCGGGTTGAGCTGGGTGGCCCGCTGAACCAAGGCACAGCCGCGTTCCCAATCGCCGGCTAAGGAAATTAGCGTTCCCAGGTAAGCCATCGTACCACTGTCCATGGGATTGAGTGTGAGGGCCCGGTCCGCGGCGCTTCGGAAGGCTTGGAACTCTTTGCGGAAGAACAAAGTCGGGGCCAGAGCAAGATACGCGAAGTGATTTGAGGGCGCGGCATCTGTCGCCCGCCGCGCAGCCTCAAGCGCGCGGTCGAGAGGATCGTGCTGGACGTTAAATCCGTACTTGTATTCTTCTGTGTAAATTATGGACAGCATGGCCCAGCCATCCGCATAATTAGGCAACTGTTGGATAGCTCGCTCCAAGCAACTCCGAGCGATGGCATGCTCTTCCGCAGTTAGGCGCTCGAAATAGCCGAAGCTGCGCAGTACTGCCTCATACGGGCTCAGCTGATCGGAGCTCTTGCTCCGGAGAAATTCGCTCATGCTATGAGCCAGAACTCCGTAGTGATCCGCAACTGTCGAAACAATCCGTGGAACTAAATCGTCTTGTAATTCGAAAATATTTTCCGGACTGAAGTTGCTCTCATAGGTCTCCGCCCAAAGATGAGCGCCGGAACTCGTGTCGACCAGTTGCACGGTGAGACGCAGTTTCGCTCCAGCCTGACGCAAGCTGCCTCCCATCACGTAGCGGGCGCCCAGTTCTTTGCCGACGGCGCGCGAATCGCCTGAGTCCTTGGCTAAACGCAACGTCGAGCTGTGGGCGATGACTCTTAGATAGGAGAAGCGAGAAAGGCCGGTGACGATGTCTTCGGACAAGGCCTCGGCCAGGGCGCTGAGATCGGTATTTGCGCCGGCGTACTTAAATGGCAATACCGCCACCCAGAACCCTTCTTCCCGACGCACGGAAGCATCAGAGGTGATAGTTGTTCTCTCTTCCTCATTCTGCCGAAATTTCTCCGGCAGATCCGGATTACCAACATCGTCGCCGTAAAGATTCACGAGTGAAATGCGCAGCCCGTGCTTCACTTCGCATTCGCCGAGTTCGTGTAGAAGTGAACGCCATTGCGGATAGTGCTCCAAATCATCGGCGACACGCTTCGAAAGAAGGATGTGTCCAGCATCGCCGCAATCCATCACCCGCTGCGCCATGTTGATCCCGGCTCCAGCAATGTTGGCTTGCTCGTTCAAATCAGTGACTTCGTTGACCGGGCCGCTGTGAATTCCCATGCGAACCTGAAGTTCGGGATGTTTCTTCAGCTCTTTGCCGATTTCCATCGCACATAACACCGGCCCTTCAGGTGTAGTTCGAAAGACGAGCGCGCCGCCATCGCCCGTTGGTAACCGCAGCAGTTTGCCTTCGGTCTCCGCCAAACGGAACTGTTCTGTCCCGCGGACAATTTTCTTTAGCGTCTCAAGCTGCTCGCTCTGCTCGTTGATGAGCAACTTGGAGTAACCAACGATGTCGATGAACAAGACGTGGCCGATCTCGAACTTCACGTCTGCGGATTGGCTTGGTGTGGGATTCACTCCAGTTTCGCGTACTCCGCCTTGGCGTCTTTTACGACAGAAACTTCCGGATCGGCGTCTTTCCAAAGAGCGAGAAAATCGCGATAAAGTGCTTTAGCTTTCGTGGAGTCGCCCGAGAGGACGTAACCGCGGGCAAGACCCAAGCGTGCCAGAGCGCCGATCGGTTCATTCCCGACGACCGACGAATGGTCGATAATTTTCTGAAACTCAGTTAACGCCGCTGCGCCTTGTTTCGTGGCCAGATATGCTTCGCCGCGCAGATAGACTGGATAAAGCGCAAAGGTGAAATCATCGTTCGTGTGTCCTAGTTCGTAAGGGGCGGCGACAGCCAAAGCTTCTATGGCGTCCGCTGCCTTGCCGCTATTTAACGCCAGAGCAGCGCGAACCATCGGCAGATATTCGAACTGAACAATGGTGTCTTGCGGGAAGCGTTTTCCAAGATCGTCCGCAAGGCGATTGGCATCCGCGGAATCGCCGGCCAGAGCGAAGGCGATTGCTGAGAATCCTTCGCCGGTTTTACCGTTTGCCTCTGCCATCGCAGACTGCGCGTCTTGTTTTGCGGAAACCAAAGTGCCAGCCAACGCCTCGCGGACCGAATTGTGCCCTTGATATTCCGCGGCCGTCTCTTTTTCCTGCGCTCGTCGGGCAGAATCCACTGCACGTCGAGTCAGGTCGCGAGCCTTGGTAAATTCCCCGCCGCAAGCGGCAGTTTCGGATTCGAGAAACAGCATTTGATCCTCGACACCGGGTATTCCCATTGCCGCAGAGGCCTGTTGTTCCATGCCGACGGCATCGTGTTGCACGAAATCCAGCATATAAACGACGAGAGAGACCCAAGGGGAGTCGACATTATGGGCACGCGCGTCCTGGAGAGTGGACTTGGCCTCAGCGACGCGGTTGAGCCACTGGTCGGCGTACATCAGATTCACAAGATTATTGCCACTTGCAGGGTTGATCCTGAACGCATCCTGCGCCGCCCGATGAGCCTTCTCGTAATCTCCGAAACCGGTGTAGACAAGCCACAGATACAATCGAGCGTCTTCATCGCGAGAATAGGTCTGCGCAAACAAGTCGCAGGCTTTGCGAGCAGCCTCCAGATTTCCAGTCACCACATATTCGTAAAACGCAGAAATGTGTAGCTTCTCCCGATCACTCGTTCGATCACGCAACTGGTAGGCTTTGCGTGCGTTTTCAGCTGCGACGGTGAGTTCGCCTTGGGGTTGGTAACATTCAGCCAGGCGCAGATAAGCCATGGCAAAGTTCGGATCCAGAGTGGAAGCCCTTTGAAAAAACGGTAAGGCGGCGACGAAATCGTTAGTCACATCATAAGCCTTCATACCAAGTGAATACGCTTGTAGTGCCTCCAGCGACGGAGTGGTCACATCTTCGGGTAACGCGTCGTATTTCTGGATTGACGCCAATGATTCGCCCAATTTTCGACGCAAGCTGCTTGCCGCCTGACCGAGCGCTTTCAGCACTTGCTCTTTCCCGTTGGCGGTGACTTGTTCTTGCGCCAGCAGATCGCCAGTGCGGCAGCTTACCGCCTTCAAACCGGCGACATACTCGCTGCCCAACATCGAAATCGAACCTTCGATACTGGCGGCGCTTCCAATGCGTTGACCAACTTGGCGCGCGAGCTCCGGCGTGAGCCGTGCGTCCTTCGGCTGTGACATCAGCGCGAGAGTCTGGACGATGCGCTGATCCGAAATGAGACTTAGAAACGGCGATTGCTCCAGTTGCGAAGCGAGCCCTTGCCGCAAGGTGCCGTCGAACACCGCATCACCGGTCGTATTTGTAAAATCTGCCAGGACAATCGTGTCCTTATCGGTCAGCGCCTTGCTTTGACGCAAATAGTAATAAAGTCCGCCCGCTACTATTAAGATCAGGATTAGAGCGGTAACCGCGACTTTCCACTGTTTCGTTGCCCGAGCCGCTCGGGCCTGGCGGAATTTCTGCGGCGTGTTGCGATTCCCGATTTCACCGTCATAAAAATTAATGAGAGATACCTTGTGGCCATGTTTGACCTCGCATTCGCCCAATTCGTGCAGATAGGGCTCCCAGCGTGGATAATGCTCGAGATCGCCGGCAACGCGCTGGGAGAGCAGGATGTGACCGGCATCGCCGCAATCCATCACGCGTTGGGCAGTGTTAATTCCAGCACCGGCGATGTTGGCCTGTTCGTTTAGGTCGGTGATCTCATTGACCGGGCCGCTGTGAATTCCCATTCGGACCTTGAGTTCCGGATGATTCTTCAGCTCGCGGCTGATCTCGAGCGCGCATAACGCCGGCGCTTCAGGCGTAGTTCGAAAAACAAGCGCGCCGCCATCGCCGGTCGGTAGTCGGAGCAACTTGCCCTCCGCTTCCGCTTTCTTGAACTGCTCGGCTCCCCGCACAATCGCCTTTAGCGTCTCAAGCTGCTCACTCTGCTCGTGAATGTTGAGCTTCGAATAACCGACGATGTCGATGAACAAGACATGCCCGATTTCAAACTTCACGTCTGATGGAGATTCGACAGACATGACTACTTGTTAGGTCCGATTAACTCCTTGCCAGCGAGAAGCTGCTGAAAAGCCGGATCGTTGCGGATCGGGTCCCAGACTGGATCGATCTTCAGTCGCTGAAGTGAAATCTGCAGGCCTGCGGGAATGGAAAGAAGTCTATGCAGGGCCTTGATTGCTTCTCCCGGCTTCCCAGAGCGTGCCTGAATCTCGGCGATGGCGCCCAGAACAAACGGACCGGCAATGGCATCTTCTTCTATCGGAACTTTATCGATCGCTTGTTGTCCGAGTCTCAGGGCTTCGCCCTTTTGTTTCAGCGCCAGGTTGATCCAGCCAAGCTGTATCATCGAGTCAACATCATCGGGCTGCGCATGCACTCTCGATTCGAGAAACGCACCGGCCTTTTCGATTTCAGCCGGGTCGGTAGGATCCCCGGCCAGCAAATGAATCACCATTCGCGCCATGATCCGCGCCTGATTAACGGCCGGATCGTTGCTTTCGCCTTCCCATTCTTTTAGGGCAGCTCCAAAATCTCGTTTCAGGATGGAGAGATAGGAACGGAGACCGACAATGCTTACAAAGCCGCCGGGCACATACCCGGTTGTCTGCGTCTCCGCAGGAAACGTCTCGACGAGGCGCTTTGCTTCGGTGGTATTGCCACTTCCACAGATATAACTATAGAACACGATGTGCATTCCGCCGACGTTGTGGGGGTCGAGCGCCAACGAATGCAAACCCGAGCGCTTCGCATCTTCCCACATTCGCATGGATAGATAGGTCCCTGCGATGCGGTCCGCTGTCAGAGGACTTCGCGGGTCGAGCTCTTCGCATTTCCTAAGCTCAGCCAGACTGCTTTTCCACATGCCCTGGCGCTCATGAATGCCCGCTACATATCCCAGGGCTTCAAGATTATTCCGTTGTAGCGCGAGCGCGCGCTGGAACTCGCCAAGCGCCTGGTCGTAGCGATACGTGCCAAAGTAGTGAAACAAACCGAGCGCGATGTGCGCTTCAGCGAGATCGGGCGCCGTTGCTATGGCTTCCGCGGCCATCTTTCCGACTTCCTGAACTTCAGTCGTGCTCAGCGCATCCAGAAGATGACCTCGAATGACTTGGCTCTCTACCAGACCTGCGATGGCCAGGACGAAGCGTGGGTCACGAGCGATAGCTTGCCGATACCAGTTTGCGGCCTGATTGAACGCTTCTCGTTGGAGCGAGCTTTCCGCTTCGCGCTCCCGGTACTCGCCTTTTAGGAATAAGTCGTACGCTTCCGGGTCGCGCGTCGGCGCGTTCGTTAGGCTACTTACTTCTTTCGGCGACAGCTTTGCCTGCAGCGCGTCCGCGACTTGCTGCGAAACTTCGGTTTCCATAGTAAAGACATCTTTGGCTTCACCGTTGTAGCTTTTTGCCCAAAGATGTGAATCGACGCGGGCGTCGATAAGCTGCACGTTCAC
>Ga0307478_10004443_pt1 | contig 10008 bp, 1 predicted proteins | sample atmos_gasesECM4C_2_FD_203713 | JGI IMG/M metagenome (GOLD analysis project Ga0307478, IMG submission 203713) | Hardwood forest soil microbial communities from Morgan-Monroe State Forest, Indiana, United States - atmos_gasesECM4C_05 | ecosystem: Environmental > Terrestrial > Soil > Temperate...
TGCGACCTCGTCGGTCATTGACGAGGTCAGAAAATATGCGTCCCTTGCGCGAGCCGCGCCCGGTCGACCTGCACCGGTTGTCGTGGCGGTGGACTTGCTGGACCTGGACGCCCCGCGAGAGTTCGACGCGACTCGATATGCGCATCCGGACGCGGCATATCTTCAGTACACGTCGGGGGCGACTCGCCAGCCGGCTGGTGTTGTCGTCTCGCATAAGAATGTCATCACCAACTGCAGGCAGATGTGGTCCGATTACTTTGAGGATTCAGAACAGGTTCCCTCAACTTCAGTGTCGTGGCTGCCGTTCTATCACGACATGGGATTGATGACGGGCATTCTCATGCCGATGATTAATCAAGACCCCGCAGTGTTATTTAGTCCGGTAGCATTTCTGGAACGGCCAGCCCGATGGATGCAATTGTTGGGCAAACACAGTAGACCCGGTTCTAGCGCACCGAATTTCGGCTTCGAATTGGCAGTGCGGCGAACATCGGATGACGATATGGCCGGGCTTGATCTCGGGAACGTGCGGGCAATCATCACTGGCGCCGAACGTGTAAACGCCGCGACCCTCAAGCGTTTCACTGACCGGTTTGCCCGCTTCAACCTCAATGAGACGGTCATTCGACCGTCATACGGGCTCGCGGAGGCCACGCTGTACGTGGCCAGCGCCAGACCAGGACACCCGCCGAGGAGTGTCCGCTTTGACTACCAGCACTTGTCCGCCGGTGAGGCGAAGCGCTGTGAGAGCCAAGCGGATGGCGGCGCCGAGCTGGTCAGTTACGGCGCGCCGCGGGCATCAACAGTGCGGATTGTCGACCCTGTCACCAGGATGCAGAATCCGGTGGGAAAGATCGGTGAAATCTGGGTGCATGGGGATAACGTCGCAATGGGCTACTGGCGAAACCCCCAACAAAGCGAGCGGACGTTTGGTGCAAAACTTGTCAGTCCGCCGCCGGGCACACCACACGGTCCGTGGCTCAGGACCGGAGACCTCGGCGTCATTTCCGATGGGGAATTGTTCATCGTGGGCCGCATCAAGGATCTGTTGGTCGTCGACGGATCCAATCATTATCCAGACGACGTCGAGGCGACGATTCAGGAAATCACCGGCGGCCGGGTCGTGGCGATAGGTGTGCCGGATGAACGCACAGAGCAGCTTGTCGCCATCATCGAACTCAAGAAGCGGGGCCACACAGACGAGGAAGCACTGGATAAGCTCCGTGCCGTCAAACGTGAGGTCCGCACCGCAATAGCGATGGCGCACCGTGTGCGTATCTCGGATCTTGTTCTGGTGGCGCCGGGCTCGATTCCGATCACCACCAGCGGTAAGGTCCGACGTTCGGCCTGCGTCGAGCGTTACCTACAGCACCAATTCACGCGCTTGGATGTGCCGGCATGACGGCCCAACATCCACCAGAAACCCCAACTTCGACATTGGCTGGTCGGCTATCCGGTAACGAATATCGGCTCGACCTCGACTTGCGGCGACCAAGATCGCGTCGACTCACCGGCCCTGCGCCACGACGGGGTTGTGTGCTTACTCGAGGAATGAGATATGACCGAGTGCTTTCTCTCTGAGGAAGAAATTCGACGGCTCGATCGCGACCTTCGGATACTCATAGCGACTAATGGCACCCTCACTCGGATTCTCAGCGTGGTCGCTAACGATGAGATCGTCGTACAGATTATAAAGCAGCAGATTCACCATTTCGCGCCGAAGATAACCGAGTTGGAACACTTTGCCAGCGGCCGCGTTCTTGAACGTCGTATCTTACTTAAAGGCCGGAGTTCAGGGAAGCCATTCGTGGCTGCGGAGTCGTTGATTGCCATCGATCGGTTACCCCCCGCAATCATGACAAGCTTGACAAAGACGGATCGTCCGATCGGTGAGGTGATGGCGGCCAGCTGCCTCGAGACCTTCAAGGAGGCGGCTGAAGTTTGGATCGGTGAGTTGCCTGGTTGGCTCCCACTTGAAGGATATCGGGATTCGCGACCAAGAACCGTCGGTCGCCGGTATCGCATCATTAGCGGAGGGCAGACAGTCCTTATTATCACCGAGTATTTCCTGCGAACTGTATTCCAAGATACGGCGCGCGAAAAACCTGATCGTTGCCAACATTCAAACGGCATCGATACAAGGAGCGGAGATTCATTTGCACTTATTAATCGGAACCCGAGAAGCCCCTAGCGCTGACGAAGTAAGGTTGCGGCCCTCATATTCGAGGGCCGAAATCGCTTTGCGGATAGCGAAGCCGCTGCGTAAGCGAGGTGAATAAATTGCCAAATGGGAACCTAGCAAGCCTCCTGGCTAAGCGGACATCAGAAGCGGGATGGTGTGACACGCCCGCCTACTATTTCCCACACGTCGTGACGCACGGCCAAATCCATGATGGTGCCGCACGTCTTGCAGAAGTGCTTAGGAGCAGGGGCCTTTCAAGGGGAGATCGCGTGCTGTTGTGCCTCCCGGATTCACCGGATCTAGTGCAGTTATTGCTCGCATGCCTGGCTCGTGGCTTTCTGGCGTTCCTCGCGAATCCGGAACTTCATCGCGAAGACCACGCGTTTCAGGAGCGCGACGCGGAACCAGCGCTTGTCGTCACATCTGGTGCTCTCCGCGATCGGTTTCAGCGGTCCTGCGTTGTGGAAGCCGCAGAGCTCTTGTCCGCCGCGACCCGAGTCGAGCCGGGAGACTACGAGCCGGTGAGTGGTGACGCCCCTGCGTACGCTACTTACACTTCCGGTACTACGGGTGCGCCGAAAGCGGCGATGCACCGGCACGCCGACGTGTTGACGTTTATTGACGCGATGTGTCGAAAAGCGTTGCGGCTCACTCCCCAAGACACGGGGATTAGTAGCGCACGCATGTCTTTCGCGTACGGTCTAGGTAATTCGGTCTGGTTCCCACTTGCGACAGGTGGTTCCGCAGTCATCAGTCTGTTGCCGGTGAGTGCGGAAATGGCAGCCGGCCTAAGTGCAAGATTTGAGCCATCGGTGCTTTACGGTGTACCGACATTCTTTGCGAGAATCGTCGACCAGTGTTGTGCTGATTCATTCCGTTCGCTTCGATGTGTGGTCTCAGCGGGAGAAGCGCTTGAGGTCGGGCTCGCCGAGCGACTCGTGGAATTCTTTGGCGGTATCCCCATCCTTGACGGGCTGGGGTCTACGGAGGTGGGGCAGACATTCGTATCGAACAGCGTCGCCGAATGGCGTCTGGGGACGCTGGGAAAGGTTCTGCCACCGTATGAGATTCGCGTTGTCACGCCGGACGGCACGACTGCTGCACCTGGGGTTGAGGGGAACCTATGGGTCCGAGGACCATCGATCGCACCGGGCTATTGGCATTGGCCCGACCCTCCGCTGACGAATGAGGGTTGGCTCGACACACGAGATCGGGTGTGTATCGACGGCGACGGATGGGTTACATACTGTTGCCGCGCGGATGACACAGAAATCGTCGGCGGCGTCAACGTTAATCCGCGGGAAGTCGAGCGACTCATCATTGAAAACGACACTGTGGCGGAGGCCGCCGTCGTCGGGGCACGGGAGTCCACCGGCGCGTCCGCGCTGCAGGCGTTTCTGGTGCCGACGAACAATGCAGTGATCGATGAATCGGTTATCCGAGATATCCACCGGCGATTGCTTAGCCGACTGTCTGCATTCAAGGTGCCGCATAGGTTTGCGATTGTTGAGCGACTCCCTCGAACCGCCACCGGGAAATTGGTGCGCAGTGCGCTTCGCACCGAGAATCCAACGAAACCAATCTGGGAATTCCCGTCCACTGAGCCTCACTCTGACGCGGCGGCGCAGCTTAATAATCGACCGGCATCGACCGGCCAGATTGTTGCCGTGAACGCCGGCGAGGTGACACTTAACGAGCGGCTGGCCGTTTTGCATCGAGAACGTCACCGGCTGGTGGAGGAGGCACTGTGCTCAGAGATCGCGAAACTGTTGGGTCAGCCCGGTCCGCAGTCGGTCAATCGCGACCTCGCCTTCTCGGATCTGGGTCTCGACTCGCAAATGACAGTCGAACTTCGTAACCGATTGACAGAAATTACGGACCTGCGGCTGCCTGACACGGTCGGGTGGGATTACGGCTCAGTATCGGGACTAGCTCGGTATTTGGAGACCCAACTATCCGGACGGAACAGGCAGCTGGCGTCGCCCTGTCCCGCGAAGGTCGATGAACCGGTGGCGGTGGTGGGGATGGGGTGCCGGTTTCCGGGCGGGGTCAATGACCCTGACGGCTTGTGGGACGTGGTCGCGCGGGGTCGCGATGTGGTGTCGGAGTTTCCGACCGACCGGGGCTGGGATGTGGAGGGATTGTTTGATCGGGATCCCGACGCGGTGGGCAAGACCTATACGCGGTGGGGCGGATTTGTCGGGGATGTGGCTGGTTTTGATGCCGGGTTTTTCGGGATCGCACCCGGCGAGGCGTTGGCAATGGACCCCCAGCAGCGGTTGATGTTGGAGGTGTCGTGGGAGGCGTTGGAGCACGCAGGGATTGACCCGATGTCGTTGCGGGGGTCAGCGACTGGAGTGTTCACCGGGATCTTCGCGCAAAGCTATGGGAGCGGTGGAACCGAGGGGTTGGAAGGATATGGGCTGACCGGTTCGGCGTCGAGTGTGGCCTCGGGGCGGGTGGCGTACGTGCTGGGGTTGGAAGGCCCAGCGGTATCGGTGGATACGGCGTGTTCATCGTCGTTGGTGGCGCTGCATTGGGCGGTGCAGTCGTTGCGGTCGCGGGAATGTGATTTGGCGTTGGCCGGTGGGGTGACGGTGATGACGTCGCCGGCGATCTTTGTCGGGTTTAGTCGGCAGCGGGGGCTGGCCGCTGATGGGCGCTGTAAGGCGTATGCCGGCGCCGCTGACGGCACGGGGTGGGGCGAGGGTGCCGGAGTAGTGGTGCTGGAGCGGTTATCGGATGCGAGGCGGTTGGGGCATTCGGTGTTGGCGGTAGTGCGGGGTAGCGCGGTCAATCAGGACGGCGCCTCCAACGGGTTGACCGCACCCAACGGGCCTGCCCAGCAGCGGGTGATTCGGGCGGCGCTCGCCAACGCGGGGTTAACCGCCGCCGACGTCGATGTGGTGGAAGGTCACGGGACGGCCACCACGTTGGGCGATCCTGTTGAGGCGCAGGCTCTTTTGGCCGCCTACGGGCAAGACCGCCCGCCGAGGCGGCCGTTGTGGTTGGGCTCGATCAAATCGAATATGGGCCATACCCAGGCCGCGGCCGGAGTGGCCGGGGTGATCAAGATGGTGCAGGCGATGCGTCATGGCGTGATGCCGGCGACATTGCATGTCGATGTCCCTTCCCCGCGGGTGGATTGGGCGAGCGGGGCGGTGTCGGTGTTGACCGAGGCTCGGGATTGGCCGGCCGACGGGCGTCCACGCCTGGCGGGAGTGTCTTCGTTTGGGATCAGCGGCACCAACGCGCATGTGATCTTGGAGGAGGCCTCGACCGAGATGACCGAAAGCACTAGGGCCGCAGGTCAGTCCGGCGACGAGGTGAACTCGAGTGCGGGCCTGCCGGTGCTGCCGTGGGTGGTTTCGGGTCGATCGGCTGAGGCGTTGACCGCGCAGGCGAGCCGATTGTTGGCCCATGTGCAAGCTGTGCAGCGGCTGGATCCGGTCGATGTGGGGTGGTCGCTAGCGCGGCGGTCGGTGTTTGAGCATCGAGCGGTGGTGGTGGGCGCCGATCGTCAGGCGTTGGTGGCGGGTTTGGCCGGGGTGGCCAGCGGTGAGCCGGGTGCCGGTGTTGTGGTGGGTCGGGCGCACTTAGTCGGCAAGTTGGTGATGGTGTTTCCCGGGCAGGGCTCGCAGCGCATCGGGATGGGCCAAGCGTTGTATCGCCAGTTGCCGGTGTTTGCTGAGACATTTGACGCGGTGGCCGACGAGTTGGATCAGCATCTGCGGTTGCCGCTGCGCCAGGTTATTTGGGGTGCTGATGGAAGTCTGCTCGACAGTACTGAGTTTGCTCAGCCGGCGCTGTTCGCAGTCGAGGTGGCGTTGTCCGCGGTGTTGCGGCGCTGGGGTCTGAGCCCGGATTTTGTGATGGGTCACTCGGTGGGGGAATTGTCGGCGGCATATGTGGCCGGGGTGTTGACGCTGGCGGACGCGGCGATGTTGGTGGCTGCCCGGGGCCGGTTGATGCAGGCCCTGCCGGTGGGTGGGGCGATGATCGCACTGGGCGCCGGCGAAGACGAGGTAGTGCCGTTGCTTGGTGAGCGGGTGGGAATCGCGGCGGTCAACGCGCCCGAATCGGTGGTGATCTCTGGTGCGGAGAGCGCGGTGAGCGCGATTGCGCAGCGGTTCGCAGCCCAAGGCCGGCGGGTGCACCGGCTGGCGGTCTCGCACGCGTTTCATTCGCCGTTAATGGAGCCGATGCTCGAGGAGTTCGCGGGGTTCGCCGCCCGGGTTGAGCCGCGGCAGCCACAGATTCCGGTCGTGTCGAACGTGACGGCCGAACTGGCTGGGTCTGACTGTGATTTCGGGTCGGCGCAGTACTGGGTGAACCATATTCGGCGGCCGGTCCGTTTCGCCGACAGCGTGCGTCATCTGCAAACACATGGGGCGACCCATTTCATCGAGGCTGGTTCCGGTAGTGGTCTGACGGCCTCGATCCAACAGTCGCTGCCGTCGGTTGAGTCCGTGGCGGTTTCGGCGTTGGGCAAAAACCGGTCGGAAGTGGCCTCACTGATGGGGGCGGCCGGTCACTTGTTTACCACCGGTGTGCGAGTGGATTGGCCGGCGGTGTTCGCCGGCTCCAGTGGGCGCCGGGTCGAGTTGCCCACGTATGCCTTTCAGCGGCGGCGCTTTTGGTCGACGCCGACCTCGACCGGACCCGCTGACGCGGCCGGTTTGGGCCTCGGTGCCGCCGGTCATGCGTTGTTGGGTGCAGTGGTCGAGCGGCCCGATTCCGGTGAGGTGGTGTTGACCGGCCGGTTGTCGCTGGCGGCTCAGCCCTGGTTGGCCGACCACGTTGTGGGCGGGGTAGTGCTGTTTCCCGGGGCGGGTTTTGTGGAGTTGGTCATCCGCGCAGGTGACGAGGTCGGATGCGCGGTAATCGAGGAGTTGGTGCTGGCCGCGCCGCTGGTGATGCACCGGGGCGCCGGGGTGCAGGTGCAAGTGGTGGTGGGGGCTCCTGGTGAATCGGGCAGTCGTGCGGTGTCGGTGTATTCCCGACGCGATCAACCCAATGGCGGGTGGTTGCTGCACGCCGAGGGAACGCTGGGCGTAGCGGCCGCCGAGGCCTCGGTGGACTTGTCGGGGTGGCCGCCGGCCGGTGCGGAAAGCGTGGATATTTCGGATGGCTACGCGCGGCTGGCGGCGCGCGGCTATGAGTACGGCCCAGCCTTTCAGGGGTTGGTGGCGATATGGCGGCGCGGGCCGGAGCTTTTCGCTCAAGTCGCGGCCCCCATCGAGGCCGGTGTGCAGGTCGACGGGATGGGGATACATCCGGCCGTGTTGGATGCGGTGCTGCACGCGGTGGGGCTGGCCGTCGACACCACCCAGACGATGTTGCCGTTTTGCTGGCGCGGGGTGTCGCTGCATGCCGGGGGCGCCGGGCGGGTGCGGGCCCGGTTCACCGCGCTGGGTGCGGACGCGATGTCGGTGGAGGTGGCCGATGCCGCGGGGCTGCCGGTGTTGACGGTGCGATCGCTGGTAACCCGCCCGATGACCGCCGAGCAATTAGATGCCGCGGTGACTGCGGCTGCCGGTGGCCCCGATTACGGACCGCTGGAAGTGGTGTGGTCGCCAATACCGCTGCACCACAAGGTTATTGACCAGTCCGCTCAGCTCCCGCTGTTGTCCTGGCAGAACTCTTGCGCTGCTGATGGTGGTGGTTTGAGTGTGGGCGCCGAGGGTGATGGAGCTGTGGTGGTGTGGGAATGCGGGTCCGCCGGTGAGGATGTGGTGGGCTCGGTATACCGCGCCACCCACGCCGCCCTGCAGGTGCTGCAGTGTTGGCTGGCTGAGGACCGGGCGGGCACCTTAGTGGTGTTAACTCATGGTGCGGTGGGTTTGCCCGGTGAGGATGTCAGCGATCTGGCCGCCGCGGCGGTGTGGGGTTTGGTGCGTTCGGCGCAGGCCGAACAGCCCGGCCGGATCGTGCTGATCGATACCGACACGGCGGTGGATGCGGGGGCGCTGGCCGCCGCCGGGGAACCCCAACTGCTGGTGCGCGCCGGTCGTGTGCATGCGGCGCGGCTGGCCCCGGCCCCGCCGCTGCTGGCGCTACCGGCGGGAGAGTCGGCGTGGTGGTTGGCGGCCGGTGGCGGCGGGACGTTGGACGATCTGTTGATCCGGCCCTACCCGCAGGCACAAGCGCCGCTGCAGGCGGGGCAGGTGCGGGTGAAGGTAGCGGCGGTCGGGGTCAATTTCCGGGATGTGGTGGCGGCGTTGGGGATGTATCCCGGCCAAGCTCCAGTGCTCGGTGCAGAAGGCGCCGGGGTGGTCATCGAGACCGGTCCCGAGGTGACCGACGTGGACGTCGGTGATGCAGTGATGGGGTTGATGAGTGGGACGGGTCCGCTGGCGGTGGTGGACCAGCAACTGCTGGTCAAGGTGCCGCGGGGGTGGTCGTTCGCCCAAGCCGCGGGTGTGCCGGTGGTGTTTTTGACGGCCCTGTACGGGTTAACGGATTTGGCGAGAACCCGCGCTGGGGAATCGGTGTTGGTGCATGCCGCGACCGGTGGGGTGGGCATGGCGGCGGTGCAGCTGGCCCGGCAGTGGGGGGTGGAAGTTTTCGTCACCGCAAGCCGCGGCAAGTGGGATACCTTGCGCGGCATGGGTTTTGATGAAGGCCACATCGGTGATTCTCGCACGCTGGAGTTTGAGGAGAAGTTCCTATCGGTCACCGGGGGCCGCGGGGTCGATGTGGTGCTCAACTCGCTGGCCGGTGAATTCGTGGATGCCTCGCTGCGGTTGCTGCCCCGGGGCGGGCGTTTTCTCGAGATGGGCAAGACCGACATCCGCGGGGCGCAGGCGATCGCCATCCAGTATCCCGGTGTGTCGTATCGCGCGTTTGACCTGGCCGAGGCCGGCCCGCAGCGCATCAAGGCGATGCTCGGCGAGTTGAAGGAGCTGTTTGACAGCCAGGTGCTGCATCGGCTGCCGGTAACCACCTGGGACGTGCGCTGCGCCACGCAGGCCTACCGGTTCGTCAGCCAGGCCCGCCACATCGGCAAAGTGGTCTTGACGATGCCGTCCGCGCTGGCCGATGGGCTTGCCGAAGGCACGCTCTTGATAACCGGTGCCACTGGAATGGTCGGCGCAGTGCTGGCCCGCCATCTGGTCGGCGCCTATGGGGCGCGCCATGTGGTGTTGGCCAGCCGGCGGGGGGAACGCGCCAAGGGAGCCGCCGGGTTGGCCGCCGAGTTGGCGCGGGCTGGCGCTCAAGTGCAGGTGCTGGCCTGTGATGTGGCCGATCGAGACGCGGTGGCACGGTTGTTGGCCCGGTTAGCGCGGCAGTGTCCGGCGTTGCGCGGGGTTATTCATGCTGCCGGTGTGCTCGATGACGCGGTGATCAACTCATTGACACCGGATCGAGTGGATGCCGTTTTGCGGGCCAAGGTGGACGCGGCGTGGAACCTGCACGAGTTGACCCGTGATCTGGGTTTGTCGGTGTTTGTGCTGTGTTCCTCGACCGCGGCTACGGTGGGCGCACCGGGGCAGGGTAATTACGCGGCGGCCAACGCGTTTCTAGACGGGTTGGCCGCTCACCGGCGGGCGATGGGGCTGGCGGGGATATCGCTGGCGTGGGGGTTATGGGAGCAGCCCAGCGCCATGACCGCTCACTTGAATGGCCGTGATCTCGCCCGGATCAGCCGTAGCGGGCTGGCGGCGATGAACCCCGGGCAGGCGCTGGAGATGTTTGACGCCGCGCTGGCGATCGATCACCCCGTCGCGGTGGCCACCCGCCTGGACCGGGCCGCATTGGACGCCCACACCCTCAACGACGGGTTGCCGGTGTTGTTTAGCGGGCTGGCGTGCCGCCCACGACGC
>Ga0307478_10004445_pt1 | contig 10008 bp, 8 predicted proteins | sample atmos_gasesECM4C_2_FD_203713 | JGI IMG/M metagenome (GOLD analysis project Ga0307478, IMG submission 203713) | Hardwood forest soil microbial communities from Morgan-Monroe State Forest, Indiana, United States - atmos_gasesECM4C_05 | ecosystem: Environmental > Terrestrial > Soil > Temperate...
GCGCGGTGGTCATCTGGTAGCGGGCGATGTAGTCCTGAAGGCGAATTTTTTGGCCGGCGAGGCGTTCTTTTTGCACGCGGAGAAGCATGATCACGTCGGTGCCGCGCAGGGCGTCTTCGATGTGGCGGGCGATGCGGAGGCCGGGAGCGAGCGTGGCGGCAACGTCGGGGACGAACTCGGGCGGACCGCAGAGAGTTAGCTTTACTCCGAACTTGGTGAGCAGGTGACAGGCACTGCGGGCGACGCGGCTGTGAAAAATGTCGCCGATGATGGTCGCCTGCAATCCCTTGAGCGACTTTTTGTGCTTCAGGATCGTAAAGGCGTCGAGCAAGGCCTGCGAGGGATGCTCGTGCATGCCATCGCCGGCATTGATAATGGGGATGTCGAGATGCTGCGCCATTAGGTGCGGCGCGCCCGCTGAAGGGTGGCGGATGACGATGCAATCGGCGCCGACTGCGCGCAACGTGTAGCCGGTGTCGAGCAGGGACTCGCCTTTTTCGATGCTCGATCCGGAGGATTGCACCAGAGTGGTCATAGCGCCGAGGGATTTTGCGGCGAATTCGAAGGACGAGCGGGTGCGGGTGGAGGCTTCGTAAAACAAAAGGACGATCCGCTTGCCGCGCAGCAGCGGACGGGCCTTCAGCGGATTCATGCGGCGGGCCAGCTTGAGCAGGCCCAGGATGTCCTTCGCGTCGAGGTGTTCGATCCCGAGCAGCGAACCGCGTGCGGGCTTATTCATTGGACTTATTTATTAGAGAATGTGCAAACGGTGCATCATACGCGGCAGGCGGGGCGGCTGCAAGGGCGCCGGAAGCCGCTGGCGGAAGGCTTAGGATTTGTCGCGGCGGCCTAGGACGGCACCGCCCAGAACACCGCCCAATGTTCCGAAGGTCAGAAAAAGCCCAAACCCGGCGATCAAAATGAAGATCATCAATGCCACCATGCCGGTAGGAGAGCGGAGAAGTTCCAGATCAGCCTGGTGCTGAGGATCGGGATAACGCAAGGCGGTCTGCTGGATCAGATCCAGCAGGAACTTGCGAATCTCCCCTCCTTCATGCAAGACGGTTACGCGCAGCGCTCCGAGGACGGCGGTCATGGCGGAACATAGAAGACCCGAGAGCGCGCCCAGGCGCGCGCCTGCTCCAGCGCGAACTATAATTCCCGGACTGTTGCGACGGTAGAGAGCGACCGCGAAAAATCCCGCGCCAACCAAGGCGATCAGAGGAACTATGAGCTTTAGCACCATCGCCACGGATGCGATGAGCGCTGCCAATGCGCACGGCTTCAGCGTTTGCGACCACTGCATCGGCATGGCGAGGACCGGGATAGTCTGCGACGCCGGGAGCGCGGCGGGGTCTGACGAAGTTGTTGCGACCGCGAAGGCCAGTGGCTGCGGGGGCTCAGCGAGCACCACGCGAATCTGCGGGGCGGAGCAGTGGGGGCAAAAGGGAATGCCTTCTTCCACCGTTTGTCCGCACTTGTAGCAAGGGTTTTCCATCAGGAAATCAAGAGGAGTCGTCTTTCAAGTATCGCAGAAAGTCTCCAGTGGCGCAGCAAGCGTAGCGGGGTCTGAGTTTACGGCGCGGGCAAGAAAGGGCTTGAACCACGAAGGGCACGAAGTATCACGAAGGAGCTTGCTGGCAGGCATTTCCTTGGTGAGACTTCGTGCCCTTCGTTGAAGCGCTTCGGCTAGATGTCGCCTTGCTTGCCACGCGCATGCACATAGACGACGGCGAAGGTCGATCCCTTGCCGCCGTCGCGGGGCTCGATGGCCACGGCGTGCTGGTTATCCTCAGTGCCGACTTTCAGTTCGGTGACGGGACCTGAGTTTTCGTCGCACTTCAATTCTTTGCTTTTCTTGTCCTTGGACTCTTTGTCCTTGTCGTCGTCATCGTGCACCTCGACGTTTCCGCCATGCTTCTGGGTATGGCATTCGAGGACCTTGCCGTACTTCTTCAGTTTGTCGCGATAGAAGTCGATGATCTTGGCGGGGGAGTCGTCGGATTCGTAGTTGGAAATCACCAGCTTGAATCCAAAGGCTTCGGTGAACAAACTCAGGTTCGCCTGATTAGTGTCGCCGTCCGAAGTACCGGTTTTGATGCGCGCGCCCGGATAGAGCGGGAGGCCAGCCTTGCGCGCGTCGGCGTCGCTGCCGACGTGCAGGTCGCCGACAGAACTCTGGATGTCGAGATTCTTGTTTTCAGAATCCTGGGCGAGTACGGGCAGGGTCAGGGTTGCGGACAGTGCGAGCGCGAGCGGTAGATGGCGAAACATAGTGCCTCCTTGGATGGCGAGGCGTAGCAAGCTACGCCTCTACGAGCGAAATCTAAATCTCCGCATCTTTGCCGTGGGTGCGGACGTACACCAGCGAGAAGCTCGAACCTTTTCCATCGGACTCGACGGCGACGATGTGCTGGTTCTCTTCCGTGCCGACTTTCAATTCGACGTCGTTGCCGTTGGACTCTTCGCATGTCAATTCGTGGGATGAGTGATCCGAATGCTTGACATCCGGATGCACTCCAAAGTGGCTGGTGTGGCACTCCAGCACCTTGCCGTATTTCTTGAGCTGGTCTTTGTAGTAGGCGATTAGTTTGTCGGGCGAATCGTTGGATTGATATTCGAGGGCGACGACTTTCAACCCGAAGCCGAAGCTTGAGATGTTCACGTTGGCGCTCTTGTCGTTGCCATCGTGATCGTCCTGCTTCAGGCGCGCGCCGGGATAGACCGCGAGACCAACGTCCGCCACATTGGCGTCTTTGCTGACGTGGATGCCGCCGACGGGCGTGTCGATGTCGACCTGTTTGTCTTCGCCGTTCTGCTCCCTCTTTACGTTGACGCTGCAAGCCGGAAGCAGCAAGGCGGCCAGGGTCGCGAACCCTAAAGCGAAAATACTGGTGAGCTGAAACTTAGTTCTGCGCATGTGGGGACCCTCCTTTGACGGTGGCGCTGGCAGTTTGGGCCGGGCGTTCCAGGCCGACGCCGCGCTGGGCGACATTCGGAATCGTGACTGGCAGATGGCCGTGAATCGGAATCTCGCCGAAGAGCGCTTTGATGGCAGCTATTTCGGAAACGCTGGCGTTGGAAAACGTACACATGTAATTCTCGATCTTGGGGAAATCGCTGGCCAGATAAGGATTCCCCATGGCGACGACGGTGGTCTTCTCCGCGGCATGATCGAGCACCTGCTGCAGCAGCGTGCCAGTGGCGTCGGCCATAGCCACCGAGTTGCCGACTTTGCCTGCGACCGGAATCACATAGACTGCCGCTACCACAGTTTGAGCCTCATCGACTGCCTTCAAGACTTCGTCGCTCATGCCGGCGGCGACGCGGGGATCCACATAAATCACGCGCGCGTCCGGAATGCGGGTGCGAAACTCGCGTCCAAAAGCGCGACCGGACTCGGTACGCATGTCGTCGGAAAAAAGCACGGCCAACACCTGGTTGTGGGTCTCCTCTCTGGTGGTATACGGAAGACCGGCCTTGGCAGTTCCCTTGGATTTCAGGGGGAGCATTTTGCCGTTATCGCGCACCAGGGTGATGGCGGAGTCGGCCACCTGCTGGCCGAAGGCGATGTTTTCCGGCTTGCCGACCGTGCTTGCGATGGCACTGAGATCGACCACCCGGGACGTGTTCAGGCCAAGGTGGCCCTTTATTTTCAGGATCTTGAGAACAGAGTGATTGAGGCGCTGCGGCGAAATTTCGCCCGAGCGGACGGCCTTCAACATGGACTCGTAGGAAGCGCCGAGGTCGGCGGGGATGATCAGCATGTCGTTCCCGGCCTTGAAGGCTTCGACCGCGGCGCGGCCAATGTCATTGGCGAAGAGGTGCGTCAAGCCGGCCATGTCGAGCGCGTCGGTCACGATGAGGCCATTGAATCCCATTTGCTTCTCGAGCAGATCGGAAACTACCGCCGTGGAAATCGTTGCGACATGATTGGGGTCGGCATCGAGCGCGGGCACAGTGACGTGGGCGACCATCACCGAGTCGACGCCCGCGGCAATGGCCTGGCGAAAGGGAGGAAGTTCGATCGAGTCCAGATGAGCGCGGTCGCCGTTCACGCTGGCGACGCCGAGATGCGAGTCGGTCGCGGTGTCGCCGTGGCCGGGAAAGTGTTTCACCGTGGTCAGCATTCCGCCCGCGCGTGCACCTTTGATGTAAGCCGTGACCAGGTTGCCGACCTGCTGGGGATCTTCTCCGAAGGAGCGCGTGTTGATGATGGGATTGGCGGGATTCGAGTTCACGTCGGCGTCGGGGAAAAAATTCCAGTGCACGCCGACGGCGCGGGATTCCTCGGCGGTGATGCGGCCGAAATTCTCGGCGTCTTCAACTTTGCCGTCGGCGCCGAAGGCCATGGCGTGCGGGAAATTCGTAGTGCCCGTCAGACGGGTGGTGACGCCGCGTTCGAAATCGGCCGCGAACAGCAGAGGCAGCTTCGATTGCTTCTGCAGGCGATTGAGCAACTCGGCGGCTTCGTAGGGCTCGGTTCGCAGAAGGAAGGGACCATCCAGATGCACCGACATGGCGAACGAACCCACGTGATATTTCTGCATGGACTGGAGCCACTCCAGATATTCAGGCGCTTCCACGTTCAGGAAGCTGGCGCGGCACCAGATCATGAAGACCTGGCCGATTTTTTCTTCGACGGTAAGGGAGCGGAGTGTTTTCTCGGCCCACCGGTCGCCCCGCGTGGAACTGGGTGCGGGGGAATGCTTGGCTTTTTCTTTATCTTTATCCTTGGCGAGAGCAGGCACGGTCAGTGCCAACAACAGACAGATGAAAAGGAAGTTTCGGGGCATGCAGAAACGATAGCAGAAGGGCGGGTCACAGGTATTTTCAAGTTCTGTGCGGAGCAAGCTAAGACGCCCCGACAAGCTTTCCAGCTTCCCGCTGAATCCGCTCGTCGTCCCCGAAGCCGCTCAGCCAGTGCACTTCTGACTCGCGGCGGAACCACGTCATTTGGCGTTTGGCATAGTTGCGGTGGGCTTGCTGGGCTGTTTGAATGGCCTGCCCACGAGTTAACTCTCCGCGCAAGAACTGAACTGCCTGCTTGTATCCGAGAGATGCGAGCGGACGCGCGGCCGTCCCGTATTTGCCGAGCAGGAACTTCGTCTCTTCGAGCAATCCAGTCTCGAACATGCGCTGGGCGCGCAGGTTGATGCGTTCGTAGAGCGCGGCGCGGTCCGGGTCGAGGCCCACGCGCAGAATGCGGAAACCCTGTAGCGGATCGCGGCCTTGCTGCCAGAGTTCGGACATCTTCTGGCGCGACGCCAGACACACCTCGATGGCGCGAATCAGTTTGGGGATGTCGTTGGCATGGACTTTCTCAGCGGCAGCTCGGTCGAGGCGGCACAGAATTCGATGCAGATGAGCGGGGCCGCGGCTCGCCGCACTTTCGCGCAGACGCTCGCGCAACTCTTCCGAGCGCTGCGGGCCAGGGAAAAGTCCTTCGAGCAGCGCGCGCAAATAGAGTCCGGTGCCGCCGACCACGATGGGCAGGTGCTGGCGCGAGTTGATTTCGGTAAGCACTTGCCGTGCCTGGCGGGCATATTCGCCGGCAGTCATGAACTGAGTGGGCTCGACAAAATCGAAGAGATGGTGGGGCGCGCGCGCGCGTTCCGCGGCGGTGGGCTTGGCGGTGCCGATGTCAAATTCGCGGTACATCGCAACCGAATCGCAGTTGACGATTTCGCCGCTGAATTTCTCCGCGAGCAAGAGAGACAGCGCCGTCTTTCCGCTGGCCGTGGGACCGAGGATCACCACCAGAAGCGGCAGGAGCGCGGAGTTCTCCTGATGGTCGCCGGGTTTGATTCGGCCCAGGTTCAGCGCAGGCTCCAGTGAATATCGCGCCAGTAGCGAATCAGCGTGAGGACCAGCAGCAGAACCGCGATCACCAGCAGGCCGGTGGTCTCCGACGCGTAGACCGCGCGGCGGCGACGCTTGCGATCATCTTCTGGAGTGGGTTGGGGCACGCGAATATTGTAGCTCTGGGTGGGCGCGGGGCGGTCATGCGCAATTCGCTAGCAACCACAGGTGATTCATAGTCACAGGCCGGATTCATTTCAGTCCTTACTTTGTCCCCCGAGGCCGTACGAAGAATTTCCACTTATCCATCCCTGCTGCCACGGCTACATCGAAAAAACCAACCATCATTTCGTCGGAGGTTTGATCGCCCCAGGTCACCGTCTTGGTCGGGTCGGGATTGTGGGGGTTGTTTTTCGAATTGTCATACCAGGCGATCGCCCGCAGGCGCGTTCCTGCCTGCAATCGGCGCGGCTGGGCTAGCTTGTAACTTAACTGCCAGTGAAAGTGATAGTTCACGCGCAACAGCACTTCCACGCTGCCATCGTCGTGCACGATGTCGTACTCGAAGCGCTTGCCGCGAAGGTGCATGTGGGGGAACAGGCTCAGCAGCGTGGCGTCATTAGGCAGCGTACCCTGCACCTCGACGCGAAAGTCCTCCGCGCCCGGAGGAATGATCAGGGCGTGATTGTTTAACTGCAAGGTGATCACTTTCTGCTGGGGCGGCGCCTTCGCAAAAACCAGACCGATGCTGGTTTGATCATCGTCTGGCGATCCGTTCGTCGTGTAGTGCATCTGGAATACTAAGTCCGATCCGGCGGGAACAAACTTTGCCATACCGTCCGGCCATTCGTCCGGAGAACTTCCGGGGGCGTACACCAGCAACAGATCGCTGGTGGTCTCATGGGCCTCGCGGCGTTCCAGCGGATCGTTCAGAGTGGAGGCGGTGAAGGGCTCGCCGACCGGAGCATGGCGCAGCCACTGCGAGTCCGGCGGACGAATATAGACGACCGCATGATGCACGTGCGCCGGACTGCCGGGGCGAAACTCCGACATCTGCACCCAGCGGTCCTCGGCGAAATGCGTGGGGACAATTTCGTAGGTGTATTCGACCTCGCCCTGCGCCGGGATCGGCACGGCCTTGGGCATTTTCACGACGAGATCGGGTTGTGGAATATTCCATCCAGCGGCCCATTTTCGCGGGGCGGGCGCGTCGTGCGCTTCGCCCGCGGGTGCTCCGGCCTCGGCCCAGGCCACGATGGTCGCAATCTGCTGATCGGTCAAAGACACATCGTCGGCGAAGTGGCCATACCTGGGATCGGCGAACCACGGCGGCATCATCTTCATCTCGACCGCGTGCGTCATCGACGCCGCCCACGGGCGCGTCTGCTCATAGGTCACCAGCGGCATGGGCGCGACTTCGCCGGCACGATGGCAACTCTGGCAGTGATCCTGCAGGATCGGCGATACATCTTTATAGAAGGTGGGCGGCACGGGCGGCGTCGTTTTCTGAAAAGTGGCGCCGAACAAGCAAACGGACAGCCCAGCAATCGTCAACGCACTGATAGCCCGAAAAGCCATAACGCGATTCTACAATCTCAGGTTTTCCTCCGTGTTTCTCCGTGTCCTCTGTGGTTAAGCTTTTGATCTTTCGATCACAGCGGGCTCCTCTAAAAAATGCTACATTCAACCTTCATGTCTGCGCCTGATTCCAACTTCGTTCGCGCCTGCAAATCCCTGCCCGTCGAACGTACTCCTGTCTGGTTTATGCGGCAGGCGGGACGCTATATGCCCGAGTACCGCGCCGTGCGCAAGCAACACTCGCTGCTGGAAATCTGCAAGAAGCCGGCGCTCGCGGCTGAGGTTACCATCACCGCCGCGGAGTTTTTGGGAGTCGATGCTGCCATCATTTTTGCTGACTTGCTCCTGCCTCTTGAAGTGATGGGGCTTCCCTTTCACTTTTCCGCCGGCGAAGGTCCGGTCATCGAGAAGCCGGTGCGCAGCAAGGAAGACATCGCGAACTTGCGCACCGACCGCGCCGCCGAACTCGGATATGTTTCCGAAGCCGTGAGCCTGGTTGCCAAACATTTCGGCGACCGGCTGCCGGTGATCGGATTTTGCGGCGCTCCCTTCACCCTAGCCAGCTACATGATCGAAGGCGGAGGATCGCGCAGTTATGTCCACACCAAAAAGATGATTTACAACTCTCCCGCCGATTGGGATGCACTCGTGCGCAAACTGGTCGACGTCACCGCCGCCTACGCCGCCGAGCAGGTGCGGGCTGGTGCGGACGTGATCCAGATTTTCGACAGTTGGGTGGGATGCCTCAGCGTGGAAGATTATCGCCGCTACGTGCTGCCGCACGTCACGGGCATGGTGAAACAATTGCAGAAGACAGGAGTGCCGATTATTTATTTCGGAACCGACAGCGCCACGCTGCTGCCCGCGATGAAGGAGACGGGAGCCGACGTTGTGGGACTCGACTGGCGGATTCCGCTGGATGAAGGCTGGGCGCGGCTCGATCACAAGTGCGCTGTACAGGGGAATCTCGATCCGGTGCTGCTGTTCGCGGACTGGAAGGAATTGAAATCGCGCGCGGAAGATATTCTTCGCCGCGCCGCGGGGCGCTCCGGTCACATTTTTAATCTCGGCCACGGCATTCTGCCGGAGACGCCGGTTGAGAACGTGAAGAACCTGGCGCGCTTCGTGCAAGAGTACGCGGCTTCCAGCTTCCGCGCGCCGGCTTCCGGAAACCGAGAGCCGGAAGCCGGAAGCCGCCTTCCATGACTCGCATTGCCATCATCGGCGGAGGGATCTCTGGCCTCGCCGCGGCCTTCGAACTTGAAGAGCTGCGCCGGAATGCGAGCGCCGATCTCGAATACGTTCTCTACGAAGCGAGCGAGCGGCTGGGCGGTGTTCTTCGCACCGACAACATCGACGGCTGCATCGTCGAGGCTGGCCCTGATTCGTTCATCACCGAAAAACCCTGGGCAAGCGATCTCTGCCGTGAGTTGGGACTTGGCGACCAGCTCATCGGGTCCAACGATACCGAGCGCAAGACTTACATCTTGACGAAGGGGCGTCTTGTCGAAATGCCCGACGGCCTGATGTTCATGGTGCCGACGAAGATCGTGCCCACGGGCCTTTCGCCGTTGTTTTCGTGGAAAACGAAGCTGCGTATGTCGCAAGAACTGTTCCACCCGCCGCGCGTAGTCGATCACGACGAATCCGTGGCTGCATTCGTCGAGCGTCACTATGGTTCGGAGATGGTTGACCGGTTGGTCGACCCCTTGCTCTCCGGCGTCTATGGTGGAGAAGCTGCGAACCTCAGCGTGCGCGCGGTCCTGCCTCGATTCGCCGAAATGGAACGTACACACGGCAGCCTCGGGCGGGCCATGCTCGCCGCGCGGAAGAAGATGTCCGCTGAACCGCGGAAAGTCGCGCCGCCGCTATTTACTTCGCTGAAGAACGGAATGCAGCAACTGGTGGAGACTATCGTTCCCCGCCTGAAGGGAACGCTGCTCACCAACACGCCCGTGCAAGCGCTGCAAATCGAGGCGGGAGACTGGGTGGCTTCGGCGGGAATGCAATCCGACAGCTTCGACGCGGTGATCCTCGCTTTGCCTGCGCCGGCCGCCGCGCAGGTGCTGCGCATCGTCAGTCCCGAGCTTTCCGCCGAACTGGAGGCGATCCAGTACAGTTCCTCCATCACCGTGGGTCTGGGCTATGGTCGCGAGGTGCGGCAGGCTCTGCCTCCCGGCTTTGGATTTCTAGTGCCGCGGAGCGAAGGCAAGAAGCTGCTGGCGGTGACCTTCGTTCACAATAAATTTCCGCATCGCGCTCCGGACGATCGCGCTCTGCTGCGTTGCTTCTTTGCGGGAAGGAATGCGGAGAGTGTCTGGACGCTGGCCGACGAACAGATTATTGGAATCGTGCGCAACGAGCTGCAGCAGGTTCTGGGCCCGCAGATCAGCGGTCTTCGCGCCGAGCCGCTTTTCGCCCGCGTCTACCGATGGAAGTCGGCGATGGCGCAGTATGGCGTGGGACATCTCGATCGTCTCGACCGCATGGAACGCCTGCGCCAGCACTTGCCCGGACTCGCGCTGGCTGGCAACGCGTATCGGGGGATCGGCGTGCCGGACTGCGTCCGCTCCGGCCGGGGGGCGGCAAAATCGCTCGCAGGGACTTAGCTCGTTCCGTCTCGCGCCT
>Ga0307478_10004446_pt1 | contig 10007 bp, 6 predicted proteins | sample atmos_gasesECM4C_2_FD_203713 | JGI IMG/M metagenome (GOLD analysis project Ga0307478, IMG submission 203713) | Hardwood forest soil microbial communities from Morgan-Monroe State Forest, Indiana, United States - atmos_gasesECM4C_05 | ecosystem: Environmental > Terrestrial > Soil > Temperate...
TGGAATGCCGCTGGTGGCTCCACCGACGACAATCACATCAGGCCGTTCCCTTTTGATGGCGGCATAGGCCGTTCTCAACATCAGCAAATAAGTCCCGGCCCGGTCATGGGCCGCCGGGCCCTCGCAGAAAGTTCCGTTATATTCATTCCATATCTCCACTGCTTTGATCTGCTTTCCGTAGTGGCGCAGCACTTCGACAGCGTAACGGGCATAGGCCTCGATTCCGTCGTCGGTGTACGGGGTCAGCCCCCGGTCGTAATTGCTGTTCTCGAAGCTTAACACAATCAACGGAGAGATGTGATTCTTATCGAGGCTGGCCATGTAGCGTTCATATGAACCGGGGAAAACGAACCTTCCCTTTTCCGGTTCCACGGTCTGCCAGTACAATTCATCGCGCACCTCGGGCACCTCGCCCTGGACGATAAGCGGGATCCATGATGGATCCCAGCCCTGCGCAAAATGGGTCATGACACCAAATCGCTGGTCTTCGACGGCCGGAGGCGCCTGGGCTGCGAATGAGAGCACGGCGGTTGCAGCCGGCACCGCGCCCAGCAGAAATATTTCATACAACTTCATTTTATAGTTTGAATCGGGTCCGCGGACGGGCAGGCGGCGGGTTGGGCTTGAAGAATTTCCCGGTATAACGCGGCGTAGCGGTTCGCCTGCAGGGTTACGGTAAACTCCCGCTCGACCCGGGCCAGTGATTCACAGCCGAGTGCCCGCCGACGCAGTTTGTCCTCCAGGATCAAGCGAAGGTTGATGGCAAAGGCAGAGTCGTCGCCGGTTGGGGCCAGCAAACCCGTGTGCCCGTCGATGACGGCTTCGCCGACGCCGCCGACGCCGAAGCCGGCCACTGGGGTGCCGCAGGCCATGGACTCGAGAACGGTGTTAGGCAGGTTGTCCTGTAATGAAGGAATGGCGAAAACGTCGGCCGCGCTATAGGCCGACCGCAAACTCTCGATATCTTGCATGGGCCCCAAATGCCGGAAAAGCGGGCCCGACAGGAGGGAAGTATCGCCGCGCCCCAGTGTCACCAGCAGCAGGCCCGGAATGGCCCTGATGGCATCCAGCGCTTTCAGCAGAAAACGAAGCCCCTTCCGGCGATCCTCGATTTGATCTGCCACGAATAACACGATCCTGGCCCCCGCCGGCAGGTTAAATCGCCGGCGGGCGCCGGTTTGTTCAACCGGATAATAGTCCTGTGGATCGATCCCATTGGGAATGATGCGCGTATCAAAGCGCTGGCATAAAGTGCTTCGTCTCGCTTCACCGGCGAGCCAGCGGCTTGGGCAAACAATGGTAAATCGCTCCGAGGAAATCCGCGCGAAAATCCGCTGCTTGCGATTCCACACCCGCCGGGTCATGTCGTTCTCGCCGGATGACGTTCTGAGCTGCGGACAGGCTCCGCATTGCGCCGTATAGCGTTCGCATGTTCCGCTATAGTGACAGCCGCCGGTGAACGCATTCATGTCGTGGAAGGTCCAGACGACCGGAACCCGTCCGGTCAATTGTGGCAGCGTGCGATAGTCGAGCAAATCGGCGACCCAATGCAGGTTCACGAGATGGCAGGGAGGTAATTGTGAGGCTAGGCGCCATCCGGTCAGCGTCCATTCGGGAGTGAAATAGGCGCCGGCTTTCCGGGGTCGGGGACGATGCCAACGCCGGCCCAGCCGGAAAAAGGCGCGGCCCAGGGCCGCAGGCACCGGCGTGACGGGATTGTATTCCAAGGTGTCCTCATCCGCGCTGCATCGTTGCGCCACCAGCATCCGGGATTCCACTTCTTCCTTTGCGAGTGCGCGGTGCAGGCGATGCGCGGCCTTGGCCGCTCCACCGTGCACGGCGGTGGTGCAGATTTGCATAACCCGCACTTTACGAACCTGGGCAAGGCCGGAGCCGCCGTTCGGGTGGTGGAAAAATGGTGTGTCAGGGCTGATTTTGTTCATAAAGACAGTCCGCTTGCAGTGTTACCGGCAGTGGTCCGGCCGAAGCGGGGCGGGGCTTCCGCTGGCCACGCATCTGGCGAAAAACCCGGAAGGTTTCGGCGATATTGCCGAGGAACAGATAAGGCAAAAATCCCACGACCATCCCAACCACGACGCCTTCCTGGGCATGACGCTGCACCAGCAAATCCATCAGGCCCGCGCTCGCGACAATGCTGACCACGGCATAAAAAGTCAGCCGGCGCACTTCAGATATGCCTGCCAGCATATATCCGAACGGCTGCTCCAGGAAAAATACCGCATTCCAGAGGAAAAGCAGCCAGATCAATGATTCGGATGGAAGCGTGGCGTCGCGGCCAACCCAAAGGGCAAGAATCGGCCGGGCGAACAAGGCGCCGGCCGCCATCGGCGCGATCACGCCCAGCAGGGTGATACGCAGGGAAAAAAACAATGTTCGATGGATCCAGTCGAATTCCCCGCGGGCCTTCGCATCCGAGTAGGCCGGCCAGAGCGGCAGCATGAACGCGTTTTGAACGATGGCGAAAAGATTAAAAATTCGCTGCGCCAGATTATAAGGCGTGACGGCGGCGGCGCCGAGACCCGTCGATATTATTATTTGCGGCAGGGAAATCAGCAGGACAAGATGGACCTGCTGGATGCCGAAACAGGCGCCCAGCCCCAACAATTCGCGCATGGTTGCCCAGTGAAATCGAACGGTGCGAAAATTGAACCAACCCAGTTGGATGAGCTGCAGCGCCAACAACCCGGCGTTCGACAGAATCAATGGGAGCTGCGCGGCGGCAATGAACTCAGCCAGGCCCAGGTGCAAATCCGCAGCCAGCAGGACGCCGCCGAGCGAACCAGCGCCGCCCAGTGCCTGGGCGATGTTGTGCATCCAGCCCTGTTGCCTGGCGTAAGCCAGCCGTTGCGCCAGCCCGAGCGGAAAATTCACGCAGAATAGAAGCAGCGTGACCATGATGGCCCGTGGGGCTTGGGCTTGGACCACGGGATCGGTGAGGCTGAAAAGCGCCGTGAAATCAAGTGCCGGCACAATCAACCCCACCAGTGCGGCCAGCAGCAGCCCCAATAAGCAGAGAAAAACCGCGACACTTCCCCAGAGTTCCCGGGCGACCGGCTCTTTTCCCGCGGCAAAGGCCTCGGAAAGCTTGTTCTGGGCGCCTTGCCCCATGCCGAAGTCGGCAAACATGATCATGGTGCCGATGCTCGTCAGCGCCATCCAGAGGCCGAAGGCTTCGGTGCCGAGCACCTTGACCGCGACGGGAACTTGCAGGAGTTGACAGCCAATTCCGAGCATCCGGGCCGTCACGGAGGTGGCAAAAAACAAGCCCACCGCTTTGGAACGTCCAGAAAGCCGGGTGAAGCGTTGTCGTAGATGCGAAAGTAGATTCATGCTTGGGACGGCGTTTCCGGGCTCGGGTTCATCACGTCCATCTGCACCAGCAGAATCAGGCTGGAGACCATCGCGATCGATACGCGCTGCGCCCCGGAAAATGGACTGCAGAACAAATCCCAAAGTGCCGAGAGCAGGACCAAGATGCAGAACGGAGCAAGCCGGTGCCAGCGGCGGACGAATATCATGGAATAAAGGGTCCAAACCAGACCCGCGCCATAAACGAAAAAGAATGCGCCGCCGAACAAACCACCTTCAGCCAGCGCCACGAGGATTTGTGAGTGAACCGCCACCGCCCCCGGATCCTTATTGGGATCGGCAAAGCCGCCGACATGCGCCTGCTTGGCGGCCGCATGGCGGATCACCATGAAATTGTCATAGACATCGGTGTTGCTGAACCACGAGCCATGTCCGATCAGCGGCGATTGCTCAAAGGCATCCCACGCAGCGATGACCGAGGCCGAACGTTCGATGTTGGAACGAGTGGCGCGGGTGTTGTTGCCCTGGGTGTGTCCGTAAATCCATAACCCAGCGCCCAACGCGGCGACGATCATCACTGGCGCGAGCCACAACCGGAATTGCCGCGGCGCAATTTGCAGGAATGTCAGCACTCCAACCAGCAGGCAGAGTCCACCCAGGCTGCGATAATCCATCAGGAAGTGGACCGTTCCCATGGCAGACGCTGCCAGGATCGTCGCGAACGGCCCCGCCAGCGGCGCGATGAAAAAAACCAGGAAGGTCAACGGATAGCCGACCCCGAATTTCCACATGTCCCCAAACAACGGGCCAAGGATCAAGGCGCTCGCGACCGCGCCCAGGCATTGTCCGAGCTGGAAAACCAAAAAGTTCCGTCGTGCGCAGCCAAAGAGATAGGCGATGGCAACCAGATCGATGGCGAGAAAAACCATGCGGCTCCAGCCGCGCGCCATATCAAGCGGGAGACTGTGCCGGTACAGGTCGGAAAAAACATAACCGCCAAGGGCGATCAGTTGGGCGGTCAACAAGCTCCACAAAAACCGGCTCTGCAGCAGACGCCCCGGCCAGGTGTTGTTGAACGCCACACAAAGCGCGGCCCATCCCGCGGCGGTCACCAAGACAAGTTCGCCGACCGGCATTTCGCCCACAAACGAAATCGTGAAGAAAGTGGAAAAGCCTGCGAGGAAAGACATCCAGGCCGATGGCGACAGCCACATGCTGGCCGGCGGAGGCTCATCGACGGACACATTTGCCGCCCGGCCTCCGGGCAGTAAATCCGGTTGGAAAATCAGGGCGGGAGAATTCATTGTTCATGGTTTCGCCGCCGCAACGGTCCACCCGGCCTCGGCCGCTGGGTTCCCCTGGTGGACGATATCCTTGAGTATTTCCGCGACTTTCCGCCCTGCCGCATCCCAGGAAAGCCGCGTGTCGGCGTCTTCGGCCGTCCGCAAGGCAAGTTGGTGATAACGGACCGGATCGCGCATATATTTCAGAATGTAATCCGCATACTCGGCGCCGCCGGCCTCGAGCGGAAACAACCGGCCATTGACATCGTCGATGACGACGGATGGAAGTCCGCCGACCTTGGTGGCCAGGCACGGAACACCGAAGGCGCTGGCCTCGGCAAAAGCCAGGCCGTAGGCCTCGGCCCGTGAGGGCATGACGAAAAAATGGCTGCGTTTGAATATTTCACCAAGCCGCCGGCGGTCTTCGATTGTATCCTTCCCGATAAAGGGAATTATCTCGACGCAAGCGGGCAAGCGGCGCGATGACGGCGGTTGGCATCCGACCACGGTCAGCCGGGCGTTCAAGCCGGCCGCGTTTAACGCCTCCACGGTTTCGACCGCGAGATCGCCGCCCTTTCGCAGCCAATCCACGCCCACCAGCAAAAGATTGCATTGCGCCATGTCGCGCGCACGCACTCCGCCCCTGGCTTCCTCCACCGTCGGTGGTTCCAGCAAATTTCCTCCGAAGGAAACCACGGCGATCCTGGATGACTCAATGTGATAGGATTGCGCAGCCGTCTGCGCCGCCCAGTCGGATGAATAAATCGCGCGGGTGCAGCGATCCAAGGCCGCCTGCTCGATGATGTTCCCCGCCTGGATGCTGGGCGGAGCCAGATCGGTGAACGATCCATAAAATTCAAGCATGCCGGCAAAGCAGGCGTCGGTCCAGAACACCACGGGCAAATTCGTCTCCAAGCAGGCGAGCATCCAGGTGCTCGGGCTGAACACCATATCGACAGGATTTTCCGCAAGGTGCCGTTCGAGCTGCCGGGCATAACTCAGCAAAAACTTGCTTTCACAATGCCTGAGATAACGCTTCCCGCGCAACCAGCGCCAATAAAGAAACCGGGTCCATTGCCCGCCACCATCCGTGTCTTCGACGAGCGGCATCGTGACCACTTCAAGGCCGGCGTTTTCCAGGGCCCGTCTGATAAAAAAAGGCAACCCGGACCACGACTTGATGTTGTCGGGATCGAAGAATTGCGTGGAGGGAAAGGCAATGCGCATGGCGGGAAATAATGGCGCTTCACACGGCGTTTTTTTGCCGGAAGAGGGTCATCAGCATGATTTGGAAATCCAGGAGCAGGCTCCAATTTTCTATATAGTAGATGTCGCAATGAATGCGTTTGGTCAGATCCGTGTCTCCGCGGAAACCGTTGACCTGGGCCCAGCCCGTGATCCCGGGCTTGATATTATGCCGGGCGTTATAGTGGGGGATTTCTTCCTTGAAGATGCCGATGAGCTCCGGGCGCTCAGGCCGCGGCCCGACGAGGCTCATTTCGCCTTTGAGCACGTTCCAGAACTGCGGCAGCTCATCGATATTCCAACGGCGCATAAAAGCGCCGATGCGCAGGCGCCGCGGGTCGTCTTTCACCGTCCAGCCCACCTTGCCGTCGCGCTCGGCGTTCATCTTCATGCTGCGGATCTTGTAAATCCAAAATGGCCGGCCGGCCTGACCCAACCGGCGCTGGCGATAGATGATCGGGCCGGGGCTTTCCAGATACACGAGGAGCCCGAAAAGGGCGATGATCGGCGCACTCAAGACAAAGCCGGCCGTGCCACCCACCAGGTCAACCAGCTGTTTAAGCATGGCATTGAACGGCAAATCAAACGGCAGGTACGAGATGCCGAGCACGGGCATGTTGCTCACCGTCTGCATCTGCAAACAGGGCAGGAGAATCTGAAAACAACTGGGGATGACCTTGAAATCGACCATCTCCTTTTCGCAGAGATTGGCCAGGGCCACCGTTTCGTCGGTCGAAAGGTTCATGTCCGCCAGGATGACCATGTCGATTGAATGCTCCTGCAGGACTTCGGCGACGCTGCCATGGTCGCCCAGTTTGCGAAGGAATACATCCGGGCGGTTGGCCTCGCGGGCGTGCCCGGACGGAACATAACCGGATATTTTATATTGCAGACCGCCATCGGCGGCGATCGCCCGCACCAGCGAGGTCGCATGTCCGGACCATCCCACAAACAGGATCCGCTGCTGCAACCGGCGGGCGATGGATTCACCGTGGACAATTTTGCAGAGCGCGTACCGCCAGAGAATGAACATCGTGGTCGTCACGCCGAAGGCGATGATCACATAAACACGGCTGATCTCCTCCTCGGAGCGCAGCAGCCAGGAGAAGGCCATGTAGGCGAGGAGCCAGGTCAGGGCCGATTTGACGATCACCGGCACGGTCTGGCGCAGGTGTAGAATCCGGCGCAGGTCGTACAAGTGACGGTGCGGCAGGAGCAGCAGAAACAACAGGGTGCCAAAGGCGACATGGCCGGAATAGTCCGTCCAGTGGATCACATGCGACCTGACGCCGAAGTTCACCAGCGTTGTTTCAAAACGCAGCCAGCTGCTGAAGGCCAGGGCCAGGAAAACGACGACGGCGTCGCCGATGATCCCGGTCAGCAGCACCTGCGTCTGTATCTGCCGATTTTCGACCCTGTGTTCAAAGGGGAATGCGGCCGTTTTGGCGGTGGCAGTTTGGTCCATCATAGCTCGTTCCTTTTCTTTCTTTCAGGGCGGGCGCATGAGCTGGACCATTACCGTGCGCTCCCAGGTGTGTTTGTCCCACGTGTTGCATTTTTTTCATGTATTCCGTTGAGGATGCGATTCGAGCTGAAAATTACGCTGATTTGGCGGCGCCGCTATCGTAGTAGTAGTGGCTGGCGGATTGGCGGCGGTCGACTTTGTTCAACACCACGCCGGTTGCCGTCCGCTGGGCGACTTCATCCAGCAGTTTGAGCGCCCGCCGGATCAGGCGCCTGGGGGTGTTCCCGGCATAAATCACCAGGCAGACCGTCGGGACATTTTTTGCAATATAGAGTGTATCGCTGACCGCCATCAACGGGGCCGTATCGATGATCACCCGGTCGAAATTCTCCCGTGCGCGCCGCAAGATGTCATTCAATCCGTCTTTACCGACCAATTCGGCCCCGCCGGGCTGGCATTTGCGGTCACCCAGGCAATAAAGATTCTGAATGGAGGTTTGTTGCACGGCCGCGGGGAAAAGATCGGGTTGTTTCAGGCAATCAGTGAGCCCTGGCTTTTCGTTCCAATCGACCAACAGCCGCTGCAGGCCGGGCCGGCGAAAGTCGCCGTCGATCAAAAGCGTCTGGAATCCCTGATGGGCAAAGGCCGCCGCGGTGTTCAGCGAGCAGTAGCTCTTGCCTTCCCCGGGCACCGCGCTGGTGAAGAGGATGAACTTTCGCTCGTCCTCGTTGGGCAGCAACGAGAGTGAAGTTCGCAATGAGCGAAAGGCCTCGGCCTGGGATGACGCCGGATATTTCAACACGGCCGGCTTTCCCTTGAGGCGCTGCTGGCGCGAGCGCTTGACCGTGGTCAGCACCGGCAGCCCGAGGAAGGACTCGGCGTGGTCGATGGAGGAAACGGTATTGTCGAGGGCACGGGAAAATAAAGCCGAGCCGCAGCCGAGGAACAGGCCGGCGACGGCGGAAAGGGCCAGCAACAATTTTGCACGGGGCCGGACCGGCTGCATCGGGACCAGCGGTTGGGCGATCACGCGGATATTGACCCCGTCGATATCGTTGGCCGATGCGGTGCGGTGCGATACGTCCGTCTGTTTGAGATTCTCCAAGACTTTTTGATAAACGCTGTTATTGGCTTGGACCTCGCGTTCGAGCGTGTGGTAGGGGATGGCGATCCGATCCAGCTCCAAGGACGCCTTTTCTTGTTCGGCCAGGGCCGCCGCCATGGCCGTCTCGGTGGCTTTGGCCGATTCGTAGGACCGGACAATGAGGTTGCCCGCCTTGCGGATGCTGGCGTGCAAGGCGGAACGAAGCTCATCGAGCTGGCTGCGGGCCTCAATCATGGTGGGATGCAAAGGACCATAGCGCTTGGCCAGAGTAGCCACCTGGGCATCCTGCAAGGCGATCTGTTTGCGCAGATCGCTGACTTCGGGCTGGCCGGCGATGTTGCGGATGCTGAGCAGTTGCTCGGGATTGGCATCCGCCAGGGCGCGGACTTGCTCTTCATCCGGTTCCAAAGCCAGGCGCGTGTTTTGAGCTGCGGTGACTTGCTGGTTCAAATCCCGGAGGCGTTCGACCACGATATTCTGCTGCTCTTGCAGCGAAACCGCGTTATATTTGTCGCGATAGGCGGCAAGCTTCTCCTCGGATGCCCTGAGCTCCCCGCTGATTCGCTTGGCTTCGGCGAGGAGAAGCTCGTGGGCCGAGGCCGTGTCCTTACCCTGTTCATCCAGGGATTCCTGGAAAAATTCGTCGGTCACTGCCTGGGCGAGATGCTGGGCGTTTTTTGGATCCAAATCCTCAACCGTCACAGAAATAAGGCGGCTACCCCGCACCAGGTTCACGGAGGTTTTGGCCATGAATTTCTGAACAAGTTCGGCGTCGGAGAAAGACCGGCCCGGCTTGGGCGGAGCGGTCTTCAGCCTGCTGATATCAACGAAGCGGTCGGCCCGGATGAGCCTGAGAAAATCGAAGGCACTTTCCCGGAGCCACTGGACGAATTCAGGGTTTATGAACGTCCCTTCCGCCGGTATCCGCGTAAAATTGGGATTGTCGGCGAGACCGTTGTTCTTGATGACTTTTAAAATCACCGACTGGCTGGCGATCTTCAGTTCGATGGTCCTGAGGATGTCCGACGAATCGAGATCCGGCGGCGGGCTCGCCGGATTCTGGTCCGTGTCCGGCGCCACCTCCAACACCACGGTTGAGGCATAAACCGGATGCACATGGCGCAGGTAAACGACGACCGCCCCGACGGCGAGCAGCATGCAAAAAAATATCTTCCCGAGATTATTTCGGAAAAGATGGATCATCTCCCATAAATCGACCGTGCCGGCGCCGGATGTTTTCGCAAGGTCGCCCCTGGCGGCCGTGAAAATATTCCGGCGGCCATCAACGTAATCGAGTTTGCTTCCGGTTTCCATTGGTTGAATCCCCAAATAGATTACGGTGTTTAGCCTGCCGTAACCACATCCCCAGATTTGAGCAGCGCAATAGAACGCGCCATCGGCGGTTTGTTCCGCGCGGTGAAAGGCATTTTAAATTTTAATGCCGCCGCAAAAATTTGGGAGACAAACTTATGGGCGCACGGCGGCCGGGCTTTTTGCAGCCGGTCAGAAGGCGTAACCGAGGAGAAGTTTCAATTCGTTGCGCGTCGCCGAGGCGTTGGGAATTTCCTCGTGGTGGTAC
>Ga0307478_10004449_pt1 | contig 10000 bp, 10 predicted proteins | sample atmos_gasesECM4C_2_FD_203713 | JGI IMG/M metagenome (GOLD analysis project Ga0307478, IMG submission 203713) | Hardwood forest soil microbial communities from Morgan-Monroe State Forest, Indiana, United States - atmos_gasesECM4C_05 | ecosystem: Environmental > Terrestrial > Soil > Temperate...
CGGGGACAGGATGGATCGCTTGCTCCTTTCCTGTGAGACTCTTTCATTCTCTACTTCATGCCGGTTTAATCCGGCGCACCCATGACCTATTCGTAGCGGAGGGCTTCGACGGGGTCGAGGCGGGCGGCTTTCCAGGCGGGGTAGACGCCGAAGACGATGCCGATGAGGGCGCAGAGGACGAGAGCAGTGATGATCCAGAAGACGGAGAGGGCGGCGGGGAAGTGGGCGGCGTATTTGAGCAGGAGGGTGATGCCGGAGCCGAAGGTGACGCCGATGATACCGCCGATGGCGCTTAGCGTGACGGCTTCGATGAGGAATTGGACGAGGATGTTGTTGCGCCTGGCGCCGATGGCTTTTCTTACGCCGATTTCGCGGGTGCGCTCGGTGACGGAGACCAGCATGATGTTCATTACGCCGATACCGCCAACGATTAGCCCTACCGAGGCGACTGCGAACATAAGGATGAAGATGAGGCCGCTGATTTTTTGCCAGAGTTCGAGAAAATAGTCGGGGGTGAAGATAGCGAAATCGTCGGGCTTGTCATTCGCGAGGCGGCGCTTGCGGCGGAGGAGGTCGCGCATTTCGTCGACGGACTCGGTGACGTTGTTGGGGTCGCTGGCTTTGGCGAAGATGACGTAATCCTTTTGGTTGGGATAGAGCTTGCGGAGCGTGGTGACGGGCATGTAGGCGGAATTGTCTTCGGGATTGGACCCACCGGAAATGCCCTGGCGCTGTTTTTGGAGAGTACCGATCACAGTGAATAGCTGGCCGTCAATGGTGACTTCCTGGCCAATCGCGTTGGTGGGAGATTCAGGGAAGAGCGTGCGGACGGTGTCGTAGCCGAGAAGGACGACGGGGGCGCGATGCTCGGCGTCAGTCTCGTTGAAGAAGCGGCCGGATTCGATTTTCAGGTCGAAGATTTCTCCGATGGACGGCTGATTGCCTTGCAGAATGACGCTTTTCGCGCGGTACTGGCCGCGGCGGACGTCTTCGGTGCCGGAGCCGAATTGCGGTTGAAAGATGCGCATCGAGGCGGAGGCCGCTTTGATGTGCGGGAGCTTGGCGATGTCTTCGGCCCATTCGGGCTGAAGCTCTTTGCGGGTGAACCAGTCGCTCGGCGGGCGGGAGAGCGACGCCCAAGGGAAGCGGTAGGCGATGATGGTGTCGGAGCCGAGCTCGCGAATGCCCCCGAGGACGTTGTCGTTGAGGCCATTGATGACGGCGGTGACGGTGATGACGGTGGTGATGCCGATGACGATGCCGAGGATGGTGAGGGCGGAGCGCAGGGAGTTTTTGCGAAGTGTGTCGAGGGCGAGCAGGATTTCGTCGCGGAATTTGAGCGCGGTCTGCTTGCCGGCTGGCAGGCGCACGGGGAGCACGGTGGTTTGCGTATGCGGTAGAACTTTCCCTAGCGTTGCCATTGTTCTATTCCAAGTGCGTATTCTACTTGCGTTTTAGCCTATCGAGCCTCGCCAAATACCGGGTCGTGCGACTTGCTGCAAAAAGCAGCAGCTGAGCTGCCGCACTCCAAATCATTCCGAGCGTAACGCTACGACCGGATCCAGGCGCGCGGCTTTCGACGCCGGATAAGTTCCGAAAAATAAGCCAACGCTCAGCGCCACGAGCAGGCCGCCAATAACGGACCAGAGTTGGACGGCGCTCGGGAGCGGCGAGACGATCGACACGAGCTGTGCAAGGAGCACCCCGCAGATTACGCCTAGCGCGCCGCCGAAGAGCGAGATCGTGGAGGACTCAATGAGGAATTGGCGGAGGATGTCTCCGCTGCGCGCGCCCAGAGCTTTGCGTAGGCCGATCTCGCGAGTCCGCTCGGTGACGGAGACGAGCATGATGTTCATGATCACGATTCCGCCAACGAGCAACGAGATGGAAGCGATGGCGATGGTAACGAAGAAGAAGCTGCCGCTGATGTCCTTCCAGAGAGAGAGGAAGGAATCGCTGGTTTCGATGGCGAAGTCGTCTTTTTTGCCGTAGGCAAGATGACGGCGGCCGCGCATGATTTGCCGGACTTCGTCGACGGTTTCTTGAATTTTCGCAGCGGAGCCCGCGCGAGCGGTGATGCGAAGAGAGTCGTCCTGGGTGCCGTATTCTTTTTTGTAGGTGGTGAGCGGGAGGATGATCCAGTTGTCGAGTGAGGTGCCGAGGGCGGAGCCTTCTTTTTTGCCGACGCCGATGACTTGGCAGGGGATATTGCGCCAGCGAACTTCTTTGCCGATGGGGTCGACGCCGGGAAGCAGGTTTTCGACGATGTCGTTGCCGATGACGCAGACGGGGGCGGCTTGTTGAAGGTCGGTTTCCGTGATGTGGCGACCGGCGACGAGGTCGACGTCGTAGAGCACGGGCATTTGCGGGGTCCAGGCGCGGAGATTGGTGTCTTTCAGGGAATTGAGGCCGCTTTTGACTTCGAGGCGGCCGCCGAGAGAGGCACCGATTTCCTTGCAGGATTTGCAGAGTTCGCGCACGGATTGATAGTCGTCGTAGGTGATGCGCTTGCGTTTTTGAAATTCGAGATAGTCGTCGACATTGGTGACGATAGAGGGCGTTTTGGCAACGCCGAAGACGTCGGCGCCGAGGCGGAAGACCCGAGTGGCCACGTATTGGTTGGCGCCGTTAATCAGGCTGACGACGGCGATTACGGCGGCTACACCAATGACCACGCCGATCAGGGTCAGGACGCTGCGCAGCTTGTGCGCCCAGAGGCTGCTCGTGGCAATAGCCACCGCCTCCTTGAAGTTCATTGTGGTCGCCTGAGCCATGGAAGGTCTTGCCTAAGTATACGTGCGGGGAGCTAGTTAAGTATCGCTCGCGAGGGGCCTAGGAGTCCAACGGCAAAAGCGCGCTAAAAGGCGGAGGGTAAGGTGACCCGGAGAATGGCTCTGAAATATGGGCCCAAAAGAAGATCGGGAATCCGGAGTGGTGGGGTTCCGGATTCCCGCAGGCGTTGCAGGGGTTGGGGCGGGTGGTGGTTTAGCGGTTAGTAGGGAGGAGGCCTGCGACCAAGGTGACTTGGCCCCGAGTCTCATTCTTCGCAATCTGCGACATTTCCTTTTCTCGTCCGGACTTCAAGAGCTGGCGTCCCTGGGAATTGCCTTCGGTCCAGACTTGCGAGAGGAAGTAGCGCTCGCCGTAGCGGTTGAAGACCAGTTTTGATTCGGACTGGGGCTCGGCCGAGACGGCAGCGTTCGTGACCAGGAAGGCTGACGTGGCGGAGTCCTTGCGGGAAATCAGGATTATCGCGTGCGTTGGAGCTGAAACCCTGACGGTATACTCGCCGGCCGGGAGCTGCGTGTTGCCGGCCACGAAGTCGAAGGGGATATTGACGGCCAGTAGCTCCTGCGCCTGCGCTACGCGGGTGGATGCCATCGCGGTCAGCGCCATCATGCCTGCCATAACCAAAGCTCTCGTTTTCATGGGACACTCCTTTTCTAAATTCGCTGGCGGCGTCCAAGCTGAAGTTCCTTGCGCTTGGTTCATTTACCGGGTCAGCGCCTCAACATGGTTTGCACTTTCGCGTATTCCCGGGCGGAGGACAATGCACGGGGTGTGAACTGGAGGGCGACTGTGGGTGAACAAGTAAGTGAGCGGAAACAGGGGGGTTAAGCGAGGGTCGCGGCAGCCGCGATTCGCAAAAGGAATGGTATAGTTTTGGGGTTACAGGGAATTATTCAGATGCCTACGCCTGCCCGCTCCGCGAATGTCGTGCGATTTGATGTGTTTGAAGTGGAATTGCGCGCCCAGGAATTGTACAAGGCGGGGCGCAAGATTAAGCTGCAAATTCAGCCGTTTCAGGTGCTTGCGATGCTGCTGGAGCGGCCGGGAGAAGTCGTAACGCGCGATGAAATGCAGAAGCGGCTGTGGCCGGCGGATACGTTTGTGGACTTCGATCATAGCGTGAATACGGCGATCAAGAAGTTGCGGCAGGCGCTGGGCGACGATAAGAATAAGCCGCGCTTCGTGGAGACGCTCCCTAAGCGCGGGTACAGGTTTCTGGCTAGCGTAAAGAGGCCCGCCTCGAGCGCCGCTATTGCGGAGACGCCGGTTGCCGCGCCTGCTTTCGGCAAAGATGCGGCCGCGAAAGACGCGGCCGCGTCTTCGTGGATGGGGCGCGTCGCAAAAGTTTCCTGCGAGGGCGGACTTCCGTTTGCCGTGGTGGCGATTGATGAGACGGCCGCTGCGGAGAGACAAAAACTCGATGCGGCGAATGATGACGTGGGGTTGTCGCTCTTGATCGCTTCGCAGAGGCTGATTATGTTGCCAGAAGGGACGCCGGTGAGGATTATCGAGGTCGAGCACACGCATTCGCGCTGCCAGGCGCGAATACTGGAAGGCGAGCACTACGGCAAGACGGCTTTGCTGCCGCTGAAGTTACTTGCGGAATCGCAAGAGCTCCATTCCCTTCGCGGGCCGCGGCAGTGGAACCTTTGCAACTAGCTTTGGATGTTTAGCTTGGGTGGCGGATGCGTTCAGCGAGAGCGCGGGCTCGCTGGCGGCCGATCTCGACGAAGCGGGAATCGCTGGCAATTTGATCGAGCGTCGGCAATGCGCGCTGAGGTTCGGGCAGCAGTTTGTGGTTCAGGTCGGTTTCAAATTGCAAGAGAGCGTCGTTGATGCCCAGGCGATCGTACTTCATGCGGCGTTCGAGCAGCGAGACCAGTTCTTGCTGCCGGGCCAGGCCTTCGAAAATCTGCATCAACTGAGTCGCGGCTGAGTTCAGAGTGTAGTTGAACTTTGTTTCGTGGCTCTCCGAACCCTTCTCCCAGCGAAAGGTTTTTTCGCCTAGATTGGCGATTCTTCTGTGAACATCCAGATCCTGTCCCTGAAAATCCTTTAGCTGGGTGGCCAAGTCGAACATTTTCTCGCGCAAGGAAGCACTGACTTCGAACGGCGCGGCGCCGGGGTCTTCATCGAGCTGACGGATCTCGAAGGTAGCCGCGTCGGTATCGTCGTGGACGATGATTTCGATGAATTCCGGCGAGCTGGATTTGAAAATGCGGCGATAAGAGAGCTTCGCGTGGGCAGGGGCGGGAGACGGCGCGGCTGCAGATGCAGCTGCGCGGACGGGCGGGCCGAAGAAGCCGCTTGCGACGCATGCCAAAAGAAGAAATCGTAGAAGCAATGTCTTCATGGTCTCTTTTACGATGCGCGGCGCATGTTGTACGTTGCGCCGCCGCGTGGGAGTGGCGCTCTTGCCGCGCGGGACTTTGCGCCTAGTTTCGTGCCGGCGGGCGCGTCGGGAAGCCCAAAGCGCTGCCGGGCTTGTTCCACTTGGAGATGGCATAGCGCCACGGCCAGGGCATCCGCGGCATCGGATGGCTCTGGCGTTTCTGTCATTTGAAGCAGCGCGCGCACCATCAATTGCATCTGCCTTTTGTCCGCCTGGCCATAACCGGCCACGGAGGCTTTCACCTCGCGCGGCGAATAGCTGTGCACGGCGACGCCGCGTTGTGCCGCGGCCAAAAGCACCACGCCACGAACTTCGGCGAGCCGCAACGCGGTTCGCATATTGAGCGCGGTGAAGACGGATTCCACGGCCAGCGCATCCGGCGAGAATTCGTCCATCAGACGGCAAAGGAGGGCATGGACATCTTGCAGCACTGCGCCGAGACACTCTTTCTGCCGCTTGGACGCGACTTTCAACGCACCATAATGCAGCATGCGGCAGCGGCGGCCGTCGCTCTCGATGATCCCATAGCCAGTTGGGCCCGCGGATGCCGGGTCTACGCCGAGCACGCGGAAAAACCCGTTCCTGGCTGCGGAACTAGAGGCTGGGCTTGCAGCTTTCATCGACCTAAGTCTACGGCGTTCGCTGCGTCCCTGCCAGAGCTTTGTCGGCGAGTTTCCTGGCAAAAGAAAAACGGCCATTCCGATGCTCGGGATGGCCGCCAAAGGAAAGGACAAACACGAATGTCTGTCCCACTCCTTTCAAATTAGTTCGCCCCAACCGCCGCCTGAATCTCCGACTCATCAATATCGAAGTTCGCGTAGACGTGCTGTACGTCGTCGTGTTCTTCCAGCGCTTCGATGAGCCGCACCATCTGGGTGGCCTGCGCACCCGTCAACTTGATGTAGTTCTGCGGCACCATGCTGATTTCCGCCGAAGTTGGGGTGATGCCCGCCTTGGTCAGCGCTTCCTTCACTTTTTCGAGAGCTTCCGGCGGTGTCACGATGTACCAGCCTGAGCCGTCGTCCTTTAAGTCGTCGGCGCCCGCTTCCAGAACGATGTCCATCATTTTGTCTTCGCTGGCGGCTTCTTTGGGGACCACGATTTCGCCCTTGCGATGGAACATCCAGCCTACGGCGCCCGTTTCGGCGAGGTTTCCGCCGTTCTTGCTGATCAGGTGGCGAAATTCGCCGACGATGCGGTTGCGGTTCGTGGTGACGGCCGCGATCAGCATGCCCACACCGCCCGGCCCGTAGCCTTCGAAGGTCACCTCTTCATACTGTTCGCCTTCGAGCTGCCCCGTCCCTCGCAGGATGGCGCGCTCGATATTTTCGTTCGGCATATTTTCGTTTTTGCCGGCGAGGATGGCGGTGCGCAAACGGGGGTTCGAATTGGGATCGCCGCCGCCGATTCTGGCAGCGATGGTTATTTCGCGGATCACTCGCGTGAAGACGCGGCCGCGCTTCGCGTCGGTGGCCGCCTTCTTGTGTTTGATGGTGGCCCATTTTGAATGCCCAGACATGACAGATCCTCTTTTTTGCGTGCTCCCGGCCTGGCGGGATTCACGTTGGGTGAAATTTCGTGCGGCCGCGCGCCACGTGAGTGGCGGTTAGCTGACGCTACCCCGCAAGGCGGGGCTCAACTGTGCGGAGACTTAGGGTAAACCGCAAACCCCTGCGGAACCGAGCCAGTTTAGCACAGCCGCCGCGCGCGCGAAACCGAGTATACTCGCTTCCGGGGCACCAGTTTGCGCTTGCTACGCTTCTCTATTTTCGCCGCGCTCTGCGTCCAAATCGCACGGTCCTGCCATGGCTGACCGCCGCTACCGCGTCCTGGCTGTCGCTTCACACCCTGTCCAATATATGGCGCCGATTTTTCGGCGGATGGCGGTTCATCCTGGATTCGATTTGCATGTCGCGTATTGCAGTCTTCGCGGTGCGGAAGCCGGGCACGATCCTGAGTTCGCAGCCACCGTTCAATGGGATGTTCCATTGCTCGAGGGGTACTCGTGGTCTCATGTTCCGAACCGCGGCTCGGGGGATGAATCGTTCTTCGGGCTGCGAAATCCAGGACTCTCCAAGCTGATCCGCGAAGGTAACTACGACGCCGTGCTGTGTTTTGTCGGCTACGTGCGCGCTACTTTCTGGATAGCTTGCCGGGCAGCCAAGTCTTCTAAGACTGCGTTTCTCTTTGGCACGGACACAATCACGCTTGCTCCGCGTGATGGGCGAATGTGGAAGAGCATAGTAAAAAAAATTCTGTGGCCGCGGCTTTTCCGTCTTGCCGATCAGGTGATTGTTCCGTCTTCAAGCGCCCGCGACCTGATGTTGTCGCTCGGGTTGCCTGCGGAACGCATCACGCTCACCCCTTACAGCGTGGACAACGCTTGGTGGATGAAACAATCTGCGCTTGTGGATCGTTCCGCGGTGCGTGGCTCGTGGCAGGCCTCGGCTTCGGACGCCGTGATTCTTTTCTGTGCCAAACTGCAACCGTGGAAGCGCCCTAGCGACCTTCTGCGTGCCTTCGCCGACGCAAATCTTTCGAATACGCTGCTTCTAATTGCAGGCGATGGGCCCCTTCGCGCGGAACTCGAATCGGAGGCCGCTACTCTGGGAATTGCGGCCCGCGTCCGATTCCTGGGCTTCGTGAATCAGTCGCAGCTACCTGCCGTGTATACTTCCGCCGATCTGATGGTTCTCCCATCGGAATACGAACCGTTCGCCGTGGTGGTGAATGAAGCGATGTGCTGCGGATGTCCCGTGGCGGCCAGCGATCATGTCGGCGCGGCTCGCGATCTCGTTACGCCGGTTCGGAAGGAATTTGTTTATCGCTGTGGCGACGTTGCTGCCCTGGCGGCACTCTTGAAGGATGCGCTTGCCGATCGCGCGCGACTCGCCTCGCTCAGACGAACCGCCATCGCCCACATGCAAACGTGGTCGCCGGAGAGAAACATCGCGGCGACGCTCGAGGCGATTGAAATTGCGGTTGCCCGCAAAGGCCGGCGGTCAGGCGTAGCGGTTGAGGATGCTTCGGCCGCCCGCACTACTCCTGCTTCTCCGCAAAAAATCCGCGAATGAAGCTGCTTATCTATTCTCATTTTTTTGCCCCAAGCGTCGGCGGCGTCGAAACGCTCGTACTGTCTCTGGCCCGGGGCCTCTCCGGACTACGCACGCCGGACAGCGGTCTAGAATTCGAGATCACGCTCGCCACGCAAACTCCCGCGAACAAATTTGACGATAGCTCGCTTCCTTTTCGAGTTGTCCGCGAGTGCGCACTCATCAAATTGTGGGATTTGATCCGTGCTTCTGACGTCGTTCATGTGGCGGGCCCTGCGCTGGCACCGATTGTTCTCGGCCTTCTTGCGCGCAAGCCAGTCGTTGTCGAGCATCACGGGTTTCAAACGATATGCCCGAACGGACAACTTCTGATTGAACCCGCAGGAACCCCTTGTCCTGGGCACTTCATGGCGGGCCGGCATGGCGAATGCCTCCGTTGCAATGCCGGCCAGGGCTGGATTGCTTCGCGCAAGCTTTGGTTGCTGACGTTCGTCCGCCGTTTCTTGTGTAAGCGCGTTTCGGCCAATATTACTCCCACGGCGTGGCTCGGCGGACTACTCAAGCTTCCGCGAGTTGTGGCGATCCCGCACGGCCTGGAATTTATTACTGAGCCGCTTGGACATTCCGCAGCGTCTTCGCAGGTCCCTGTTGTCGCGTTTCAGGGCCGGCTTGTCACCACCAAGGGAGTGGGCGTTTTGTTCGAAGCGGCCCGTGCTCTGCTTGCGCAAAATCGGGCGTTCGAGTTGCTCATCATCGGCGGCGGGCCCGAGCGCGCGTCTCTTGAACGCCTCTCCCAGGAACCACCTCTTGCCGGAAGCGTTCGGTTTGCAGGACGTCTTAGGGGCGAGCAACTTGACTCCGAGCTCGTTCACGCGTCTGTCGTGGTGGTTCCCTCCTTGGGGGGAGAAGTCTTCGGCTTGGTCGTTGCCGAGAACATGCTGCGGGGGCTGCCAGTGATCACGTCGGACCTCGGTGCATTCGTGGAGGTGCTAGGCGCAGGGGGACTCGCATTTCGCACCGGCGATGCCGCGGCGCTCGCGAAGGGCCTTGCCCAAATCCTTGATGATCCAGCGCTGGCTGCTCGCCTCGGACAGAGCGCGCGGCAACGCGCGCTCGAATTTTGCGATTTTCGACGAATGCTGGAAGCTCACGCACGGGTTTACCGCGAAGCCCACTCTTGACCTGTCCGAAAAGGCAGGTTTGCCGTGCGTCACACAGAAGGAAACTCCACCGAAGCGGCGAGCGCCCGGGGCTACACTGAATTTATGCTTCACGGTGTGGAAAGCCACCTTGATTTTCCAGTGATTTGAGAGATGGGACCCACCCGTGCCAGGAGACGGAGATTATGAAACGCGCGCTTCTATTCCTCACCGCATTCTTGCTGGCGCTGGTAGCGGCACGCGGCGTTCTGGCCGCACCGCAATCCAAGGGAACGGCAACTATAAGCGGCGTGGTCATCGGGCCGGACGACAAGCCCGCCCCGCACGCCACCGTCTCGTATCAGTCCTCGGACGGAAGCGCGCCACATGCCGCCCGTGCAGATGCACACGGCCGGTTCACAATTTCGCAGCTCAAGGCGGATAGTTATGACATTCGGGCTTCCGCGAAGGGCATCTTTTCCGATTGGCAAAAGAATATCCCGCTGCGCAAGGGGCAGGCGCGGTCCGTCGAGTTGCGGCTGATTTACGCAAAGGAAATGCCCAAGTCCAGTTCGAACGCAAAACCCAAGCAGTAGGGCGACTTCCTTATGTTGGGGGGACTAGAA
>Ga0307478_10004454_pt1 | contig 9997 bp, 7 predicted proteins | sample atmos_gasesECM4C_2_FD_203713 | JGI IMG/M metagenome (GOLD analysis project Ga0307478, IMG submission 203713) | Hardwood forest soil microbial communities from Morgan-Monroe State Forest, Indiana, United States - atmos_gasesECM4C_05 | ecosystem: Environmental > Terrestrial > Soil > Temperate...
AAATCGGTCTGGGAATCGGATTGGAAAGATTGGGGCACGGGTTCGGAAGCCGGGTTCACGGGAATTAGCGAACGAATTTATATCCCATGCCGTGGACTGTACGGAAATGAACCGGGCTCGACGGGTCCTTCTCCAGTTTCTGGCGAAGCTTCAGAATATGGTTGTCGACGGTGCGCGTGGAAGGATAGTTCTGGTAGCCCCACACTTCGTTCAGCAGTTCGTCGCGGCTGATGACCCGGTCGGCATTCTGCACCAGAAAGTGGAACGTCTTGAATTCCTGTGCGGTCAGGACGACCACCTGCCCATCGCGCTTGATCTCCATTTTCTTGAAGTCGGCGGAGATGCCGTCGAAACTGACGACCTGCACATCGGGGGTGCGCGCAGTGTGGCGCAACGCGGCCCGGACGCGGGCCAGCAGTTCGCGCGGACTGAAAGGCTTGGTCACATAGTCGTCCGCACCTAACTCGAGCAGCAGGACTTTGTCGGACACGTCACTGGCGGCGCTGAGCACCACGATCGGCAGCGTGGGGGCCATCGCCTTCAGTTCTTTACATACGTCACGGCCGGAAACTTTGGGAAGGCGCAGGTCCAGGACGACGGCGGCCGGCGCCGAAGCCTGAAAGCTGTCGAGCGCGGACCTGCCGTCGGACTGGGTCTCCACGGCATAGCCCTCGGTCTCAAACAGACGCCGCAGGGCCTTCTGCACGGCCGGGTCGTCTTCAACGACCAGGATGCGGCCGGACGGCTTGGCAGCGGGTGCCGGATTGGCAGCTCTTGCGATACTCATTGGCGTAGCAAGGTTCCCCATAAGAAATTGTCCTATGATCTGGGAGAGCTTCCGGCCTTACGAATTGCCCCACCGGAAGTGGCTCGACAACTGAAAGCTTACAACGGATCAGAGGGAAAGTCGGCCAGAATAGGCGGTTTTGACATTTTTTTTACAATTTCAAATTGGTGTCACGGGGGTATGCGGAAAGGCAATTGCTCGGCGGGATTTGACCTTCGCACCTGGTCCACCGACGCGACAGCCTGTCGTAGAATTGAGCTCTTGCCTGACCTTTCCGAACTAGACGGTCTCGTGGTGGTGCTGGTGCGCCCGCGCAATCCCCTGAACATCGGCGCGGCGGCGCGGGCCATGAGCAACTTTGGCGCGCACCGCCTGCGCCTGGTGAATCCTTACGCGCCCGGGTTTCGTGAGGCTCGCTCCGCCGTGGGCGCTTCTGATTTGCTGGAGACGGCGGAAGAATTTAACAGCGTCGCCGAGGCCGTTGCTGATTGCTCTCTGGTCGTAGGCACGACCGCGATTCGCAAGCGTGTCTTGCCGGACGCGGTGCGCCGGCTCGACGAAAATTCCGGGAGCGCGATTCGCCAGCAACTCCAGACTCAGAGGGTTGCTGTATTATTCGGCTCGGAAAAAATCGGATTGACGAATAAAGATTTCAGCCACTGTCACTGGCTGCTGAACGTCCCCACCAAAGAGAAAAATATTTCCATGAATCTGGGGCAGGCGGTTGCGGTCTGTCTCTACGAACTGGCGCGCGGCGCGCCCCTCCCACAGGCTGTGCAAGAAGTTCAGCCGGCAGCCGCCGGCCAGATCGAGTACATCACCGACGCGCTTCTGGAGGCGCTTCGTATCAGCGGCTATGTGAAGCCGGGGACAGACGCCATGTTTGAGAAGAAAGCGCGCCGCCTGATCCTGCGTTTCAAACTGGAAGCCTACGACGCTAAGCTGCTGCTCGGCATGGTGCGGCAGATCGTGTGGAAGTTGCGTCAGTCGAAGTAGAGTTCTGCCGGCGTCCCTTCGACTTTCGCTCAGGGCAGGCTCCGCCGGCTGTCCCGGGGGCGTCTCGCCCGCGGTTTCGGGGACTAACGATTAACGCGTTCCGGTGACGCCTGCGTAGATGTTCGTTTGAAGCGAAACTGCAGGAGCCAGGTGCTGGTCGCCGGTTTTCCGTCAGCCACCGGGGAGGAGAACTCCCAGCCTTGTGCTGCCTTCAAGGCCAGCCCGGCAAAATATTTGCTGGGTCCGGGAGACGCGAGTTTCGCGGATGCAACCTTGCCCGAGGTATCCACTTCCACCCGCACATTGACTTTGATCGTTCCGGTGATCGTATTCCGCGCACTCTGCGGGACGTCAGGCAGAACCTGGTGCACGACTTCACCGCCGCGAGTCGCTACGGCTCTTGAGGGAGTTGGAACTGGAGCCGGAGTCGGCGCCGTGTGCGCCGCGGGTTTAGTATTCACAGGCTCGGAGTTTGCAGGCGCATCCTCCTCAATTTTGATTTGTCCAAGCTGGGTGGACGCCTTTGGCGCAAAGATCGTGCGAACGAAATGGACTCCGAGCGCCAACACCAGCGAGACCGCAATTGCAATGAGAATGCGCCAGGTGGTGCGGTAAGTGGGCGTGGGAGGCGATGCCGGAAGCGGAGCGGGAGCCGGCACCGAGCGTCCCTCCGGTTGCAACCGTGCCTGGATCTCCGCCAGCGAGCAACGCCGTTTGGGATCGAGATGCAGGCACTCGCGGGCAATGCCGCGGAACGGTTGTGGAACGGTGTCCGGTGGAGCGGGATCGGGATGCGAAGGATCAGCACCCGCGCTATTCTCAAAAGATACGTTCTGCGTCAGGGCGGCGACCAGCGTGACGCCGATGGACCACACATCGCCCGCGGGCGAAACGATTCCCGCTGCGGTCTCGGGTGCATCGTAAACATCGCGGCGCCGGCTCGCCGGCTCCGTAGTCGCGACGATCTGATCCGCCGAGAGTTTCAATTGGTCGCCCAAGGCGTGCACGTTCGAGGGCTTGACGCGGCCGTGTACAAATCCCTTGTCGTGCAGAAATGCAAGCGCGTCCAGCAGGGCAGGCAGCAAGTCGGTCACTTCGGTGGGCGCCAGCGCGCGCTGCGGAAGAATCTGCGAGAGATCCTCCTCCGCATATTCCATGATGAGATAAAGCAGCGGCGTGCCATCCAGGCGGCAACGTCCCGCTTCATAGATGCGCATCAGATGAGGATGAGAAAGTTGGGCCGCAGCGCGCCAGTGTGAAAGTTGGCGGTCGGCATCTGCGTCGGCCGCGATCAATTTGATCGCGACTTTCTCAGGGTGCCCGGGCCGCTCGGTGACAAACACAGCGCTGTGCTCAGAGCCGCCCAGCCACTGTCGAAGCGGAAATTTCCCGTCGACACGGCCTTCCCATTTTTTCCACTCCTCAGGACTGCTCATGAGCTCCCCGCGAACAGACATTCTATGCCATTGGCGAAAAAGCGGTAAATATGCCGGCATTTCGCGGGTGTTCTTTGAAAAATAACGATTCGTATCGCGGCATCGCCTTTTAAACGATGCCGCACGTGCCTGAGAATCCAGTTCACCGGCTCTTGTAGCTGAATGTCACCTTCGTCTCTTCATCCAGTACAAGCGGCCGCACGAAGCTGAACGACGTGCCGGTTCGCGGGACGTCGACCGCCACTGGCAACACGCCCGCGACCCGCTTCTGCAAGTTCATCACATTGATGGATGCATTCTGATTGGCGACCCCAGGAGCTAGAATCGTCAACGAGTTTATGTCGCGACCGTTGATTGGGCCTCCAAAGCTTCCTCCCACTGCTCCATTCGTTGAGTAGGACCACGCATTTCCGTGAATTGCATTCGTCCCTGACTCGACATCAAACTGAGGCGCGCTCGCAGTAACCTCCACCGTCTCGGCCGCAGCGGCAACGTTCAACGAGAAGTTGTACATCGATGGCAGGTTCGCATCGTAGTTAAGATTGAGGACGGTGGTGCGGAAACCCGGCATCTCGACCTTGGCCTTGAAACTTCCGGATCCCATGCCACCGACGACCCACCGGCCCTGCCCATCGGTCACCGCGGTTTGAGTCGCTCCGTTGAGGGAGTTGGTGACGGTGACGCGCGCGTTGGGAACGACGGCTCCGCTGGGATCGGTGACGTAACCGCCCATCTGTCCGGGAACCGCCGGCTCACGGTAGATGGAGGCTCCTGCGTCGCGAGTTCGCCCTGCGTTGATTGCATCTTCTTCGCGAAACGGCGCAGGCACACGGTTTGCCGCGATCACGTCGCCACCAAAGTCCTTCACTTTATATTGCTCCGGCAGAAAAACTTCCCAACTCAGCAGGCTGATCGGGATGTCCATCGTAGGAAGACTGAGTTCGGCTCCGCCTTTCCTGGCGAACGGCGCTCCCGAATGCATGAACACGAACGAAACCGTATACGAGCCCGTGGGATGAAATCCCACGCGCAGCAGCGGCACGCGGCTTCCATCCGGACCTTGCACGGGCTTCACGCGCTCACCGCCGACGTCGGCCGAGAGAATCGTTGCGCCGGCGGGCAGCGCCACTTTCAGGAACGGCTGCGCCTGATTCTTGAGAACCAGTTTTACTTCGGTCAGCGACTTGCCTTCGGTTGTGACCAGCGTCGTGACCTGCGCACTTTCGGCTTCGGCTGCGAGCACGCTGCCGTCGGGGAAGCGTACCCATGACAGCGCCAGCGTCGGAGTATCGCTGGCCTGTTTGTGATAGCGGAACGCGACCTGGGGCGGGAAGTGCGCCAGCGACCGCAAGTAAGGATTCGCTTCTTTCACGTCCATGCGCTTGAGGCCGCCGCCCTCGGTCGCGGTGAGTTCCATGGTGCCCGCGCCCTCGACCAGCACTTCGCCGGTCTCCCGCTGCGCTTTCTTGAAGCTGAGGAAAGGAACATCGGCCTTCGCGCCGGTGCCGGTGCCGACGATTGCTCGCTCCATCGAAATCAGGAATTGATGGCTTCGCGAGCCGGGAGCGTTCACCTTCAGGGTTAAGACACCGTTGTTAGTTTCCGTGGAGTCGAGCGTTGCTCCAGTCACGCCGGTGACTTCGTATCCCTCCGGCAGATCAATATGAAATTGTGACGGCTCACCTTGCACGACCGTGATATCGGCGAGCACAGCGACGCGCATCTCCGCCTCACTCACCGAAATGAGCGTCTTTGCGTCAGAGAGGAATCGCACTTCGCGTGGGACGGTTGGAGTCACGGTTTCCCGCGTGGTCCACCAGATGTTCGCGGGCTGTCCCGGAACCAGGGTGGCTTCGATGGCGGTGTGCCCGTTCTCGGATTTCCGGCTGGTGATGATGCCGGGACTGATGTTGGCGAAGGTGTGGTCGCCGGGAATCACAAGCGAAAGCTGGACGCTGCCCGCGGCGGGTGCGGGCAGGCTGAATGCGGCGCGGCCCGCCTCGACTCGCAGCGGCAGGCCAGCATCGAGCGCGATGGAAAATTCTCCCGGCCCGGGCAGCAGCGCCATGTGCGTGCCATTCTCCTGCAGCAAGGGAACTCCCTTGCCGTTCTGGTGCGCGTCGAGCACCGTCATTCCGCTGGTCAGCGGAACTTTGCTCACGCCCTTGCGAAAGACTTCTCCCTCGAGTTGCACCGTGCCGCGTACGCCGTCGTTCTCGATGTGCAGTTTCACATCGGCGTGCTTGATCGAATAGGGAAGCGGCGCCAGGTCGGACTTCTTCGGCGGCTTCGCCGCCAGTTCCACCAGCCTGTTGTATTCGTCGAGAGTGAGCGTGACATTGCCGGAGTCGGGCAAAGGCAGTGTGGATTTTTCTTGTGCGGCGCATACACAGCTCAGCAACAGAACCACAAATGTCTTCATCGATATGCTCTTCATGGATACCTTTTTCATCGCACACCTGCCTTTTTGTCGCGCTGGAAGTTGAATGCTGCCGCGGGAGATTGATTCTCGCTGGTGAGTTCGGAAACCAGAAAGATCGACGGACCGAATGCGGGGAAGGAAACGTCGATCGGTAAAATGCCCGTCACCTTTCCGGCCATCGATTTCGCCTTGAACGAGTCGAGCAGAGCCTGCGTGGCGTCCTTCTTGTCTTCGGTCGCCTGCATTTTGGCGAATTGCTTTAACCGGTCGTAGTCCTGCGGACCCCCGACCGGTGCGGCGCTCGGCGCGGCTACTCCTCCCACCATGCCGGCGCTTGGCTCGCTCGGCGGCGACGCCAATGCCGCCGAGGTCGGATTCACATACTCCTGTGCGCGAAACATTCCGGGCTCCGCCGAAACCTTGAACAGCGGCGGATAGTAAAGCAGCAGCCCGGTGCGGGAGACAGGAAGATCGAGCGCCGGAAGCGTTACTTTTTCCTGGCCTTTCTCCTGCCACGCCGCCGCCTTCGTGAGATACAGAATCTCCACCGCGAACGCCGGCGCGTCGTCGCCGCCCCGCGATTTTTCGAGAGGCAGCAGCAAACTGCCGTCAGGAGACTGGCCGGGACGAACCGGCCTTCCCGCGAGCGTTACGCTCCACACCGTCGCTCCCGCGGGCAACGTTACCTTCACAAAATTTCGCTGGTTGTTGCGAATCGCATAGCGCGCCTGCACCAGTTCCTTGCCGTCAGCGCTCATCAGCACTTGGTAGCGAGCTTCTTCAATGTTCGCCATCAGGACGGCTTGCTGGTCGTAACGTGCGACGTTGATGCTCAAGCTACGGTCCTTTCCCGCCTCTCCCGACCTCGCGCGAAACGCGACCAGAGCGGGCGATTGCCGGTTGGCCACCATCTCCCCGAGATCGGTGGCGTCGGCATCCTCGAGGCCCTGCGTTTTTTGATCTTTGATTTCGCCGGCGCCCAGAATTTCAACGGCCACGCCTCCGGTGTCGCGTTCGGTGTTCTCGAGGCGCAGCAACGGAATGTCGATGATGCCGTCCTTGGGCAGCCGGGCCTCGCCGTTGATCACAAAGCGCGCGCTGTGCTCCACAGGTTCGAGGAAGGTGACGGACAGTTCTCCGTTTTTCATTTCCCAATCGGCCACCATCGCGCCGGAAACCTGGTTGATGGTTATTTTCTCCGGCAGCTGGATGCGCACTTCGCGGGCCGCGCCCTGCACGATTTCGAAATTCGCCTCCGCATAAATGGAAGTCGAATCTTCCGCCAGGCTGGTCAGTTGCGTCAGCGATCCGCGCAGCCGCAGCGGCAGTTCGATGTGGTGATCTTCCGTCTTCTTCCGCCAGGTGAACGTGAGCGACTCATTTCCGCGCGCATAGGCGAGCCACTTGGTTTCGCCCGTGGTCTCGGATTTTTCCGAAAGCAGTCCGCCGCCGATTCTGAGATCGACTCCCTGCTGCGGCAGCAGCACCGCGGCCCGCGTCACTCCCGACTCCGTGGACGGCAGCGAAATGCTTTCGTCCCCCGCTGAAGAACTGACCGGCACATCAATATCGAGCAGCAGTTCGAAACGCCCGGCGTGCGAGAGCATCGCCGAGAGATGCGTTCCGCCTTTGCCCTTTTCCCCCGGCACCAGCGACACCGGCTTGCCGTCGAGTCGCGCCTCGCGCACCAGCAAGCCAGCAGGCACGGGCACGCGCACCCACCCATCTTTCAATACATCGACGGTCAGGCTGGCGCGTCCCGCGGCGAGATCACCCGCAACATGCAAGTCGTAATCCACCCGTGTCAGTGTGGCGTCCAGCGGAGGCGGTTCCGGATCGTGGTCCACCGGGTAAGCCTTGGCCCGCAGGACGCGATATTCCTCGACCGGAATCACGACCCAACCCGAGGCGTGCGGAGATTCGACGGCCTTCTCTTCCGCTCGGGGCGCGGCTTGCACGGCGGCTCCCCAACAGATGGAAGCAGCCACGATGCACAGGAAAAACGGTCTCAGAACAAATCGTCTGAGTTGCGGAAACACGGCGAGAATCGACTTTGTCATGTGCAACCTCGTTTGGCTCAAGCCTCACTCCAACTACTGGGGGGATGCGCCACGCACTCTGGGGGATGTTTCGGGGGGGTGGCGGCCATGCAGAGTAAGAATGCCCGGACCGCCGGAAATTGCAGGACAATTTTCGGTAACAGTTACCTTGCGGTGGCGGTCGAAGGGCGCGCCGGGCGGGCACTTCTGCTGTACCATAGCAAGTCGAAAGTAGCGCCGGCATTCTGCCGGCTGTCGCGAGAGCCTGCCCTGAGCTTGTCGAAGGGGCGTCTCGCCCTCGCAGTGGCGGCGAGACGCCGCCACGACAGCCGCCGAGACGGCGGCGCTACCAGAAGCGGGTCGCGTCCGGAGGAGCCGGTGTCTTACAGCACGGAGAAGTCCAAGCAAGCCTACGAGCAGACGCAGGGCGTCCTGATCGAGGGCAGCAGTTCCTCATCGCGCGGGCCCGCGACTTTCGGCGAGTATCCCATCTTCATGGAACGCGGCCGCGGCTCGCGGATCTTCGACGTCGATGGCAACGAGTACATCGACTGGATGATGGCTTTCGGCGCGCTGCCGCTGGGCCACGCGCATCCTGAGGTCGTCGAAGCGATCACTGGAGCCGCCGCCACCGGAGCGCACTTTGCCAGCGCGACGCCGATCGAGTTGGAAGTGGCGGAGATGCTGCAATCCCTGATCCGCAACGCCGAGCGCGTGCGCTTCGCCAACACCGGAACGGAGGCCATGATGGCCGCGATCCGCCTGGCGCGCGGCGTGACCGGTCGCCCCAAGATTCTGAAATTCGAAGGTCACTACCACGGCTGGCACGACGATCTGCTGGTCAGTTCCAACGTGCTCCCGCCGAGCGCTCTCGGATTGCGCAGCGATCCGGTGAAAATTCCCGACAGCTCCGGCCTGAATCGCAGCGCGCTCGATGACACCATTGTCGTGCCCTGGAATGATCTAAAAGCGTTGCAGCGCGCCGTGGAAAATCATCCCGGCCAGATCGCGACCATCGTCAGCGAAGGCATCATGGCCAACATGGGCGTGATTCCTCCCGCGAAAGGATATCTGCGGGGCTTGGAAGATCTGGCTCACGCGAACGGCATTCTTTTTATTCTGGACGAAACCGTGACCGGATTCCGCATCGCTCCCGGAGGCTGCCAGGAATATTACAGACTCTCGCCGGACCTGGTGACCTTCGGCAAAGCGCTGGGTTGCGGCCTGCCCGTGGCCGCTCTGGTCGGCCGCGCTCAAGTGATGGACGCGTTGCAGTGGGGAGGCGTGCTGCACTACGGCACGCACAACGGTTCGCGCATCGGAATGTACGCCGCGCGCGCCAACCTGCGCGTGCTCACTCGCGACGACAACGCTGCCTTCCGCCACACCTGGCGCATCGCGGAGCGGCTGTGCGACGGCCTATCATCATTGTTCAGGAGCCAGGGCGTCCCGGCAATTGTGCAGAGAGTCGGCCCCATGTTCCAGATCATGTTCACCGATCAACCGGCGATCCGCGACTACCGCGAGTTCTGCCAGTTCGTGGACCGCGCCGCGTTTCAGAAGTTCGTGCTGTCGCTGTTTCCGTTCGGCGTGTACGCCTCGCCGGCTGCGGCGCTGCATTCAATCGTCACGCTGGCCCATACGGACGCGGATGTAGACCTTACGCTGGAAGCGGCGGAAAAGGCGCTGGAGAAGACTACTTAAGCGGGCACTCTGCAGTTTTCAGAGAGGGTGAGAGGCGAATTTGCAGAATCCCGCGTTCGCCTCACAGCTTTCATCCACTGCCCAGTGTAGTTTCGACCGCTCCGATGGGGCCGTGCGCTGCTACTCGGCTGCCCGTGGATTCGTGGGCGGAGTGGTACGCCAAACGTACAAGTATTTCTCGTCGCTCGACGTTACCACCGGGATGTTTTTCTCCCGGGTCACGCGGTTCAACGCAGAACGGAGATTCTGCATCTTCTCGCCCTTCAGACCGACCAGTGGAATCTTGATCGCTTGCTCGGGACCCAACTTTGAAAGATCAGCAAGAATGTCGGATACAGCCCTCCGATGTTTCCCCTGACGACCTTGTGGCACATCGGATTGATTCATTGCCGCATAGTGAGTGTCACCCGTCTTTTGTCCCATGCGAGTCCCCCGTGTGTACGTTACCGTACGCCTGAAATCCTACGCCAAGGAATCCTATCCTACAACTAAAAATCTATAGCAAACCTTACGAGCGTAGCCGAATCCCCCCCCCTTCCGCTAACCGTAATCGTATCAATGAGATACTGCGCTTACATCGCAAAAAGACTTACTAAGAGTTCACCCCTACGAA
>Ga0307478_10004455_pt1 | contig 9992 bp, 8 predicted proteins | sample atmos_gasesECM4C_2_FD_203713 | JGI IMG/M metagenome (GOLD analysis project Ga0307478, IMG submission 203713) | Hardwood forest soil microbial communities from Morgan-Monroe State Forest, Indiana, United States - atmos_gasesECM4C_05 | ecosystem: Environmental > Terrestrial > Soil > Temperate...
GTCTGCAAGTTGCGATTCACGGGTGTCACTTGTAATGGCATTACTCCTCCTAGCGCACTCCGGCCGTTCCGTGCTGAATCCAGAATTCTCCCAAGCGCAGCAGCCCTGACAAACCGAAACAGCACATTGCGGCAACCAGATTTCTTACCCAAGCCTCGCCAATCGTCATCCGCTCCAACAACCCCGCGAAGTGCACCGCCGCAAGCACTACCTGGCCGGCCCCGTACAGTGGAAGCAGAACGTTCCCGACCCAGTTCACGAGTGTTAGGACGGAGATCCAGTAGCGGTCTGGGTCGTTCCAGGATGCTTGGTTGCTGAACGACTCCATGGCACGCAACAACCCGGAGCACATCAGAGAAGCCAGTGCTGCGTAACCGAGATGTGAGTACAGGTGCGCCTTGCTGAAGCGGTAAATCGCAGCGGCAGCGAACAAACCTGCCATGGTCGGCATGATGACGTTGCCCAGCCAGTTCGTCAGGTTGAGCAAACCGTTTGAAAGATTCACAGGTTCACCTCCAATCCTCATCAGCCGGCCATGGCCTGGACCAGCTTCCAAATGGCCGAAACACTCAAGAACGCAAGACCCGATCCAACCAGCGGCATGAATGGCCGATGGCGCGCATAATTGAAGATCGCTCCCACAATCGCCAATCCTGCTGCTTCCGGCAGAATCGTCCCGGCGAGAAAGTTCCAAGCCGCAGTCAGCATGTCCGTAGTTGCGAACTGTGACCCGCTGTTCCAACTCTGAAACAGCTGGACTGTGCCTGACGCAGACATTAGAAAAATGGCGGAGACGATGGACCCGAGCGGGCTATACCCCTCAGCCGCATCAAGCGCCGCCTTCAGCACACAGAAAGCGGCGAGCACGGGAGCCAGTCGTGCAACCACGATGTTCGAAACAAAACCGCTGAAACTCGTTTGCAAGCTTGCGACCCACGAACTGCTGATGCCTCCGCCTTGCGCTGGCATGGCGATACCCTGCGCTGCAAACCAAGAGAGCAACTGCGGAAGCGTTAAGAGAATTACCGACCAGAGGGCCCATCGCTGGAATTTTCCGCCCGCCTGGAAGTTGACGCCGCCTTCCTGCCGCAATGCGATTCCAGCCAGCACCATCGTGCAAATGGCGGCCGGAACTGCCATGTCGAATAGCAGAGTCAACAGATCGACGATGATTTGGGGCGGCGCCATTGCCCGAGCACTCCGTAGTGAGCGTTCCTACTGCACTCCCGCGGTACCGTTCTGAATCCAGAACTCGATCAGGCGAGTGAGGCCTGAGATCACCAGCAATCCGGCCGCTGTTACCGCCCATCGTGCGACACCGCGTCCTTGGGAATAAGAGATGACTGACATGACCACCGCCAGCGCCGCTCCGACAGGAGAAATCACGTTACCGACCCAGTTCACGAGATTGAGAACTGTTCCTTCCGGCTGCGCAGCGGTTTGACCCTGAACAGCCTGCCCTGTGGCAGGCTGCGTTCCCAGGTTCTGTGCATAAGACACCAGTGGATACAACTGGAATGAACAAATCGCCAGCACATAGACGAGAGCGAGGCGAAGGCGGGTGTTTCTCCAATCTGACAATTCCATATGCTCTTCTCCTGCGGTTGGGTTGCGACCGCGCGCCAGTTTGATTTCCGCGTTGCAGGCAAGAACATATGGGCATTTCAGATTTCGGGCAAATCAGGGTGACCATTTGGGACTGTTTTCAGAACCGTGTCGCAGACTTGCAGCTTGCAGGATAGCGATTCGAATTTTTGAGAGCATTGTGATGGCCTTTGATTTCACAGGCCGGGTTCGCAGTGTACGCGTGGGAGGAGAAGAATTGTGAGATGAACAAATGTTTGAGTTTGGTGCATCTCACAAGCACGATTGGACCTAAATCAAGCGGTTCGGGTCAGTCGAATTCTCGGTTCCTGAGACGCCCAAACTTGACCCCGATTCGGTGGACACCAAATCGTTCTCCGGTCGGCTGACACCCATGGCGGCATCGTGTTCTGGATTGAGGCGCAATTTTCCGAGTCGCCGACCATTCGGGAACGACTTCATTCCTCATCCGTAGAAGAAGCGCGTTTACGAGGACTAATCACCTAGAGAAATCCACGAAGCCGAATCAGCAGGCCGTTGCAGGGCGCTAACGGATCGTTTTGTGATCGACCATATAGCTAGAAGCACTGGGGCAGGCCTGAAAGAGAGTCAACTCAGGATTTCGCGATGCGAGACTTAATGCCTCAGCCCGATCCTTTTCATTCATGTGAGCTCCGAGAATGATTCCATTAAGAGCGCTAGGAGTAAAGCTATAGTTGGCGTCGCCGAAATTAAGGAGCACTCTATATTCGCGTTCGTATTCCCACGACTTTCCTTTTTTGTAAAGATTCGGCACGACGGTATCAACGCTGTTATTTGGACGAGTCTCCGTGTACTCGACCGGCTTTGCATTTTTCAGCACGGCGTCCCTATCAGTGTCGAACACAAGGATGACGCCCTCATGGTTCCTTGCATAATGGGTCCACATTACCGGACAGTCGGAACGAGAAGCCAAGGACAATATCCCGATAGACTCGAGCTTGCTGTTTAGGCGCTGGATCAGACGCTCTTCTGAATCGTACATGCCGACTCTATCCTCCATCAGGTTCAATGCGTAGTAGGCGATTGACTGGTGCACGTCAATTTGGTCGGAGACCGCTTCAACCACCCGCCAATGCCGATCTTCGATATGGAGGTACCGACCGTACTCTTCGGATTTCTCCACTTCGGGGTGCGAATTGCGTATGGCATCCAGAAAGTCAAATCTTTCATTCACCTTATCGAACAACTCGGAGGTTTGGTCGGTGAGTTGCGCTCGCGCTATGTCAAAGGCATCATCCCAGTACGAATTTTCGAAGCGAACGGGGTGAACCAGTTCGGCCGGATCGTTGAGCTTTCGTTTAGATGGAAAGAAAATCTTCCCGTCACGGATTACTTCGATCGTGAAGCTATTCCACGGACGATATTTGTACAAAAGCATGTTTAGCCACAACGCAAAGGAGCCCTATCAATATACTGCAATGCGACTTCCACTTTGATTTGATCAATGATCACTGAGCGGGCAGCTGGTGCAGCATCGCGCTGGAGGATCAGTCCTGACAAGTCGGCATGGCGACCGGAATCCAAAAGCCGGGGCCGGGAAAGGATCCCTCGATGCTGGGGCGTTTCACGGTACCAATCCACACCTGACACTTCAAAATGAAAACGTTGGGACAAACTGACAATCAGCTCGGAGACCAGTTGATCCTGGGCAGCGAAAACGTGACCAACAACGACTTGGTTGCTCGCAGGGAGCAGGATTTGCTCGATCCCGAGGTCAATCTGGACGGGCCGATCTCTCTGAAGACGCTGACCCGGCAGGCTACCCGCGAACTGGAACGCAAAGTTATTCTGAAGGTTCTGCAAGCCCATCGCTGGAATCGCAAACAGGCAGCACGGGTGCTGTGCATCAGCCACAGGGGGCTACTGTACAAAATGCGCGACGTCGGATTGTGATCCACCAACCGCGAAGGTTTGCAGATTGGTGGGTGGGCCAAATCGCCAGGTGCGGGGAGTTTTCAGTGTCAACGCGAGGCCAAGGCCCGCATCTTACGCGAGTTCCAACAATCCGGCGCAAGTTCTCCTTCGAGCCTAAAATGTGCTCGGAACCGCTGTTCTCGTCATGTCAACCACGGCAGCCAGTCGTCAATTGGCCAAAAATCGCCATATTACTCATTGGGGGTCAATGAGTGTAATCGCCTGGTTTCGTCAGTTGTCCGGCTTTCGTTCGCCAAATGATGTCGGGAGCACATTTTATTCGAGCATGCTGGCTACGAGGTCGTTAAGTTCAAGGCCTTCGGGTGTGCTCATGGTGAAATGCCTGATGTGCCTTCGTGTCGCAGCGAAATGCAGTGTCTCATCAATCTTGAAAGTCAACGCCAGCTTTTCCAGACCTAGGCCAACTCGAACCTACAACTACTTACAGGTTTGCGGGAGACTGCCAAGTACTGCAGATACGTGTAAGCCTGAACGATCATGGGCTGGGATCGTGGGCTGAGTTCACAGTTGAGTTTATTGAGCGGATTCTGTTTGGGAGACATTTTCGGCAAACGCAAGTCTGCGCGACCACACCCCTTGCGTGGTTTCCTTGTCTTGTGCGGAAAAGGAACGGTTTCAACTCAAACCGACCAACTCGACCGACGCCTAGCGGCCTGGCCCGCTTCACAGAGGAGCGTCAGCGGAGATGGCTGAGTAGGACTGCGTCACGGGTCAGACTGCCACGTGCCATCAACAGGCGTCGGCCATCCCGTGACCAATTGAACCAAAAGATCAGGCCTGAATTGAAGCTGGTTAGCTTTCGCGGCGGCCCACCCGCCAAAGGTTGTTGCCAGAGATTGGTGACCCCATCCCGAGTCACAATGTATTGAAGAGCCGAGTCGTCGGGAGACCAACGCAGACAGCCTACGTCATAAATTCCAGGCGGTGCATCAAAAGACTTGACCAGCTTGCCGTCGCTCGTAGACATGATGCTCAGGTGCAGAGCAGGAACAGGAGTAAATTGTTCCCATGGAAAGGCCAACAATTTTCCATCGCTGGAAATGTCCAGAGCTCCATCCAGGCCGTCGCCCGGGATCTTGGCGATTTCAACGGACAGACCACCCTCGATTGGGACTCTCATGATCCGTTGGGGGGAGGTGTAATCGGCATAAAAGACAAATTTCCCATCCATGGAGCACGTCGGGTAAAGAAGAGTTCCGCTGGCTAGACTGAGGGGGTGGGCTCCGTCGCCATCCAGTCGTAGGATATGTTGCATGCCCTCCTTCTGGACGCTGGCAACTACGAGCGCGCCACAACGGTAAATGTGATCGGCATCGAGCTTGGCGAGCAACGCCTGCGATCTTCCCTCGGGGTCCATCTTCCAGAGCACGCCTTGGCCGAGAACCACGAGCCCACGTCTTTCGTCCTCGATGGCTTCGACCATTGGAGATTCCCCGAAGGTGACCTGTTGCGGCCTGGAGATGTCGGCTGAGGAACTTGTCCAAATGTTGGACACTCGCGTTTGCTCGACAGCGATCAGGCTCTTGCCATCGGTAGTCATGTCGGAGGTGAACTCGTAATCGCTCAAATCGTTTGTGATGCGTTGCCTGCCGCCAGAAGGAAACGGCATCATCCAAATCTGTCCGCGGTGTGCGTCTGGCGCGTAAAGAGTCGCGACAATTTCGTCTCCATCCGGAAGCCAAAGGGGACGGCCAACATCTAGATCCCCGGAATAGAGCTCCCTTTGGTTACCTCCTGTAATGGCAATCGCGTAGAGCGCCGACCCGAGTTTCCTGCCTACGTGAAACACCGGCACGGCGATCACCCTGCCATCGGGAGACCAGCTTGCACCGGGCTGAAATCCAGCAGCGCTCTCCTCCATCGTGGCCAGCAGATGGTCCCCTGTGCCGTCGGGATTGGCGATGCGTACCTGGATCTGGTTCTTCGCGGGAACGCCCCGCGTGAATACGAATTGCCGCCCATCGGGCGAGAAGCTGGGAGGTGAATCGACATCAGTGATCAATTTTCGCGGCGGTCCACCCAACGCGGGCATTACATAGAGGTATTTATAGCCCGGGTCGTCTTTGTCGGAACGTGCGAAATAGATATAGTTCCCGTCTGGCGAGAAGGCCAACCCTACAAAGTTCACGGCATCTGGCCGCAGAATCTCCGCGTCGCCACCTGACCCTAACTGCCGCATTCTGAGGCTTGCCCTTTCTCCAACACGGCGCGCGTAGATTACATAACGTCCATCTGGAGAAATGGCTACCGACTCGACGTTCCCGGTGTCGGTTAACTTCAGGATGTCCATAGCTTCGTGATTCGTGCTTGGACGGCGCGGAGTTCGCGAGCGGTGCAGCTCCCAGCCGCCTGCCAGCATCAACGAGAGGAGAACGATCAGGCCCAGAATCGAACCGCGCTTCTTGGAAAAGGAGGCGGCTTTCTGGCCAGAAAGAGCGCCAGCAACCGGTCTGGATAAGGCTGCGTTATTCAGAGAATTGCTCGGTGTCGCCAGCAAATCAGACTGGTCGGCGTTTTCTTGAGTAGGTTTCACGGTCTCGTCTGCTGAGACTGGGGCGAGAAAGCGGTAGCCGCGTCGGGGGACAGTCTCGACAAAGACCGGAGCATCAGCTGAATCTCCCAGCGCATGACGAAGCTTTTTGATAGCCGTATTCAAACCTTCGTCGAAATCGACGTAGGTGCCGCTAGGCCACAATCTCGTGCGGAGTTCTTCTCGGCCAACTACATCGCCTGGCTTCTCCAGCAATGCGGCCAAGATTTGAAACGGCTGATTCTCAATGCGAACCGGCAGACCTCGTTTGAAGAGTTTTTCTTCCGAAAGGCCAACCTCGAACTGGCCGAATCTCAGGCGGGGGCTACTGTTGCGGGGGCCTTTCACGTCCAACGCCACCTCTAAAGGCTGCGGAATTCTAACATTCTTTCTAGCTTAATTCTTCAGGTAATTCGCTAACCAACTGAAGTAATTAGGTTTATTAGTTCACACAAACTACGGCGAAGCTCCGGTTGACTGTCTCTAGGATTGGGCGGCAATCTCTGCACTGCAATACCGCTAGTCAAGCTTGTCCACATAGAACGAGGAGGAAACTGTGAAAAGTAGTCTCTCAATATACATGGCGGCGCTGATGCTGCTTGCTGCGCTAGCGGCCCCGGTTGGGTTGATCGCGCAGAATAGTCAACATCACGGGCACGAGGTTCATCACTACAAGCTCGCCGACATCGGCACGTTTGGAGGTCCCAATGTTAGCCTTTCGGTCGAGCCAATTGCGCAAATCCTTAGCAATGGTGGCGCTGCCGTAGGAGAAGCTGAAACCTCCATTCCCAACCCCTACTACCCAAACGGTAACCCATTTGTTGGAGGGGGTGCCTACGTTGGGAATTCATTTTCCTGGCAGCATGGTGTCCTTACAGACTTAGGCGCCCTTCCGGGTGGCCTCAATAGCGGAGCCGTCTGGATCAACGACGCAGGTCTGATAGCAGGTATTTCAGAAAATGGTGAAATCGATCCGCTGCTCGGCTTTCCAAAAGGAATCGCGGTTCTCTGGAAGGAGGGAAAAATTATCAGCCTCGGAACGCTGGAGGGTGGATACGAGAGCATAGCTAACGCGGTGAACAACTGGGGCCAAGTCGTGGGACCTGCGCTGAACACTGTTCCAGATCCATACTCGATGCTGGGTCTGGGAACTCAGACCCGTGCGTTTCTCTGGGAGAACGGAGTTATGCGCGACCTGAACACATTGGGTGGACCAGACGCCTTCGCCATTTACATCAACGACCTTGGGCAAATCGCCGGAGCGTCCTACGTGAATTCGACGCCCAACTCGGTATTGGATCCCTGTGGGAATTACGCGCTGAACGTTCCAACTCAAGATCCCTTCATCTGGGAAGATAACAAAATGATTGACCTCGGAACCCTAGGGGGAACCTGCGGCTTTGCCAATGGTCTTAACGTCCGAGGGGAAGTCGTTGGTCAATCAGATGTGGGTGGAGACCTTAGTTACCACCCCTTCTTGTGGACGAGATCCGGAGGCATGCAGGATATTGGCACCTTTGGAGGGAATTTCGGAGCTGCAAATTGGCTCAATGATGCCGGAGACATCGTCGGTGAGGCCACTCTTCCAGGAGATCAAGTGGCCCACGGATTTCTCTGGAGGAAGCGCGTGATGACCGATCTTGGTGCTCTCAAAGACTTTCCGTGCAGTGAAGCCTATGCCATCAATTCGAGCGGCCAAATCGTAGGTCAGGCGGACGATTGTGTACAGGTTGAACACGCCTTTCTGTGGCAGGACGGCCACATGATCGACTTGAATATTTTTGTCCCGCAAGATTCTGGAGCCGTGTTGGAGGAAGCAGATTTTATCAACGATCGCGGGGAGATTATCGGTTACGCCGCGCTCGCGAACGGCGACGAGCACGCTTTCCTTCTGATCCCGTGCGACGAGAATCATCCCGGTATCGAGGGATGCGACTACGGCCTCGTAGACACGGCGGAGACACGCGAGAGTACAGCACCGGTAACGCATAAACCCACGAACACGAATCCGCATGTCCCGGCCCTTGACAGTCCCGTAAACGGTATTCACAGGATGAACCGGCATCGCCTAGGCCAGCTGTCTCACGTCCCCGTAACCACTGGCGGGCGGGATGACCAAGCAACATCTCTTTCCCAGAGCTCTCGCGGGCTGGAAGACGAGATCGCAATTCACGATCGCGCTGAGCTTGCTGCCGGCTTCAGCCCGAATGGGGTGGATCAATGCCCGAAAATAGGCTGTAGCTCGCGGTACACCGACGCTAAGATCTGCCGCTTTGGCCTTTGCGATGATCACGTCTTGCCTATCGCCTACAGCGCGTACGACTTGGTTTACCACCGAGATTGCAAGGTGACAGTAAGATGCTCACCGGACTGACTGGTACTCGGACGTTAGTTTTGCTTAGGGCTCGCTGCAAACAGCGTGAGCACGATCCTCTATATTTGCCTGCGTGCACAATCAGTTATTAGTACCCAGAGCCTCCGCGGCTAGGTCGCTCCATCACACGCCGCTCGCCTTGATATTGTTGAGGACGGTGTTGTCCCAGTAGGCATCGAGCCGAGTGATCTTGGAATTCGAGTCGAAACGCAGAATGTAGCAGTGAGGGATGTGTACGAACTGAACGGCGGATTAAGCCAATCGCCGACCACAGACTATATGAAAGCGAGAGAGGTAGGGAATGGTTTTAGCAGGAATCAAAGTGCCGGACACAGTTGTGGTTCGCGATGCGATTGATTTGTCACGGAGCGCGTCAGAGCCATTTCTCTTCAACCATGCGATGCGCTCCTGGCTATTAGGTGTATTGCTTTCAGAAAGCACCGAACGTGCTCCGGATGCCGAGTTGTTGGCAGTAGCCACGATTCTGCATGATCTGGGCTTGACTGTCCGCTATACGGCGGAAAATCGTTTCGAGGTGGATGGCGCCAATGCGGCGCGCTCGTTTCTGAAGGGGCGAGGCATCTCGACGCAGCAGATCCAAGTTGTTTGGGATGCCATCGCGCTTCATACCACACGATCTATCGCTCTTCACAAAGAGCCCGAAGTGGCTATGACCCATTCGGGAATAACGGCGGATGTTCTGGGGGCAGGCCTTGATCGAATTCCGCAGGACAAACAGAGTGCCATCCTAGCAGAATTTCCGCGCCTGGCACTTAAAAACGGACTCAAAGAGTGCCTTTGCAACATCGCTCGTCGGAAGCCGGAGTCCACCTTTGACAACATCGTTCGGGATTTCGGCGTTCGATATGTCCAGGGGTACACATCCCCCAACTTTGCCGATGTCGTCGCGAATGCACCATTTTCCGAATAGACGACCTCCCGATCTTCGAATTGCGCACACGTAAGTAACGAGAAGTCGGCTAGCGTTTACCAATGGAGCAGCGGCGATTGCAGGTTCGGCATGAGTGACGGGCAAAACGAGAGTTGTTCCGGGCCAGAAGTCGGCTTCCGGGAAGTTGGAAATTGTGTGTTGGCGCTGGGCGCCGAATGGGGGCGTGTCACGGCGACTCGTGAGCTGCGTTGCGGGAAGCACGCCTGGGCAGGCGCAGCCGACCCACGCTCCCGCCGCATCTTCATAGCTGAGAACCTGTCGTCTACTGCGCCGGTTGGTCGCTTGCGGACGATTGGTTTAGCTCTTGCTGCAACTGCAACAATTGGCGCAGTTGCTCAACATTGCCGGAGTTGGATGTCGGAACTCTTCGCGCATTTGGTTGCTGAGAAACCTGATTGGTCTTGGGTGTCTGCTCAAGGACCACGTAAATAGGAGTATCCGCCGAAATCGTCACCACGATGTGCTGGGTGATCGCTAATCGGGAAACCTCCTCATCCCCAGCTTCGCCGACATTGTTGCTGACGCGCTCCCGCATTAGGTCCGACTCGCTCAGGGGCTGGTTCAGACTGCCTTGC
>Ga0307478_10004456_pt1 | contig 9989 bp, 7 predicted proteins | sample atmos_gasesECM4C_2_FD_203713 | JGI IMG/M metagenome (GOLD analysis project Ga0307478, IMG submission 203713) | Hardwood forest soil microbial communities from Morgan-Monroe State Forest, Indiana, United States - atmos_gasesECM4C_05 | ecosystem: Environmental > Terrestrial > Soil > Temperate...
TCAACAAGATTGTCGCGGAACGGCTCTCTGACAAGCTGCAGATCATGATGGTCCCAGCCGATGGGAAGTTCTTCTTTGCGAACGACGTGTTGCGCAGCATGAATATGGCGAATCATGGCAGCCAGGCAGAGCAGCCGGAAGATCCGCAAGACAAGTAGCTGGATAGCTGTAAGAGGCGGTTCGGGCGGTGGCTTTCGTCAGCGTTGCCGCCCGAGCCGCACAAGGCAGATGACTCTGAGGAGTACGCATGATCAGGCTCCAGCGCGGCGCGGTTTATAATTCGCTCATCGCGGAAATGCGTCCTTTCTTGCCAGGCTTTTCACGCCGGAGTCTGCCTTCTCTGCTGCTGCTTTGGTTTTCCTTGATTTCCGCGAGCTTTGCTACGGACTGGCTGTCGCCGGAGCAGGAACTCGCGCGCAAAATTGCCGCGGCCACCGGTCCCGGCGCTGTGGCCCTGGATGTGGTCAACCGTTCGTCGCTGGATAAGAAAGATGCGGACGAAATCAGCCATGGTCTGCGGACACAACTGGAAGCGCTGGGTGTGCGCACGGTCAAGCCACAGCAGGCAGCGGCGACGGTCGAAGTCTCGCTCTCAGAGAATCTTCAGAGTTATGTCTGGCTGGCCGAGATCCATCAGGGCTCGAATGACTTCTCAGTCGTGATGATTTCCACACCGCGCCTCAGCGCACCCGCATTTGTAGTTGAGGCGGCGCCATTGAGCATCCGGAAAATTCCACTGTGGGTGCAGGAAGAACGCATTCTCGACGTCGCCGTGCTGGAGGAGACAACCACCGTGTCGCATATTGCGGTACTCGATCCCGAGAAGGTCGCGCTCTACCGCTTCAGCAATGGGCGCTGGCAGCAGGAGCAGGCGCTGTCGATTTCGCATGCCCGGAGTTGGCCGAGGGACATGCGCGGACGGCTGGTGTTGCGGCAGGATCATCTGCTTGATGTCTATTTGCCGGGCGTGTTCTGCCAGAGTTCGGGGGACGTTCCGCTCAGCCTGAGTTGCCGCGAGAGCGATGATCCATGGCCGCTTTCGAGCCTGGTTCCACTAGCCGGATTCTTCGCGCCTACGCGAAACTTCTTCACGGGGGTGCTGTCGCCCGGGATCGGCAAGCAGGCTTCCACTGCAAAATTCTATTCGGCGGCGCCACTTCCGAGGCCCAACTACACTTTGTGGATCTTCGCGGGTATAGATGGACAGGCGCACTTGCTTGACGGGGTAACTGAACAAACTGCGCATTTGAATTGGGGCAGCGATCTGGCCAGCGTGACATCTTCCTGCGGCTCAGGGTCGCAGGTATTGGCAACTCGCGCCGGAGATGAATCGAGAGATGCCGTGCGTGCCTATGAATTTCCGGATCGTGAGCCGGTGGCGGCGAGCGAACCGGTGGAGTTCGGTGGCGGCATCACTGCGTTGTGGACAGAAGCGAAGGGCGGAACTGCGATTGCAGTTTCGCGAAATGCGGAAACGGGGAACTATGAGGCTTTCCGGCTGGCAGTGGCTTGCGGTCAGTAGCATCGTGCTGAGCGCGATGGCGTGGGCGGAGACGCGTCCGCAGTACGGAGCGACGCTGCGGACCGCGACGAACATCGCTCTGGTATCGCTCGACCCCGCAGCGCAACCGGATAGTGTGGCAAAACGAAATCTGATCCGGTTGATGTTCGAAACCCTGGTCACCATGGACGATCGCGGCAAGCTTCGGCCCGCCCTGGCTACTTCCTGGCAGGCAGCGCCGGGCAACCAGCGCTGGCAATTCTGGATACGGCGCGGTGTCAAATTTCATGATGGGTCGCCGTTGACGCCGGAGGCGGTCGCGGCGGCCCTGCGAGCTGCAAATCCGGACTGGAACGTGTCACCGGCGGCGGATTCCGTGATCATCGAGCAGAATGTTTCGGATTCTGATTTACCAGCGTGGCTGGCGAGGCCGCGGAATGCGATCACCAAGCGAAGCGAAGGCGGGACCTTGATCGGAACCGGACCCTTTCACACCAGGGATTGGCAGCCGGGTAAAAAACTGGCTTTGGCCGCGAATGAGAGCTACTGGGGAGGACGCCCGTATCTTGATGCCATCGAGATCGAATTGGGCAAGGCGAGTCGAGACCAGCTTCTCGGGCTGGACCTCGGCAAGGCAGACGTCGCAGAGGTGGATCCGGAGCAGGCACACCGGGCCTCGACGGAAGGGCGACACGTGATGACATCAGCGCCGGTCGAGTTGATGGCATTAATGTTCACGCGCGACCGCCAGACCGCAGCCGAAGGAAAGTTGCGGGAAGCTTTGGCGCTGAGCATCGATCGGAGTTCTATTCGGAACGTTATGTTGCAGGGGGCAGGAGAGCCAAGTGGCGGCATCCTTCCAAACTGGATCAGCGGCTATGGTTTTGTATTTGGAAATGGTCAGAATCTCGACCGTGCGCGGGAATTGCGGAGCGAAGTACCACGAGCTCCCGCTCAGACGCTGGCCTACGACGCGGCAGATCCTCTTGCCAGAGTTATCGCTGAGCGCGTCGTGTTGAATGCGCGCGACGCGGGAATCAGCCTGCAGACTACAACTTCAGGCGCTTCCGATTTAAGGTTGGTGCGCTTGCCGTTAGCATCGTTGAATCCCCGAGTGGCTCTGGTTGCGATTGCGGCGGCTGCAAACTTGACTGCTCCGAAGTTCACCGGCACCTCGGCTGAGGATCTGTACCAGGGGGAAAGCGGAATTCTGCGAGCGCAACGGATCATTTCATTGTTTCAGCTGCCCGTCAGCTATGCGCTGAGCCCTGCGGTCAAGGATTGGAATCAGGACCGCGATGGGAGCGAGCATCTGGAAGATGTCTGGATGGGGAGCAAGCCTTGAACTTTCGCCGCAAGCTGCTGCTGCTTTTCGCGCTCACGGTATTTTTGTCAGTTGCGGCAGTGGCTTGGCTGGTTTCTACGGTTACGCGGCGAGCCTTTGAGCAATCCAATGAAGCACAGACGGCGGCGTTGGTTGGGCAATTCCAGCGCGAATTCAAGCGTCACGCCGACGATGTCGTTCGTCGAGTTGACGCCATCGCGGCCAGCGATGCGACGACGCGAATGGCACTCAGCCTGAACCGTGGCTCCGCCGACTCCGGCAGCTTTCTCAATGACGCCACCCCGATTGCCGAGAGTCATCAACTGGATTTCCTCGAGTTCGTGGATGCGCGCGGCACAATTGTCTCGTCGGCGCAGTCGCCCGCGAAATTTGGGTATCCGGAAGCTTCCCTGGGTGATCTGTCTCAGTTACCCAGCAAGCCGGCTTTCTTAAAAAAAGAAGATCTCCCCTCAGGCAGTTCGCTGGGATTGTTTGCGGTACGCGCGGCGAAGATCGGAGATAAGCCTCTCTACGTCATTGGCGGGCTCCGCCTGGACAGGAATGCCTTGGCAGCGCTTGAATTGCCCGCGGGCATGCGCGCAATGCTTTACCAGGTTTCGGGACCGGAGTTCTCGCCTCAGATGCTCACTACCGCATCCGAGCCACCCAAGCAAGTCGAAAGGCTCTCAGGGCTCGTGAGCCAGGTGCAGCAGCAACCGCGGGAGATGAGCCAACTGGTGCATTGGTCCGAGAATCCTGCGGACGACGAAACGGTTCACGCCATCCCGCTGAACGGTCCGGATGACAAGATTTTGGGAATTTTGCTGATCGGGACATCGCGGCGGCCCTATGTCGAAGTCAAGCGGCACATTCAGTCGGCAGCCATGCTGGTGGGAGGGGCTGGCATTCTGCTGGCCATCCTGCTGAGCAGTTGGGCGGCGGCCCGCTTCACGCGGCCGATTGAGGAGCTGGCCGTGGCAGCGCGGGAAGTGGCGGCCGGGAATTTGCGCACACAGGTGGATGTGAGCTCCGCGGATGAAGTGGGCGATCTGGCGGAAGCATTCAACCGGATGACGCGAGACTTACTCGAGCAAAAAGAGCGCCTGGTGCAGAGTGAACGAGTGGCGGCCTGGCGCGAGCTGGCCAGACGATTGGCGCACGAGTTGAAAAATCCCCTGTTCCCTTTGCAATTGACGGTGGAGAACCTGGTGCGCGCGCGCGAGCACAGTCCCGAGATGTTCGAGGAGATTTTCCGCGAAAGCTCGGCTACGCTGCTGGCAGAGATCGGCAATTTGAAGCAGATCATCTCGCGGTTCAGTGAATTTTCGAAAATGCCCCAGCCGCAACTTCTGCCGGTCAGTGTGAATGAAGTGGTGCGGGGTATCGCGCGCCTGTTCCAGGCGCAACTGGAGTCGCGCGGCGGTGGCGCGATTGCCTGCAAGCTGGAATTGAATGCCAGCAACGAACCCATTGCCGCCGATGCGGAGCTGCTGCACCGCGCGCTTTCAAATCTCGTGCTGAATGCGATGGACGCGATGCCGCAAGGTGGGACGCTGACCTTGCGTACGCGCGACAACGCGGATCGGGCCTATATCGAAATCGCGGATACGGGCGCAGGCTTGACGCCGGAAGAATGCGAGCGGCTCTTTACGCCTTACTACACCAGCAAACAGCACGGAACCGGGCTGGGGCTCGCGATTGTGCAATCGGTAATCAGCGATCATGGTGGCACAATCAGCGTGCGTAGCCAGCCCGGCAAAGGTACGACATTCCGGGTGGAGCTGCCGCGCAATCTCGGTAAGCTGCACGCGCCCGTGCTGGATGGATCGGTGACAGTGACTCACGACCGCTAGAGGAGCAAGGCTTGCCGCAGAAAGCACATCTTTTAATCGTGGACGACGACCCCAATACGCTCGCGTCGCTGTCGCGTGCATTTCGCCTCGCCGGACACGAGGCCACGGTTTGCGATAGCGCGCCCAAAGCGCTCGAGCTGGCCAGGTCGCGCAGTTTCGATCTCATTCTGTCGGATGTGGTCATGCCGGGGAAAGACGGACTCTCCCTGCTCGAGGAGTTGAAAGCCGAGGGCGTGGCCACGCCTGTGGTCATGATGTCGGGGCAGGCGCATATCGAGATGGCTGTGCGCGCCACGCGACTGGGAGCACTCGATTTTCTGGAGAAACCAATTGCGACCGAAAAGCTGCTGCTGACGGTCGACAACGTTCTGCGGCTCGAACGGCTGGAGAGTGAAAATCGTCAACTGAAGCAGCGGCTCGGGAAGCACGAGATCGTCTGGCAGGGGGAATCGATGCGCCGGGTAATGGCGCAAGTTGATCGGGTGGCGGCCAGCGAAACGAGGGTATGCATCCTTGGCGAGACCGGGACGGGAAAGGAATTAGTGGCGCGCACGCTGCATGAACGGAGCGCGCGTGCATCGGCACCGTTCGTCGCCTTGAATTGCGCTGCGGTTCCGGCAGAATTGATCGAGTCCGAACTGTTCGGTCACGAGAAAGGTTCGTTCACCGGGGCCGCCGGACGGCACCTCGGTAAATTCGAACAGGCGGAGCATGGAACACTATTTCTGGATGAGATCGGCGACATGCCGTTGCACATGCAGGCCAAATTGCTGCGCGTGCTGGAAGAAGGCGAAATCGAACGAGTGGGCGGCGAGAAGCCGATTCGCGTAGATGTTCGCGTACTGGTCGCGACCCACCGTGATCTTGAGGCGCAGGCAAAAGGAGGCAAGTTCCGCCCGGACCTATTTCATCGAATTTATGTTTTTCCCCTGCTGCTTCCGCCACTGCGGGAGCGGCGTGAGGATATCCCCACTTTAGTCGAGCACTTTGCCGCGCAGGTGTGCTCCCAGAACAGCTGGAAACCAATTCTCTTCTCCGCGGAAGCGATCGCGGCTCTGCAGGCCCATGAGTGGCCGGGGAATGTGCGCGAGTTGCGGAACATGGTGGAGCGCCTCATCCTGCTTGCACCCGCGGGTGAAGTGGATCTCGCTACCGTGCGGCTCGCCTTGCCTCAAAACTCAGGTTCGCAGGCCGCGACCGTTTCCGTTTCGGGCGCATTGGCCGATCGGGTGCAGGCCTTCGAGCGCGAAGTCATCCTGGCTGAGTTGAAGAACAATCAGTACAACGTGGCGAGTGCGGCACGGGCGCTGCATCTGGAGCGCAGTCATCTTTACAAGAAGGCGGAGCAGTTGGGCATTGATCTGCGAGCGGTGCGCAAGGAGCAGGACATGTAGTTTGGGCTCTGGGCTCTGGGCTCTGGGCTCTGGGCTCTGGGCTCTGGGCTCTGGGCTCTGGGCTCTGGGCTCTGGGTGGCTGATAGCCGGCGAGACGCCGGCGGTACTCGCGGCTTTTATTTTGTCGGGCAGACATCGGATTTTGGCTGCTTGTAGACAGTTCCGTCCTTCATCACGAAATCTACGTTTTCAAGTACGCCCACGTCTTTTAACGGATCGCCGGAAACCGCAATTACGTCGGCGTACTTTCCTGGCTTGATGGAACCAACTTCTTTGGAATGTCCGAGCAGATCGGCCGCGTTCGTCGTGGCAGCCTGAATGGCCTGCATGGGAGTCATTCCATACTTCACCATGAAGGCGAACTGCTTGCCGCTGGTGCCATAAGGACAAACGCCTGCATCGGTGCCGAAGGCCATTTTCACTCCAGCCTTTAGCGATTTGCGGAAGTTGTCGCGCTGGAGTTGACCAAGTTCCGCATCGTGTTGCAGAAAGTCCGGAGGGGTGGTTCCCTTCTTGCCGCCTTCCTGAATACATTCTTCGTCGTAAATATCCATGTCGAAGTAGGTGCCACGCTTGATAGCCATGGCGATCGCCTCATCGTCAGCCATCTCGGCATGCTCGATCGACGCGGCCCCGGCGAGGATCGCATTCTTGATTCCCTGGGCAGCATGGGCATGCACCGCCACGCGCAAGCCGAAATGGCTGGCTTCATCCACGGCGGCGTTGAGTTCCTCGGGAGTGAACTCGATCGAACTGGGATTGCTGCCGTGCGTCAGCACCGCGCCGGTGGAGAGAACCTTGATGAGGTCAACACCATCATGGGCCAACTGACGAATTCGCTGGCGCACTTCCCACGGACTATTCGCTTCTCCGTAGTGCAGGTCCCAGGGAAGTTGTATGTCGGGCGCCTGGCCTGTCATCGCGCCGGCGCCCCCCGTAATCGTGATGTACGCGCCCGCAACGTACATCCGCGGGCCGGGCACGTCGCCGCGCACAATAGCGTCGCGCAGGGCGACATCGTTCAGCGCGCGGTAGGTGCCGACATCGCGCACGGTGGTGAATCCGGACTCGAGCATTTTGCGGGCGTTGGTCACGGACTCGAGCACGATCTGCGAGGCCGTTTTGCGAAGAACGTTGAACGGCTCGCCGTCGCTGTGCCCGTCGGCGACGTGGGTGTGGCAATCGATGAGGCCGGGCAACACGGTCATGGAAGAGAGATCGATGACCTTGGCCCCGGGCGGAATCGCGAGATCTTTACCGACGCGATCAATCTTGTTGTCACGAACGAGGATGATTTGATTCGTCAGGACGGTGCCGGAATCGGGATCGACCAGGCGCCCTGCCTTGATGACAATCTCTTCGGCGACGGCGGAGAGGGCAGACAACACGAAGATGGCGGCGATCAAAGAACGGGTTCTCACACGATTCTCCTCAGATAACAAAAGGAGGGCGAGGCGCCCTCCTAATGACTGTTGCGTCGCTCATGAAAGCTAATCGGCTGCCACGGCAGAACGGGTGAGACCACGTTTAAGATCGGCCGCCAAAAGCCGATGGAACAAGTGCTCTCCGGCTTCCCTGCGGACCGACAAACGCCCCGCGCCATAGGCTCGCGACTTCAATCCGCGCTGCACATCCTCGCAAATGCCAAGATCTTCCGATTGAACCCGGTCCCCGACCGCGATGCTTTGTGCGTTGTGGTCGCGGCGGGACTCGCTGACATCGCTGAAATAGAAGTCGAAGATGACTCGGCAGTGATCGACGTCCACGGGGACGACAAGATTCGTGTCCATGTAGCCTTCATAGCAATTGATCATGAAGTTGGGATATTGCCAGAAGTACCAGGCGCGATCGCCTTTCCGGGTCGATCCGGTCGCCGCGTCCTCGTCGGAGGCCACCATCGGGCTCGACTGCAGGCAGTATCGATCCTCGTTCTCGATGGTGTACTGCTTGTAATCGAGCACGCTGTTGAGCCCCTTGTGCAAGTGGGGCACGTGATAACCGCCGTCCAGGTAGTTATCGACGAAAACTTTCCAGTTGCACGCAATGTCGTAGACGCGAGTATCGAAGTAGTGCAGTTTTGCGAGCCCGAGAGGAGCGCAACGCTTCACCAATCCGCCCAGGAAGTCGTGCAACGGCTGTGGTTTCGGATCGAGCGTGACGAACACGAATGCTTCCCAGATGTCAGCTTTTACCGGGACCAGGCCGTTCTCGTGGCGCTCGAAGTTCTTGACTCCATCGAATTCGGGCATGCCTTTCAAGGAGCCATCGAGCCCGTAGTTCCAGCCATGGTAAGGACAATGGAGGATGGATGCGATGCCGCAAGGTTCGGTGACGACTTTGGCGGCGTGATGCCGGCATACATTGTAGAAAGCCCTCAACTGCGCATCTGCGCCGCGAACGACCACAATGGGCTCGCCTGCTATGGTCGCTGTGACGAACTGACCTGCCTGCTCCACCTGCTTGGCGCGGCCGACGACTTGCCAACTGTGGGTAAATACGGTTTGCCCTTCAAGATCGGCGATGCGCGGATCCACGTACCACGGTGCAGGAATCGTAGAGGCTTCTGACAGGGGCGCTTTGTCCTTGTAGCTGGCCAGAATCTCTTCGATGGAGATCGGTCTGATCATGCTTGGGTGGCTCCGTCGCTTCAGGCGCAATTGCTACGAATTGAATCGTCTCCAATCGCCCGGGTCAGTACGTCGAGGAACTGATTGATACGCGCTTCTTTGCGCTCACCGATTTCCCCCTGGCGCCGGAAAAGTCCCGGATCGAGCTCTTCCGTCAGCAAGGCATCCTGGAAGCGTTCGATCGTCCAGTCGAGAATCGAAACGATCATTTCCAAATCGAGATCCTGCCGGAGTTCTCCTCGCTGCAAGCCGAATTTTACGAACGCAACGGTGCCGTAAGGATCCTCGGTCATGAGAAAACGATTGATCTCACGCTTGAGCGTCAGGTCGGTCCCATAGTTCCCGAGCAGGGAGATGCGATACGGAATCCAATCTTCGTGGAGAAGGTGCTCCGTTCGGGTAAGCCAGTAGCGCAGGACTTCGAAGAATCCGCGGTCGCGAATCTCTTGCGGGGCATCAAGATAGGCGGCAAAGGTGCGGACAGCCTTTTTGTATACCTCAAAGAACAAACCGTCCTTGCTGACGAAATGCTGGAATACCGAACCTTTGGCGATGCCGAGCTCGGCGGCAATGTCGGCCACGCGGGCGGCGTGATAACCCTGTTCGGCGAAGTGGCGCATGGCTACATCGATGATGCGCGCGCGTTTCGCTTCCGAGCGCGGACGGGGCGGGACATTGTTGCGGTAACGTGGCGGGCTAACCAGGCTGCTGCCGATTCCACTCATCAGGTTGACCTCAAGTCACGGAAAGATACCGAAAAATAGTTCCGAATTCAATTCCAATTTTTCCGCCCTGTGCGCTAATGTATTGGCCCTCAAGACGGTCATGGAATGACTGTTAGTCATCGCATGAGCATGATCGGAGCGAGCGAGCGAATTTACGATGCGATTGTGGTCGGCGGGGGTCACAATGGACTCACCGCAGCGGCCTATCTCGCGCGCGCGGGATTGCGAACGCTAGTCCTCGAACGCAGAGAAATCGTTGGCGGCTGCTGCGTTACTGAGGAAATCGCACCCGGCATCCGGTCTTCCACAACATCCTACATCGCCAGCATGCTGCGGCCGGAAGTGATCCGAGATCTCAAGCTGGCGGAATTTGGATTGCGAATGCTGCCCTGCGATCCGGCCGTGCAGGTCGCGTTTCCGGACGGTAGAGTCGTCTCCTGGTGGGCGGACCACGAGCGTGCCGTCGCAGAATTTGGGAAGCACTCACGCAAAGATGCCATAAGGTTTGCGCAAGTCGATGATCAGCTGAAAAAGCTCGCGCGCTACCTGCAGCCATTCTTTCTGG
>Ga0307478_10004459_pt1 | contig 9986 bp, 9 predicted proteins | sample atmos_gasesECM4C_2_FD_203713 | JGI IMG/M metagenome (GOLD analysis project Ga0307478, IMG submission 203713) | Hardwood forest soil microbial communities from Morgan-Monroe State Forest, Indiana, United States - atmos_gasesECM4C_05 | ecosystem: Environmental > Terrestrial > Soil > Temperate...
CCTCCGCTCTCACCAGGCTCAGGAAATCATCCGGATGCGCCGCATACAGCAGAGCATCTTCGCGATCAATCGCCCCTTGCTGCACCAGTTGCTGCAATGACTCCTCCTGCGAGACCGAACCCTTGTTCTTGGTCATCGTGATCTCCTGATGCAAATGCTGCAGAGCGTTTCTTCGAATGTGCTGTCGCGCTCCGTAGCCAATCATCAGCAGCTCCGCGACCGGCACGCGGCCACCGTGCTTGCTCGGTAGAAGCACTTGAGTCAACACTGCCGAGAGCGCCATCGCCAGTTCCTGTCGAATGGTCGGCTGGCGCTCCGGCGGAAATGAATCGGAAATTCTCGCAATCGTCGAGGCGACATCGGTGGTGTGCAGTGTCGACAGCACGAGATGGCCAGTCTCCGCGGCGGCAACCGCAATCCGCATGGTCTCGGGATCTCGCATCTCGCCTACCACGATGATGTCGGGCGCCTGGCGCAAGGCGGCTCGCAGGGCAGTCGGGAAGTCCGGGGCATCAACGCCGATTTCCACCTGCTCGACAACGCTGCGCACGTGGGTGTGTTCGTACTCGAGCGGGTCCTCGATGGTCACGATGTGGCGCGCTTCACGCCGGTTGATTTCGTTCACCAGGGCCGCAACCGTGGTCGATTTGCCAGCTCCGGCCGGTCCCCCGATCAGTACCAGCCCTCTCGGCAGACGTGACAACGCCTCCACCGCTGGCGGGAGATGTAACTCCTCGAGCAAGGGTACCCGCACCGGCAGAGCCCGCACCGCGGCCGCCGCCCTCCCCTTCTCGCGATGCAGGTTGATGCGAAAGCGGCCCACTCCGGACACATGGTAGGACGAGTCCGAGATCTGCTCCGTGCGGTACTGCTGCAGAGCGCGCGGAATCAGTGCCGGCAGTACAGCGGCTTCGATCTCGGGGCCGCTCAACTCTGCTGATCCAATTGCCTGCACCTTGCCCTCAAATCGAATACAGGCGGGCGCGCCCGCAATGAGAAGCAGGTCGCTGCCACCCTGGGCCACCAGGGCTGATAGCCAACCGTCCAGGAGTTTTGTAGCCTCGCTTCTTCGTCCATCGTTTTCGGGAGACGGCGGCATGGCATCGCCGTCGGGCGTTTCCTTCATTTTTTCCTCGCCACGAGTCATGAATTCAAGGTATCAAAGACGGGCTAAGCATCGCCCCTTTACAAGGGGGTCGCGTCTTCCGAAGTGGCTTGCGCCGGAAACCTCCTGCACTTCCCGCTCAGGAAGTGCTCAGGAAGTGCTTGACGTTGCGGGCATTTCCCATTACATTATGCGGTTCCGAAGGAATTACGAAGTCCGGCTTCTATCCGTACATAGGTTTGCCTCTGCTTCGAACCCGGGCCGGGAACCCAGAAAAAAGCAACTTTCAGGGTAGGTCAAGCATCTATACGGTTGACTCGCGAAATCTTGCGTAAACCCATCTTAATTCAGTGACTTACGTCATTCTGGGGACGCTTTGTCACGTCGCGTAAGGGTAGCGAGTCGTCCCAGAAAGTAAAGGAGAAGTACGAATCATGCGTTCTGATCGCGTTTTTGAGGCTTTACATACTTTGCGGAATCGTTATATGCTCTGTCAGCTTGCCTCCAAGGCCACACGGAAATTTCACCGGCCTAGCACCCGCATTCAAGAAACCATGAATCAGGTATTGGACCGGATCGCGGGCGCGGAGCGACAAGCGGTTCTGTCAGAGCCGGAAAATTTCGCTGAGGCGCAACGGCGGGCTGCCTAAAACAGCCCCGCCTCCTGCCCCCGCGAGTAGCAAGTCTTCCAGCCGCACCCCCCTGTACATTTCCCGTAGGTGATTAATGACCATCGCTGAACTCAAAGAAAAGAATATTACCGAGCTGACCAAGATCGCCCGATCTCTGGATCTGCCCGGGGCCAGCGGTCTGCGCAAGCAGGATCTGATTTTCAAGATTCTCCAGGCGCAGAGCGAAAAAGAAGGCCACATCTTCGCCGAAGGCGTCCTGGAAATCCTGCCCGACGGCTATGGCTTTCTCCGCTCGCCGGATTACAACTACCTTCCCGGGCCCGATGACATCTATGTCTCGCCCTCACAGATCCGCAAATTTGATCTCAAGACCGGTGACACCATCAGCGGTCAGGTTCGTCCTCCTCACGAAGGCGAAAAGTATTTCGCGCTGGTCAAGATCGAAGCGGTCAACTTTGAGTCGCCCGATGAAGCCCGCAACAAGATCCTGTTCGACAACCTCACGCCCCTCTACCCTCAGGAGCGCCTGAAGCTCGAAACGGCGCGCGAGAATGTCAGCGCCCGGGTGATGGACCTGCTGACGCCGATTGGCAAAGGGCAACGCGGCCTGATCGTTTCGCCGCCACGCGCCGGCAAGACCATGCTGCTGCAGAATGTGGCGAACTCCATAACCACGAATCATCCCGAAGTAGTGCTCATCGTGCTGCTCATCGACGAGCGTCCGGAAGAAGTCACCGACATGCAGCGCTCGGTGAAAGGCGAAGTGATTTCGTCGACCTTTGACGAGCCCGCCGCCCGTCACGTGCAGGTCGCGGAGATGGTGATCGAGAAGGCCAAGCGCCTCGTCGAACACAAGCGCGACGTGGTCATCCTGCTCGACTCTATTACCCGTTTGGCGCGCGCCTACAACACCATCGTGCCGCCCAGCGGCAAGGTGCTTTCCGGCGGCGTTGACTCCAACGCCTTGCAACGCCCGAAGCGCTTCTTCGGATCCGCCCGCAATATCGAGGAAGGTGGCTCGCTCACCATTATTGCAACCGCGCTGATCGATACCGGATCCCGTATGGATGACGTGATCTTTGAAGAATTCAAGGGCACCGGCAACATGGAAATCATTCTCGACCGCAAGCTGGTCGACAAGCGCACTTTCCCGGCGATTGATATCCAGCGTTCCGGCACGCGCAAGGAAGAGTTGCTCATCCCCAAGGAAGACCTGACTCGTATCTGGGTTCTGCGCAAGGTGCTGAATCCTCTGAGCCCCGTCGAAGCCATGGAACTCCTCATCGAGCGCCTGGCGAAGACCACCGCGAACAGCGAGTTCCTGGCCAAGATGAGCCAACTATGACACGGTAGCGACAAAAGATCAGTGTTCGGAGGTGAAGGCGAGGACTTCGGTTCTCGCCTTTGTTTTTGGAATAGGGAAGCGAGCGTCTTCTTACGCAGGCCGAAGCTTCTTTGTTTGGGAAGGCGCGTCCAGCGGTTTTGAGCGCTTGCCTGCTATCCACATATAATGAAAGGCTCTTTAAATACTTCTAGCACCGCAGGGGGTCGATCGTGGCGAGTCGAACGGTTTTCGCCCTCATTATAAGTTTCGTCCTTCTCATGGGACTGTGTCCCGCTCACGCGCAGAACCCCAGATTCCCTCCCATGCCGCAGCCGGAAAGTCCGTCGCAACAAGATCCGGCGAAGTCGAAACTTGAACGTGATATGGCCAAGAAAGCGAGCCAGGAGCGCCAGGCTGCTCTCAAGCGCGATACCGATAAGCTCTACAAACTAGCTACCGAACTCAAGGATTATGTCGACAAGACCAACGAAAACGTACTGTCGCTGGAAGTAGTGAAAAAAGCCGAAGAGATCGAAAAGCTTGCCCACAGCGTAAAAGAAAAAATGAAAGCAAATTAGGCGAGCGATGCATTCCGTGTCATGGAACGAGGGTACAATGATATTGCAACTGAATTGCAACTTGTAAAGGTCAACTTTACATGCCCTTGCCTCAAACCGAAGTTCCGGGACGCCTGCAGTCGGAACTGATGTCGCGTGGGCTGCGTATGACGCGCCAGCGCCGCATCATTCTGGGTGTGGTCGAAACCGCTAAGCAGCATCTCGATGCCAGCCAGATTCTCCGCAAAGCCCACAAACTCGACCCCCACATCGACCGGGTCACGGTCTATCGCACCCTCAGTCTGCTGAAGCGCCACGGCCTGGTGGACGAACTGGACCTCATGCATCTGCGGGGAGAAAAGCACTACTATGAGCGGCGCCCGCAGCGCGATCATATTCACATGGCCTGCCTGCGTTGCGGCAAGATCACCGAATTCGAAAGCGATCTGTTCGATCGCCTGAAGGGGCAAATCCAGCGCGATTGCCGCTTCCACATCGTTGTCAGCCGTCTGGAGGTTGGAGGCTATTGCGGCCAGTGCCGCACCGCTTCCGCCGTCTGACACCTTCTGTTGCAAGTAGTTGCAGAAATCCTGAAACAGAAAATTCCCCGGCAGATTGACCCAGGATTGTCAAAAATCTAGGATGATGCCTTGCATTTCTATCTGCAAATGAGTTGCAACTGGAAAAAAACCGCGCTGCAAGCGTCATCCATACTCTGGTTGGTGGCCATGCTGACCCCAACGGCGTGCCGCGCCCAAGAAAGTCCCTACTTTGTCACCTACGATCACCATCTGGAAGAGCCCGGCAACCTTGAGATTGAGACCTACACCACTTCCGGAATCCCGCGCGCAGGACAAAACGCTTACGTCGCGCCTTATCTCGAACTGGAATACGGAGTCCTGGGGCGCTGGACGGCGGAACTTTACCTTGAAGGCCAAGGCACGATCGCTGACAGTGCAGTCTTTACCGGTTGGCGTCTGGAGAATCGATTTCGCCCTCTAAAGCGCGAACATCTCATCAATCCGGTGTTTTACCTGGAATACGAGAGTACCAGCGAGGCTTCACGCATTCAGAAGGAGATAGTGGGTGGAGGTCCCGACGTGATCTCGCCCAATTCTGAGCTGCAGCCCATCAAGAATCACGAACTCGAAGCCAAACTCATTCTCTCCAGCACAGTTCGCGACTGGAATATTGCCGGGAATTTCATCGCGGAGAAAAACGTTTCGCGCGGCGAGGGCTTTGAGTTTGGTTACGCCTTCGGAGTGGCTCGGCCGCTGGCTACGCTGGCTTCGGGCGCGTCATGCCGTTTGTGTCGCGAGAACTTTCTGGTGGGCGTCGAGTTGTACGGAGGATTAGGCAGCACCGTGGATGGCTTCAGGGTTCACGATACGCCGCACTACATAGCTCCAGTGGTTTCGTGGCAGCTCAGCGAAAACGGTTCGTTGCGATTCTCACCTGCAGTGGCACTTACAAGCGAAGGGAGTCCAGTCCTGCTGCGCTTCGGGTACAGTTACGAGGTTCGAGATTTTCGCAGTAAGATTGCCAGGCTCTTCGGAGGCAAGCGTTGATGCGAGCAGCGATCTACACCGTCTTAGTATTCGCCGCGCTCTCCGCTGCCTACGGTCAGAACACGGGTTACCAGCAGGATCCGGGCTGGCGCGCACCGTCGGAAGCTGAGGCTCGACCGAATCCGCTGGCAAAGCATCCGGAAGCTGCGGCGGGGGGCGAAAAACTCTTTAAGAGAAACTGTGTCGAGTGTCACGGCGACAACGGTACCGGGCTCGAGAAAAAACACGCCGCCGACCTGCAGTTGCCGGCGGTTCAGCAGCAAAGTGATGGCACGCTGTTCTGGAAGATCACCAACGGCAACCCCGATCGCGGCATGCCGTCGTTTAGCCGCTTACCGGAATTGCAGCGCTGGCAACTGGTGCTGTACCTGCGTACTCTGAAGTCTGCAAGTGCTCCATCCCACGAGACGAAGAAGTAGCCAGCCACCACAGAGGCACAGAGAAACCCGGAAAAGTTTGTTGCTTCTGGGGCCTCTGTGAGCAATAAAGAACGCCACTCGCTGGCGCACGAGTGGCGTGATCGCTTTAATCACTGAGGCTAGAGCTATCTCATAAATCGGTTTTGAAAGGGCGCGGCTTCAGCCGCGCCGTCCAGAGCCGCATAAGCTTTGGGCCTTTAGCCCCTGTGGAGACCGAAGCTTACACGTTTGGTCCATTATGAGATTGCTTCTAATCCGCTGTGGCATGGATCGCCTTGGCGGCTGGCGCTTCTGATCCGATCCGCATGCCGTAGAACGAACGGTATACGAACGATGCAGAGATGAGGAAGAAAAGCAACGCGAATGCGTGCGTGATAGTCGTGCCTTTCTGGGCCAGCGATACGGCCAACTCCACCGCCAGCAGTCCGAACAGCGTCGTGAACTTAATCACCGGATTCAGAGCCACGGAGGAAGTGTCTTTGAAAGGATCGCCGACGGTATCGCCGATGACCGTGGCGGCGTGCAACTCGGTGCCCTTCTGCTTGAGTTCGACTTCTACGATCTTCTTGGCATTATCCCAACCTGCGCCTGCATTGGCCATAAAGATGGCCTGGTAGAGGCCGAAGATCGCGATCGAGATCAGGTAACCGATAAAGAAGTAAGGCTCGACGAAGGCAAAGGCGAGTGTTCCGAAGAACACCGCGACAAAGATGTTGAACATGCCTTTCTGCGCATATTGGGTGCAGATTTCGACCACCTTCTTGCTGTCGGAGACCGAGGCTTTCTCCACGCCTTCCAGCCGGATGTTGGCCTTGATGAACTCGACCGCTCGATAAGCGCCGGTGGTGACGGCTTGCGTCGACGCTCCCGTGAACCAATAGATCATTGCGCCGCCCGTAATCAGGCCGAGCATGAAGGGCGCGTGCAGCAGCGAAAGATTATTCACGTTCGTGGTCAGGCCCGCAGTGAGCGCCATGATGATGGAGAAGATCATCGTGGTGGCGCCGACCACCGCCGTGCCAATCAGCACCGGTTTTGCTGTCGCCTTGAATGTGTTGCCCGCGCCATCGTTTTCCTCCAAAAGGTCCTTGGCGCGCGAGAAGTTGACATCGAACCCGTAATTCTTCTTGATGTCCTGCGCAATATTGGGCACCTGCTCGATCAAGGACAATTCGTAAACAGATTGCGCATTGTCGGTGACTGGCCCATAAGAATCCACTGCAATCGTGACTGGGCCCATGCCGAGGAAGCCGAAAGCCACAAGTCCAAAAGCAAACACCGCGGAGGCCACCATGAGCGGCGCCAGGCCCATGGTGCTGATGTAGTAGGCGATCGACATCAGTGTGACCATGGTCAGTCCGAGCCAGTACGCGGAAAAGTTTCCGGCCACGAAGCCTGACAAAATGCCGAGGGACGCGCCGCCTTCCTGCGCAGACTTCACGATCTCGCGCACATGACGGGATTCCGTCGATGTAAACACCTTCACCAGTTCCGGAATGACGGCGCCCGCGAGAGTTCCGCACGAGATGATCGAGGCGAGCTTCCACCACAAAGACGTGTCGCCGCCGAGGTCGGGAATGATGAGCGCGGAAACGATATAGGTCAGGACTATGGATACGATCGACGTGATCCAGACCAGAGACGTCAGCGGAGCCTCGAAGTTCATGCGATCGGCGTTGCTGTAGCGTGCCTTGGCAATGGCACTATTGATGAAGTAGGCAGCCGCGCTGGCGACCAGCATCATGATGCGCATGACGAAAATCCAGACCAGCAGCTGGACCTGAACGGTCGGACTCTTCACCGCCAGCAGAATAAACGTGATCAGCGCAACCCCGGTCACGCCGTAGGTTTCGAAACCGTCCGCGGAAGGCCCAACCGAGTCTCCGGCGTTGTCGCCGGTGCAGTCGGCAATCACGCCCGGATTGCGCGCATCGTCTTCCTTAATCTTGAAGACGATTTTCATCAGATCGGAGCCGATGTCGGCAATTTTGGTGAAAATGCCGCCTGCGATCCGAAGGGCGGCCGCTCCCAGCGACTCGCCGATCGCGAAACCGATGAAGCAGGGTCCCGCGTAATCGCCGGAGACGAACAGCAGGATGAAGAGCATGATCAGCAGTTCGACCGAAATCAACATCATGCCGATGCTCATGCCGGCCTCGAGCGGAATCTGGTAAATGGGATACGGTTTGCCCCTCAGCCCGGCAAACGCCGTCCGCGAGTTTGCGAACGTATTCACCCGAATGCCGAACCACGCCACGCCATAGCTGCCGGCAATCCCGACCAGGCTGAACATCAGGATGATGGGCAAGGTCACGCCAATGGACTTGCCCGGAACCGGGGAGAGCCATCCAAAATAAACTGCGATGATGACGGCAATAAACGCCCACAGAATAAGGATGAATTTCCCCTGCGTGATCAGGTAGGTCTTGCAGGTCTCGTAGATCAGTTCCGAGATCTCGAGCATGGCGCGATGGACGGGCAGATTCTTGAGCTTGGTAAATATGACCAGCCCGAAAAGCAGCCCAAGCGCGCAAAACAGCAGTCCGATCATCAGCAGTTTGTGGCCGTCAATGGTGCCCAGGAACGTGACCTGGGATAAGTCGGGAAGCTTGAGGGAGGCTTCGCCGCCGACGCTTTCGCCACCGGGTTGAGCGAAGGCGCAGGCGCAGGAAACCAGGAGCGTTAGTACGAAGACGGACGTGGTGCGGATTCGGCGGCCCAAGGACGTAGCCGTAGCCATCCAGGTGCGCATAGAGGAGTCCTCCAATATGAAAATCTTCGCGGGATTAAGAACGTGTTTCGATGCCTCGTTCCGGCGTGGCGAATGCCCCGGATGCCGTTGCAAATGGCGGCCGGGTAAGCGCATTGCCGGAGTTCCGAACACGCTTCCACTGCAAGACGTGAAAAGGAGTGCTGAGCTTGGCCGCGTCGGATTTCAGTTCGCGTGGAGCCGCCCGGCAAGGGACGCAACCGGCCCTTGAGCAGCCTCCTACGCAAAACGGGCCTTTATAGCATGCCGGAAAGAGCAGGTCAAACCCTCGAAAGTAGACACGGCAGGCGCACTCCACAGCGAGTTGCGCGAATTGCGTCCCGAGATGGATGAACCCGGTCAACCTGAAGTCCAAGGTAACGCCGTGCGCTATTTCCAGATACCGGAATGCTTTGATATGATGACGATGTTCGCTTCCGGCGCCCTGTTTTTCAAGGGAGCCACGACACTCCTCAGTAGCTCAATGGCAGAGCATCCGGCTGTTAACCGGAGGGTTGTAGGTTCGAGTCCTACCTGAGGAGCCATTCTTTCAACAGTTTACAAATTCCCAAAATAAAACTTCCCGCATTTTCTCCAAGATCCGCGCAAAACTCTCTTGAATTTCGTGACTGCTGTGATTCCGGCAATGGACCTCGGCAGGTGAGGCAAGGCTATCGTCTCTGGCTGAGAGCAGTTCAGGCGGCGACCTGATAAAGAAGAGATTCGGCCGAGGAACGAGTCATCGAAATGCACACAGCCTGATCCATGCAGGAACAACGAGAGCGTGGTTTCTTGACGTGCCGGTGAACTGTGTTGGAGCCATTTAGCCGAGCGGGGAAGCCCAGTCGATTGACTCTGTTCCCATCGGCTTCGCTGCGTTGGCATAAAGATCGCTCGCGTTTCTCCGCGATGGACAGCCGTTCCCGCCAGATGACAACCCGAATAATCTGGTGCACCACCAAACTGAAATCGTAACTCTCGGCGCTGGGGGGCAGCGCGAAAATTCCTTTTGACGCACACGAAATTTGTATCTTCGGGGGTGGTTGCCGAATCGGATGGCCAGTTGGGATTCCACAAAGCTTTTCTGCCCCGACGGCCATCCAATCCTCGGGCAAGAGAAATAAAATGAGCAAAGGTATTATTCAACTCGCGGTGAGCGGTAGAGTTCCCCTCCAGCTGGAGTATCGGGAACTAAAACCTGATCTGCGGGATCTGGATTGCATGAAGATCGCCGAGGTTGACCCGGTAGCTGGCAATGTGCCTTCCTTTACTGCCGTATTAGATTCGGGTTACGCGGAGAAATTGCTATGACCGCAGAAGAAATTCGCTTGCAAGAATCGCACGACCGAAAGAAACATTGGAAGCGCTGGGGTCCCTACTTGAGTGAGCGTGCCTGGGGCACGGTGCGCGAAGACTACAGTCCTGACGGAAGTGCGTGGGAGTACTTTCCGCACCAGTATGCCCGTTCGCGCGCGTATCGCTGGAACGAAGACGGGTTGGCCGGCATCTCGGACCGTCATCAGCTGACGTGTTTTGCGCTGGCCCTCTGGAATGAGCACGATCCGATTCTCAAGGAACGCCTTTTCGGACTCACCGGCAACGAAGGCAATCACGGCGAGGATGTGAAAGAGT
>Ga0307478_10004460_pt1 | contig 9983 bp, 6 predicted proteins | sample atmos_gasesECM4C_2_FD_203713 | JGI IMG/M metagenome (GOLD analysis project Ga0307478, IMG submission 203713) | Hardwood forest soil microbial communities from Morgan-Monroe State Forest, Indiana, United States - atmos_gasesECM4C_05 | ecosystem: Environmental > Terrestrial > Soil > Temperate...
GACACGTTTCGTATCTTCGGACTCGATTCGGGCGAAGCGCACATCTTGCGTAATGCCGGCGGCCTCATCACCGACGACATGCTGCGCTCGCTCGTCCTCTCGCAGCGCTTACTCCAAACGCGCGAAGTGATCCTGATGTACCACACCAACTGCGGCCTGCACAATCTGGACGAACCCGCGTTCCGCGCGGAGATCGTTGCCGATACCGATCACGACGCGCCCTATGCGTTCGGCAGCTTCACCGACCTCAACGCCGCCGTGCGCCGCGCAATCGTCCGCGTACGCGAACATCCGTTACTCCCCCATCGCGACAACGTCCGCGGCTTCGTCTACGAAGTCGAAACCGGCCACCTCCGCGAGGTCATCGTCTAAAGCCGTCTAAAGTCGTCACCCCAATAAAGTTGTCATCCCGAGCAAAGCGCCGCTAGGCGCGTCGTCGAGGGACCGCCACAGTTGCGATTATCGTGGTTCCTCGACGACGCGCCTGCGGCGCTTTGCTCGGAATGACGAGCTGAATCTACAGGGCTTGGGTGGCGGTTTCGGCGCGCTCTCCGGCGAGATGGGTATTGACGGATTCCTCGACGAGGGTCCAGGTTGGGCCGTCGACTTCGACGATGGCGTAGGCGGCGTTTTCGACCTGGATCGCCCAGAAATCGCTGAGCGGACGGCCGGTGATGTCGAGCAGGGCGGCGCGCACGATCGCGTCGTGCGTGACCAGCAGCGTCGGTGCTTCCACGTGCAGCAGCGTGCGGAAACGTTTCCAGCGAGCGGCGACTTCGGCGAGCGATTCGCCTCCTTCGAACGCCACCTCGGCCGGCCGCTCGCGCCAGGTCGTGTAGCGGTCGGGATCGTTGGCGGCGATCTCATCGCGCAAGCGGCCTTCCCACGTGCCGTGCGCGATCTCGATGAGCGCGTCGTCGGTTTCCAGTGGTACGTTCAAGCGTTCGGCTACGAACGTGGCGGTCGCGCGCGTGCGCTGCATCGGGCTTGCGATGATGCGGACGGGTGCGAGATCGGCGTGCACAAACGCTTGCGCAAGCGCCAAACCTTGTTGGATGCCGCGCGCCGAGAGGGCAGATTCGCGCCGGCCCTGATAACGGCCGGCCAGATTCCACGTCGTCTCCGCGTGGCGTGCGATGTAGAGCTTCACAATTATAGCGAGAGCGAGCGCACCGAGCGAATGCCGGGAATCCCGCGCAGCGCCGCGAGCGTCGCATCGTCGGCCGGCCGATCGATGCCGAGCACCATGATCGCGACGCCGCCGATCGCGTTGCGCGACACCTGCATCGTGGAGATGTTCACCGATGCATCGCCGATGATCGTGCCCACGCGCCCGATCATGCCGGGGACGTCGTGGTGCTGGGTGACGATCATGTCGCCGATCGGTGGCGCGTCGATCTCGAACCCGCCGGCTTCGACGATGCGCGGGCTGCCGTTGACCGACGTTCCGGTGACCGTCATCGAGCCGCCGGTGATGCGCAGCGCGCCCGCGTACGGCGTGGGCGACGCGTCCGGGCGCGCTTCGATGCGCACGCCGAGTTCCGCCGCGATGCTCTCGGCGTTCACGATCGAAACGCGCCGGTCGGTCGTCGTTTGCAGCAAGCCCGAGAGAAACGCGCGCACGAAGGCTTCGGGCGGGATCGCGGCGAGGTCGCCTTGGAGTTGCATCGCGTAGGAGCCGTGGGCGTCGCCGCTGGCAAATTGCGGGAAGAAGCGCCCCATGCGGTAGGCGACGTCGAGGAACGGCAGCACGCGGTCGGCTTCGGGGCCATCGGGAACGGGCGCGTTGACCGCGCCCATGCCGGGCGCGCCGAGCAGCACGCGCGCGACGTCTTCGGCCAGCTCGTTCGCGATGCGCGCCAACGCTTCGGTGGTCGAGCCGCCGAGGTGTGGCGTCGCGATCAGTTTCGGATGTTGGTGCAGTTTCGCACCGATGCCGTCGGGTGGGGGCGGCTCAACCGCGACGACATCGATCGCGGCGCCCGCGATCGCGCCTTCATCGAGGGCCGTGAGCAGTGCTTCTTCGACGATCACGCCACCGCGCGCGCAATTGATGATGAACGCATGCTTCTGCATCAGACGCAGTTTGGCGAGGTCGATCAGGCCGCGTGTCTCGCTATTGAGCGGCACGTGCAGCGTGATGATATCCGACGTGCGCAGCAGCGTTTCGAGATCGACGAGTTTCGTATCGAACGCGTCGGCGCGCGCCGATGCGATGTACGGATCGTGCGTTTGCACGTGCATGCCGAAGGCGCGAGCGCGCGTCGCGACGTTGCCGCCGATGCGGCCGAGGCCGACGATCCCGAGCGTCTTGCCGGCGAGTTCCGTTCCAACGAGCTTGAGGCGGTCCCAGCGGCCTTCGCGCAGCGATTGCGCGGCACGCGGGATGTGCCGCGCGAGCGAGATCATCAAGCCGAAAGTGAGTTCGACCGCGGAGAGCGTATTCGCGGCGGGCGTGTTGAGCACGACGACGCCGGCATCGGTCGCGGCCGGCACATCGATCGAGTCGACGCCGACGCCGGCCCGCGCCACGACGGTCAGCTTCGGACCGGCCGCGAGCAAATCGCGATCGACGCGGGTTTCCGAGCGCACGATCAGCCCGTCGGCGGTGCCGAGGGCGGCTTTGAGGTCATCGCGCGAGCGGCCGACCATCGAGTCGACCGTGATCCCGGCCTCACGGAGAATTGCGAGACCTTGCTCGGCAAACGATTCAGCGACCACGACGCGCTTAGACAGGCTACGATCCATCGTCGAGCGTAATTTGTCGCTCTTGAGTCCTCGCCTGCGTTCGACGACTGCAATTCTCGTCGCGTTTGCGGTGCCGCTGGGCGTGTACCTCGCATCCCTGCGCGGCGACGTCTCGTTCTGGGACACGGCCGATCTCCAGACCGTGCCGTACATCTTGGGCATCCCCTACCCGACGGGCTTCCCCGGCTACGTGCTCGTGGGCTGGCTGTGGAGCCACGCGTTCCTCGTTGGTAGCGTTGCTTGGCGGCTCAACGTGCTTGCCGCCATCGCATCGGCCGGCACGGGCGCGGCGCTGGCGGCGCTCTTGATCACGCTCGGCGCGGCACCGGCGGTCGGGTTCGGGGCCGCGCTGACGTTCGCGCTGGCCGCGATTCCGTGGATGCATGCGACCTATGTCGACGTGCACCCGTTCGGCTTCTGCGCGGTGGCGTGGGGCGCCGTGTACGCGGCGCGCTGGAGCCGCAGCGGCATCGCGTTCGACGCGCTCGCGGCGCTGATCGCAACGGTGGCGGCGCTCACGGTCGACAACAGCACGGTACTTGCGCTGCCGGGGCTGGCGCTGCTGTTCTTCTCGCGCCGGCCACCGTTGCGCCGCGCGCTACCGGCGGCCCTCGCCGCCGGCGTCGCGGTGATCGCCGTGTACGCCTATCTGCCCGTGCGCAGTGCCGCGGTCACCGCAGCGCGTACCGATCCGACGCTCGCACTCGGCCTCGCACCCGGGCGACCGTTTTGGGACGATGGGCATCCGGCGACGTGGACCGGGTTCACGCGCGTCGTGACGGGCAGCGATTTCGCCCCGCACCAAGCCGTCATTGCGATGTTTTCCCCGCCGGCGCTGCGCAGCGTGGCGGAAAATTTCGCGCCGCTGGCCGCGCATAATCTCGGCGGTTTCTTGCCGTGGCTGGCGCTCTTCGGCGGCGTGATGTTGTGGTGGCGCACGCCGCTGCTGCTGGCCGGCGGCATCGTCTTGGGGCTGCTGCCCGTGCTCTTCGCGGCCGCCTATCCGGTGGAGTCGGAAGCGACACGCTACTACTTGCCCGCGTTCTTCGTGCTCGCTGCGGCGGCCGGATACGGTGTCGCGGTCCTCGACGCGGGGATGCACGGGGTTGCGCGCGTTGCGGCGCTGGCGGTCGTGGGCGTCGCGTGGGCCGTCTTGCTCGGCGACGATTTCAGCGCGAGCGCGCGGCTCTTCGCGCAGCCGGCACTGCGCGACGGGCGCGATTTCATCGCGCGCATCACCGCGACGACGCCGGTGCACTCCATCGTCGTCGCGCCGTGGAATTATGCTACGACGCTGGCCTACGGCACCTACGTGCTGCACGATCTCGGCGACCGCATCGTGCTCACGGCCGGTCCGCACGAATTTCAGCCGCGCTACCGCCGCTGGCTGCCGGAGCATCCAATCGTGGTGATCTCCGACGATCCCGAGACGTTTACCGGTTTCCACGTCCGCGAACTCGACGACGGCTCACCGCACTTGTATGCGCTTCGTTAACGCTGCGGCGCGTTCGCCGCTCGCACCGGCTTGCGCTGCCGGGCTGCTCGCGTTCGGGCTGGCAGCGATCCTCTCGCACGGACGCAGTTCGCCCTACAACGGCTACGTGCTGCTCGCGCAAGCGCTCGTGCACGGGCAGACAGCGATCGCCTGGCCGGGGGCCTGGATCGACGCGCTGCCGTTCGGCGATCGCTATTACATCATCGAAGGACCGACGCCCGCAATCTTGCTCTTGCCCGGGGTCGCGGTGTTCGGCACGGCCAACCAGACGACGCTCGCGCTGGTGCTGTGCGGCGTTGCCGTGGGCGCATGCTGGCGCACGTGCGAACAGCTCGCCGTCAGCCGGAGCGTGAACGTTTGGATCTGCGCGTTTCTCTTCGCCGGCACGCAGCTTGCGTGGTGCGCGATGCTCGGCGATGTGTGGTTCATCGCGCACGTCGCGTCGGTGGCGTTCACGTTCTTAGCGCTCGCCGAACTCACCGGAAAAAAGCGCGGTTCGCTGGTTGCCTCGGCGGTGGTCGCGGCCGCATTCTCGCGCTTTTCGCTCGTGCTCGCGATTCCGGTGTTCGCGTGGCTCGTGCTGCGCGATCGCAGCGCAGCTCAACGGCGCCGCGCGGCGATCGGCTTCGGCGTGGTCATCGCGCTCGGCGCCGGGCTGTGGGTGAGCTACAACCTCAACCGCTGGGGTGTCTGGTATGACATCGGCTATACCGCATGGTTCCACCAGGATTCGGCCGGCTCGCCGGCCGGCTCGCCGTTCCAGCTGCGCTACTTCCCGTATCAGTTGTGGTCGTTCTTCTGGCAAGGTCCCCAATTTCTCCAGGCGTGGCCGTTCGTCGTGCCGGCGCTGAACGGCATCGCGATGACCTGGACGAGCCCCGCCCTCGTCATCGCGCTGTTCGCGCGCCGGCCGCGCCCGCTGGTCGCCGGTTTGTGGTTCGCGACGCTGCTCGTCGCCGGACCGTCGTTCATCTATTACGTGAACGGTTATGCGCAGTTCGGGATGCGGCATGCGCTCGATTTCGAACCATTCGTCGTCGTCTTGATGGCGCTGGCCATCCCCATGCGCGTCCCGCTGCTCGCAAAAGCGGCGATCGCGTGGTCGGTGGCCGTGGGGCTCTGGGGTATCTGGTTTTGGAATGTCTTCTACCGGCATTAGGGTTGCGCGCCGGATCGTCGCCGATGCGCTGCGCCTAAACTGGTCCGGCCTCGAAGTGCGGTTCGCGGTGCGCTGCACCGCGGGTGTTGCGATTCCGCTGATCATTTCGGCGTTTGCCGGTCAGCCGCTGGCCGGTGCTTCGGCGGCGTACGGTGCGCTCGTGACGGGGCTCGCGTCGCGCCAGGGCGTGTATCGCACGCGCGTCGGCGCGATGCTCACGGCCAGCGCCGCGTTGGCGATTTCGGCGTTCGCGGGCGCGTTGACGGGAGAACTTCCGGTTCTCAACGTCGCGCTGCTCGCGGTGTGGACGCTCGTCTTCGGTCTCGTCAGCGTCCTCGGCCGCTCCGCGATCGTCGTCTCGATGAACGCGTGCGTCGCCTTCGTCATTTATTCCAACCCTCCGTACGACACCGGAATGCCCGCGCTTCACGCGCTGAGCGTTTTTGCCGGCGGCGTGCTGCAGATGCTGCTGCTCGTGCTGGTCTGGCCCCTCGGCCATTTTCGGACTGAGCGCTCGACGCTCGCCACCGCCTTCAGCGCGCTCTCGAAATATGCAACCGGCGCGCATGCCGACGATTTCGGTTTGCCCGACACGCAATCGGTGTCGGCCGTCAGCGCGGCGCTTGCCGATCCGCAGCCGTTCGGCAGCCGCGCCGAGATCGCAGCCTACCAGGCCCTGGCCGATGAAGCCGAGCGTTTGCGCGGGACGCTGGCCGCGCTCGCAACCGAGCAGCACCTGCTCGCGGAAACCGGAATGCACGAGGTCGCAAGTCGCGTGCGCGATGCGTTGGCTGCAGCCGCGCCGTTGCTGGATGAGATCGCAGCGGCGCTAGCGGCCGGACGTTCGCCGGCGGCGTTCGAGCAAGAGCGGCGCGTGCTCGCCGGCGCGGCGCGCGAACTGGAGCGCACGCCGTCGGCCACGGCACCCTACGTGCACGACGGCCGCGCGCTGGTCAGCCAACTGCGGGCCGCGATGCGCTCGGCAACGGCGGCTGCCAATGGTGGGCTCGTCATCGGCGACGTGCCGCTGCGCGTCGCATGGCCCAACGCGACGAAGCTGCGCGAAATGGCGAGCCTCCTCCTCGCCAATTGCTCCCCGAACTCGAGCTATGCCCGCCACGCGATCCGCCTCACCGTCACGCTAACGGTCGCCGTGATCGCGCAGCACCTGCTGCCGCTCGCGCACGCGCAATGGATCGGCTTGACCGTGATCCTCGTATTGCGGCCCGATTTCTCCACGACGTTCACGCGCGGTGTCGCGCGCGTTGCGGGAACGGTCGGCGGTGCGATGCTGGCTTCGCTCGTCGCGGCGTTTCATCCGAGTGCGGCTGCCTACATCGCGCTCGTCATCGTGTTTGCGGGCTGCGCGTTCGCGCTCTTCAACGTGAGCTATGCGATCTTCAGCGCCGCCATCACGGGCTACATCGTTTACCTGTTGGCGTACGGCGGCGCACTCGAGCACAACTCAGCCCTCGACCGTGTCGTGGCGACCATCATCGGCGGGTTGCTCGCGCTCGTTGCCTACGGTGCGTGGCCGGCCTGGACGCATTCACGCGTCGGCGACGATCTGGCCAATCTCGTCGATGCGCAACGGCGCTACATCGGCCAGGTGCTGCTCGGCTTTGCCGAGCCGGAATCCGACGAGAAGAAGATTCGCGCGGCACAGGTGACGGTGTGGCGCGCTCGCTCCAACGCGCAAGCGTCGGTCGATTCGATGGCCGGCGAACCCGTGCGCCCGCTGGGCATCACGCTCGGCAAAGCCCGCAGCATCTTGTCGGCGACGCGGCGGCTCGGCATCGCCGCGCTGACGTTGCATGCGCGCGTGGTCCGCATTGCAGGCGCGCCGCACACGCTGATCGATCATTTTTCCGGCGATCTCGATGTCGCGATGCACGCGCTCGTCCACGCGTTACGAAATGGCCAGGAGCCGGCGGACCTGCCGCCGTTGCGCGCCGATCAGGTCGCGCTGCGGCGCGCGCTTGACGAACGCGGTGATCCGGCCGTCGAGGTGATCGTCGCCGAGACCGACCTCATCGTAAGCGGGGTCGAGAAAATAGCCGAAATTCTCGCGTCTTAAGCGGGTTAGGCAGCGTGCAGGATGCGCGACAAGGGTTAGCCGGCCGGTACGGGGTACGCCGAGCGCATAATGGCGCGCAAGGCGAAAGCGTCGAAGCCGCTGGCGGAATACGTGCGCAAGCGCGATTTCGCGGCGACGCCGGAACCGAAAGGGTCGAAGCGCGGCGCCTCGGCGGCGTTACGCTTCGTCGTGCAGATGCACCATGCGTCGCGGCTGCACTACGATTTCCGCCTCGAAGCGGCCGGCGTACTGGCCTCGTGGGCGATCCCCAAGGGCCCGACGCTCGATTCGCGTGAGCGCCGGCTGGCGATGCACGTCGAGGATCACCCTTACGACTACCGCTCGTTCGAAGGCATCATCCCGGCCGGTAACTACGGTGCCGGCACGGTGATCGTCTGGGACGAGGGCACCTACACCCTGGCCGAGGGCGCCGATCCCGCTGTCGAGATCGGCACGGGCAAGATCAAATTCATCTTGAGCGGCAAGAAACTGCACGGCATGTTCACGCTCGTGAAGATCAAAGGCAAAGGCGGCGAGGGCGGCGACCCGTGGCTCTTGATCAAGGACAAGGACGAGTTCGTCGACCCGAACTACGACGTGAACGCGCATCCCGAGAGCGCGCAGACGGGCAAGACGCTCGACCAGATCGCGCGGAGCAACACCGCGCAGCAATGGAAGAGCAATCATACGGCTGCGCCGGCGAGGAAGCCAGTGGCGGCCAAACGTGCAAAGGCCGATCCGCTACCGCGCAACGTGACCCCGATGCTCGCAACGCTGGTCGACGCGCCGTTCGACGATCCGGCGTGGCTCTTCGAGGTGAAGTGGGACGGCTATCGCGCGATCGCTTCGATCGATGCGGAAGGAAAGGTCACGCTGACTTCGCGCAACGGCCTCGACCTGCTCGAGCGCTTTCATGAACTGTCCGCGATCGGTACGGCGTTTCGTTCACTGCCGGTCATCGTTGATGGCGAGATCTGCGCGCTCGACGCCGCCGGACGTTCATCGTTCCAGGCGTTGCAGCAAGTTGACGTCGCTGCGCGCGTGACGAAGAACGCTAGCCGTATACCGTTGACGTTCGTGGCGTTCGATCTGCTCTACGCCGACGGGCGTGATCTGCGCGGCGTCCCGCTCGTAGAGCGCAAAACGAGGCTCGAAGAGCTGATCGTTCCCGGTCATGCCGTGATGTATTCCAAACACATCGCCGGAGAGGGTAAGGCAGTCTTCGCACTCGCGCAGCGCGAAGGGCTCGAGGGGATCATCGGCAAGCGCTGTGACTCGGCGTATCGCATGGCGCGCTCGCACGACTGGTTCAAGATGAAGGCCAAACACGAAGAAGAGTTCGTGATCGGCGGCTGGACCGAACCGAAGGGCAGCCGTTCCGAGTTCGGCGCGCTGCTGCTGGGATATTACGAAGGCGGCAAGCTCGTGTTCTCGGGTCAGGTCGGCACCGGATTCAACGCGAAGCTGTTGCGCGCTATCGGCGCCGAGCTGCGCAAGCGCGAGCGGAAGACGTCGCCGTTCGTCGAGGTGCCGCGCATGAAGCCCGAGCCGCACTTCGTCAAACCGGATCTCGTGGCGCAGATCGCGTTCGCCGAGTGGACCGGCGATGGCTTGTTGCGCCAGCCGGTGTTTCTCGGTCTACGCGCAGACAAAGACGCATCCGCAGTGACGCGCGAACGCGCGCAGCCTAGTCTGCGTCGCGCATGACTGGGAGCAAGGCCTGGTAGCCCCATCGCCGCGAACCAGGTATAGCCGCCGCCTGCTCGCTCTGGAGTTGGGCGGACCGGTGCTTCGAGGGAAAGACGAGAGCATGGCACACGCAATTTGGTCGGGAGCAATCAATTTCGGCCTGGTGACGATTCCGGTCAAGCTTTTCACGGCCGTTCGCACCAGCGATTTACGCTTCAACTTTCTGCACAAGCAAGATGACGGGCGGATCTTCAACGAGCGGCACTGCACCGTCTGCGACGAGAAGGTCGAGTATGCCGATCTCGTCCGCGGCTACGAGTATGAAAAGGGCCGTTACGTTACGCTGAGCGACGCGGACTTCAAGAGCGTATTGCCCGAAGCGACGCAGTCGGTGGAGATCGTGGAATTCGTCGCCCTGGATCAGATCAACCCGATGTACTTCGACACCCCCTACTATCTCGAACCGGAGAAGAAGGGCCGCCATGCGTACGCGCTGCTGCGCGAATCGTTGCGCGAAGCGAACAAGGTCGGCATCGCGAGGGTCGTGATCCGCTCGCGCGAACACCTGGCGGCGCTCAAACCCAACGGCGAAGCACTGGTACTCGAGCTGATGCATTTTGCTGACGAACTGGTCGCGCAAAGCGAGTTCGATTTTCCCGAACTCAAAGAGAAGGTCGCGCCGGCTGAGCTGAAGGTTGCGAAGATGCTGATCGATACGATGAGCAGCGACACGTTCGAACCCGAAAAATTCACCGATGAGTACCGCGAAGCGGTGATGGCGATGATCGACGCCCGCGTGGCGGGCGAAGAAGTGA